>MDTC01128015.1_pt1 | contig 29020 bp, 22 predicted proteins | sample 811181 | NCBI WGS metagenome assembly MDTC01 (sample SAMN05326644, study PRJNA326480) | marine metagenome | isolation source: seawater | place: Pacific Ocean: North | collected 2011 | reverse complement strand
TAATATTTTTTGATTTTTTTTATTTTTTGATTTGCAAATTAATCAAATATACCTATATTTGCACCCTCAAATAGGCCTCGTGGCGCAACTGAATAGCGCACCTGATTACGGCTCAGGAGGTTACAGGTTTGAATCCTGTCGAGGTCACTAAGAGTATAAAGCTTACCATTTATGGTAGGCTTTTTGTTTTTTACCCGGAATTCGGATTTCAAAAGGTTTGATACTTTTTCATTAGTATAATTGATCATATTTTAAGTTTAATCAAGTCAACTTTGTTAAGACTCAATGTTTTTCTAACTTTATACTTGCTAAAATGATTTATGGATGGGTGTAGATAAGATGTTTAAGCAATTGGAGCGTCGAACAGAGCGTGATCTTTACCGTAAGACTTTTCGTGCGGTTTATAAATCGCAACAAAGCGCTGGAAAAAATATAGGTGCTCAACTAAAAGCGGCACGTTGGAAGTCAATTGCGCGTGAAGTTTTTTGGTTTTTTTTAACCCTCCTTTTGGGATTTTTACTTGGTTATCTCTTATATGAAATGTTCACTATTTTGATTCCAAATGTTTCCGTTAATTTGATTGAGTATTTCTCGGGTAATCGAATAAATTTCATCTATTTTCTTTCCCTTTTCTGTTTTTTGGGGATTTACTTGATGCGAATTGTTTTGTGGGCGATAAAAAAAATGTCATCCTAATATGTTAAATTCTGCTGTTGACTCGATTGTACAAGAACTGAATCAGTTTATTGGTATGAAATTTCAAACAGATGAAGACGTCGTTATTCTGTCGAATTTAATGAACTTAGACGGGACTGTTGCTGCTACTGAAAAAAATAAAATAATTGTTTCAGTAATTAATATTCAGGAGGATAAAATAGCTCATAATAATTCAGGGAAAGCCAAAGGATCTGGCACATACCCTCCGATATACTTAAATGTTTACTTATTGATGTCGGCAAATTTTGATGAAAAGTTAAACAAAGAGTCGTTAAAATTTTTATCAGCAGTAGTAGCTTTTTTTCAAGGAAAAAAGGTGTTTACACCTTCGGATTCGCCAATTTTGGATTCAAATATTGAGAAGTTGGTGGTTGAAATCGAAAATTTAGATTTCCATCAACAGTCAAATGTCTTTTCTTTCCTTGGAGCGAAATACATGCCAAGTATTTTTTATAAAATGCGTATGATTGCTATTGAGGAAGAGTCCGGCGATTATACTCCTGGACTTATTTCAGAAAAAGGTATGGACTCATCGTTAGACTAAGTTTTTAAATCATGCAAAAAAAGTACGAAACACTTCTCACAATTAGTTTAACACATGAGTACTATGATGAGTCGCAGAATTTCAATTATCTTTTGAGTCCAGACGAAAATACATCCAAATTGTTAAGAGATCATAAGATTTTGTTCAAGCAACTTGGCTCTGATTACGTTTTACTTCAGGAGGGTATCATAAATAATCAAAAATGGGAACCAATATTAAGCGTTTCTGAGCAATTACTTTTAAGTTTTGAATTCTCAATAAGTGACAACCAATTTCAACATAAAACGGATATTGATTTCTATTCCAGTAAGGATAAAAAGTTCTTTTTAACCCATTTGGGCGGGCTTGAAGAAAAGGAATATCTTTTGAATCTTTTTCCATACAGGCATGGTTCTGTAATGATTGAAAACAAAATTGACCACCAAACAAACTATCGTTGCTCTTTCTTTAAACCTAATTTTTACGATGAAAAAAAAGCCGTATTAGCGAACGACAAATCATTTTTCTCAATGAATCAATCGGGTACTTACACAATTTACCCTGAACATCGTGAAGGTGGAGAGTATTTTGTTTGGACTAGAAAGAAGTCTTCGTGTGATGGAGTAATTGCAATGGCAATTGACAATCGTTTGAATCAGGAATTTAACTTTTGTTTTCCTTCACGAAACATTCAATGGCGTTATGAAATTAATGGCAAATATCGTGATTTAACTGAAAGTATTGTACTTAAAGAAGAATTGGAACGAATTCATTTTACAAAAGAGAAAATCACTGAAAATAAATATGCATTTACTTCAAGTGAAAGAATTAAATTGAAATATCGTTACCCTTTTTCTTTTCAGGTTATTAGTGATAATGACATGATTTACAATAATATAGGAACACCTGTTGATACTTTTTTAATAACTGATCCAACGAATGTTAATAAGTTATTGTTATTGAAACGGGTTATCGTTTGAATTATCCTACTATTTTAGCGAAAGTTAAAATTTAAAGCGATAACAATATGGCAGATTACAAAACACCGGGTGTTTACGTTGAAGAAATTTCAACATTACCTCCCTCGGTTGGTCAAGTTCCAACAGCAGTACCTGCTTTTATCGGTTACACCGAAAAAGCATCTAGAAATGGGAAAAGTTTACGAAATTCTCCCAAACACATCACTTCTCTCTTGGATTACCACGAAATGTTTGGTGGAAATTCCGGTCATGGAAAAGTCAGTGTAAAATTAAATAAAGACAACAGCGTAAAAGCAGTAAGTTTCGAAAAGAACTATTACCTCTACAATAGTATTCGAATGTTCTTTGCCAACGGAGGCGGTGAATGTTACATTGTATCTGTTGGGGATTACGGGGATGATGTTAGTTTTGATGCTCTATCAACGGGTTTGAGTGCTCTTGAAAAAGAAGACCATCCAACGATTCTCGTTTGTCCAGATGCAATGTTAATCGAAAAGAAAGATCAGGCATATTCTTTACAACAAGCTATGTTAGCCCAATGTAACAAGTTGCAGGATAGAGTTGCAGTTCTGGACGTTTACAACGGTAATGTGGCTAGAGAAGATGATGATGTCGTATTGGACTTTAGAAATGGTATTGGGATCAATCATTTGAAGTATGGCGCTGCATATTATCCATGGATTCAAACTACGCTTTCGACTGACTTTGGTTTTGAGGATGTTGCGTTAATGGATGCCTCTGACGAATCAGTTAACATTGCTGATTTAGTTGATGACCCTACTGCGATTAATAATGTACTTTCGGCGATATCAGATATAAGTCAACTTAAAGCCTTTGCGAAGAATCCACTAGGCTCAGAAGATCAGTCGTTGAAAGATTCATTTTATGGGCTGGCAGAAGGGCAGGAAGGAACAAACGATGAGCTAGGACACTACGCAACGATCCTAAAGCAAATAATTGACAAAATTTTGGATTTGCCAAATGCAAGTTTAAAAAATGAACTGATTGTTAATGAGTTGAAAATTAAGTTAAATTCATCTTCCGCTTTGGCAAATGTAGTTCGTAGTCTAGGTGCTGTTGATTCAAGTCTTGATTTAGGAATCGTAAATATAGAATCAGATTATGCCATGTATGGTCTTACTTCAGCTAACCTGTATGAAGGTCTTGAAGAAGGATCAAAATTCAAGAAAGGAAAATCTGCGTTAGAAAATTTATTCAATGAACTAGTAGGAGTTTTATTATCTATCAAAAACGACTCTATATCCATTAAAGAGTCTTTGGATAAAGTTGTTTATGATACAAATGCGTTATACAACAATATTGTGAATGAGATTCAAAAAACCGGTTCTATGCTTCCTCCTTCAGGTTCTGTTGCGGGCGTATATGCACAAGTTGATGCTAACCGAGGAGTTTGGAAAGCTCCAGCAAATGTAAGTTTGTCATCTACTGCTTCTCCATGGGTGAAAATCGATAACCAGCAGCAAGAAGATCTCAATGTGGATGTGATGGCAGGGAAGTCTGTTAATGCGATTCGTAACTTTACAGGTAAAGGAACGCTAGTATGGGGTGCTCGAACTCTTGCTGGGAATGATAATGAATGGAGATATATATCTGTTCGTCGATTTTTTAATATGGTTGAAAAGTCGGTTCAATTAAGTACGAATTGGGCTGTTTTTGAACCGAATGATGTTACAACATGGGTACGAGTAAAAGCTATGATTGAGAATTATCTTACAAATCTATGGAAAGCAGGAGCTCTTGCTGGTGCTACGCCTGATGCAGCCTTTTTTGTAAATATCGGTCTAGGTTCTACTATGTCAGCTGTCGATATATTGGAGGGAAGAATGAATGTTGAAATCGGTATGGCTGCCGTAAGACCTGCAGAATTCATCATACTGAAGTTTTCTCACAAATTACAAGAATCATAATCATTAATTTTTAAAATATAAAAAATGGCAGATAACGCATATCCACTACCGGGGTTTCATTTTTCAGTTGATCTGGGAGGAACAATTATTAATTGCTCTGAAGTGAGTGGTTTAGATATAGAACTTGACGTAATTGAATACCGAGACGGAAACTCCCCGACTTTTAGCACTCAAAAAATGTCAGGCCTTCGAAAAAGTAGCGATGTTACAGTGAAAAAGGGAGTTTTTGCTGACGACGACGAATATTACACTTGGTTTAACGCGGTCAATATGAATACTCCGGAAAGAAAGGATGTAACCATAAGTTTATTGGATGAGGAGCATTCCCCTGTAATGACATGGAAACTAGTAAACGCTTGGCCTAAGAAAATAGCAAGTCCTGATATGAAATCCGATTCAAGTGAAGTCGCTCTTGAGACGATTGAAATTGCTCATGAAGGCTTAACAATCGAATAAGTTAATAATGAACATATAAAATAAAAGTTATGCCTCGATTTTTCGGGGCATAATATTCTAGGGATGAATATTCAAGATACTTTAGCATCCATTGCATCAGCAGGCCCTCCATTAACTGGTTATCACTTTAGAGTTGATTTTGGTTTGCCGGGTTTATTTGTAAAAGATGTCGGATTCAAAGAGGTTAGTGGAATTTCGCTAAAGCTTAAAACCGAGGAGGCAAGTGTCCCAGGAACATCTGAAAAATTGGTTTTACCGAACGGCTACGAATACGGAGATTTAAAATTATCTCGAGGAATGTTTGTTGGTTCCAAATTGATCGATTGGTTGGAAGCACAAATAAAAATGCAGGATAAATATCCAATACCGATTATTGTGACGACTCTTGATGAAAATCGTTTACCAATTTACAGCTGGGTTTTTATTAATGCTTATCCAATAGAATTATCTACCAAAGGTTTCAATGCTGAGAAAGGGGAGATATTGATAGAAGAAATAACGTTCAAATACTGGTTTTACAAACAGGTTAATCTATCTGCAATGTCTGCTGGTCTCAAAATGGCTATGAATGCTATAAAATAAATATCATGCCTATAGAGATTAAGGAATTGGTAATAAAAACTGTAGTAAATAGCGCTCCTGACGAGAATAGAAACAAAGAAGATAAGGGAGAGGGGGCATCTTGTTCCGGTTGCGATGTAAAAGAGCAAACGAATCAAATTAAAGAGGATGTTCTCAAAGTTTGTATGGAAAGTGTAAATAATATGTTACGCCGTCTAAATGAGAGATAGATGATTAATAAAATACGGAGTAAAGTAAAGGTCCATCCAACGCCAATCAAAATCAAATTTGAAGGATACAAGGACTCAGGTTTTAAGCAAAAGGCAGGTAAACATTGGGAAGGAGATTATGGTCCTCCAGAATTGGCTTTTTGTTTCAAAAACAAGTTTCGAAATGAGGCTGGAATTGGTCAAGCTACTGCCGAGAGTACATTTGAGCAAGCCACTCCTAGTTCAATGGCCTTTGATTTAGAAATTAACAATACTGAAAAACCTGCTGAGAAAAAAGCATTGGATTTATCCAAATACATGACTGTAGGCATTGAGCCTAAAAAGACAAGTGATGTTTTGGATCAAATAAATGAACTTTCTGAAGTTGTGTTTGATATCAATGGAAAAATACATGCCCCTAATTTTGTAAAAGTCACCTACGGAGAATTCATTTTTAAAGGAAGATGCAAGTCATTTGATTATAAGTTGATGCGGTTTGATAGAAACGGTGTGCCATTTGCAGCCAAAGTAACAGTAAAACTTGATGCCGAAATATCTGAAAAAGAGCGTAAAAGCAAGAGTCAGCTAAGTTCACCAGATATGACGCATCATTATGTTGTTTCTGAAGGTGAATCACTTCCTAATATTAGCGAGAAAATTTATGGGAGGTCTGATTTATATATGGAGTTAGCGCGTATTAATGATTTGAATTCGATTCGGTATATTGAACCAGGAACAAAACTTATACTACCACCATTACAACAATAGTTTCAATGGCCAAAACGAAAAAAGACGGATATATTTCTTTCGAAATTAAAATTGGTTCTCAAAAATATGTATCTTCCGGACCCCTACTCAGTCTTGAAACTTATTATGAGTTTAATAGAATACCGACTGCTACTATTGTATTTAAGGATGGGGACCCAAGCAAGCAGGACTTTGAATTGAGTTCTGAGAAATATATGAATCCAGGAGAAAAAGTCGAGATTTCCCTAGGTTATAAGGGTTCAAATAAACCTGTATTTAAGGGAGTCATAATAAGGCATAGTATTCGTGCGTCAAAGACCGTTGGAACGTATCTGAAAATTGAATGTAAACATCCTGTATTCAATATGACTGTTGGAAAAAGTATTCGTTATTTTGAAAAGCAAGATGATAAAAAGATTTTGCAAAGTCTGTTTAGTGAAAATAAGGTAAATTCTGTAAGTCTTTCAGGAACCTACGTAAAGAAAGATTCTTATTTACAGTACAATACAAATGACTGGGACCTTGCCTTGTCTCGGGCTGCAATAAATTCTAAAGTCATTTCATTTGATTTGGATAAAGTTGTCGTTGAAGACCCGAAAATATCAGGATCCTCGAAAGATATATTTGAATTTGGAAAAGATCTATTTGATTATGATGCAGAGGTAAATGCAGAATTTCAAATGCCCAAGGTGGAGGCTTTTTCGTGGGACTCCAAGACGCAAAAAGCAATTAAAGGAACGAATACAAGTTCTTCAATCAAACAACTAGAGAACAGTGGTGTAAAACATTCAGATTTAGAAACAGTTATCCCAAGAAAAAGCTATGAGTATTACCATAACGGTGAATTGACAAAGGCTGAGTTGGATGGTTGGACTAAATCAAAAAATATACAATCGAGCCTCAATAAAATTATTGGTTCTTTCAAAGTAAAAGGCGAGAATGACTTAAAGCTCGGTGATGTAATAGAGTTAAAGGGTTTAGGAACTAAATTCAGTGGAAAAATTTTGGTAACTGGAATTCGAAACGATTATACAAAAGAAGGATGGTTTACGGACATTCAATTTGGATACTCGCAAAGAATTCTAGGAGGATCTAAATCAACTGACGAGTATGGAAGTATCGTAGGAGAAACAATATCAACTCGAGGTCTTCAAATAGGGAAGGTACTTAAAATAGATGGAGATCCTGACAGTCGAATTCAAATATCGTTGCCCGTCGCTGGTGAAAAAATAAAGGTGTGGGCGCGAATGGCAGCTGAAGATGCCGGAAATAAAAGAGGATTTATATTTTGGCCGGAAAAGGGAGATGAAGTGATTGTTGGGTTTCTCAATGATGATCCAAATTTTCCAATTATCTTGGGCTCACTGTATAGCAAGAAAAATTCCCCTGTTTTCAAACCCGACCCAAAGAATCCAGAGAAGGGTATTATCACTAAAAGTGACATTCGTATTGTATTTAATGACAAGGATAAACAAGTACAAATTAAAACCCCAGGAGGCAACTCTATTTCACTAGACGACAAAAAAAAGTCTATTCTTTTAAAAGATCAAAACAACCATATTGTTAAATTAGATAAAAAAGGAATTACTTTAGTTTCTAAAGGTGATATTACTCTGAATGCTACAAAAAATGTAAATATAAAAGGAAAGGGTAAAATTGTAATTGATGGGATGAATGTAACTGCTAAAGCAAAAACTAAATTTATGGCGCAGGGTAGTGCAGGGGTTGATTTAAAATCAAGTGGAATAGCCACAGTAAAAGGTTCGATTGTAAAAATTAATTAATTATGCCAGCAGCAGCTAGAGTATCAGACATGCATCAATGTCCAATGCAAACACCAGGAACGCCACCAATACCCCATGTAGGTGGACCAATATTACCTGGTGGTCCGCCAACTGTATTAATCGGAGGATTACCTGCGGCTACTGTAGGTTGTAATTGCACATGTGTCGGTCCCCCAGATTCAATAGTAAAGGGTTCGTCATCAGTCATGATCGGTGGTAAACCAGCAGCAAGAATGGGAGATAAAACAGCTCATGGCGGCTCTATTGTTGTAGGTTGTCCAACAGTACAAATTGGAGGATGATGGAAAACGTTGATGAAAATATTGATTTTTTAGGAAAAGGATGGAGCTTTCCTGTTCGATTTGAGCGTCTATTTTCAAAAGTTGATCTCTCGATTGGTAATAAAGACATTCATGAAAGCCTTAATATATTGTTAGGTACCATACCGGGTGAACGGTTTTTACACCCCGATTTCGGATGCGACCTTCGAGACTTATCGTTTGAAAAATTAGATCCATCCTTGGAAACAATTATTGAGGATAAGATAAGAGCAGCTATTCTACTTTATGAGCCACGAATTCGAGTAGATCAATTATATTTTGAAAGCGACGTTAACGAAGGAATCATATTCATTCATATTCTTTACATCATAAATACAACAAACGTAAGAACGAATATGGTTTATCCCTTTTATATAAAAGAAGGAACAGATTTATAAGATGTATCAGTTAGTAAAACATAGTAACCAATTTTTGAACCTTGGGACTACTCAAAGAGATAGAGATAAATATGCATTAAAGCCCGATTATTTCGAAATAGACGAGTTTAATGTATCACAGTTCATCGATTTCGTCTCAGACTACAGCAAAAATATGGCTTATATTGATGCGGAAAACAGAATGGTTGGAGATTGGAGTTCGTTTTTTAGAAGGAATTCAACAATGTGTTTACTTCGGCTAATGAGTTTAAAGACGAAAGGCTTAAAATTACGTTTTGTAACAAATCAAAGTGATACTTTGGAAGCCTCGATACAGTCGGATAAATCACGAATAAATGAAAATCTAGTTGAAGATATTATTAATCTATTCGCGGCGGTAGAGGATTGTGTTATCAACCTAAAGCAGTATTCAGAGTTTCAAAAAGAAATTCAAAATATAATACAAGGAAATCTCTCGAAACCGCTTGATATGGCCATAAATTACGTTCGTAAGAATAATCCTGATAACAAAATCGATTATTTACTCAATTTTGGTAGTTATTGGTTAGGTAATGAGGCGGAGTCAATAGAGGTGCCAAATTCTTCAAGCTCCTTTCAGCAAAGTATTATTGTTGCTCTGAATTCAGTCTACTTTATAAAGAAGTCGGCAGAAAAATACTACCATGAAACAGTTTTAAAATCGAAGTTAATTGAGCCAAGTGTAGCATTGCTTCTTACATTTCATAAACTTTATGGCTATGCCTCAGATAGATTAAATGAGATTACTTCCCGCCATCTCAATTATTATTATAAGGATGTATTAAGGTTCAAGAATAATACCAGTGTTCCCAATGAGGTTTTTATTGATGTTACCTTGAAAGAAGGTAAGAGATCGTGTGAAATAAAAAAGGGTTTAAAGTTGATTGCTGGAGTTAATAATGAGGGTGAAAACATTCTGTATGAAGTCTTAGATGGTTTAGTCGCGAATGAGGCAAAGATTGATTGTATTACTGCTATAGAAATGGATGAAAAATCAAATTCGGATAAAATATTAAATTCCTCCGAGGATGATCATGAGGTTTATTTGCTATCCGAATACGATTCGCTAGAGGTATCAAAGAATGGCTACGGTTTTGGTTTTTCAGCACAGTACATAAATTTAGAAGAAGGGCATAGGAAATTATCTTTTCATTGCTCATTTACGAATAATTCTTCTTCTCCACTTCGCAAGGTATTGGAAGAAATAGGTGAATTAACTCCCGAAAACTTACCCAATATTAATGCGCAATTAAAATCGTTATTCATTGTTAGGTATACCGGTGAAGACGACTGGGTAAGTATTGATTCAGGTGACGTCGAAACTTCTTTTAAGTTAGAGGAAAATGGTTCTTTATCTGAAGAGGTAACCATTACAGTTTTCATTGATGAAGTTTCTCCATCAATTTCGAATTTTAAAACATTTGAAGATGAAGAGATTAATATGCCTCCGGAATTTGAATTTTACATCAATCCCGCTTTTAAAAAATTCATTTTTCCTTTTGGCATATGTCAAATCACGAAAATAACAGTAGGTATAGAGTTACTGAACGTTAAGAATCTACTCGTAAGTAGTGACTTCGGCGAAATCGATCCTTCGGCTCCGTTTCAACCCTTCGGACCGACGCCTATATTGGGATCTTCATTTTATGTTGGACATAGGTATCTCTTTAATTATCCTCTTTTGGACTTGAAATTAAATTTGGAATGGTTCGGACTACCTTTAATTGATGGTGGCTTTTCTGAACATTATGAGTGCTACGACGAAATAGAAGGTAATAGTTCGTTTAAAGTAAAAATAAGTGCTTTAAGTGATAAAGAATGGCTTCCCTATGAGAATAAACAGGTTGTAGATTTATTTCAAACTGTACCGAATACAGAAGAACTTGAAACGATTTCTCTTTTTAGAAGGATTAATGAAATTGGTATCGATGATCTTGGTTTAGATAAGAATAAAATCCGCAAAGAACCGAATATGGGTTATTCTGTATCTTCTATGAATGGTTTTTTGAAACTTGAACTTTGTTACCCTTTCAATGCATTTGGCCACGAGGATTACCCAAATCTAATTCGAGACTATTCAATTCGTAATATCAAGAAAAAGGAAAATAAATATCCGAATGAACCTTATACCCCGACATTAAAAGAAATTTCGTGTGAATTAAGTTCGAAAATGGAATTTAATTCAGAGAATTCAGCTGATTATAAGCTAAAACATATATACCCTTTTGGCTCAGAGTTCATATCGATGAATACCTCTTTTCTTCCCGCTATCAAAGAAGGTTCAACACTAATTTTAGGCTTGTCCAAAATGAACGATTCGAACTCAGTAAGCTTGTTTTTTAAATTTAATGAGAGCATTATTGACGATCGACTAAAAGTTAACTTTTCAGGTTATGATGGTAAAAAATGGAAATTGATAAGTGAAGAGGATATCATTTCTGATTCGACTGAAATGTTCCATCGTGACGGAATTATTAAATTGAACAAAATTGAACGTCTTTATAACGAGGGAGGTGTCTTTTCGGATGACTTAACTTGGTTTAAATTCGATACTAATGGTTTTTCCTTTTTGGATGTTTTGACTGATGTGCGACTAAATGCATTCAAAGCTCGGTGTATGCATCAAGACTTTCTTCCGAAGGAGAATATTGATTCCTTCACTGTAACAGCGTTTGAATCTGAACAGGATGGAATCGATGAATTGAACCAAAAGTTTCCATCTTTTGGTGGGGTTAAACGCGAGCCACTTGATTCTTTTAATATCCGCGTTAGTGAAAGACTAAAGCATAAAGGGAGAGCGGTGAACGTTGAGGACATAGAAAAACTTATTTTGAATTACTTTCCCGAGGTCTATAGATGTGTTTGTTTTCCTTATCGCAATTGGAACGAAAAAGTTAGCCCTGGAGATATTCTTATAATTATAGTGCCGGCTCTCAATCGCATAAAAAATAACACTTCCAATGCCTTATTTAGTTCAAATGAGCTGATGGAAGTCCAGTCATTTTTAAGCATGCGTTGCCCATTAAATGTTAATATCAATGTCAAAAACCCAAACTATGAGAAGGTTCGTGTGAAAATGAATATTCGTTTTCGTAATGGTTATGACCACAAATACCATATTAAAAAATTGGATAAGGATATTAAATCATTCATCAGCCCTTTTCTATACATGAACGAGACGAACCTGGATATGTCTGAAAGTATTCAGAGTACGCGAATACTAAACTTTATTGAGAATCTTGATTACATTGAGCATATTTTAAATTTTTCACTATTTCATATTGTAGAGAATAAAATTATTAATCAAAACACAGCCAAACTTAACTCCACCGAAATTTCTCCTTCAAAGCTAACCTCAATTCTTGTTTCCGACGATCATCACGATATTACGATTTATGAGGACGATGATATTACGGATAAATCTGGTATTAATGAAATGATGATTGGAACAGATTATATTGTAGAGGATGCCGAAAATAATATTAATTATGGTTTGAATCATTTCGAAATAGAAAAAAACTATCATGTATTTGAAGACTCTTTGGACGATGTGAAAGAAAAAACTAATTTTACAATGTATCTAAATCTCTAATAAATAATGGGAGAAAAAAACAGAGCCTCACTAAAAAATTTATTTCTCAAAGGAAAAATTCCAAAAGAAAAGGATTTTCATGATTTGCTAGATTCAACTATTAATAAGGAGGATGACGGTATTTCAAAAAATAAAGGAGAAGGATTTAAAATATTATCGTCAGGAAGCAACGGGGAGATCATGTCCTTTTTTGATAACTTAAAAGACTTGAATCCAAATTGGTATATCAACCAAAGAACAGAGGATGGAAATTCAGGTTTTAATATAGGTGAGCCAAATGGTGGCAGTCGATTGTTCATTGCCAAAGGAGGAAATGTGGGTATTGGTAGCACACAGCCAGATACAAAGCTAGATGTGAATGGGATGATTTCTTCGCACGGTAGAAAAGGGCTCTATGCTTATGGAGAAGTTCCAGCGGATGGTGAGTGGCACGATGTTTTATCTGAGCTTAATGAATATAATATTTTTGAGGTAGTTGCTTCAACAGGGAAAAAGTCTGCGCATGCTGTTCTACATGCAATCGCAGTAGCTACTTATGGGCGGTCTAAACCCGGGATAACCAAAACTAGTGGGCGTTATGGAAGCTTTCGAAATGTGCTGCAATTGCGATGGACAGGCTCCTATTTTAGTTATCAACTTCAAGTCAGGACAAAACGTAATTATGGTGACGGTGTGCTAATTAAATATAATATCTCAAAATTAATTTAAATGGAATCCAAAAGCGCTGATGAAATAACCTTTTCTTTCACTCGGGAAGAAGCCAACTTAATCATCGAGGGCCTTGGGTCCTTGCCTTTTAAAAATGTTTATAAATTGATCGAGAAAATTCACCTTCAGGCAAATTCGAAACATTCCAATTCTGGAACTCGAAATGACAATTAATTCTTTGTATTCATTATGGAGGAGCGTGAAAAATCGTCAATAAATATTCCGGAAAACATAGAGGATGTATCCAATATTTACTTCCTTAAAGAGAAGGGAATTGAAACCCTTCAGGAACTTACTGGAAAAAATTGGACGGATTATAACGTTCATGATCCAGGCATAACTATTCTAGAAATTGTTTGCTTCGCCCTTACAGAATTAGGATATCGTTCAGGTTATCCTATTGAAAATTTATTTGCACCTAAATCGAATGATAAGAATTTGCAATCATCGAATTTTGCACCGCATGACATTCTTGTTTCGGGGGCCATTACAAATTTAGATTATCGAAAAATTGTTCTTGATATTGAAGGTGTAAATAACGTTGAATTTAAACCTGCAAATAATATTTTTGAGTTCAAAGGGATATTTGATGTATATGTCGAACTTGAAAATCATAATATTTCAAAAGCGAAACGCAAGAATATCGAAAATCAGATTAGGCAGTCCCTTTCTGAGAATCGAGGTATTTGTATTCATTTTAACGATATATTTTTCCTTGAATCAGAATTCATTACACTCGATATTAATATTGAGCTCAACAAAAAAATAGATACTGCAGAGTTTTTATTTGAATTGGTGAAGACCATTGAAAATTATTTTTCTCCGGCACCTACATTCAAAACAATTGATACACTCATTGATTTTGGAGTAAATGTTGATGATATTTATTTAGGTCCTTTGTTAAAAAATGGATTTATTCGTGATGACGAGTTAATCGAGCATGAATTACGGAAAAATATATATGTTTCCGATATTCTAAATATAGTTATGAGTTTAGAAGGTGTACATTACATAAAAAAAATGAATATCACCAATGATTTAAATGAAGAATTTAATTGGATATATAAGGTTCGAAATAAATGTATTCCTCGCTTAGACATTTCAAAAAGTAAAGTATCAGTTAGTTATAAAGGGAAGCATGCATATTCAGTTGCCTTACTGGATTTTTTTCCAGATAACGTTTCCTTTAAAACAAAGATTGGAAACGCGCATAAATCGAATAAAATTAAACCAATAAAAGGAAAGGCTAAGGAGCTTAAAGCGTATACTTCAATAGTGAATGACTTCCCAGAAATTTATGGTTTGAGTAAAATGGGTATGCCAGAAGGAGCTACCAAGGAAGCTATAGCATCAACTAAACAGTTGAGAGTATATCTTATGTTTTTCGATCAAATAATGGCAAATTATTTAGCTCAATTGGACCATTTAAAGTATTTATTTTCGTTAAACGAGCTAAGTACTACTAATGCGATTCAAACCTTAGAAGACTTCCCTGGAGTCTATTATGTATACAAACCATTTTTAGATAAATACTTACTAAAGCATCAAGATCTAAATGATGAACTAAGTCTCCGTAGAAATTGGAAAAAATATATTAACCATCATCGAAAAGATTTAGAAACCTTTGTGTCTAAAACAAAAGAGGATAAAAGTATTTTTCTTAAACGAAGAAATCGAATCCTTGATCATTTGTTGGCCCGTTACGGATTTGATTATTCTTCTTTTGATGTAGTATCTCTTCTCAACGAAAAAGAATTGATTCAAGTCAAAACAGATTTACTCAGAAATCTATGCTCTATAGGTTACAACCGTTTTACTAGTTCAAAAGAGACTTCTCAGATTCTATATTCTTCTAGTGGGTACGAACGTCACTTTTCCTTCATGTTCGGCTTTCAGGAACGAAATAACGGTTTAATTTCGGAAGTAGTGACGAAGTCTTTAAAACAAAAAGATACTGAAACACAAGCTGTTCAAATTGATTTTACTGATATTAATAGGGGAGAAGCAATTCAAAAGCTTCTTTTTTACGGTTTGTCGATTTCGAATTACAAACCATCGAAAGAAAAAATATATATAGACGATGTTGATGGCAATACATTTTGCCAGTTGTCATTTTCAAAGAAATTTGAATTGGATTCCCAGAAAACAATTGGTAATGTGATGAGCCGTATATATGAATTGAGCCGAAAAAGTGAAGCATTCTATTTCATTGAACATAGTCTCTTAAGGCCTTCAGATGGAATGAGTGTATATGGACTAAATGTTAATATTGATTCGGATGTAATTTTTTCAAGTGAATCTTTTTATCCTCGTCATCAGCGTGATGAAATAACGAACTCATTTAAAAACTCATTATGTGATATCGATTCATATGAAATCATTGAAATTAGTATGAACCAATTTAAACTAAAGTGGAGTTCTGGTTCTTTTGCTCTTTTTAGCACTCACTTTTTTAACAGTGAGAAAGATGCACAGTTAAAGTTGAATGAATACCTTTCTGCTTTTCAATCCGAGGAGGAAATTGAAGATTTTTTTACCCGAACAACAATTTTTAATACACTTTACAATGAAATAGCGGATCCTTTTTCGAATATTGTCTCCTTCATATTTCCTGATTGGCCTCATCGTTTTCAGAATGAGGCTTTTAATAATTATATTTTGGAACATATCAAATTGGGTCTTCCTGCACATATTGTTCCTAATGTTATTTGGGTTAGTTTAGACGATATAGTTTATTTTGAAAACATTATGTTAAACTATTTCAAACACCCTAGTAAATCCACCGACCAAAAATTTAAAGAACTTCAGACGATTTTAAGTTTTTTAAACTCAAAGTAGAAATTGTGAAGGCTCTGATTAATCGTGTCCTTTTTGAAATAGAGACAAATATACCTTCGGAAAAAATTGATTTTTTTGAGGTCTTACGCGTTGTCTTTTATAACAAACTAATTAAAATATTAGAAGATTACTTTGCTTCTTTTCCTGAAGATACGAATATGTCAATAGATCGATTAGAAATTGATCTCGATGATTTTTTAATTGAGTGGAATGATGTAGATTCATTTATCCTGAAATTCACAGAAAGATTCAAAGCGAAGTTGATTGCTAAGGGTATGAGTGTAAGATATTTTCGAGAAGCTCAATTGTTAAACCCAATTGAAATCATTAAAGAATTCTTGATGAAGGGATATACTTCAAAAAGATTCTTTTTGGATAATAATGATATTTCAACGTTTTTTCTATCCTTGAACGAAAACCAAAAAAAGGAGTTGACTCAATTCATTTATGAGAATAGCCATAATTTGACTTTAAGGAAAAGATTTTTTAATGAATTTTCGAAGTCGTCAATTGAATATTATTTTGAATCTATTATACCGAATTACAAAAAAATAAACCAAGGTCTGACCTCCTTTTACAAAGACAGTTCACCGTTCAATCTTTTCAATATATCGATTAGCGAATTTCGCGTTTTAATTCATTCTGAGTTAGCGATAATGTACCGAAATAATGAGCATTTAAATACTGAGAATATAGTTGCTTATCTTTTCAATAAACATCCACACATATTTAGTCAGAAGAATTTATCGCACTTCCCGAAGTTGGCACGTCATTATCAAAATGATGAATTTAAAGAGAATTACTTCAATTCTACTTCTATAGAAACGATTCAGTATAAGCATGAGGAAATAGTTCGTTTTTTTGCAAAAACAGGATCAATTGGTTTCAAATATGGTCCAATCAGTAAAAGAGATTTTGTTGAAATCATTAAAAAATTAATAGAATCAAATCCAAGTGTTTTAAAACAAATATGTGAAGAGGATGAACACAATTTTTTACGTCCTGTTTTATTAGAATTGCCCTTGCAAGACGTCAGGGACTTTATATTGAAATTCTGGGGTTCCAGGACATATTACATAAAGTTAAAGAATGAACTTGAGAGACTTTATAAAGATGATGTTATTTATGTATTAGCAGAAATCGAAAAAATTGTCTTAGAATCAATCATATATGATTCTTATAAGTTCGGAGACCTTACAAATGATAATATTTCAAAATGGATTGCTACAACATCGAAGGTCTTTTTTTCAGACGAAACTGGTGAGTTAGAGTCAAAAAAGGAGATTTTCGACACTGATAAAAAGATGAGCCTTCTGTATTTGGAGAATATGATTTTTCACCTATTAAGATTTAATAAATTTCCCTGGTGGGGGAATCAATTTATAGACACTCACAATATAGAGGGTAATACGTCGAGAAAAAACATTAAAAAGTTTTTGGTTTTACTTTTGAATGATTTACGTTTATTATATCCAACATCGTTTAAAAAATTTATTCGAAATCACCGTAATCTGTTTGAAAATGATGGCTTTATTTTTTCTGACTTAGACTTTGGTTTTGTTCAATTTGTATTTAAATATATCAATCCTGTTTCTTATATAGATAATCTAAGTACACTGATTTATCTTATTCCAAATTACATCCAACGACATTCTTCTTCTTTATTTATAAATGAATCCATATCTCTAGCCGTTTTTAAAGAATCATACATTCAATCTCAAAGTATAAAGGGAATGACTCAAGATGTTTTCTATGCTCTTCTAATAAAACATTATGCGCAAGGAGAGCGTAACCAATTAGATTTCTTTACAAGATTGTTCTCTGATTCTGATGCCATCGCTAAAGCGATTGGAATACCCAGAAAACAGATTGAGAGAATTTCTGAAATCTGTTTAGATAGATTGGACTTAGGGGAGGTAGAGACTAATGTTACTATTAATCAAACAGATTTAGTTGAATCTTTATTTCGATTTATAGAGCAGGGATTTGTAGGTTTAGAAGGCTTCATCGACTTTGTATCCTTGAATCAGTTTATCAATACAATCGATACTCCTAGTAATGAGTTAAGAGAACTTTTGACTGAAATACAAAATCACGAGTCGTTTTCATTCCTTATTGCTCGCTTAGAAAAAAAAGAGTTCAATCAAACAAAATTAAAACAAGTAATATCTGAATTAGGGATAGACCTAAAAAGTCTCCCGATCGATAAATTAACCGATTTATATATTGAGAAAATTCTTTTGAGTTGGAAAAAAAATAAAAAATCAAAATATAAGGATGCAATTGAACAAGTTTTGAATGATATCAAAAGCTCAGTTGATGTAAAAAGAAATATCATCAACCCTCTTTTATTTAAGACTAAGGTGATGTTATATCGTCGATTTATTGAAAGTGGAATTTCAAAGGAATTAATTGACCCTGATAGTTTCTTTAAGCTTGACCAATTATCAGAGGATATTCAAAATCGAATCAGAAGTAAGGCAATTGAAACGAAGAAATCATTGGAAAAGATACTATCCGATTCAGTGAAATCACAAAAGTATATTGAACTTCTTGATAATATAGACTCATCTGATTCAAGTTTGACTTCTAAATCAATTGCGGAAATAATAGGAAGTACAGAGATGGAGCGGGTTCATTTAAAAAAAATTGACGTTTTTTTTGAGGAACACAAATCACATCTTACACAAGATCATCAGAAAAAGGATTTGATCAAGGCATTGAATTCTGAAATATTTAATTGTGAAGACAAGATTATCTCCAATAAACTTTTGATTTATAAAGAGAATATTCATGTTTTATTTGAAAACATAAAATATTTCATTCAGAAATTTGAAATTCCTTGGTGGTCAGTATATGAATCAGAAATTGAATTACAAGAATATTATTCAAAACTATATCAACGCTTTCCATTTGAGTTCAAGGAGTTTTTGCAAAGTGTTTTGGAGGAACCCGAATTACTTAATCGAATGACTTCATTTTTAGACTATTCGAACAGTAACTGGAATGAGCCACTAGATCTAGGAGAAAAACGAGTAAGTAAGATCATAAATACTTTATTTACATTTGATTCAAATGGACAAGTATCTGCTCACTACGATTGGCTTTATCGTAATTTATTATCAATATATAGCTTGGGCATAACCTTTAGGGAACTTATTGGTATTAACAATATGACTCTCTTATACACCTTACAAAATCGATTTGATTCAGATGTTCAAAGGCTTAAAGATTTTGTATACCAGAGAGAAAATGATATAACTGATGATGTCTGGATTTCTGATCTTTTGAGTCCTTCTATTCAGTATATTTTTAATATCTATGAACCTTTGAATTATGAAAATAAAATACAAACCGGAGAGCTCATACAACATCACATCAAAGAACTTTCGGTTATAGTTACAGAAAGTAAATCCGAAACAAAATATTACATTAATAAAGCAGTTGAAGTATTTGCTCAACCCCATGATCTACTCGATGCATTAGGACTTTCAATGTTTGATTATTCACTTTTCGTAAGCTCTAAAATCATTAGTGCGGAAAATGATATAGATCATAAAGATTTCCTTTTTAAAGTCCTTCGAAAGTCCTCATTGATTTCGCGTGAAAGTTTGGAAAGCGTTAAGAATCTATGTCAAATGAGTACCTTAAATGAGCTTGAAAGTAAATTTGGTTTAGTATTACTAGAAATAGAAATCATTATACTTTCATATAGAAAACCTTTTTATTCCGAACAGTTTAACAGAATTAATTTTCATAATCTAAGTAACTCAATTAAAGCACAGGACTCTTTACTTTTAGGTTTCTATTTACTGCATTTAATGGTTTCTGGAAGAATCACGGATGACGGAAGTAAAACATATTATCAGGTCTTAGAAGAGTTCAATGTTTTTTTTAATGAAAAAAAACGTAAGGTATTTTCAAATTTTACTAGTCAATTGAATGAGGTATTGAATTCCATAGAAGGTGATAGCGATAATCCGTATATAGATTTTTTTCATTCTCAAGAATTAAAATCAAATGTTGATATTAGTTTTGATGATTTAGTTGATAAAACGCACAAAGCATTCCTCGAAGACACTGAATCCTTTTATAAATTCAAAGAATTTAAGAGTAATATCACTTTTAACGAAAACCTTTTGTTTAATGAGCTTAATTCGCTTGAGCCTGAGTTTATTAAACTTAGTGACGAAGAAAAAATATATGTACCTAATGCAGGAGTTATTATTCTTTGGCCTTTTCTATCGCGTTTATTCAAGAATTTAAATTGGATAGAAAAGGGAAAATTTAAAAACAGAAGGAATCAAGAGAAAGCGATTAAAATAGTTCAATTTCTTATTGACGAAGAGGATAACCCACCTGAAATCATTTTAATTTTGAATAAAGTAATTTGTGGCATTGAAATAAACGAGCCACTAAATAAACGTATTCGTCTTACGAAAAAAGAAAAATCCGAGGCAGTTTACTTTTTGGAATCTATAATATCCCAATGGGAAGAAATGAAAAATACCTCAAGGACAATTTTTCAAGATACATTCCTCAAACGTGAAGGTATTTTGTATAAAAAGGAGGATAAATGGCATCTTAAAGTAGAACATCGGGCTATTGATATATTATTAAAAAAATTACCGTGGGGATTATCTATTGTGAAGTTTCCTTGGAATAATTATCTTATTATTGTAGAATGGGAAGCTACGAATTAAATGCCTTGACCATAGAGGGTGAACTGAGATGGCTTGAAAAAATCATTGAATTTCGATTTAAACATTATTTTGGGCAAGAAGTTGTTTCTGGTACAGTGGAACAGGTATCGCCTCCAGATATTAGTGAGGACCCTTCTATATATGCCTCATTTATAAACAGTCATGATCTTGATTATATTTCACGATTAACTCTTATTTTTTCGCTTACACCGCATGTTAGACCGCAGTTATTTGATAATTTTTTTATTCGAAATAAAGAATTAAATAGGGGCTATACTGAATTCGGAGGTTTAAAAGGGTCAAACCATGGTGGATTTCTTCCTACAGGTGAAACATTAGCTTTTACCTTTTGTGGACAGGATTTAAGCAAACGAATGAAAGTGATGGGCGTTTTTAATACATCGCACATCTTTTTTAAAAAGAAAGTACTTGCGCTCGATTCTGCAAAAGACAATGAGCCGGGACTTAGCGGTGCTCTCATTATGTACAAGGAATTTATTGATTTGTTTACTATTGGCGAATACACCAAACCAAATTTTAGTTCAAAGTTTCCAGCATCTCTTGTTGAAAGCAAATTAAATTGGGAGGATCTTGTTCTTGATTCATCATCAAAAAAGTCCGTAAACCATATGCTGGAGTGGATAAAGAAGAACCAAATAATTTTAGACGATTGGGGTATGAGTAAAAAAATCAAACCAGGTTATCGAGCTCTTTTTTATGGTCCTCCAGGGACAGGTAAAACGCTAACAGCAAGTTTAATGGGTAGGGCTTCAGGACGGGATGTATATAAAATCGATATCTCGATGGTGAGTAGTAAATGGGTTGGAGAGACAGAAAAAAATTTAGCTCGAATATTTGATATCGCTGAAAATAAAAATTGGATTCTATTTTTCGATGAGGCTGATTCAATATTCGGCAAGAGAACAAATACAGGAAGTGCTCAAGAAAAACACGCTAATCAGGAGGTATCATATCTTCTTCAACGTGCAGAGGAGTATCCTGGAATTGTTATTCTAGCCTCAAACCTTAAGGGAAATATAGATGAAGCTTTCATTCGTAGATTTCAAAGTATGATACATTTTAAAATGCCTTCGGTTAATGAGAGATTTCGATTATGGAATAATGCTTTTGATGGTCATCTTAAGCTAGATTCAAGCATTGATTTGTTCAAAATTTCGAAGGACTATGAACTCTCAGGAGGTGCGATCGTCAATATTTTAAAATTTTGTGCGATTAAAGCAGTCAGTGAGAACAATCCTATTGTTACGAAAAATCAATTAATTGAAGGTATAAAAAGTGAGCTTATGAAGGAAGGGAAATTATAATTCCCTTTTTTTAACAATATTTTTATCATCAAAAATGAAAAAACTTGTAACGATTCGCTTTCAATATCAAATCTACATCCTCTGTTTCTTCCATATTTTGAATTAATTTGATGCTGTTTTTTACTATTGATTGCACTTCGGATCTATAATCTTCTGGCAAAATAGTGAACTGAATAATAAAAAGCTCGATGAGCTCCTTGAAAAGATCCTTATTTGATTTGATATCACCTGAAGAAAATTGATGAAAGAATTCAATCCACAGAATCCAATTTCCCCAGTCCTGGGTATTCCTATTTTTCGATGGTACTAGAATCATTTTGACATAACTCGTTTGGTAATGAGCCAATATATATTCAGTTTTATTATTCCTTATAAAATCCATTGAGGGATTAACTCGGATTAAATTGAAATTTTCCACGGTTATGTATGATGTCAATGCCAACCATTGTCTCGATGCCTCTGAAGGGTGTGCAATAAGATTTTCTGACATTAGACCGGAATCTGCCAATTCAATATAATTAAAATCACCATCAATTTCGGAGTCGACTAGTTTTAAATTTTCATGGTCGTATTGTTTTACAATGGTTTCATTTGAAATAAATAACCATTCAAAAATAGTTTCACCTTTGTCTTGGAAAGTAATGAAATGAAGACCCCGATGAACAGAGGAAAAACCCCGAAAACCGCCAGTAATTTGATAGGGCCACAAGTCTAATTGTATTTCTACTTTGGGGATGTTCCTTAAAACAATATTTTTCTTTATTCTCACTTCCAATTATATTGCATTTTCAATTCAGTCTAAAGAACCGACCTTAGCACTATCTTTGTTGCCAAATTCTGCCTCTTTTGAATTAAACCAAACTATGATTTCTTGAGCCATACTTCGAACACTCTTTTTATAATCTTCGGCAGTATTAATTCCACTCCATCCATTGACTTCTTTAATAGTTTCCATGCTCAATGACTGCTGTTCCTCTCCAGATAAACCATTGTTTTTTATTTCTGTGGATATTTTATGCGAAGCTTGTTTTACGCTTTTCACAGGTTCAAGTTTATATCCCATATTTATTGCTGCATCTGCTAGCCTGTAGAGGTATTTTCCTGATTTGAAAGCTGCTTCGCCGAGTCCACCCTCACTGTGACGGTTGATTTCTTTAAGCGTATCTGCTAGATTTTCTACTACTGCGTTTTTTGATTCTGAATTTTTAAGTGTTATACCGACCTCTGATTGTATGCCAACTACAGCATGGTTGACAGCTCCATCGGTAATGTACGCTTCATTGGAATATAAAGCCGCTTCTGCAAGTAGGTTGCGTAAGAGCACAAGATTAATTTCAATGGCATAATTGATTGCCGAAAGCTCTGCTCTTTTTTCCTCAGTTGAGCCTATATCTAGTGAGTTTCGTAAAGCGTCATACGATGATATTTGATTACGCATAACTTGTCGCAGATCCTGAATAGGTTTTAATTTGGTTTCATAAATTCGATTGCTTGATTTCATCATAAGGTTACTTGACTCGGCCTCTTTGACATCTGCATTTACACCCTCTCCTTGACCTGAGGCATTTGCAGCATATTCATTGAGTTGATCAATTCCTAATTTAGCTTGATTGTCAACCGCTATTACTTCATCGAGAGGTGATTCTTCTAACATTTGGTTCTTTAAAGTAGTCATGTAATCATTATAACGTGCCTCAACTTTAGATTTTATTTCTTCTGACATTCCTATTTTTTGGACATGTAATGTCCAATCGGCTTGATTCATGTATAATCGTGTTTTGACGTGAGTCCAAATATCTTGATTTTCTCTGTCACCTTGTATCAATTCCTCGTTTTCACCATCAAAACCACCATGAGCCATACCTTTTCTAGCTCCTTCTTTAGAGGCGATTCCTGATTCCAAGGTGGTGATGTTAATCATAGTATTATCATATATATCTTTCTTTTTTAATATGTTACCGTGTAGGTCTTTAACTATTTCAAAACCACCTTCTGATAAATTGGAATCCTTTTCTTTTTTTACCATTCCGCTACCAAAGGTTGCCTCTTTATGCATGAAGTCGAGTGCATAAACATTGACATCGTAAACAATACCTGCCTCATACTTCCATCCATCCTCAATAAATAAGGCGTTAAATTTAGATACTGCCTCCTCCGTAGCGGTTCCTTTGAGATTTACATCAATATCTGAGGTTAGTGATGTGCTTCCTGCTGCGGCCCAATCTGTTAATTTATCACCACCTAATTCAGTTTTTGTTTTTCTCAGGATATAATCATGATGCCATTGTCTATATTCCCATATTTTCTTCAGCATGTTCATACGGTTTTCCTCTCCTGCACCTGGACTGCCTTTTTTATTTAAATGATGTGTTGCTGCATGCCAACTTTGGTGGCATTGGTGAAGTAGGAAATTGCGAATTTCAGATCCTTTTGGATTTAAGTTGGTAATTCGACTCGGTGATATTTCATCTATATTTTCCATTGTGATCGGATCGGGATTTTCTGACTGAATATTGTCGAATACGAAATTACCTTCTTGATTTTCAGCTAAGGTTATATGTTTTGGATCAATATCTTGAGGATTTACATCATTTAAATCCGGATTCTTTTTTAGAGAATCTTTATTTCGTTTATAATACTTATTATTTGCACCTATCCATACGAATGCTTTTTCTTCCTTACTCCACGTCTCTTTAATCGAAGATGCATTATTGAGTTGTTCCTGTTGCCCATTAATCATTTGAATAACTCCAGATGAATCTTGACTTATTCCTTCTTTAGTAATCATTTGAGTTAATCGGCTTTTGCCTGAGTGGGGTATAAGGTGTGATAATGATTTGCCGCTTTTATGAAAGGAGGAGTTTTTAGTGGGCCATAAATCATTTCTGTTGTCGATAAGAGTATCAGCAGATGAGTTACCGTTTTGTTGGCCTTCAATCTCACCAGCTGGTCTTAAATTTTGTATTGCTTGATGAGCTTTAGAGGATTTATTCATTCAGGTTAATTTCGACTAGAAAGAATCTAAATTTATAAAAAAGTACTAATAATATTCAGGGCAGGATTCTTTCAGTAAATCTTCAGCTTCTGTTAATCCATTGATAAACGCAGTGTTTAGGTCCTCACATGCTTCGAAATATTTGTCGAGACTTAAAAAAACCTTTCCTCTTTGTAGATAAGCAGATTTAGCCCTCGGGTTTATCGAAATTGCTTTACCTAGAAGTTCTACACATCTGTTAATATCACCTTGAACGTAGTCTATTTTAGATTGATTAACCAAGGCAATGACCATATGTTTTTCGCCATCACCCGTTAATGAACTTTCATTTTCAATGAATTGGTCGAAATAATAAATTGCTTTGTTGTAGTCACCGATCAATGTTGCTGCAATTCCCGCAAATTCATAAATCAGTGATGGGGAACTGTTTTGACTTAAATAGGTTTCAAAGTCAATAAATGCTGCCATCATTCTATTCGTTTGATAATAGGAAATACCACGGGACTTATATATCGACATTGAGTCTGAAAAATAGGGTAAGGCCTGAGTGTAGAGCGTACTCGCTTTATTGTAGTCTGCCATTTTGAAAAAACAGTTTGCTCTTTGCAGTATTAGGTTATGTGATGACAGATTTAGTTTCTTTGCTTCATCAAATGCATTTAAAGCCTCACTGGCATTATTAAGAGCTAATTGACTCAATCCAAGATTAAAATAAGATAGGCCAATACCAAGAGAGTCAGAAGGCTTTAAAAAAGTTGCCGACTCAAAGTCACTAGCTGCTTTTCGATTATCTGAATTAACGTAGTGGCAAATCCCTCGATTAAACCTAGATGTAAATAAACTAGAGTCCTTAGTTAGTGCTTGTGTATATTTTACAATTGCCTCTTTATAATTTTGATTCCTAAAAAATTCATTTCCTTCTCTTTCTAGATCGAGTGCACTATAGCCACAAGATGAGAGATACAAAAGTAATGCGAGGACAATAACCGAACTTCTCATTTAAAATAGAAACAAATTAAGTTAAACAAATATATGTTTATCCTTTCATCTATGCAATATCCTATTTACATTTGTTTTAATAATATCGGTCCTATTACAAAAAGAATATTACATACCATTTCAGTTTTGTTCGTTACAATATTATTGTTATCAATAAGTGATGTTTCGACAGTCAAGAGTTCATTCCCAGAAAACGCTAATTCAGAGTCCTTCGTTACTCAAACGGACACAAATAAATTTGTTGATCGAATTCAATTTTCGACATGGTTTAATTTGTTTGTTCGTAGTATTTTCACCCCTGTATCTATGGATGATCTATATCTTGGTTCGTTTGACTCTATACCCATGCCCGTAGCAAAAGATATTTTTGATTCTTCAAAAGAGAACAACGAGATTTCGCTGGACCCGGAGTCTGATGATACATTAAGTATTTTTTACCGAAAGTATAATAAGAGAAAAAATAAAGCTAAAGGAAAGAAAAAGAAAATTTGGGTTGATTTAGAAACACAAAATCTTATAAAATCAAACCTTGATAGAGAAAATGGCGATTCAAATGTTTTTGTAAAACCAATTAATCAGTCTCATGCGAATGACCTATCATTTTATCTGAATAATTTTTTGAACAGCAATCAGTACAAAACAGAGATTGAATGGTCCAGCATTCAACAAATTCAGGTTGAACCCTTTTTCAAAAAAAAGATTAGTAAATCTAAATCAAATTTAATGTATGGATTTCATCCATACTGGATGGGAAATACTTATTTAAATTATGACTTTCAATTCTTCGATCGCATTTGTTATTACGGATACATAATTGATAAAAACACTGGGCTAGATTTATCTTCAGGTGAAGATATTAATGCGCATAGTTGGGTGAATACACCTTTACATGATAAGGCTAAATTATATGGATGTCAGACCGATTTATGCATTGCTAGTTATGGCTTAGTAAATAATCAGGTAATTTTTGACAGTACTTTGCAAGGGGCTAAAATTCGAGAAGTGCTAAATGCGAAAATTAAGTTTTTAATGAGTCAAAAAGGAAACGGAATCTGTATCGATATTCAAAAAATACCTTCAGAGTTAAAAGGTATCTTCATCGAATGGGTCGAGCAATTAAATATGACATTGAATAATGGTTTGACTGTTGACAGTGCAACTTCGGAAAGGGAATTTCAGATCACGATGGTAATACCGAGATTTGATGTTGAATTTCCATATAACATGCAGTTGGAGGAATATGAGACTTTATCAAAGTATATCGATCGATGGATTCTGCAAGGAGAGTCATACTACGATCAGTCAAAAAAAGATGTAAATTATTTAAGTAATCCTTTGGACTATTTTTGGAACTTTGATAAAATTGATGTTCGGATTAACTCATACCCGAAACCGCTTGTCGAAAGACTTGTTCTAGAGATTCCAGTATACTATTCTCAAAATATGATTAATGGGGTTGATACGATAACCAATGTAATGCAATTGAGGAATCTAAAAAGACTTTATCCTGATTCTATGGAGTCCTTTAAAAACAAACTGAAAGAAAAACTTTATTACACTAACGCTAAAAAACTAAAAGGAGTGGCTGTTTGGGCAACAGGATACGATTTTACAACAGATATCAGAAATATTTTTAACGATTATACTGATGGCTTAAATATGGCAGTCGATTATGTGCAACGAAGAAAAATAGAGACAATTTTACACAATAATATTGGAAATGATCAAGTATTGGTACCTATGACTAATTCAGACAAAATAAAACAAATAAATACGCCAAATAGTCCAATAATGTATCTTAGTTTAAAGTCAACTAAGACCTCTAAAGCTCTTCAGCACATTGTTGTACTGTGCCTCTTGATTTTATTGGCTTTTGCTCTTTTAGCTTTTGTTATTTCACTTTTTTACGAAGGGCCACGTGAATCTTTTATAACAAGAGAATCTTTTATTAATGCCTTGGTTATGGTTGTTCTTCTTGCATTGATCCTCTTTTTAAGAAGGTTACACGTACTTACAAATATAAATTTCGTATTTGCTGTTGGAATTTTGTTAGGGAGTTATGTTGCCATATTATTATTTCGAAAAAGAAGAAATAAAAAATGGGAGGAGACTCCGTAGTTTTCTTTGAATGGAAGGTTAAGTTAAAAATAAATAAATATGCTAGGAATTGTGCCGCTAATTATCAATGTTCTTATGGTTGCCTTAATCATTTTTTTAGTGGTTAAATACCAAGCTATTAATCGTTTAATACGTAGAACCTTTACTTTATTTATTTTAAAACTTGATAGACGAGAAAGTATTTTAGTTATTGGTTCCTCTAAGATTGCCAGACGAATTGCAATTGATTCAAAAAATCAATCTAAAAGAGTTGTTGTTCTAACAGATCAAGAAAAAAACAGCTACTCTGACGAGTTGTCTTTAAAAGGGATTAAGACCATTTCGGTAAATAATATTAATGAAAGTTCTATACGTAAGGCCTCAATAACCTCTGTTTCACACTGTGTGTTAGCTTCTGAAAACGAAGATCACAATATTAATATAGCCAATCTTATTACTGAAATTGTTAAAAAGAGTGGTTCTAAAAACCGACTTCAATTACTAGTTCAAGTAGAAAATTGGTATAGTCGAAATTTACTTATTGATCAGGTATCTGCATTTGGTTCAACCAATGAAATCACGATTCGGTTTTTTGACTTTCATCACAATTCAGCGAAAAAAGTTTACGACATGTTTCCGCCACATGATTTCGTCAAGGATGAAACTTATACAAACAACGAAAGAACCATTTGTATAATCGGAAAAAGTCCAACGGCTGAATCCTTTCTTCTTGAAAATGCCATATTGTCTCAATTTCCTGATAATAAAAAGCTGAGGATATTGGTTTTTGTGGAGGAAGCAAAAAGTTGGATAGGTGCCTTAATACAGAGGTTTCCCTTTTTGGAACAATACTTGAATATTACGCCCATTGAATTGCTGAATAGCACCTTTTCTGATATGGATTCGTGGGATGTCGAGTTTCAACGAAACATATTGAAAATAGATGCTGCTTATTTTTTCGGAAAGGAAGATGCAGAGGTGATTTCTCGATCACTTAATTTTAAACAGTTTTTATACAACAAAACTTCTAACTTAAGAAAGGTTCCCTTGATTGTTACAATACCGGACAATACAAGTATTTTTAAATTACTTTCGAAAGGGACCAATCAAAATTCAAGTATT
>MDTC01032509.1_pt1 | contig 29028 bp, 25 predicted proteins | sample 811181 | NCBI WGS metagenome assembly MDTC01 (sample SAMN05326644, study PRJNA326480) | marine metagenome | isolation source: seawater | place: Pacific Ocean: North | collected 2011 | reverse complement strand
TTCTGACTACCGGTATACCCTCTGTCATAACAGAGGGTTACCGACCAGTTATTTAGGCTTAGTGGATTCTGCGGCGTAGACCGGCTGCGCCAACTAATACCAATGAACCTACTACAAAGCCGATACTTGGTACTTCATTATCATCCAATGCCTGTTGAACTGGGTCATCTGCTAAACCTTCACCTACTTTGATTTGGCCAACCATACCTGTAGGTGCGTGTGGCTCACAAACATAGTAATGTGTCATATTGTCTTTTGTGAAAGTATGTCTGAAATCAACAGTTACTGATGGTTCACCACTACTGAATCCAAAGTTAATATTTGTTAGATTCATATTTGAATCATACTCAGCCTCCAACTCAAGGACATTGTGTGCCATTGAAGCATCTTTCCATTGCCAACATACAGTCTCACCTACTTTGATTGAAAGTTTAACTGGATCAAAAGCCATTCCTGTTGAATCTAAACCAACAACATAATCACATTCTGGTTTTGGATCCTCTACTTGCTTTTTACCAAATGTAATGTTTGTCGAACCTGTTCCAGTCATAATTCCTGCTGCATCTACTTCACAAGTATCACATTTAATAAATTCATAACCTTCTAACATCATAAATTCGAAAGTCCATGATTCATCATCATTGAATGGAATGTGAGCTACATGAGACCCTTTAGTTTCATCAACACCTTCAAAAGTAAGTTTGAACGTAAATGAACACATCATAGGAATACCCATATTATCTGAAAGTGAACCTACTACAGTTGCACTTAATGGTAAACAATCGTCTCCAGCATCCTCAGGATTCTGTACTCCAACGATTCCATCAAGTAATGCATTGTCGTCACTGTCATTATCATCGTGATTATGCTCATCATCGTGATTATGCTCATCATGGCCATCATGATCTGAATCAGACATCATGCTCAATGCTTTGTCCAAAACACATTGTGCTACGTCTGTACTTACATCATCTGAGATTCCATCGCACTGGGATAGGAAGGAATCAAGAGTCATTGCAGCTTCATTCTCATCATAGTGATAGTGTTCGTTAAACCAATCAACAATAAGTTGTAAATCATTATCACTGTCCCAACTACTAACATCAAAATCTTCAAGTGTCATGTGGCTTCCATCATGATTTCCGTCATTATCAAAGACGCCAAGTTCTTCCATCATGTAAATTAATTCTTTGATATTATCTGCTGCTGTTACTGCATCAATTTCACCATCTTCGTAAGCGGTCATATTATCAACTATATCAAAAGCAATAGCAAATATCATGAACACATCATCACAGTCTAATGGCTCTCCAGTTTCTTCATCATAACAGTCACCAACTTCATACTCTTTCGATTCAGGTGTAGGGAAGTGAAGTCTACCATCACCTTCCACTAATATCCTATTACCATTATCGTAATAATAGTGACTTCCTTCTAGACCACCAGACCAGGACTTAGCAATAGAATCATCTTCATTGTGAATTAAATTTGTAAAATTAAAATTATGATGTGATGCTGTAACTATTGTATAATCTCCAGGAGATAATTCCATATCCATATGACCTACACTGCAAGACTCTACATCTTCAGGACATGGGATGCCATCTTCATCCATCTGATAGTAAGTAGCCATAGAACCAATTAAACCTGAACTTGTATCATTCACATTGAGTGCATCATAAACATAGACCATCCCATTTGATGAGTAACAGTCTTCATTGCCATCCCACTCATAGCATTGATAACCAAATGTAGTCATTGAACCTGTAAATCCGCCATCACCTACAACGAACGACTCTACATGATACATAACAAACTCACCGAAATCATTATCGGTTGTTTTAGCATCTAAGAAATCTGCCATAGGTGAATCTTGAGTTACATTACCTGACATATTAATCATGTGATTTCCGTCAGAATCAAACATTGCGTGATGATAATCACCTGTACCACATTCCACTTCTTCTTCACCATCTGAGGTATGCTCATACCAACAATTTCCTTTGGTAATGAGAGTATATGACGACCCTGCTACTAAATCTGCTAAAATTACTTCAATACAATCTGTATAAGTTTCATTTTCGTCTGCCCAGCCACAATAATTTCCACTGCGTGTTATTATTTCACTTGCAGTTAATTCATCGCCGATATCTTCAGAGGAAACTTCTCCTTCCACTAGGAAGACATCTCCATACCAAGAATGGTAATTCGAATGTCCTTCGTCTTCGCCATCTTCACAGTCACTAACTTGATCATTTACGGAGTTTATCCATACCTGAGAGCCATCATGGCAATCAAACCAATTAACTTCATCGCCCTCACAGTTTTCATCATTCCATTCCTGACAATCATCGGTGGTATCATCTGGAGTATTACTGTCATACCATTGCTCATCAGCACCATCATCACAATCTCCGGAACCATCATTTACTAAATAAAACTGAATTTCATCCCCATTACCACAAATAAAAGTTGGAGATACCATTTCAGGATAAATAAAATCTAGTTTAATCATTACCTCACCTTCAGTAGGTCCAAAGAAAGTGTCCAACTCATACAAGCCATAGTCATGTGAATCAAAGGGATTATCACCATCACCACTAAAGTCCATTTCGCTAACGAAACCTTGTATTCCATCACTTGCCAAAAACTCTTCAGCTGTTACATGTCCAGCTTCATAAGCAAATAATTCATTAAGGAAATTAGAAGCACCGTCATCGTGGCTGTGGTGTCTGTCGTAATCAGTATGTGAGAACTCATCGTTGTCATCATGATCATGATGGTAATCTTCATCACCATGGTGGTGAAGTCCTTGCTCACTATCATGATGGTCTGGGTGGTTATCTCCGTTATCATCATCTCTTGAGTCGCAAACATTAGGGTTGTCATGACAATAATTGTACATCAATCGCATGCAAGACATATTCATGCCTCCATTTTGACACTCTTGCATAGCTATACAATCATCTTCACTAATGCCTGGAGGGCATCCATTATCTCCTCCTTGAAGATCGCCATTTTCCCAAAGGTCATAACACGCTTGTGTAATTTCTGAAGAGTCTGTGCCAATCATATCTGCACACATATTTGCTATTTCTTGTCTGTAATTCTCCGATTCACTTACTGGATAGTCTCCTTTGACTGTGACTAACCATTCTCCTAAAGACTCCATTTGTACGTGCACTTTAAGATTTGCAAGATTGAAATCTCCATCGCGGTCATCGCCATTGTTTGATGAAACCCACATAAATCCTGCAGCTACACAGTCTTCTTCATTTGTAATGCTGAAATCTACCTCATGATTTTCCATATCATAACATACCATCATGGATTCGTTATCTGACCTATTGACATTTGCATTGAAATGATTATACTCATCCTCATCCATAAATCCATCATCACCGCTGAATTGGTTAAAAACATCCGTACATTCTTCGTCAGATACATCCTCAGGACAAAATACCATGAATTCATCCTTGTCTATTTTACCATCTTCATTTTCATCTACGTCATCAAAATCTGGTGCATCATCATTATGATCGCCATTGTCTTCGTCATGATCGTGTTGTTCCTCACCATGATTTTCTGCACTTACAGTGTATGCTGGAATAGCTACAAATGCACTCAAGACCATCATGAAAATTACCGCTAGCGTTGCTAGTCTGCTTAAGTTCATAACTTAAATCTAGATAAGAGCATATATATAGATTGAGCCGAAAGTTAAAGGGCGAATGAATTTACTAGAAAATAAAAGGGGCCAAGTACTCAGCCCCTAATCTGATCTTAGAGTCGACGAGATACTAGCGCTATGCCTATTACGGCAAGCACACCCAGAACTAATCCAAACCCAGGAGTATCTTCTTTTTCTGTAGATGTGGTTGACATCGCTTCTTCTGTTACTACATCGCCAACTAACACTTCTCCAACCATTTGCATTCCTACATGTGGTTCACAAATGTAGTGGAAATTTGTTGTTTCTGTGAAAGTATGTCTGAAATCTACCGTCTTAGCTGTTTCTCCACTGTAAATTCCTCCTTCTTTCTTCATTTGGTCTCCCTCTGCAGAAATTTCAGCAACATTGTGTAAATCTGATGCATCAGTCCATTGCCAGCAAACTGTTTCTCCAACTTTAACATTTAGAGATGCAGGACTAAAGGCATAACCTGTTGAATCTAAGCCTACTACGTGATCACACATTGGCTTCTCTTCTAAAGTTTCTTCTTCCTCTGTAGTTCCTTCTTCTGTAGTATCGTCTACTGGAGGAATCAAAACCTTATCTATTACGTGTATGACTCCGTTACTTACAGGCACGTTAGCTAGAATGACTTTTGCATCATTGATAGAAACATCAGTTCCTGATATGGAAACTGTCAAATTATCTCCATTAAGAGCTACTGCAGTCATCCCATCTGATAAATCTGTAGACATAACTTTGCCGAGCACTACATGATAAGTCAAAACATCTGCCAAAGTTGCTATCTGTTCAGCTGTTTCAAAATCATCTAAATCAATTCCTGCTGCCATAAATGCGTCATCTGTTGGTGCAAATACAGTAAAAGGTCCATTAGCTTCCAATGCAACTATCAAATTAGCTTTCTCAAGAGCTGCAACTAATGAGGTATGTATGGTTGTTGCCGCTGCAGTTGTTGGAATATCAACTGAAGGAATCCACATGTCTTCACAAGTTTCTTCAGTTTTTGTAACATCAACAGTATGAGATGTCATATTATAACAAATCTCTCCAATTGGCTCTTGTCCTTGTAATGAAGGTGGAAGTAATACTTTATCAATAACATGGATAACGCCGTTAGTTGCTGCTACATCTGCTTGCGTAACTATAGCCTCACCGTTTAAGACAACGCTTTCACCATATATGTTGAATGTGATATTTTCTTGAATTAAAGTTTTGATTTCCCCACCATCTGTAATTTCACTTGACATCACGCCACCTAAGGATACGTGGTAAGCAAGTATTGTAGACAAGGTCTCGTTAGCTTCGTCAGTGTTATAGTCACTGAGATTAAAACCAATTTCTTCGAAAGCTGAATCGGTTGGAGCAAAAACTGTGTATGGCCCTTCACCGGACAATGTACCTACAAGGTTAGCATGTTCTAATGCAGATACCAAAGTGTTGTGAAAACCTGTAGATACTGCTGTGGCTGGAATACTTAACAAATCTGCTGATTCAGTTAGAGTAAACTCTTCTATCATACTTGAATGTACTGTGCAATAGAAACTTAGTGTATCATCTAATGTGAAATCATCAGTAAAAGCCAAAGTAAAAGTCTCTGATCCTGTGATGCCTGAATCGCTACTTCCCTCGCCAGTTATAGTTATCTTATCACTTGACTCTGACTCGTAACCTTGATCACTAATGTAAAATGGATGAGATGTTGCTCCATTCAATCGGTGAAAATTGTAAGTATGAGTAATGTCCAACTCAGTAATCTCAGTAGTTCCTTCAGAATCAGTATAGAACTGATAATGAGGATCTGACATTGAACCTGCGCTAACATATACATCTACAGCATCTTCACTGTGTTCTTCTGCTCTAGCGCTAAAGCTAGAATCGTCAGAAAGTAAGCTCACTGAGACCATTACCACTAAAAATGTAGTCATGAAAGGAGCTAAATCTTTCATTACTTTTAAGACTGTAAAAATTGTAAGAACCATCATGGCAGTTACAGCTGGCACTAGTCTAATAATTTGTTCAATTATTTTTGTATTCATACCCTAATCTCGCCAACAAGTTATTTAAAAGTTGATAAACTGGTGACTAACTTTTTAAACCTAGTGCCAAAATTCTATTGCTTACTCTTTTGTCGACGATAATCGCCAACACTTTTTACTGCTGAAGACATGCATTTTGTAACTTTTTTAGCTGTTGGAATATGCAATTTCTCATCAGGCCCATGTGCGTTACCGCCAGGCCCTCCTGCACCAGTTATAATGAACTTCGAATCGACATATCGTGCTTGTAACATAGCCATTACTGGAATTGTACCTCCAATGTATAAATCCATAAATGAATTTCCATAAAACTCATTGCATGCTTCCTCTAAGGCTGATGAAATAGCATTAGGTAATTTAGGAGAAAGAAAACCGTCAGCCACTTCTGTCATTTTAGCTGTAACATGAGCTCCATTCGGCGGATTCTCTTCCAATAACCTCTGTACCTTCTCTGCAACTGATTTTGCATCTATGCCTGGTGGTGTTCGTATTGATATTTTCAAATCCGTATGAGTTCTTAGAACATTTCCTGCTGACTCTATTGGAGGAATACCATCAGCTCCTATTACTGACAAGCTTGGTTTGAGATTCATAGTTATGAAAATATCTAAAGGATCATTAACCTGTTTCTTCACATCTTTGAGAAGTGGAAAATCCTTCATCTCATCTCCTTTCATATTTACAATTTGAGAACAAGTTTCTCTGACTTCATCACCTATTTCTATATGTAACCATTCAGGCAATATCTCTCCAGTTTTTTCATCTTCTAATCTTGACAGTAGTTGTCTTGCTAGTCTAAATGATGAAGGCATTACTCCACTCCCATGTCCTGAATGAACGCCTACTGATGAAACCTGAACTGAGAGAGTACCTGCAACTATTCCTCTGAGACTTTGCGTAACCCATAATCTATCATAATCCATACCTCCCGTATCTAGGACAATTACCAAATCTGGAGTACCTAACTGAGGCGCTAACTCATTAAGATATAATTCTAAATCTGGCGAACCACTTTCTTCTCCCGTTTCAATAAGAAACCTACAGGTTGGGTGTGGAAGGCCTTGCTCCTGCAATCCTAATACTGATAAAATTCCTGCATATCCACCATAACCGTCGTCAACACTTCCTCTACCATACAGCCAATTATCTTCTATCACAGGCTTCCATGGGCCTTTACCTTCAGACCACCCTGTTGCCTCGGGTTGTTTGTCTAAATGTGAATAAAATAACACTTCTCCATCCTCACTTCCTTCAATTGTAACTAAAAGGAGCGGAGAACGATTCTTTAAACGATGTACTGAAATGGTAGATTTCTTTAAAGATAAACTTTTTACCCATGAAATAAACGTCTCGATAGCTGCATCCAAATATCCGTTTTCTTCCCAATCTGAATCAAATGAAGGTGATAATGCAGGAATTTCTATGAATTCACAGAGACTCGGAAGCGCGGATTCATCCCATTTTTTATCAATGAAATCTGATAGTCTGGAAAAGTCTAAAGAATTCATATAATCAATGTCTTGGTTTCCTAACAATTGCAATTATTGCAACCGATAGTAAGGCTATACCAAAATTGAACCCAGGTAAGGACCCATCTTCACTCACTTCTTTAAGAATTTGAGATGAAGAGCATCCTTCTACATCTACTGATTCGCCTGCCGGAGTTCCAGGGCATCTATCGCTTACATCATCTATTCCATCGTTATCATCATCCATATCATTTTCGTCCATAATTCCATCATTGTCATCATCTTCATCAAACTTATCAACTATTCCATCGTTATCAACATCCGGATCTCCTTCTTCTTTAAGAATATCATTTCTTTCTTCATCCGTCATAGGCGTCGTTATGACAAAAGTCACAATATCTGTTTGATTAATTTCATCCCATTCCCACTGTTGAGTATATGCCTCATAATGATTAGTGCCATTCATTTCATATTCTACTACGATTCCATGCCAGTCATAATAACAACGAGCATCATTCAAATACTTATCAAAACCCCAAACTTCTAGACAATCTTCAGAACCTGAATCATTTGGTTCTGCATAATATATCTCATCAAACCCACAAGGGTTATTTGGATCTTCCTGACAAGTAGGCCATATACTATGATTAAATTTCTCTCCAGACACCCATTCCCATCCACCTGAAGGTTCTGAATAATCAGAACTACTTAAATTTTGAAACCCTCCGAGCCAATACGTATGCCCATCTAATATTGAATAAATTATCTCAGCTTCTTCCTTACTGGATATTGTAGCAAGATGGCCATTTACTCCTTCATAAGTTAAAGTTTCAGCATAATCTGCAGCCTCAAACCAATTGTATCCTTCTGAGTCTTGATGACCTTGAGTGAAATTTGCAGTAAATGTTCCTACTGTATTATTATCAATTGTATCAAAGTTAAACCAAGTCGAAGGTAAAACATCAGGTTGATACTCATTACTTTTTACATCGATACTTGTAAAAACTTCTCCATAACCTAAACTAACGTGAAAATTTGTTTCTTTCCCTTTGAAATCCTCATTAGGCCATTCGAATTTCATGGTGTGGTTTCCTAGATTATGAGTACTATTTGGGAAAGTTACGTGCATCCATTGTCCAATCCACAACCTTTTGTCTGATTTGTCTGAAAAACTACCTAAAAGGCTCGAAGTAGGTCCAACGCTTTCAAATTCCCAATCATGCCATTGTGCACTAATACCATTAATCGAAAGTTTAGGGCCCTCTGAAACTATGTGTTCAGGTTCATTATAGTATTCTTCAAACATTTCTCGCTGAATTACGCTTAATTTTTCACCTGAACTTAAATCCTGATCCAAATTATCGTCATTTGAAAGTGTATCATTTACATTGCTTAAACGTTGAGTCATTAGCCCTCGAGCCTTTCCATCAATCATCGATTCTATGATGAAATTATCACGGACCCAGGTTATCATTTCTAAGGTAATCAAATCATTTAAAGTTGTATTATCTTTAACAAGCATTTGCGCTTTACCATCGTAAGATGTGGTTATGTTTGCAATATTTGCTAATACATCATCTGCATCAGCAGTTCCATTAGTTACATCTCCAAGTAATTTTCCAACCTCTGTTCTGTACTGTTGATCAAGTATAGAAAGTTGATAACTTTTTACTAAAAGTTTTCTAAAAGTTTCAGATTCCTCATTAGAATACTCTCTACGCATGTAAACTGAACCTGAAAACTCTTGCGTATTATTTTCATCAAAGTTTTTCATGTCCAATTCATGTAAATGAAAATCATACTGCAGATATGGTTGGTAATCATAAAACTCTTCATCATATTCTGCGCTATTGTTAGGAGTAAAGAAGAAAACTCCAGATACAAGTGACGCGACTAAAAGTAAAGATACAAATACTCTTGACATAAGATTGTGTTACCCTTCTGGTATTTATAGAGTAGCATAAACAAACTATAATAACTAGAGGCGGCCGTAAAATTGTATGGTACCTTGGTATCGATCATATATTATTCCCTTCGGATTAGCGGTTATTGCTTTTTTAATTATAACGACTGGAGGTTGGATACGCATTAATGATGCTGGAGAAAGCTGCCCAGATTGGCCTACTTGTTTCGGAACTTGGGGATTTGACGTTTCGGCCGATGATCAAAAAGAATGGTGGGAGGAAAATCCCGATGAAATCGATTCTAGAGGTGGAACTCATAGATATACTACTTATCAAATTTTTACAGAATGGGCCCATAGAGCGCTGGTAGGAGTAATAGGCATTCTTGTTGCTTATAGTCACTATACTGCTTGGTCACTCAGAGATAAAATTGGAAATAAAGTTTACAAAATACATTTTGTATCTAGCATGTTTCTAATTATGCAAGCTGTTTTAGGTTATGTAACTGTTGATTTAGATAATGCTCCCTGGACTGTATCATTACATCTATTTATGGCCCTTATTTTTACTATTTCACTAATTACTGTTGGATTTGTATGGTGGCAGGAGCAGAGTGGAATACCTGAAACTCTTAGAATTAAGAAGATAAGTGCAAATTTGAAAAAATATATAGGATATATGGCAATCATAGTCCTTGTACAATTGATGATCGGTGCATATCTTTCAACAAGTTATCACAGAGCTGCTTGTGGTATTGGATTTTACAGTGGATGGCCATTGTGTCAGAACTCTATAATTCCTGTCTTAAAACAATTTGGAACTATACTAAATTATGGCCATCGGCTATCTGCAATTGTCGTAGGAGGGTTACTCTTGTACGTCGAAAGAGAAGCAAGAAATGAATTTAAAGATTCAAAATCTATTGTAACAAAAATGCTGGAAGTAACTGGATTATTTTACTTTGTGAATATTGTCCTAGGCGGCCTCTATGTTGTTACTGCTGCAGATGGAGAATTCCGTGGCTGGCTTTCACTTATACATTTACTTGTAGGGGCTTGTGTATTCCTAACACTAGCTACAATATATTTATTGACTAATTTAACAGCCACCAAGGAGGAAAATGTCTCAAATTAAACCATCATTACTAAAAATTTATTGGATTCTAATGAAACCGCGCGTGGTTTTTTTATTGCAAGTAACTGCACTTTGTGGTATTTTTACATATGATTTTAGAGAAGGTTATGATTCTGGAAGAACATATATTGACAGTCTTGAGACATCAATAATTGTTTTGCTAGGTGGAACTATGGCAAGCGGCGGATCAATGGCTGTAAATATGTGGTATGAGAGAGATATTGATCCACTAATGGAAAGAACTGAAAATAGACCCATACAATCTGGTTTTATTTCTGCAAATCATGCTTTACTTTTTGGCATTACTATTTCACTTACTGGAATTATTCTAGTTTCGTTCCTTACTAATATCAGTGCTGGAATTATTACCGGATTGAGTGCAGTGTTTTACACTGTAATATACACAATGGTACTGAAAAGAAGAACTCCCCAAAATATTGTAATAGGTGGATTGGCTGGATCTACTCCACCGGCAATAGGTTGGGTTGCAGCTTCAAATGAAATCAATGAATTATTGCCATGGCTAATGGTCGTAACCATCTTCCTATGGACTCCGGCTCATTTTTGGGCTTTAACACTTTCAAAAAGAAAGGATTATGGAGAAGCTGGCGTTCCTATGTTGCCAGTAATTAGAGGTGAAGATGTAACTCGAAAATATATCTTAGGATATTGTTTATGTCTTGTAATTAATTCAGTGCTAATTGTAATTCTTGGAAACACAGGATTGATATTCATAACATTGGGAACTGCTCTTTCATTATACTTTGCATATTTAAGCTATAATTTGACAAAAACAAAATCTTCAGATGATGCGTGGGCATTATTCAAATTTTCAAATGCATATCTTTTCATACTCTTTATCATCTTAGTATTTGATACAGCTTATTCTGTATAATCATAGCGAGCTTTAATAATGCCATTCTATATACAATCGATAGTTTACTTTTAAGAGCATAAAAATGTCGTTAATCAGTGACCTAATTTACTTTGAAAATCCAGCTATATGGGATAGCTTCGGAGGTACTAGCTCCGGACTTGGTGGATTGACATGGCAAATGTTTATCTGGTCTGTAGTAGTAGGTGTTTTGGTTATTGTTTGGCTAATATACAACTTAATTTACTTTAGACATAAAGAAGGCGACCCGGAACCTAAAGATGCCTTGAAAGCTGGAGTCTTCCCTCATGAAAGAGGAGATGTTAAGATTGAATTAACATGGACAATTGCACCTTTAATCCTTGTGGCTTGGCTTACCTTTCTATCATTGGCACCCTTGGATTACATGTGGGATATTCCTGATAATGAAGATGCTGATGTTACTGTAGAGGTTACTGCAGGATCTTGGTATTGGGGATTTGAATACGCTAATGGCTATGTAAAGCCTGAAGAATTTACAAAGTGTTCTTCTAACATCAATTGCCTAGAAGTGCCTGCAAACAGTATTATTCGCTTTAACATTACAGCACAAGACGTTTTACACGCTTTTTACCTGCCCGACATGGGAATTAAACAAGATGCAGTTCCTGGATTGGATACGGCTACGTGGGTTGACACTGGCATAGTATCAGCTAGGGATGAACCTTACCGAATATACTGTACTGAATACTGTGGAAATAGTCATTCCATGATGCTTGCTGAAATTTATGTTACTGAGGTTAATGATGCTTAGAAGTAAAGCAATAGGAATAGGAATATTGCTAAGTATTATTTTTGCTGTAACTGCAGTTCCAACTGGAGAAACAAACCCTGGAGGAATCGAACCAAGTATAAGTACATTAGTTGAAGCAAATGGCTGCAGTTGTCACAATGTAGGTGACGGAGATATGAATAATCCAAACTCAGAGGTTATTCTAAATTTAACGATGCCTTCGAATTTCACCGCAGGTGAGACTTATACTTTAATATTAAATATTTCAGGTGGACCGAATGACATCGCACCCATGGTAGAAGGTCCAAATATGGGTGGATTTATGCTCAAAGCATCATCTGGTGTTTTAACTCCAATTAATGATAATGTTTGGAAACCTGCAGATGCAAGTTATCTGACACACACTGAAGATGGAAACAACTTAAGAGAGTGGAGCTTTAACTGGACTGCTCCTGACAGTGATTCTATAGTTACCAGCTTCATGGTTTATGGTAATTCTGTTAATGGAAATGCTAAAGATCCTACTGATAACGCAGGAAACTCTGGAGATTACTGGAACTCAGCTACATTTGCATTGGCTGGTAAAAATGCTCAGATTGCAGAAGGTGGAGCTCATGGTGAACTCTCCGGCCCTAAGAAAGTGGTTTACGGATTTGGCATAGTATTCATCACTTTAGCTGTTGTAGTTGTTGGATACAGAATGGTTGATCAGGATGAATCATTCGAAGAAGTAATGAAAAGCTATTGGAAATGGATTTACCCTTGGCTTACAACTACTGATCACAAGTACATTGGAACTCTTTACATCGTCACAGGGTTTGCCTGGTTCTTTATTGGAGGTGTTTTAGGCCTATTAATTAGGTGGCAATTATTTGAGCCTCGAGTTGATGGTGATTTTTTAACTTACCAAGAATATAATTCTACATTTACAATGCATGGAACAACCATGATTTTCATGGCTGCTATGCCTATTATTTTTGGATTTGCCAATTACTTAATTCCTCTTCAGATTGGTGCAAGAGATTTAGCATTTCCGAGATTGAATTCATTCGGATATTGGCTACTCCCTACTGGTGGTATCGTATTGTATATGGGGTACTTCACAGGAGGTGCTGGAGATGTAGGTTGGACTGGGTATGCACCATACTCTTCAGGAGCGTCAGCTACAAGACCTGGCACTGATTTCTGGGTTGCAGGGCAGCTCATGCTAGGTGCCTCTTCAACATTGACTGCAGTTAATTTTCTAGTGACTATGTTGAGAATGCGTGCACCTGGAGTTACTCTAATGAAAATGCCACTATTCGCTTGGTCAATTCTTGTAACTGTATTCTTACTCCTGTTATCTATTCCTGTATTTACTGTAGCTTTAATTTTATTGATGGCAGATCGTACTTTTGGTAGTTTATATTTCTCAGGTCCAGATTCAGATCCTATTTTGTGGCAGCATTTATTCTGGTACTTTGGACATCCAGAAGTTTACATTGTGATTTTACCTGCATTTGGTGTTTTATCTGAAATAATATCAACTTTTTCAAGAAGGCCAATTTTTGGTTATACTTCTATGGTCTATGCCATGGCTACAATTGGAATCATTTCGTTTGTAGTTTACGGTCACCACATGTTTACTACTGGTGCTGACCCATTATTCCGTTTCATTGTGATGCTAACGACAATGTTAGTTGCAGTACCGACTGGAATAAAAATATTCAATTGGCTAGCAACCATGACTGGAGGGTCAGTGGTGCTAAATACTCCAATGATGTTTTCGTTAGGTACCATTATTACTTTCACTATTGGAGGTATTACTGGAATTATTTTAGCTTCGATTCCATTGGATATTGCCTTCCACGACACTTATTTTGTTGTAGCTCACTTCCACTACGTTTTAATTGGAGGAACTATGTTTTCTTTCATAGCTGGAGTTTACTATTGGTTCCCTAAGATGACTGGGAAAATGATGAATGAAAGATTAGGAATTATACACTTTGCAACTACTTTCATTACTTTCAATGCCGCATTTTATCCTATGCATAACGTAGGAATATCTGGCATGCCGAGAAGATATGCTACCTACGACGCGTCACTAACTGAATTAAATCAATTCATTAGTATTTTTGCAATACTATTTGGATTAGCTCAATTAATATTCGTTTACAATGTATTTTACTCTTATAGAAATGGTGAAAAAGCTGGAGACAATCCATGGAATGGATGGTCCTTAGAATGGGCTACCTCTTCACCTCCTCCTGAAAATAGTTTCATTGAAATTCCAACATTACTTGATGCTGAAGAGGAGGCTAAGAAAAGTGAGTGATGAACATGATGAACATCATGCACACATAGAAACGCCTGCGCCTTTCCTATTTTGTGTTGCAACTGCAATCATGTTTATTGGTTTGGTTATGGCTACATCTGGTGGTGAGAATAAAACCGGAGATGCTGGCTATTGGTTTGTTTTTATATTGGGATTAATGGGTATCTTTACCTCATTCTTTATGTGGATTCAAGACTACTGGGATCAAGAAGGTGAAGAGGATGCGCACATTGAAACTCATCACGAATTCTGGGCTACCATTTCAACACGTAAATTTGGTATGTGGATTTTCTTATTAACTGAAGTAATGGTTTTCAGTACTTTACTAAGTGCATATTTGAGATATAGGGCATCCATGCCAGATTATTCTCCAGATATTGATTGTGGTTTATACTTCGAAGATTGCTGGGTGCCGGCTGCTGATGTAATCCGAAGTCACTTGATATTTGGAGTTATTAACACGTTTGCACTACTGCTAAGTAGTTTAACTGTTGTTTTAGCTTTATATGCGGCTAAAAATAATAATCCAAAAGCTGTGACTAGATATCTAACAGTTACTTTCGTTCTAGGTGCTTTATTCTTAGCATTAAAATTATGGGAATGGAATGAAATGAGGCATTACAACTTCTGGGATGAATCTCATAATGGGTGTGATGTTTTAGCTGGTCAAAATATCGCAGATCATTGTATTGCTCCTAAGTATGCTAATGGTTTCTGGCTTAATACAAGTCTTGAAGGTAGTACCTTTTACATTACTACAGGAATGCATGGCGCTCACGTCTTCATTGGGCTAATTGCATTAGGATACTTGATTGCAAAATCAAACAAGGATGGATACAATGAAGAAAACCATGAAACTATTGAGCTATTCGGATTATATTGGCACTATGTAGATTTGGTATGGGTTTTCGTATTCCCATTTTTCTATTTATATTGAGGTAAAAAATGAGTGAAAAAACAACATCTAAAAACACACATGACGAACATCATGACCATTCATTCCCTGATTGGGTAACGCTTGGACATACTGATAATCCTGTAGAGGCTTTCATTAAGATATTTGCATGGCTAGTTTTTTGGACTATTTTAGAAGTACTAGCTATTGTTCAAGAATTTGAATCATTTATACTTAACATGATCATCTTATTTGGTGTTGCAATCATCAAATGCTGGTTTATTTGCTCTTTCTTCATGCACATGACTTGGGATCCTCCTTTAGTCAGTAGAACTGCTGCTGTACCTCTATTCTTCTTAGCTGTACTTTTCTTAGCTGTAGGATTAACTACTCCTGGTGCAGTGGATGACTTAGCTACCATTTGTGGTTTCTAAAACTGAGTGTAGACAAATAAGCCAAACATAGTTAAGATATAGTAAGGAACCAACACTGCAGCACCTTCATAATCTTTGGATATCCTTTGACCTAGCATTAGGATGGCTAAAGATGAAGCTGCTAAAATTAAACCCATAATTCCATAAGAATAATCATTGTAAAATAAAGCCATAATTGAGCCAAATATAGATAAGAGGCCAGATAATATTTCAAATATTGTTACTTGTATTAAGCCAAACGTCGAGAAATTAGCTAAAGGCGTTTTAGCAAACTTGCCAGTAATAAAATCTAACTCACCTTCCCAATTAAATATTTTATCAAAACCAGATTGTGCCATCACAATACCAAGAAAGACCGAAATACTCGCACCTATTATGCTAACATAACTAAACTCGAAATCAAAAAATACTAAATTATCATCACTAAATCCTAACAGTGTCATACCTGATAATCTGAACGCGGGTATTTGGGCTTAACTTATACTTAACTACAGAAGAATCTGAATATCATGATAAACTGAGGCGTATGTCCATTCCAACCCTCTCCAGACTACTCTAACACTACCATCTTTGTCTATAATATATAATTTATTTGAATGGCTGACGCCATAATTTTTCACTTCTTCAGAAGGTCCATTTTCATATTCATAACCTAATAAATCTGAAACAATAGATATCATATCATTATCTGAAACATGATCTTGATTCCAGTGTCCTAAATAATCTATGATATCAATAAGTTGTTCTGATACATTAACTGGAGATGAATGATTATTGATTCTATTTACTAAATCATTATATGATTGTCCACCTATAAATGTATCAACTACCTGCGGAGGGCCAGAAGATAAATTGCCTTCCAACAACACCCAACTAGGATATCTTTTTTCGAGACCAAAAGCCTCCATCATAGTCCCTTCCTCATCATATACATAAGGCCAAGAAACGTTATGCTCAGAAACAAAATCTTCTATAGTAGACATATTATCTATGTTTCCACTTAATGGATAACCTCCAACTGAAATTATATCTACCTTATCTGAAAAATTAGAGTGAAATTCTTTCAGTGGAGAAACTTGTGCATTACAAGTTGGACAACCGGTATGAAAAAATTCTATTAAAGTTAAATTATTATTGTAAAAATCTTTAGATTTGTATATTGTGTCATTTACGCCAGATAATGTCCAAGTCTTAGGAAATTGTTGTGATATTAATGCATCAATTGTTTGAAGAGCAAACTCTTCAGTTATAACGCCCCCAGCTTCATTGAAGACTTCTAATGCAGATATAATGTCATATTCTATATCTCCTTGCTCAAAGGAAACATTTAAATTAGTATAATTCGGATTTGCTATACATACGTCTTTACCAAAATAAGTGTCATTGGAATCCTGCATAAATCCGGGATTACAGTGACAACCGTCGTATCCTTCCATGTAATGTCCATTGCCTGAACATGCTTCTTCATCGATATCAACATAGACTCTGTAGTCTGCCCAAACTGAAACCATGTCGCCAAATGAATCGTTAGAAACTGATGTTAAAAATTTCCAATTTGCATTACTGTTGTTTGCAAAAGATGCTAATTTTTCAGGCGTATCTCGAGTAGGATCTACTGTGATTGAAATAAATTCTACAGATTCTCCATAATCATCTCCCAATTCCTCTGATAATTTCCTTAATTGATATGTTAATGCGGGACATATGTCTGGACAACTAGTGTACAAAAATGAAACTACAACTACCTTTCCCTCATATAAAGTTAAATTAACGGGATTACCCTCTTGATCTATCAATGAGAAATCTGGCGCCTCACCCGAAGGGCAGATTTCCTCCCCTACATCTTCACACTCTTCTCCCCAGAATTCGCCAGAATCTTTAGAGTTAGTTAATGCATCAAGACAACCGGCTGTAAGCAAAAATATGCAGAGGGCAAATACCAGAGTAGCTCTTGATTCCATTATTATTGCTCCATGTTGAAACTTATATAAAATTTACACTAGATGTATTTTTCAATTTGTGCTGACAATTGACTCTCAGTCATTTTACCTGAATGGCTGTATACTATTTCACCGTCCTTGATAAATGCCATCGAGGGGTAAGAGCTAAAACCATAAGCTCTCATCAAATCGCCTGAAGGATCATATAAATGAGGCATTTGAGAATTGTAATTAGTTTTGAAATTCGAAATACTACTTGCAGAATCTTGTCCACTTCCTAATTTATAGCCTCCAATTGCAAACATATTAATTTGTGAAGAGTAATTTGAATATATTTTATTCATTACTGGAGCTTGGTCTTGACAGTGTCCGCATTTTGTATTAAAAAATTCAACTACAGTTAATCCATCATTATAATAATCTTCAGAGGCAAAAGTTTCTCCTGTCTGAGGGTCTTCAAGTTCCCATTTTTCAGCCTTAGGATCGCCTAAATCATAAAAGAAAGCAAAAAATATTCCTAATCCCACCACTAATATCACTACTAATGGTAATCCATAGGCCCATAATGCGTCGTTAGCTGTAGCTCGTCTAGATTCCATTTTCTCTTGGAATTCCTTAGAAGATTTTTTCTCTAATTTACGTTTTCTCTTGGATGCCATATTTAGTAATTAACTCCTTTAGTTCATGTCCATATTCAGTTATGCAGAAAAAAGTTGCTGCCAGTGTTAAACCAAAAGCAATCAAGCAAAAAGGACACCATTCATGAATGATGAAAGCTTCTGCATAAGTGAGATATAGGCCAAAGATAACTCCAATAATGCCAGTAATCGGCAAAAGAATTTTATTATAATTTGTACGCTCTAAATCCATATTTAGATATCTATCCAAAGATAGGAAAAAAAGCATCAAGAAACCAACAACACCTAACCAAGCAACAGGTATTCCCAAAAGCTTTGCTTGATCACTTGCTAAAACTACTCCACAATCAAGACCTGGAAGGTCTTGTGTAGGGCAACCTCCTCCTGCTGAAACTAAATGATGCAAATATGAAAGGTAAATTGCATCTATCAAACCTATGAAGGAGATTAACATTATTCGCGTTAGTGTCTTATCCTCAGATTCAATATTCATTAATTTGTGATTATAATTACATATAAATAAGTAGTAGTTTTAAAATGTAAACTAGTTGAAAATTAGTATAATTAAAACAAAGATATTTATTGTAGGCTTCAATAGGTTATTAGTGAAAATATTATGCATGGACCTACCGAAGGAGTAAGTGATGAGACTGATGAAGCAAATTCTGCTGTAAAGATAGTTGGTGGAAACGTTTTCGTAGAATTGGACCCCGACCATCCTGGATTCAAGGATGAAGGATATCGTGCAAGAAGAAATGAAATTGCAAAAATTGCTCTAGAATGGAATGAGATGTCCATGGATGAACGAAGAAAAACAAAAATACCACAAGCCCCCTATTCTGATGACGAAGATGCCGTATGGGCTGCAATCATGGAAAGGATTACGCCCGTACATGAAAAATATGCATGTAAACAATACCTTGAGAATGCAAAAAAATTGAAATTACCAAATGATAGAATACCTCAACTTCAAGAAGTTAGTGAAAGATTAGAAGAAATGACTGGATTTAGACAAGAACCTGTAGGTGGTTTAGTCCATCCAAAAACATTCCATACTGCTCTTGCAAACAAAGTGTTTCTATCCACACAATACATTAGACATTCATCAAGACCATTTTACACTCCAGAACCTGATGTTGTACATGAACTTGTCGGACATACTGCAATGCTTGGTGTACCTGAATGGGCTGAATTGAATATATTATTTGGAGAAGCCGATATGAGAACTAGTAGTGAAGATGCAATCAGTCGCTTAGGATCTGTTTATTGGTATGTACTTGAATTTGGAGCATGCCGTGAAGGCGGAAATGTAAAAGCTGTAGGACCTGGTTTACTGTCTTCATTCGGAGAAATGGAACACGCATGTGCATCTGGTGAAGTTGAGTATCGAAAACCTAATTTTGAAGAAATGGAAACACTCCCGTATGATGTTACAAAATATCAACCGATCTTATACATTTGGGATTCTTTTGAAGAAATGTATGAGAAAACCAAAGAATTTGTAACTAATTGGGGAACTGAGAACGATCCAAGAAAAGATTTACACAAATAATCAATCTTCTTTGTAAGCATATTCTTTCAACTTTTCTAAAGAAACCATATCTAAAGCTGATTCATGTGTAGCTTCAAGGATTACATAAGGTGCCATACCTGAATCATATGCCTCTACCCATCTTGATAAGCAAAGACACCATCTGTCACCTTCCTTCAATCCTGAAAAACCTGGGGCTGGAGTACTAAGGTCATTACCAGCTCCTTTAGAAAATGCTAAAAAAGTCTCTGTCATTACTACACAGACAACATGCCTTCCAAAGTCACTATTGTCTGTATTACAACAACCATCTCTGAACCACCCAGTCATAGGATCTGTGGAGCAAGATTGTAATTTGCCTCCCAATACATTAATTGATTCTTCCATACTATTTGTCTCTATATTCTCTAAGGTTGTCAATTATTGTGAACGCAAGTGCTGCTCTTTCATTTCTAGTAAAATCAGATTCTAAGGTTTCCAATATTGATTTTATTTTAATCGAAGATTCAGGGTCATCTTCTGCAAGTTTTTTTGCATGTTCCATTTGAGCTTCGTTAATACAATAAACTGAATCTCCCCCAAGGATAGATACTGGACTTAGAACCATAGCTAAACTGTAAAGCTCACATCAACATTCGGAGCTGGATCTCCTGTGCTAAAACTAGAGCCACAACCGCATGAACCTTTCGCATTTGAGTTTGTTAGCCTAAAGCCCGGTTCTATCAAATCGTTTGAAAAATCTATTGAAAGGCCATCTAGAAATACTGAGCTTACTTTATCTGAAACCACACGAAGTTTATCATCGGTGTAATATATTTCGTCTACATCTGTGATTTTATCATCTAATACTGCATCGTAAGTATTTCCTGAGCATCCACCAGACTTAACTCCGATTCTTAAAAAAGTATCTTCTGAGACTCCCATATCATAAAGTTTCACTTTTGCAGCTTCTGTTACTTTAATGTCCATGACATTCTTAATTTCAAGGCGATTTAATAGTTACTGTATACTAAAATCGTATAAACTGCCCAAATATAGACCCCATGTGAGAATAGTAGCTGTCTTACTTACGTTGATGATTTTTGTGCCTGGAACTAGTGCTGAACCTAGTCCTATGGAACAATCATACGAAGGTAATCCTATTGTAATAATCAATTTGACGTATGAAGCTGGAATAGGTGGTGGAAGTGACATTGATGGGGAGATTGTAATTGAATTATTTTTGAATTGGGCCCCTATTACTGTAACTAATTTTATAAACTTAGTAGATCAATCCTTTTATGATGGAATCTTCTTTCATCGAGTTATTGATGATTTTGTTATTCAAACTGGAGATCCTACTTGTACGGCTCTTGGCGTTTATCCAGTAACTGATCCTTCATGCGGAAGTAATGGTTCTGATGAAAACATTCCATTTGAGGCAAATGCTAATCTTACACACGTAAACGGAGCTGTCGGAATGGCTCGAAGTGTAGATCCAGATTCTGCGTCAAGTCAATTCTATATTTGTGATGGGCCTCAACATGGACTAGATAATGGAAATCGATCACAAGAAGATGATCCGGGCTATGCCGTATTTGGAGTTGTTAGAGAGGGCATGGATTTAGTACAAGCTACTGCACAGGTTCCAACATCAAATGATCCTGCTAATCGGCCTCTGTACGAAGTTTACATTAATTCTATAACTTTAGAAGGGTTTTTCACGAATGATAATAAAGAAAGTGGAAATGAAAAAACACCGAGCATTAGTTTTAGCCTATCAGTATTATCAATAGGATTATTAACTCTATTACGTAGAAATTAAATATGGATTCAATAATCTTTCAAGGAAATGTAATCGGAATGCTTGCATACATAGTCTCTGCAATGCTTCTATTTTCTTGGTTGATTAAAGATATTGAAGAAAACTTAGTTGAAAGAAAATTATACATTGCTTGTGGACTAGGTGTTGTTCTTGGCACTTGTGCAGACATTATTATGATATTAGGAGGGATAAACAGCTATAGTGAAAGTTCAGCATATGCGTCTAAAATTTTAGTATCGCCAATAATCATTGCGATTTTTCTATTTATCGGCGTAAATAGAAGAACATTCAAAGAAGAAGTTGGGGCACCATATTATTCTGCTGGATTTGGACTGTTTTATGGAGGTGCGATTGAATTCTGGAAATTACTTGTAACTGAAGAGGTTCACGATTTATCCGTATTTGACTTTTTTATTATCTCTGCATTTGGATTCTCTACAGTAGTGTTTCTAGGTGGGGCTGCAATGTGGATTTCATATGGAATTAGAAAGAATGAAGGTGCGAGAACTGCAAGCAGATTAGCTTTACTTTATTTAGTTCTTTCATTTCTAAATACTCTTGCACTTGAAGAAATACACTATGATATTTATGAAACAATCATTGTTCCACTAATATCACTTTTAGGCTTTTTTGTGATCTCTTCTGCCATATTCCATCAAGCTAAAATAAGATTACCAGCTATATCAAGTAAAACAAAGAAATCGCTAAAAACCTAGGTTTAATTAATAAATTACATGGACCAACGAATTTTTGCAGGAATTACTGTAGCAATCCTACTTTTATCATCCGTTTTATTATACATGAATAACGATGATGAACAAGATAATGATTACTACATAGAAACTAATGGTCTTGTTCCTGTATGGGAAAGAGTAAATCAAAATTTCAATACTACTGGAACCTATAGCTATACTTTAGAACCTGGCCAATACGATGTTGTTGGACCTGAAAGTGTTTTCATTGATGTGACATTACCAAGCAGCGAACTAGGGTGCACAATAACTGATGATTGTCAAGTCCATCTTGGACTTTGGCTACCTGAGGTTCCTAATGGAACAAAAATTCCAGTAATTGCTGACGTCGGACCTTACTATGATGATGGAGATGTTGATGCATTGACACCAGCTAATCGTCTTGGTAAATTCTTAATTGAAAATATGGTGCCGCATGGTTATGCTGTAGCTCAGGTTTCTGTATTTGGCACAGGAATGTCCAATCATTGCATGGATTTTATGGGGCTAAGTGAACAAATGGGAATTGATGCTGCTGTTACTTGGTTAGGAACTCAGGATTGGAGTAATGGTAACGTAGGTATTGTAGGCAAATCATACGACGGGTCAACTCCTTGGCAAGCTGCGATGTTTGGTAACCCTCATTTGAAAACTATAATTCCAATTTCGGGATTAATTGGTGTCCACGACTTAATGTGGCGAAATGGTTCTATGGAAGCTAGAGGATTAGCTATGCATAACGGAGTCTATGGTTCCTTTGGATGGGATGGAGATAGTGAAGATTGGCAAACTATGTGTAGAGGGTATGCAGAAGGCTACGCAAATGGCCCTGCAGCGTATTTAGCAGGTGATGAAGTGAACTATGCTGGCAATACTTACTGGACTGATAGACATTTTCTAGAAAGAACAATACAAAACTACAATGGTTCAATATATCTTATTCATGGAATGCAAGATTGGAATGTAGATCCACATATGGCATTCCCAGCTTACAAGCAATTACAACAAGCTGGATTCGAAATAAAGGGATTATTCGGTCAATGGGGCCATCATTATCCAGATAGACCTGGCGATCATAATGGAATGTCTGCTGGCAGAGGTGCTGAAGCATATCCTCAATCTGTAAGATATGATTGGGCTCAGGATTTACTAGAATGGTTCAATTATTATTTGTATGAAGGAAATATGAAACCGGCGTTACACGTTGAGATGCAAGATAATATGGGTAGCTGGAGAGTTGAACAAACTTGGCCAGCAAATGACAAAGACTTGCTAAAACTACCAATAAGTGAGGGATTGAATGTTGTATCTGGCAATGGATTGGTAGGTCCTACCAATAGTCTAACTCTTGAAACTGAGATATTTGAAAATGAGACTCGCATATCGGGAATGCCTACTTTTCATGTTGATGTCACTATACCTCCTGGACAAACGTCCGGCCATCTTTACGTCGAACTAGCTATTGCTGGTGGAATACACCTTGGACATGGAGTCATGGATCTTAGATATCATGAAGGTGGAAGAGAATGTGGGCAACCATGTACTGCTACTGGAACTATAAATGCAAAAATGCAACTATTTGCAATGGATGTCGTAGTTCCTGCCGGCTCCGCTCTTGAGATAACTATTTCGCAAACTAATGAAGATTACATTCCATCTCCTGTTAGTAGTGGATATGTAACTATTGGAACTAATGCAAATAGCATCTTGACTTTACCAATAATAGAAAGAAGTGAAAGTGATTTGTTTATGCCACCTATCTGGTATGAAGAATAAACTTATTCTTTGGATTGTCTTGCTTTAATTTCTTCAATAAATCTACGTGTTTCAGCTTCTTCGGCCTCTAATTTTGCCTTCTTATCCTGAGCTATCTTTGCAGCTTCTTCAGCTTCCAGCTGTGCTTTCTTATCCTCAGCTATATTTGCAGCTTCTTCAGCCTCGAATCTAGTCTTTTCTTCCTCAGCTTCTAACTTTATTTTGGCTTCTTCCACCCTTCTTGCAGCTTCTTCAGCTGCTTCAGCTTTCTTTGCCTCTTCTTCAGCCACTCGAGCTGCTTCTTTTGCTTGTTCATCAGCTTCTTTCTTAGCTTGTACTTCCTCAGCTCTTCTTGCAACTTCTTCTGCTTCTAATTTTGCTTTTTCATCTTCAGCCTTCTTCGCTGCAGCTTTAGCAATCATGGCTTCTTGTTCAGCTTTCTTAGATTTTTCATCTTCAGCTTTCCTCTCTGCGGCCCTAGCTTCTTCAATTGCTTCTCTAACCTGTCTTTCAGCCTCTTCAACTTCTAACTTAACCTTTTCTTCTTCAGCTTGCTTAGCAGATTCTACAGCTATTCTCAATGCTTCTTCAGCATCTCTTGCTTTCTCTTCGGCTTCTTCTCTTGCTCTTCTTTCAATATTAGTGTCTTCTGTAGGTTTAGTGATTTTTTTTGTACCTGCATTGGATGTTTCATATAAGTGTACATCTCTTTGAGGGAATGCGATAACTATATTCTCTTGCCTTAATTTTTCAAAAACCTGATGATGTAAATCTGAATTTATTTGTCTTATCTTAATTACATTTTTTATCCATGCAACTAAAGCAAAATTCAAAGTAGAATCTCCGAAATTTTGAAATCGGACTAAAGGTTTCCTTGTAGGGTCATCCTGCTCTATATTTGCATTATTCTTTGCTACGTCTAGTAAAGCTGCTTCAACCTCATCTGGATTTGAATCATACGAAACTCCAATCTCTATTCTTAAACGATAATACCTGTCTGGTTTTGTTAAATTTAGAATGTTTTGATTAGCAAGAGCATTATTTGGAATTATTATTATTACATGGTTTATAATATCATATATTTTTGTCGAACGAAGACCGATTTCTCTTATTAGACAGTAGGTTTCGTTAAAATAAATCATATCTCCTGTCTTAAATCCTTGATCTAGTAATAGAAGAATACCTGAGAAAAAATTACTGAGAGTATCTTGTGCAGCTAATGCAATAACTAAACCAACAACACCTACTCCTGCAACTAGAACACCGAATTCAACATTAAATGTTGATAAGAAATTTGTAAGGCCGAAAACTATAATCAAAATTGAACCAAGAATATCCAACAATGGCCCATACTGTGTGTCTGACTTATTGCCTATATTTATCCAATCTGACATTAATGGAACCATATAATTACTATAAGCACGTAAGACAAAAACTGTCATAAACACAACAAAAGTACCATCTGCAATCTTTGTTAAAACTAAAACATAATCTTTGATTGATGAATTAGTTTCTGCTATTTCTGTAAAGAAAAAAGATAAACTCCAAGTAATTATTAGCCAAAATACAACTGTAGTAGGGTCCCATTCCCATTTACTCAAACCTCGGAAATAAAGTACTATCGGAATAATAAATGTAAGTGTGAGAAAGATAACAAACAACATTAAAATTAACATCCATATTGCATCATCTGTGAAAATAAGATAGTTCTCATTTGTAGATTTATTTGTAATAGAATAATACGGACTAGGGACTATTTTATCAATTGTAGTACGCATTATTACCATTGTAAAAATTGACAAAAAGAAACCAAATACTCTAACAAACGGAAAGTCTTGTCTAAGACCAAAAACCTTTGATGAAGAGACACTCACAAATGTACACTTAAAAATACATTTATAAATTAATTAGGTGAAATAGTATATAGCTACCTATTATTAGATATAAAATGAGTTCTGTGCTTAAAGATAATGACATTGCGAATGCCATAAAGGGCATGGATGGATGGAATTACGATGATGTTTATAGGTGCATTAGGAAGGAATTTATTTTTGATAGCTTTGAAGCTGCAGCTACATTTGTACAACATGTAGCTAGTATCGCAAATGAAATTGGACATTATCCTGAAATTTTAATTTACAAGAAAGGTACTGTTAGAGTTACTGCAACCTCACCCGATGAGGGTGGAATTACTGATAATGATATTTCACTTATAGAAAGTGTAGAAATACTAGTTAGTTAGTAAAAAAAATATCTCGAAAAACTAAGAAATTGTTAATTCTTTAACGAGATATTCATCCGAATGTTTATCTATATATTCAATTAAATCTGAGACGTGGGGCGATTCTAACAAAATTTCATTTGACTCATGGTCTATAATCCGGAATGGCATTCAATACACACTACACTAAATTATATATAATTTTCTAAAAGAAATAAGCCTTTATTGGGGCACTTTAATGGGAGTTAGTGAAACAATATCTTGACTTAGTTAACGAGGTTTTAAAACGAGGGACGAGGAAAGAAAATCGAACTGGTGTCGATACAATTTCAGCATTTAATATCAATTATTCTATCGACTTAAACAATGGATTTCCATTACTAACTACCAAAGAAATATCATGGAAGAATATTGTAATCGAAAATTTATGGTTTTTATCTGGAGATTTGCACATAGGGCTATTAAAAAAACACGGCTGTAAATTTTGGGATCATTGGGCTGATGAGGATGGCTTTGTACCTAGTGCTTATGGAAATTTTTGGAGAAAATTCCCAATTCATGGAACTGATGAATATAATGATCAGGTTAAGTATGTTTTAGAGACTTTAAAGAAGAATCCAAATAGTCGGAGAATGGTAATCAGCGCTTGGGCTCCAGGGAATGCTCAAACTAGTAAATTACCGCCTTGTCATCTTTTATTTATTTTCAATGTTCAATACGATAAAGATGGTGAGCCTAGGTTGTGTGTACACTTAACACAACGAAGTTGCGATATCGCTCTAGGCGTCCCTTACAATATCGCAGGATATTCTTTTTTACTACACCTTTTTGCACATTTGTCCAATATGAAAGTTGGTACTTTTGGACATACTCTTGTTGATGCTCACATCTATACTAAAAAAGCTGATGGAAGTATGAGTGAATATGATCACATTCCTGGGCTACTTGAACAAACTAAAAGGGAAATAAAATCTTTACCTGAACTTAAAATAAATCCTAATCTAAAAACTTTAGAAGACGTGATGGATTTATTGGATAAGGATACTGAGACAATACTATCTAAATTTAAATTAGAAAATTATAAGCCTGAACCATTTATTCCTTTTAGAGTTGCAGTATGAAAGGAATATTGGTTGCGATATCTCCCGAAGGAATTATCGGTAAAAATAATACTATTCCTTGGCATTATCCTGAAGACTTAAAGAGATTCAAGAAAATTACTATTGGGAAAACCATTATTATGGGAAGAAAAACTTGGGAATCATTACCAATAAAACCTTTACCAATGAGAAGAAATATAGTAATTACGAGAAGTAGTATCGATAATGTAGAATGTTTCAACAGTATTAACGAGGCCGTAAGTACTTGCGAGGGTGATATCTGGTTTATAGGCGGAGCAGGAATTTACAAAGAAGCAATGAATTTTGCTGACTACATCGATGTTACTTTAGTTCCTGACAGCATAACTGGTGATGATTGTATTTACTTTCCTACAATAGGAAATAAATGGGAAGAAAGTGAAAAAAAACCTTTAGAAAACAGCTCTAAATTATGGCATAAAATTTACACCCGTAGGGTGTAAGACACCTTTATATCTATACGGCCTAGCCAGCTACGGAGAAATATGTCTCGTAAAATAACTGCTTTACTGCTAGCCATGCTGATGTTGCCCATTTCAGCAATGAACACAATAGCTGATGAAAATGACCCTGATTTATCTATAAATGAGATAAGTTTTAGTGAAGATTCGCCTACCGGTGGAGATGAAGTTACAATAACTGCTGAAATTGCCAATGACGGAGGGACAAGTGGTTTAATTAGTGTAACTACTAATGTCAGCTTTTATTCTGATACTGATTATATTGGGAAAGAAACAATAACTATTCCGGGTGGAAATACTGCTGACGCAGAAATGGAATGGACTGCAGTTGGAGGCACACACAAAATTACAGTTATTGTTGATGAGGAAGAACTAATCTCAGAATCTAACGAAGATAATAATGCAGATTCTGAAACCATCACTGTTACTTATCCACCTATTTTACTTTTAGACGATGACAATAGTGCTAATAATGGAGGTACTCGAACTGAAACTGATCAATATTATGCCAATGCTCTTGATAATCTGACAAACCCTATTGCTTATGATATTATTAGAGTGAACAGTAGCTCAGATGCACCAGACATAGATGTATTATCCGAATATCAGCTAATTATTTGGGCATGCGGCCTTGACTATCAGAGTGGAGATACTGATGTAACATTTACAGATAATGACAAAACAAATGTAGGTGAATATCTTGAAGGAGGAGGTGCCATGTGGGTAGTGGGCATGGATATTTTATATGATTTTGACACCACTGACGGATATCGTAGTAGTGGAGATTTTGAGTATGATTATCTAGGAGTTAGTTATGCAGATAACGATCGCTCAACGCCTGCTGTTGTTTATGGTGTGGATGACGACCCCATCACAGATGGTGTTGAATATGATGCTGATGCAATAAGTTCAGATTTTGCTGATGATATCGAACCTAGGACTGGATTTGAAAAAATTCTCAGCTCAAATGGAGATAATAATATTTCGACAATTAGGACTGAAGAAGATTTCAAATTGGTATTTATGACTATAGATTTTAGTGCAATAACAAATAGTAACGATAGAGACGAATTTATGGGAAATATTGTGGAATATCTTGTTGAACAACTAGAAGATGATGTAAGTTTAAGCAGATTTAATTCTCCTTTAGACGAAGAAACTGTAGAACCAAATGTAGAAAATATCGTGAATGTAACTGTAAGGAATAGAGGAACTGAAGACCAAGAAAGTATACAAGTTTCGTTAGAAATTACTTGCTTGAACAACTCATACACACACTCTG
>MDTC01039910.1_pt1 | contig 29056 bp, 11 predicted proteins | sample 811181 | NCBI WGS metagenome assembly MDTC01 (sample SAMN05326644, study PRJNA326480) | marine metagenome | isolation source: seawater | place: Pacific Ocean: North | collected 2011 | reverse complement strand
TTATTGATGTCAGAAGAGCTTTTCGAGTGAAAGTTAGAAGTATCATACAACCAAATTCCAATCGCTAACGACATCACTAAATCATCGTGTTTCCCTCTCATCGCTTGAGGTTTCGATCCTTTCCAGACAAATGTCTTAACTTCTTCGTAAAACCTAGATGAATATACTCTTATCTGATTGTTTCTCAAAACTTCTTCAAGTTTAGTTAAAATTTTGGATCTAGATGGACCCTGAGTTGAGAAACCAGCTTTCGATATAGAACCATCTCCATAAAGAGCTGATATTCTATCCTTCTCTTTTTCGAAGTATATCTCTTGGCATTTAAGCTCCTTTAGCTTCATCAAAACAGCATAACCGTATGTGTTACTCTCTGGGCAGATTGTAGCTTTGTTATACCTCTTGCTAGCTTCCATCAAGACAATAGCAAACTGATCCGGAGGTGTTTTACTTCTAAACTCACAGACTACTTCAGACTCGTTGGTGTCGATCACATGGAAAGTAGAGAAATCAGCTCCATCTCCTCTTGCGACATCTGCGCTTATTACGTACCTATTACCAGGAACTACATATTTCCAAACCCACACATTGTTATTCGGCCCCCATCTTTCGATTGGGTTTTTAATTGAAATCATCAAAGATTCAATATCTTTTTGAGTTATGAAAGTCTCTCCGGAAGACTGGAAGTCGCACAACAACTCTTGCGCAATTTGACGCTTAGTCATATTTTTGGTTTCTTTATCGAACCAAACATCGTCGCGCTCTGGATGCACGTCCCAAGGTAGCTTTATTGCGTTAAAATCATTATCGCCCGTTTCCGCTTGCGTGTATATATCGTAATACTGCCCGCCTACCCCGTTAGGAGTAGAGAGTACTATCGCACGACCACCGGTGGATAGGGTCGGATATAAGCCCATCCAGAGATCATCGAAGTTTCTAACAAAAGCAGCTTCGTCTACAATCAATAATGACAAGGCCTCGGAACGGCCGGCATCTTCAGAAGTAGGAACAGCTTTTACAATAGAGCCGTTTGAAAACTCTAAAGATTGCTTGTTATTAGATATAAGCTCAGGCATCAATAGCCATGGGGGAAGAGAACGAATAGCGAATTTAACTTTTCTAATAAAGTTTTGAGCTACCGCTAATTTAGTCGCAATTACCAGGACATTTTTGTCTTTATAGAATATCGTTAGCCAAACGGCATAGGCAGCAACCAGGGTGGAAAGTCCAAGCTGGCGACTTTTCACGATCACATTAAAGCGATTATCGTTGAAGTCCTTCACGCAGTCATCTTGAAACCCATAGGTGTTAAAGGGAAGCGTTCCTTTTGTAGCGTGCTGGATCTTTACGTACTTATTAAAAAAGTAAACTGGATCTTTGCCGCACTTTATGATCTCTTTAACTTGCCGTTGCTTAGTTGAAGGGGGCATTTAATTCTATTCAACCTTGAGCTGAACATTTACTCTGTAATATGCTAGCTTTCTAGGAGAATAAGCACTAGTGCTGATTAATTCAACTGAGTCGTTTCTTGACTCTTCTTTTACCTTGATAGATCTGCCGGCTCTGTCTTTGAACTCTTTTTTCATTTTTTTAAGAGCGTCAGCCAAGACTTTAATCGATTCTTTCTCATACTCAGCTTTTTGCTTCTGCATGGATTCTTCACTAGCAAACTGAATGATTGCTACATATTTTAAGGTTAGGTCATCTCCGTGGAGGCTTGATGTCACCTTCATCGTATCGCTAGAATAACCAAAAGTGTGATTAAACACTTGACCTAATACATTTACTTCCTCTGAACTTAACATTTTTTCTCTCCTAAAAGAATTTATACATTGGGACAAATCGCATATCTTTTCGCGAAAGCCAATCTTTTATTTCATTTTCATCAGGTTTCCAATTTTCTCCGTTCAAAGTCAAATTGGGTCGAATAAACATGATGAAGCAATTTTCACAACTTCCGTTCTTATAAGCGCACTCAGTATCTTCCAAAGACTGCAGCGTTGAATTGCAGACTTCGCAAAAAGATGGAACAGGCTTATCTCTTTCTTCTATATAAATATCAATAAAATTACTCATGAACAACTAAAGAATTTTTTCCTTTGCTTCTAATGTCTAAAACGTTGTCTACAACGTCCTTGATTGCATCAATATGCGATATAACAAATATGTGTCTAAACCACCTCTTAAGCGATACTAGCAACCTGCTACATGCTTCAATATTACCTTCATCTAAACTTCCGAAACCTTCGTCAATTATAAGCAAATCAGACTTTGGTAAATTAGAAACGTTAATTAAAGCGACCCTGATCGCTAGTGAAGATAACATTTTCTCCATCCCGGATGCACATTCAATAACTCTTTTGGAATCTCCGTAGTTAATAAAAACGTCTAAAGCGTTAGTCGAATCATCTGCTTCTATTTCGATCGTAAACTCCACGACGCCGTGCAGTATTTTCTCTATCTCTGAATTTATTAACGGAAGCTGAACGCTCATTATTCTCAAAGGTATACCTTTCTTATCTACAGACTGCAGAAAAGCGTTGTAGGCATTCCATTGCTTTTTTAGATTAGCAAATTTCTCTTTTTCTTCTTCAGAGTCAGACAACTGTTGCTGTATTAATCCAATTTTTTCGCTCAATCTTAGTTTTTCAGCATCGAGGAAATTCGATCTTTCGCTGTAGCTTTTTAATGTTTTCTTCAGCCTAGATATTTCTTTAGCTTCGGAAGAGGCTGTCGCATTTAGTTTCATTTTTGATAATCTGTTTTTTTCTTCTAATAAATTTTGAGATATATTAGAATCTTCTACTTCTAACTCAGTAAGAGATACTAAGATATTACCTCTTTCTAGCTTTAAGTCGGACTCACTCTTCAGAATGTCTTCATACTTTTTGACTTTATCCGTAAGTTCTTCTCCGAGAATTTTCTTTAAATTCCTTTTCACAGCTGAACAGTTCGACGAAATTTCTTTAACTTTTTCTTCTTGAGCTGGAATTTTCTTCTTAGATATATGAGAATCTTTTATGAATTTGCACGTTGGAAAAGAATCTCCACAAGGAACTACTTCTAACGTACTAGCACTCTTTTTTTGAGATTTTAAAAGAGTTCTTTCTTTCTCGAGGAGATACTCTATATTCTGTAAACTTCCTTCAATCTCTTTTTGCTGCTCTAACTTCTCCTTAAGCTCCTGAATGGGGAATTGTTCTTTGATTGCGGAAATTTTTTGAAGCTTGTTCTCTATCTCTATTATTTCATCTGATATTTCTATTATCTTAGACTTCATAAGATCGCTTCTAGACTTTAGCTTCGCTATCAGCTTATTCTGTTCTTCTATTTCCTCTTCGGTAAAAGCTTCTGAGTTTTCATGAGTTGCTAACATTAGCTTCATGCTGTCCATTTCTTCTCTGACACCTTTACATTGAGCTTCAGTTTCATCCCTGTCATCGACTAGAGACTCAAGCTCTAATCTCTTATTCCTAATGATTGAAGCCCAATCTCTATCAGGCGCAGATTTCATAGAACCCTTTAATTCGGAAAACTCGTTTTTTGCAACGTTTAGCATGTTATCAAAGATGCCAAGATCGAGAAATTTAGTGAGTATAGATTTCCTGATTGTTGCTCCGTTCTTTATGAAATTGTTCATAGAACCCTGACTGGCCAACGAAGTCAAGAGAAAATCATCAGAAGTTCCAACAAGATTTTTTAAATCCTTCTCTGTTTCTCTTCTCTGCTCTCCGCTGAGATCTTCTATCTTGTTTCCCTCGCTGTCTGTTTTCCAAAGATTCAATGCAGTCGAAGCAGAAGTTTTACCGGCCCGACTAGTATGCTTTACTGATTGTCTCTCTATCTTGTAAGGTTTCCCATTTACTGATATATCTAATTCAGCGTTACAAAAGCCTTTCCTAGAGTTAATAACATGAATGTTTTTGATAGCTCCTCTATCGGTTGAATTGAATAGGCTATACATAATAGTGCCAGGGATAGAAGATTTTCCTGTCCTGTTTTTTCCAAAAATGCCAGTAATTCCATTCATTTTCTCAAAATTAATAACATTGCCGCTTCCATATCCAAACGTGTTATCAAACTTAAGATTTTTCAAAGACCATTTAAGGTTCTTCTTATACTCTCCTCTAGCAGCTTCAGCAGCAATTCTTTTTGTTAAACTTTCCAGTATTTCTCTCTCTTCCTCAGAAAGAGGAAAAGTCTTAGTATAATCGCTCATGAGTTTTGCGTGAGTTGCAGGGTTAAGAAGATCTTCTTTGTCTAAAGTAGTATCTCCAATGTTAATCTTATCGTCTTTAGTATCGTCAACGTCCCATTTAAAAACAACTTCAGTTGCTTTGTAGGTTTCTTTCAATTCGTTTGAGAGTTGCTTTATTTCGCTTTGCGGGATTGTTGTGTTTGACCGGACTCTAAACCTACCGTATCGCATAGACAGATCTAGATTTTTTAAAGTCTTTTCAACGTTTCCTTCCCATTGGATTGTATAAAAGGAAAACCTATTTTTAACCGGATAGAAGTCTACTTTAAAATCCTCTCTGCTTTCTATGTCCCAAACTAAAAAGCCTTTCTGAAGATCTTCTCCATAATTTTGTTGTATAGTTGAACCACAATAAGCGACTCTATTCTCTTTGTCTAAGAATTGGTTTTTATGGATGTCTCCCAAGAAAGTAAAGTCAAAGTCTTTAAAGAAATCAACATTAATCTGATTTACTTCGTCTATTTCCCAATCACTATCAACTTTTGAACCCTGGACTGGACCATGAAAAAGGGCGATATTAATCGTATCAGGCACCGGTTTAACTTTTGACCATGATTCTTCATCAAAGCAAGAAAATACGCACCAGCTTACTTTGTGTGACTCTAGGGTGTATGAATCAGAATCTTTGTATAGAAAAATATTATCGTTTCCGATAGCTTGTATGATTGGGGTAATAGCGTCTTGCCTGTCTTTGTTTAGAATTAAGCCATCATGGTTGCCTAGAATCACATGGACTGGCGCAATTGCAGCTAGACTGTTGAACCACCAAACTAAAACGTCAATTAACTCTGGAGAAATACCTTGGGTCTTAGAATGAACGATATCTCCACCGATGAATATAACGTCTAAATCCATTTTAGATATTTTTTCGAAAATATCGCTAAAAACTTCTCGATACTCTTCGTGTCTAGATAAACCTCTGAAATGAATATCAGCAAAATGTGCGCACTTAAAACCCATTAAAAATCCTTAAACTAATGAACCCGATTTTATCGAAGATATCAAACTTAAAAGACGGTCGTCATTCCCAAAAGGCTTTGCGTCCTGAAATCTTTCATAAAAATCATTTTTAGACATAGCTCCGACATCTTCATAATTAGAGCAATCTAAAATCCTTACGTTTATTCCGTAAGATGTAAGCAAACGAGCAATATTGTAAGATTTGTCTAAAACGTCCGGGTCCAACGCTAAACAAATCGGTGTTCCATTTCTTACTATTTTATTAAATAATACCTGATCTTCCTTTAAAGTACAGCCAAGCAAGCATGTTGCGTTTTCGTTAGCTTTAATAAGATCAAAAGGACCCTCAACAAGCGTCAATTCTTCAGACCAGTCTATGTTTATCTCATTGAAAATAATATTCTTCTTTGGAACCTTAGAGTTAATATACTTCATTTTCGAAACGTTGCCAACAGTTCTTGCGACGTAGTAGTTCAGCTCTCCGTCTTTATCGAAAGAGGGTATTATTATCCTTCTTCTAAGCTGCCCTGTTAAAGTAGTACCTATCTTAAAGAACCAGAAATCTTTTTCAGATATCTCTCGAGATTTAGAGTACTTAATAGCTGCTTTGATGTCCGGGTCAATCCTTTTATTAGATTCTGCTAGTAGAACAAAATTCTTAGGTAATTCTAAATGGTATTCTTTCTCTTCTTCTACTTCCTTAGAGCGAGAAAAATCTTTGAAGACCGACGATACTTCGGACAAGAGGGATCTACAATATTTTGAAATTAATCTCTTAACCCCAGCGCCAGATTCACCGCAGACCCAACAGTGATATTGCTGAGTATTTAACTGTATTATCAGTTTTAATTTGCCAGTAGTGTGAGATTTGCACTTTTTATTAGGGCAGAGGACTTCTACGTTCTCATTGTCAGATGTTAAATTAGCTTTTTTAAAAGCTTTTTTTAAAAAACTTAGTTTTTGAGTCTTAGACAATTTTCTTCCTGTATCACAGCGCTTTGGGCAATTACATATGCATCTGCCATATCATAACACTCTTTTACAAGAACTACATTTCCTTTTCTAGGACCTCTCGTCATTATCTTAGTTGGCCAAGCCAGAGAAGGATCTTCTTCCCTAACGAAATCCAATATCTGCTCTTTAGTATTCTTATCGGATTTTCTGTTAACTTTTATCCCTACTAACTTCCTTGCAGCATTTACGTTCATGAATTTAGGAGTAATCCCAAAAACCTCAGAAGAAATATAAGTACAGACACCGTTGAATCTAGCTAAAGAAACGATAGTCTTAGCAGAAGACAACCCTGGACGAAAAGCTTGAAGATTTTCTTCTATTGCTATTTCTTTAACACGATATGATTTTTTTATTTCTATCAAATTTTGTTTGAATCTCTCTGCTTTAGAAAAAAGGGTTTTATCCTTAGAAAGATCTAGAAAATTTATAAATTCTACTTTTTTATTTTTTTCAACAATACACAAGCCGATAGTTGAAGTTGATATATCTAATCCAAGAAACATGAAATATTATAAAAGTTAAAAGTCAAGCTTAAACTTAAAAACGTATCTATCTTCATCTTTTCTAACGATTGGACGCGAGAGGTTAACTTTTCCAATAACATTCAAATTCTCATCGTGGAGAAACATATTGGTAATTAGGTTACAACCGATCTCTCTATCGGAAGGCAAATCAGTTGGAGCTAACTTCTTATACGAAGGGTTAGAAGATATCCTTGCTTCTTCTGAAGATATTGGAACCCTCATCTCTAAAACGTGGAGATTACGCTCACCCTTGAATTTAGTGCTAAACTCATTTACCCCGAAAGGAGGTATAGTTGGGGCTGTTAAGCATGCTATGCCTTCTTCATATAAAACTATGCCGGCTTGAGACCAAGTAGGGTGGCTTCCAGTCGCATCGCATCTGTATAGAGTTCCAGTTCCGTTATCTCTAAAGGTTAACTTTATTTTTCCGGCAGAACCGGTGACTAGAGGATCATTGATCGAAAACGATTCCCTCTTTATAGAATCACCGTAAAATATATTGGATATATCTAAAAACATAATCTCACTCGAGTTTGTGTCTCTAGTTCTATTCAAAACCGTGAGGCCGACCCTGCTTTGTTGTCCATACGCTTCGGAATGAGATACTTCTTTGTAATCGCCAGCCTCGTTACCTGATCCAGCGCGAGCGACTGTTATGTTAGGAAAAAGTCGCTTAACTAAAGAATCTACATTACCGCTTTCTTCTTCGAAAGCGGAAAAATCATTGTACTGTTCTCCTAATTCAATCATGTTTTTAAGATTTATCATTCCGACATACTCTTCTTTTTTATCGTTAACAAAAAACGAAGTTGAAGAATTTTTGGTTAGAGCAGCAACTCTAGAATCTAGAAGGGAGAGATTAGGTCTTAGTTGGCCGAGATCACTAGGTAGTACTGAAAGATTTCTTTTTCTGTTTTCAGGTTTTAAAAATATAGCATCAGTAGCTGGTATGAAATCAAAATCATCAGCTGAAAAATTAGACCAAGTTCCTGAAGGGGCTGCTGCCGACAGCTTGTAGCATAAGGCTTGGTTTCCAGTAACTAGATCGTAGCTAAAATTTTCTAAGTTGATCAACCTACCTCCTTGGCCAAAAGATAAATTAGTGTTAAAAGGAGTTTGGCTGGCAGATCTAGTAGTTTGAGTCACAGACTGCATCATTTGCCTAACAGAGCTTGAAGGAATAAAATAGGGAGGCAAATAGAACAACAAATCTTCATCTGCGAAGTTGTAATAGCCTTTCCTCGCAGTTGCGTCTACGTCTCGGTCGTTCCTATATTTCGAAAATATTCTTACTTCTTGTAATTCTGCGCTTAGAGGAGAATCTAATGTATGCGAGACGCCTTCACCAGCGGTAATATCACCCAGCAAGCTCTTTACCCCGAAAGTATTCGCGGATCCAGAGTCAAACAAGAAGCTAGTTTTGCTAGCAGTACTACTAGAATTTCCGTAAATTGGATTAAAGCTTTCGATCCTAAAAATTTCGCTTAGTAAGTTGCCTAAGCTGCCTGAAGCTCTTTGTGCTGGGGATATTTGAATAGAGCTCGATGATATAATCTCTATTTTAGAAGGATAAGATGGTTCTATTTTTATCGTATTCCCTGATGTTGAGGTAGCAAATCCTGCTGGAAAGGCAGGGTTTGTGAGGTTAGTTCCTCCGGAGAAAACAGATGGTATAGTTGCGCTAGCAGAGCTAGCAACAGTATTGGAAATATTCTTATTGCCAACAGCGCCCTTAGTGGCTTGAGTTAAAATTAACCTCCCGCTACTCGCATTTGCTGTGATACTTCCATCGTGGCCAGAAGAACTGTTGATCGCCGAAGCTAAACTTGAGGCGGAGATTGATGCTGCGTCTGAGTTACTTACATTCGCACCGCCTACAAAATTTGAAAAACTTGTGATAGCATCGTCTGCGACCATCGCGGTAGCAGAAACTGGTTTATTGCTTGTGGTTCCTCCAAAATCTTGAACAAAAACCAACTGCTGATTTCCGGTAACCCCGTTTCCATCCGGATTAGTCACCGAATCTGGGGTGATAGATAGTAAGCCTGCAGCTGATCTTGCTAGAACTACGCTTCTTATCGTATTAGCTAAAACTGACTTGTTGGTTGCTCCTTGTATTCCTATGAGAATATTGCCTGCAGTCGATGGATTAGCATGAGCTGTAGTTCCATTGTTAGTAGCGTGATTGAAAGCAACAGCTGAATCAAACTGGAATATAGTAGTTCTAACGCTAGAAGGGTTATTATCAACTAACGTAAAGGTTTTATCATCTAAACCAGAAATTGAATCTGCGATTGAATCAGTGGCGTTATTCGGGATAGCTAAAGTTGCTTTCCCAGCTGTGAGACCGCTCTTGAAAAACGGAGATGCAGGAGCAGAGAAATTGCTAGAAGTGTACACTTTAGAAGTATTGCTAGCATCAATCAATGTTATGGTGTTGCTTTCTGGGATAGACTTAGTAAAATCTATTATCGCTGAAGCTGCGGCGCCTGAAACACTAGTTCTATCAACTTGAGCTCCTGCTAACGCTGAGCGCGTTCTAGATATTAAATCAGTAACAGAAGTATTTCCATCAATATCAGAGTTTGAAGTATTCAATCTAACTACATCAGAGGTTAAAGATCCAGCTGAAGATGTTAAGAAATAAATCTCCCTCGTTGTTGCGGTAGACGTTGACGTATTAGTAATTTTAACTGTCAACTTCCCTTCTGCTTGTGTACTGTTAACCGGAGGGTTAAAAATAGAACCAGTCATTACTCTAATGACATCATCATCATCGATTGCAGGCGACCCGCCAAGCAAAGTTGAATTAGTAGATCTGTACCTATTTCCAACAAACAAAGCAGATGGTACGTTGTTGGCGTTTTGAAAATAATTTCTGCCAAATGAAGACGTCGTGTTAGGTATTATTATATTTCCAGCGTGTTGGCCGTCTATATAAAAACTTCCAGTGTAGTCGTTTTGAGTCGGCCCTCCCCATCTTACGGCACAATAGCTCCAGCGATCCTTTTGCAAAAAGCCGTCGGCTGAAACATAGGTCAATTCTGATTCGTTACTGCCAGAAGATGAGTTACTAGGTATAGATATTAAATCTAGGGGTCTAGTAGTATAGTCTCCTAGCTGTAATGCTAATCTAAAGGTTTTTGGTCGACCAAGCTCATCGGTATGAGAGCCTGAATGTATAGACACGGTGTAACAGTTTGGCATATTCAAAATTGAGCCAGGGTGGTAATCGTCTTCACTAGTGTCTGTTGTATATCTTGGATTTATATAAAACTCAAAACTAAAAGATCCGGAAGGGTAATACAGGGAAGGTTTAAATTTTCCTGCGCTTCCAGTTGATGGAACAGGATAAACGAAAGCAGAATCGCCCGGGACATTAGACGGAAAAGCAGCGGAAGATGTAAAAAAGTTTAAGCTATGATAATTAGAAAAGCCAAAAGAAAGTGGTCTCTCATACTCTCCTTGATAAAAAGGCAATAAGCTGTTTACGAAAACAGACTTTCTCATAGTGTTTGCATTGAGCCGGTGTGGCATGTCAAACCTATATACTATTAGCTTTTTATCGTTATCTAAGGAGCCAGCAAGTTTTCCTATAGAGTCTATATAATTGTTAACAAATCCAGATATATCATTCTTGTTTTTTCTAGTATCTTTCCTAACTATATTCCCGGAATCATCTTGTGAAATCAAAGATTTCACGTCGAACATATATTCTTCTAACTCCGGCGTTATCTCCTTAAGGGTATTGCTTCTTTCAGCAAAAAGGAAAACATCCCCAGTGATTCCGGAGATAGAAGAAGAAACAAAGTGCTGGTTTGGATGAACTTTTACCGAGCTGACTTTTATATCTTCAGGTAGAATAGGGATGAGCGCCATTTTATCCCCTTGTTAGAAGTCTAACCTTACTCTAATTGTTAGATCTTTCTCATCGTTTTTCTCTATAGGGCGAGATACCTTAGCTACCGCCAACAAATCGTCGTAGTCTCCATACAGGCCAACTGTAGTTATGTATGAGAATGGTTTGTTCAAGCTGTTAACTGATGAGTCTGTAACTAGAATCTCTCCCGATTCACTTACGTAAGTAGGGTTCGAAGAGTAGTTAAATTCGTCAGGCTGGGCTCTCACGAAATAGATAGTAGAGTTAATCTCTGTTTTATTTTGAAAAGTGATAGCAGTACCTGCATCGCTGCCAAACCGAGTCACACATACATGGTTAACTATATCATTGATAGAACCAGAAGTGAAAAAGTAGGGGAATATATTTCCAGCTTTTTGTAGCCCAAGAGAAGCAACTTCGCCTGATGTTGGTATTGTAGCGTCCGCGGGACCTAGCTTTCCAAAAGTTAGCATTGGAGGTGAATCGCCAGTCTGCAGTGGCGGACCGAAAAGTGCCTTACCAGCTGGTATTCGCCCAGTGCCAGTAAATACACTAGCTGCAGATCCAGAAGATGCTGTTGCAGTCATCGCGTCAATCATACCATGGCCAACGTCTGTTTTAGAGAAAACCTTCTCAACATCTAAAACTATCGTTCCGTGATCGTAAAAGATTAAACCAACGTTTTCGCTAGTTTGAGAAGCTCTTACTATATTTCCTACTGGTCCGCCCACAGTTGTCGGTTGATTAGTCGAAGAACCGAAATCAGTGTATATCCTCTCAGTAGTCCCCATAGTTTGGAATAAATTATCTGTAAATGCCGCAGCTACTCCGGAAGCATTTGCTAAGTTGTAGTTCAACCTCATAGCAAACGTTTCTCTTTTGATGCCATCCCTCACAAACAGCCTGTGAAAACTGATAAACAATGCTGAGTTAATTTTTCCAGTAGCAGCAGCGTCTGTGCTATAAGGTGCTGTAAAACATCCTTCAGGATTTCCTAAAAGTGTAGCAGCAAATTGCTTGTATATATCTTGCTTCTCTCTCATCATTAAGGAAGTGTGCTTGTATCTTCTCTTACCAGCAGTATCTTCTGTTATGTAAGCTCCTGCTGATGTGTTGGTAGTGCCTGCCGCAGCTACTGGAGTTTTTGATTCTGGAGAATCATGATAGAAACCAAAAGTCATGTCGAAAAGACTGTTAGCTGTTTGAAGGCTGAAATCTTGGTCGAAGACTGTTTGGTATAGAGAAGAAGTAACGCCTGGTCCAAAACTAGATGTTACGAAAACTTCATAACTTTTTCTAGAATTAGAGCCAGAAACATCTTCTCTTACGATATCAACTAGCTGGTTCAATACCGACTTAGTATTTTTAATATCGTTGCTTAATAAAGATTTGAAAACTGCCACTTAAATTATCCCCTAAATTATGACTCGCACAAGCTAAAAATTAAATAGTATCATTACTATATTTCAAAGGTAAAGTAATATGATGTTGAATCCCAGTTAGTAAACCAGTTACAACTACCACTGTTGTAATAATTCCGCTCGCGTCTCCGAAAGTATTAAAAACCGTCTGATTCAAAGTTGGTTTCACTTTAAAGCTGAGTTGTAAGCCTGGCGTGTTTGCGTCACCGCCGGCTGCTGCAGCAGCTCTGTATGTTGCCATTTGATCTCTTTCAGAAACGTAAGAAGCTGGTAAAGTTTTTCCTCCAGATAAGACTTCTAGAAAACTATGTGAAGCTTTGATCATGAAAACAGATTCTTGCATATCCAAAGGTATAGAATCGCTTGACCTAACCCTGTTACCAACCCCAATCCGTTGAGAAAGAGAAACAGTCGCCTTTGATTCGTCTCTAAGAACTCTCGTCAAAGCACTCGCCCTAGGTACATTAGTTGAGCTAGCGTTGTTTTCTAGCGTGTTAACTAAACTTGGGATATAACTCTCAATTTGCGATGACATACTGATCAGCTTGTATTTGAGGCCTAAATTTGCACTCGTTTGGGCTTCGAAGATTGGAGTATTTTTTTCTATCTTTTCCCGACCAACAGTTAAGCCAAACTTCTTGATTATAGAATAATCAATCTCATCGTCGCCTAAAGCAAATTTCACTATAGAAAAAGATCCGTCGTTTTGAGACAACCTCTTTCTTCCCAAATCAGTTAAGACAGCATCTACTATAATATTGTTCGTGCTGTGATCTAAGAATCCCATATCTTTCTCCTGATTTATACTTTTTAAATATACTTAGCAGCAAAAAAAAGTAAAATTTATTATAGCAAGCCACAAGGTTAAGAAATATCTTAATTTTCTAAGTTTTTCTTTGAAATACCAATCAAGCTTGCAACGTCTCTTAAAGTTTCTTCATCGTTTTCTAAAACTAACTTATCATCAATTTGGTACTTTAAAACGATGTCGTTCGCCCTATCGGGGTTAATTATTTGCAAAAAGTAGCTATTTGCCTCATCTCCGCCGCGTTCTGTGTCGATTCCATTAACAATTTTCTCTTTTCTTTCGTTAATCTTGACAGATTTGTAGTCAGGCCTGAATCTTAAAGTTGCCTTGCGGTAGTTAGCAGTTCTAGCAACATCTTGAAAAGCTTTCGTTTTTATAAAATAATTTGGAAAAACTAGAGGAGCTCCTGGAGGCGATATTTGTTGAACTTTTAGTTCGTAAGGCTTGCTATCTAGCCTGATCTTTAGTTGCGAACTATAGTTTGACATTTGACCATGGGCATCTATAGCACACACTGCGTATATGTAATCGGAATCTGGCTTAAAAGTTTTATCCTTATACATGGTTTTACTATCACCAACAGATAATCTTTTTATTTTTTCCCTAGTATCTACGCTAGAAACTCCAAGCAACTCGTTATCGTGACCAAAAATCTTAGCTTTTATTTCTCTAGCACTTTGATCTGGATCGTCGATAGAGTAGTTAAAATCGTAAACTTCTAAAAGGCGGAAAGGCTCATATATTGATTTTCTTCTGAAGATAGCAAAATAAGTTACATCTCTTTGTTTGTTTACTGGGAAAGCCCAGTGCAAAGCTAAGCAACCATCTTCTCCTGTGTAATATTCATGAAATCCCCAAACATCGCGAGGGTAAGGAGGCGGTAAGACTTCTCTAGTTTCAATTGTTAATAAAGTAGAATAAGGAGAATTTAGAAAATATTTAAATTTTAAAGTTTTTTCCATGGTCGGAACTGACAAACTGAAGGAATACACTGCTCGTACAGAGTAGTCGTATTCTTTATCATAATTCACGGCAGCATCTAAATAACTAGTCACAGCATTTTCGGTGTTACAAGGAACGAATATGAAAGGAAACTTCTCTGATTCGAAAGGAACTTCATCTTCTTCGCCCTTCTCGGATTCAACTTTTTGAGTTTTTTCAATCACAAAACCGACTAGCTTAAAGTCTAGATCTTCCTGGCCAGCAAAGGTGTTTAATTCTTCTACTTTATAAGCTTTAGAATTTTGAAGTATACTCTCAACGGGACCTGTTGATAGACCGATGTTTTCGAAAATGTCGTTAAAATTAATAGCTTGAGAGTTAGGTGAAAGATCATATCCGGATTTAGCTAAAACTTGCTGCCAATACCTTACATTTCTCATCTTACTTTGCATGTTTAGAATCTGGCCTGAGATCTTTGAAGATGCTCTAGAAACACTCCATGAGTAATCAGAATTCAGAACTACGCTTGTATCTTCCGGAAGAGTTCTATCATGTATAGGGAGGTTTAAATCTTCTAACAAAGCGCTATCTGTAACTTGCACAATAGATGCAGCTTCACTTGTCTCTCCGTTAGTGTTCTTAAACGTAGAATCAGCAGGGTTTAAATCGACCGAGATAGGATTGTTTGCGTTTTTGTATTTTTTTTCTGGCGAGACTACAAAATCATATAGAAACTTAAGCCGCGGCTGGAAAAAAGTAGAATCTACTTCTTCAGCAAACCAATTATTTACAAAACTCTCTGAATCGCTGTCAAAGCTAAACATGTCTAAATACTCGTTAGTTATATCAACATATTGCCTTTGGTGGCTTTCAAAATTTTCAGTAGTTATAGGTTTAATCTGGAAGCTTTTGTCATAATTACCAACCCCACCCAAATAAGAGAAGTAGTCTATATCTTCCTTAGAAGCTATAGTATCTGGAGATTCAAAGCCGGGTGGTGGTTCCCAACAAAGCCTTATATAGGATGGTATTCTTTCGTTTACAGTTCTATTAAAGTTGTCAAAAGTTTCGGGATCAATTATAGTCTTGCCTGTAATATCTCTTATAGCGGTATCAACATCAGCGCGGGGATGAGTCATCTTTCTGTCCTTCCCGGCGGGAAAGAATATAGAATTACTAAAACTATACCTAGTCCTCTCGTCAAGAGTATAGAAATTATAGACATAGATATTCTCAAAATTCAAATTAGAAACTGTTGGATCGTTATTAGAACCAAATGGAGAACGCCATTTTGGTGGCTTAGAAACCGCGATAACTACAGCTTTAGATAACTTAGAACTAGAACCGTCTATGTAGTTTGAGTCACTCATTCATCATCCTCTTTTCGGCATATAGAAGCCCTTAGCGTGAGTGGGTACAGAGAGTTAGAAGCAACAAACCCATCGTTATTATTTTTGTCTAGGTAAGGTAATTTGTCTAGCAAGATTTTGAAATAATCGTCGGTTAGAATTAAGTTACCATTCGGGCCTTGAACGGTATATTGTGGATCTAAGCTGGATAAATCAACATTTTCACCAGAAACGCTTTGCCTTACTGTTTTAGATATCTTGAAATTTTTCAGTTTATAGGGTATTCCAATCACTCTATCAAACATGAAACCATTCCTGAAATCTTTCATCACGTTAGAAGAATACTCATTCGTCGACGTTAATATTTCTGCAGCTGCCAGGCTAGTCTCTGTTATCGGAGTTGAGAACTTATATGGAAAAAATTTAGGAGATTCGCCACTTAACTCTATAGCTCCGAAATCAAACAACCCTCCAAAACCAGACTCTCCGTTAACTAAAGTTGAACGTCCAACTGAATCTGAATGAAATACTCCCGTAAACCCAGCTGCTGATTCGACAGTACCGGGAGCAGTAAGTTTTCTTTCGTAGAAATATTTAAGTATGTGATTGACGTCCGACATCGACTTATCACTTGCGGCTTCTTCTACGAGATCAAACAATATTTTAGTATATTCATTTAAGTACTCTTGGTAGTTTCTTTCTTCTGGCTGAAGACCGGGAGGGTCTCCAGAATCTAGAGCGTAATCGGCTATCGGGGGTATTCTCTCTTGTCTTGGAATCATAAAAGAAAAGAAATCTAAACCTAAAACTTTGCTAGCATAAACCTTTAAAAATAAATCTAGCATGTTGTATTTATCATGGCCAAAATCAAAACGGGGGTTGTCTATGCCAGTAGCGTCAGAGGGACTAGCAGTACCAAAAGCCGTGTCCTGCATAACCCCATTAAGATCGTTAGAAAGTATTTCTCGGGTAACTGGAGAGATTATATGATTCTGTCCTAAGTTTGGGAATGCTGAATTTGGCGACGTTACCCTATACGGTTTTTGCCTAGATATGATGATTTTATCTTGGTATTCAAATTTCAACCATGGCCTAAAGAAATCAAAAAGCTCAAGTTTAACTTGGAAGTTTACCATATCTTCTTTAACTAAACCTAAATTATCTCCGTAACTATCTAGGGGAGCTGACAGTATTCTTTGCAGTTCTCCGCTTTCTATCCCTAGAAAGCAAACTCGAGTGAAGTTAGAATCTAAAGCAGAAACTCCGCGATCCGGGTCAGAAAATTGTCTCTCATAGCTTTGCCATCTCTTGGTTGGAGAATCAGATATATTAGATTCTAATCTCTTCTGGTGGGGTGGCCTTATATCATAAGGAGAGATTTTAAAGGGAGTCTGCAAGGCTACTCGGGTTCCATCCGGTGTCTTATGCAAGTTTAGGCCTTTTGATTTATGGCTGTCTCTAAAACTAGCGTCAGCGTAGACATACTGCTCTTTATATAAACGGTATATACAATCTAAGCTAGAGATAGTATCCGGAGTAACTCCTAAAAACCCATTATTTTTGATAAACTCTCTGACTTCTCTCTTTATCCTTCCGTTAGAAGCTCTTCCCACTATTGAAATGTTCCCGCCTCTAGTACGTGGATTCGGCTGGTAAGATTCTTCAAGCTCGTTAGAGAGGGTGCCGTTGGTTTTTGAGAAAATATCGATATTTTTTTCCATTAACTCCATAACGACAGTAAAAGCTTTAGAGCATGTATTAGCATACCTTTCCATAGAAAATAAGAAATCTAGATATTGCTTTTGCAAGTTATAAACGCTTGTTACTTTACTTTCATCGAAACGATACTGAAATCCTGTAGTTGGGTTGTCTATAGCCAGTTTCTTTATTGCTCCCCAGTGAATATCGGCAAGAATATCAGGCTCTTCTTGTGCGACCTGAGTTGTTATGCTAATATCGAGTTCTAAGGAAGGATACTGTATTCTCCAATCATAAAAATAAGGTATTATGCCTGGTATTTTTCTCAGCCAATCTTTCTGAGCTGTGCTAAGAGAAGAATCAAACCTAGTGATGTAGGTATCGATAGAATACTTGAGCTGGTTTAAGTAAGAAATAGCTCTATCTCTATGAGTCCTAAACATATCTTCAGCTACTTCACTCAGGTGATTGGACATTTCTACTCTATCAATACCTAGAAACTCTTCAGTGGAAATTTCTACTTTCGGAGCTCCGTAGTAAGCGTCGCTGGTACTATTAGCTCCGCCGGCAGTCATCGCCTGCCTTAAATATTTCCCCCAATCAAACAAAGGTAGAAATGGCAAGTGCTCGTTTGCAAAATAACCTTCAAAAGATGGGCTAGATCCCGGGGCGATAGGACCTAGGTACTTGGGAGGCATGTTATTAAATTTATATTGCAAAACAGCTACAGTAGATGGCCTAAGCACGATAGCCCTGAAAGAATCAAAACCAGCGCTGTCGTAGAGTTCATTTATAGGCCGAGCTGCGGGATGGTCTACCTGATCAAAAGGTATCTTCTCGGTGCTGTAATGTGTATAAGCAGCGCCGGCGGTGCGGCCGATCAAGTATATTTCTACTTTTATTTTCTCATCACTCTTCAAAGTGCTGCTTGTTTTATTAGAAGAAAAGAACTCGGGCTTGTGGTTTAGTATTTTGTCGCCTATGCTTTCGACTGCATAATCAACCCTATTTAAACTGGGAGCAAATGCAAACGAAGCTCCATTGTGTGCAGAAAAGATAGCTTTTGCGGGATTGTATGGTGTCTGAATTTGGTTATAGGGTAGTGGCGCGCCGTCGGTGGCAGGGCGGTGGTTTCGATTAGACCGTAAAAACGTGGGTGGATTTGTTGAGTAATGAGCATAATAGTCCGACCAGGAAAAGTCGTCCTGGTAATTCTGTACTTGCCAGTCTTGAATCCAGTCCTCTATATCTTGTGAGTATCCCCTACTAGATCCTTTGTTCCAAGTATAAGCTCCAAGCATTTCAGCGACATTTCGGGCTCTCACTCCGGGCCTGACAGATGTAGGGTCTGGGGCTACATGAGTTGTTAATCCAGCAGAATTGGAAGAGGATGCGGTCATCAGATCTTCGTATTTAGATAAAACTGTACAAAGTAATTGAAACTGCCAAGTGAAGTTACCCTTTAATTGAAGGCCAGAAATCAAAGGGCTTTCTCCTGACTGCCCTAATGGTATGATTGGTGGCATGATGTTTCTAGAAGCATGCTCTCCTAGCGTGTTTAACTCTACAGTGAGATCTTCCCGGGTTTGGTAACCATAAAATGGGCCTATATCTATAGGCCGCGGATCTTCCGAGTTTCGTTCGGCTTCCGTTTCCATATCCGAACCTTTGAAAAAAGTTGCCATAGCGCTTATCATTTCGTTGATAAATTCTCCAGGCTGTTGACGACCGCGAGGGGTGAGACTCGCAGGTTCGACCGCGGTAACTGGACGGTCTTCGTCTAACCCATGCCCAGATCGATCTACAGATTTCAAAGCCTTCATGAAGTGATAAGAAGTTTTGCAGACTGTAATCTCCAAGTTTACTTTTTTGAATTTATTTGTCTTAGGCTGAGTCAACGCGTGAAGATTAAACTCTTCTACGCTTCGACGATGATCGTTTATACGGCTTCTCAAAGTTGCGGATTCTGTATTCTGTTTTATACGGTTTATAGCTTCATTCAAGTGCGAGACTTTTCTGAGCAATTTCGCGTATATCTTTGGAGGAGTCAGTGCTAACCTACGAGAATAGTAATCATTTAGTTCCTCAAAACCAGATTCAGTAGATATCGAGATATCTCGCTTCAGTTTTTCCTTTTCTGCACCTTCGGGAAACTGGTTTAAAGCTAACATATTTCTTCCTCTAGAACCTGGTGCTTCCTGGAAGTTTATTCTAAGGTTAGAGTCAAAATGAGAATTATTAAAGCTTGTGTTGTTAGATTGCGTAACTCCTAAGTTATAAACAAAGCCAAAACAAGAACGAGGCATTATTTCTAGAGAATCAAACGAACCTTCATTTCGTGAGGATCGTGATTCGGCATCAGTGTAGTCAAAATATTTGATTCTTTCGCTTGACCGGTAGGGGACTAAATGATCATCTGGCGTAGAGTCTGAAGATATTATCTTAAAAGCGAATTTGTTAGAGCTGATCTTGCGATCTTTCTCACCTAAACCAACATATCTTTCAACAGCTAACTCGGCTAATTCGCGGGTGGTGTTGGCTCGTCGATTAGTCGTTCTTTTCATGAAGGTGATAGCATGCCTAGAAAAATCAGAGTCTATAGAGATATGAGGCAAAAATCCTAGCTTCATCCCACGAGATAACATTCTAAAAGTGTTAGGATTTTCTCTTCTTTGCCTCTTAAACCTTAGCCTAAACTGTGGTTCTTTTGACATTTCTGTTTCGGCTAACTTAAAAAATACAGCAGCTCTAGACGTTAGATCAAAAAGGTCGTTAACTAAACCTTCCTTCCTGGCTTGAGCTTCTTCTGGAGAGTCCGCGCCGAAGGTGTTTTGCGCATGGAGTCGCGTTCCTGGGCCCGACTTTCTATCTGTCACGGACATTACATCTGGTGGCAAATAATTGTTTGCATTTTGCTGAACGCGCATTTGGGCGCGAAAGAATTCTCCAAGTGAGCTAGAAGCGGAATTTAAACTATAAGTTTGAGCAGATTCCCTATAAACTTCATCAGGATCATTTTCCATAGGGTTCTCTCTATAGACAGAATCCCTGAATTCAAATTCCATATTAACACTAGGCATTTGGTTTATAAGTCTATCAGCTATAGAACAGTATTCCCAAACAACGGTAAAAATCTCTTCTTGTGTCATATGAAGGTGATTGTCTTCTCCTAGAAGACCAAGATATTTCAATAACCCTTTTTCATTTTTATGAAAAGAAGACTTAAACTGCTGATCGAACATTCTTCCCGAGTCGTCTGAAGGGAATCCATAAAACAGGATAGCACAAATATTTTCAGCCAAAGATATCAAGATGTTGCTGGATCTATCAAATCTCAACACTTTGGATTTAAGGCCTTTAAGGGCTGAATTTTTAAAGTTGTTTGAAACTCCATCACCACTTTGAATTGACGCATAAGCGAAACCAGTGTCTAGCTTTCTCCCTCCAGCAATAGCTCCTGAAATTCCAACAACTTCGCCATTTCGTCTTTGGAAAGTAGGATTACCGTTTCGAAAGTTTATCCTAGACTCTCTAGCAGACCTTCCCCTAAAAGCGTTGATCTGGTCTTGAGAATCATTAAACATAACCCTTGCTTGGTTGTTTTCCGTGCCATTCGATATAAAGTCACCAATAACTAAAGACCAACTATCAGGCCTGTTTTCTGGTTTATTTCGCAAAAAGCTGTTCATAGCGAGTATTCTTTGCTGGTTCTGGTTAGTTCTAGCTCCATCTTGGAAAACCGCGTTAGTCATCCTATCTGCAACGTCGAACAGAGTTTCCCTATACCGGTTATATGCTTGGTCTATGATTCCAGGAAAAAAGTTTACAGTATCTTGAAGAGATATTATATCAGAAAAAGCTCCTTCCAAAGGGCCTCCTGAATCAAGACTCATGCAAGATTCTCTCATCTCTTCGAGCAAAATTTCATTAATTTTAGATTTTGTTTCAAGATCGACTGTCGAGAAAGTTTCATTAGCTTGAAGTGACAACCCAAAATCTCTAATGTTGTTGTTTCCAGAACTAGTAAAATTTACGTTTTCCGACTTAATCTTGTATTCTGCATAAAGAGCATCCGCTATTCTTGGAAGCTTTAATACATTTTCAGCATTCTCGTTATCGTATTGCATAAAATAAGGAGTGCGAGATGAATTTCCCGACACGTCATAATCAGAAAGCTGCAGTAGAATGCACCAAAATATGTATTCTTTTCTTCTAGAAGAATCAACTGACCTAGTGAAGGTCGAGTTAAGTAATGAAGACATTCCTTCCGATATACGATGATCGCCTTGATTATTAAATGTGTTGTATACCTTGGCTTGCAAACGATTAGACTCTGGATCTGAAATATTTTCCACGTCTAGCGTACCGCGGTAATTGCCATTAAGCAAATCAGCTGCAGCTCTGGGGGCGAAAGATTGCTGGCTAGTAATCTTTATATCGTAAGAAGCAGCGGTACCAGGAGCAGAATTGACAACTGATAATTTCTCTAAAGTTGCGTCTGTTATGAATTGACCGACACGACCGTGGGTTAAGTGGGAAACTATATTTCTGTGATCTAAGAGTAGCAATCCATTCTTATTATCGATGCTTGATTCTGATGTAACGGGACAAAATTGAAGTTTCAAACTGTGCATAAAGTTTGCTAAGTGACCCGGGTCGTGGTCAAACGTGAATTTTGATAACCTTTCGGTTAGCGAGTTAATCGTATCGGCTTTTCGGTTGTCACTGAATTTTTCGTCAACGAGATTGAGAAGAACACTCTTTTTTAGAGCTACAGAATCTTTTAAAGTTAGAAAGTGATTAGTTTTTCCGTTTGATTTCACTACATAATCGTTAGTGAGGTATGGAGAAACTGTAACTGAGTTGTTAGAGTCTAACTTTAAGATTCTGCACATCAGTCTTTCGATGTCGTCTTGATTTTTTTCAATTGTATCAAAGCTTATTACTTTATTTCCGCCCTCTTCCTTTAAGCTTTTTAGGTAAACCCTTTTCTCAGGATGGTTCTTTATAAAGTAAGAATTTAAAAATATTTTTCTAATCCTATATGCGCCTACGTAGGAATTAGAGTGAGATGAATAATCAAAATCAATATAGTTTCCGTTATTGTTCAAAACATGATATTGCTTTACGTCAGACTTGTAAGTATTGAAATCAGCGTTTTCTACCCAAGTTGGTTTGTCGCTACCAGCTCTGGTATCTACGTCCCTGTAGCTGAAATTTTCTTTCTTTAGAAAATCACCAATAGCCCTAGACGATTCAACAACAGATTTTATGAAGCCTTGCTCACTTTCCGGCTTATGTAGCTGGAATCTTTTTACCTGAAATTGATTAGGTTGAAACTTGAAGCTATCGTTGATTGTCTTCTTATCACTGTCGTAGGCGTTGTAATCAGTTTCTTCGTTTTCTCTTAGGTCTTCTATTAAATCGGTAGATAAGCCGTTCCCGAAGCTAGTAAAAGTATTTCGAAATAGTTCGGTTCCTAGATTCAAAACATCGCTCGTACTTTTAACGAACGGGTTCTTCTTAAAAACTCCGCTAAGAAAAGCTTCAGACAAGTAGACGTTCGCATACCCTTGCTTCAAGTTCCTAGTTATATAAAAGTTTTCTTTACTCGTATATGCTTTTTTAGTTAGATCAAATAGCGCTACACGGTTTGCGGCATTAGGATTACCGTAGTCGAAGAAGCTAACTGACATCGAATCGTCAGATATTTTCCTAATATCGTGAGTTCCACCTTCTGGCCCAATTGCTATCTCTGCAAATAGACAATTAGCAACCCAATCTTTCCAATCACGAGCGTTTTCATTCCTGCACCAGATACGTGCTGCGCCAGATGGCTGGTTTCTAGATTCCTCGTCGGGATCCGCTTCTTCGTCTAAACTTCTATTCAACGTTGCGTAATCAAAATCTGCGAGGATATGAACTGGTTTTCTAACATTTTGGTTCTTTAGAAATTCGGATTCTTTAGACCTTAGAAACTCTTTTAAAGATGAATCTTCATACTCTGGATTCTTAGTTGATCCCGCGATTGGGTTGCTGTGTGGATCTGCCAAAAGGGTGATTCTAATCTCGTCTCCAGATATTACAGTGCCGATAAAATTACTTATTACGGCATCTGGAGGCACTGCGCTGAAAAGAAAAGGTTCTAAGTTTGACAACACCGAAGTGCCGAAGGAAGAAGCATGCATCTCAGCAAATATTTTAGAGCTTTGAGCCGCTGCCGATTTTGCTTTCGTGATATTGTTCGCAACTTTAGCTACGTTAGATAATCCTCTTAAGATGGTCACTTTAAATAATCTCCTGAGTACTCTTTCTAATGTCTTTAATATCAGTAAAGGTTGAATCTTGCATTTTCTCTATTGTATAATCAGCATAAACTATATAAACGTTAAACTTTACGTGTGATGCTGCTCCTAGCAAAGAAAAAGTTCTAACTTTATATTCATGCGTAAAATCGATGAACGGGTGACTAGTTAGCGGAACTTCCAAATCGTTTATCGAAGCAGTTATTACGAAAAAATCAGCGTGCTTGTTCTGTTGAAAAGCGTTGGCTTCAATAGGCTCGCACATCCAAGAGATAACACACTCTCCGTCGTCCGGAACATATAAACTGTTCAAGTTCGTTATTTTAAGTTTATTTTCCTCGATATCTTCTAGATTTTTTCCAACCTCCGCTATACCGCCTATGCACGTGACGTTATTGAAAGGATCTTTTGGGCTTAACTTAGAATCTCGGCTGTATAATGTTCTTCCTGTTACTGGATCAACGGTTATAACAGGGAGTATTCCTGTAGTAGTCGTAAAGTTGTTAAAAAATGCAGCTGTTCTTCTTAGAAAAACCTCCCTAGTTTTTTCATCGGTCACTGTCTCAAGGCCGTTGTTTATTATATCTAAAGGGTTAGATATCATTAGGTTATATTGTACTATTTGTCCACCTAGATTTTCTATGGGTATTCTAAACTCGGAAGTTCTGTCAAGGTCTTCTTCTCCTCTAAACGGATCGAAAAACATCTGTTTTGAATAGTTGCCGGAAGACTTATAATAAGAAGTCACTTGAATTTGCAGTATGTCCGCGATGTTCTTTAGATTTTCGTTTATTTTCTCTTCAAAGAATTTCTTGTAGAAATTCGCAGCTTCCTCAGTCGGGAATGCCTTTCTTAGACCATCTTGAATACCGCTAGCTACGTCTGTAAACAAAGAAGAATCAAGAGATAAGGAAATATAAGCATTATCAACAACGCCATTATATGTTAAGTTGTAGCCTCTCTTACCTCGTGGTAAAGTCCTATGTATTTTTATAAAAGGTTCTGGCGAAGAAGTTCCATCGATATGAGTGAAGTATATTTTGTAGCGATATTTAGCTCCTGCCACAGGATCTAAGTGTTGAATTTCAGGTATCCTGGAATTCATTACTGGAATTTTAAATTTTGTTCCAGAATTCATAGGCTCGCATATAACTTTGCTAATCTTAAATTCAGAATTCATACCAGAAATTTTTATAACGTTTTTTGGAAAATGTTGTAAGTCATCTCTAGAAACAGTAGCCACGAAGATTTTGATATTAGCTAGCTGTTGCTCCGAGCTGTCCCTAGAGTAATGATTTAAAGTTTTGCAAGGCTTGATTGTAGAATTTACCTTGATTTCTCCAGTTCTAGTATTAGTTATAATATCTCTCTTGAGCATATTGTCAGCTATAGAGGGAAGGTCAACAGTTGTCATAAGGTTAGTTCGGTTAGCTGATTTTAAATCGTAGAAATTAAATCCTGAACTTATAAACTCATTATAGCTTATAGTTCTGCAATTTGAGTAAACATATATATTAGGGTTGTCATATTGACTTTTTTCTATAGCAATATCGTTTACTAAAGATTCGTCAGATTGCCTGTAAGCTTGTGGCAAAGAAACTGGAAAATTGCCTAAATTGTCAACTCTGGAAATTTTAGATATTCCCTTTTGTTCCCTGATACTTTCCGCGGTTGCAACTATCTCGATGACTTCATTAGAAGATTCCTTTTTAGATAGGGAAACTCGAAGGTCTTCGATTGCTTCCATCTCAAAACCTTCGTACGTCAACGTGGTAGTTATTTTTTTTAAGTTACTATAACAATTAACTAAAGAAACGTCGCTATCATATGATTTAAGCATTCCATTGTTATCTATTAGACTTCTTGTTTCGATCTTGGTAGCTCTCATAAAAGCTACAAAAAGGTTGATTTCGTCTTGAGATAATTTAGATATTTCGTTTCTTCCATTATCAGATTTTATAAAATCAGCTTTCATAAAAGGTTGCAAAGGATCTTTTTTTTGAGAAACCAATCGGTGGCAAGCTTTTTGAAAAGATGTATACTTTCCTTCTTCATCCGGATCATAAGCTTTAGAATTTAAATCTGTTATTTTTTTATAGTCAGAAGAAAGAGGAATTTTTTGCCTCTGGTTATCCCCTGTAGCTTCATCGAAGTTTTCATAATAAGAGTTGCTATATAGATATGCAGTTTTATCAAATATGTTTATTTCTGGAAACTTGGAAGATATCTTCCTCGCAGTGACTCCTGATATTGGGTCTATAGTATCTTCTGCACTAAAGGCTGCTCGCAAAAATTCGTCTCTAGCTGAGTTACCCTCTGTGTCTCCGTTTAACCTACCAACTTCTTCGGAGTGCTTGATCATGCCAGAAATATAATTTATTATCTCTTGCTCTCTGGAATTTAACTTCTCATACAGGCTGATAAACTTGACGTTATCCTTATCGCCGTTGTTATGAAAGTATATTTCTAGGTTGTCATATCCAAACGGTATAGCAAAGATGTTATAATATATAGTCAGTTTTACTTCAACATCTAATTGATCAGTTTCTTCATTCTGTTTTTCGCTTAATATACGAAAAAAGTCATCCTTTAAAACAATCATAGGACTATTAAAAACAGATGGAAAATTAGGTAAATCTCTAGGGTAGCGAGGTTTAAGAGTAAACTTATTTTTCAAATATGGCAAAATCATTTTAGTCTACCTCTATCTCACATTCTAGAGTAAATATAGGGAAAAAGTAAATTTTTGCCCCAGGCGTATCGTCGCTAGTATCATCAATGATTTTGCCAAAAGCAAAAACGTGACTTAAGTTATTATCTTTTTCGCCGAAATTAGAATTTAGTGGATCATGTCTTATTTTACCACCAAATAGTTGCTCTCTACTCGAGTTTTGAGTGATTGTCGTGGAATTTCCGTATGAGTAATTTAGGTTTATACTCGTATTAATAATGCCTAAATCCAGTATTGCTAACTTCTCAAAAGTTGATTTTCCGTCTTTTTTAGCAACTTCGAACATTTGAATAAAAGAGTTGTTAGATTCGCTAGTTGCTGTAAAGTGTATTACTTCACTAAAACCATCTAGACTGAAATCTATTGCATTCGCGGCTAAAGTATTTGAGTCCCTAGTTAAGTATTCAATCAAGCCGGCGTTAGAGTCGTTTAGAGCATCTAACCCTGTTCCTATGCCTAAACTAGTAATCATATTGTCAATAGTTCTTCTAGGTATTATGGATTTATACCAGCTTTCCATCAAAGAGAGGTATCTTTCTTTAGTTCTTGAAAAATCTACTTTTTCTTCTGAGATATTTCCTTTTCTTCCTTCTTCTAAGTCTTGCTCAGAGCTGCGTGATCTTCTTCTAAGAAAATCGGTCCAAGTCATGAAATCTTCTAGAGTGTTTGGTTCTCCATCATGCTTAAATTTAAAATAGTCAGCGGATATTGGAGGCAGGAAAAAATAGTTTGGTAGCCTAGAGCTAGAAAAAGTAAGCTCGTCGTTGTCTATTTCATTATCGATAATTTCATTAAGGTGATAAACTGTTGAAGCCTTCTTCAGGAAGTCTCCAGAGGCAGGACCTTTAGCTTGACTAATTTGGGTGACTTGCATAGATTCATAGTTGTTAGGACTTTGTCCATAGATAGCTTCTACTAGGGGGAATGCTTCGACCCTAGTTTTAAAAATTCCCGTCGCTCCTAAAGCGATTTCAGGATTATCGCTAGAGTTAACATTAGAAATTTTATACCTACTCGCTTCTAGGAAAGAGCTTGGGGTTCCAGAGTTTGTTTCTAAATCTAAATGTTGCAGTAACCCTAGCTGTCGATAAGCTTTCAAACTTCCCGACATTGTCGACTGTGCTCTAGAAACTGCTGTTTTCACAGTGGAACGGCTTATCCCTCTTTCCAATTGCTGCTCTTTGACATAAGAATCGGTAAGAGCTGCAAAGTATAAATTAGCTTCGTCTCTGATAGGGTTGTAATTAATCCATTCCCTTAAGGAGTCCCTAGAGTCTATTTTAGAACCACTTAAAGTTACAAACTCTCCTCGGTCGTTACCAAATTGATCCACTTGCTTAGAGTTGTATCTTACGTAATTGTCTATCACTAGATTTACATCATCGTCGCCGTCGTCGTCTAACGGAAATCTGCCCTTGGTGTTGTATACACTCGAATCTGAGAAGTTTGCAAAGTTTTCGTATTCTGTATTAAGAAGTTCGTTACCGAAAGCCGGAACAAGAAACCTAGGACGAGCGTAATCACTCAGTAGGCTTGTTGGAGACGGGAGTATAAAGTACTGACACTCTTGAATATAACCTAACATTCTCTTAGATTCATCGGGTTGAGAATTAAGAGACGATAAACTAGCTCCTAAGACTAAATCAGTCATATTGTTAATTCTATTGTTTCCAGTTATATTTAACCTGATTGATTTTCTCTTATCACCGTCAACGACAGCATGTAAAAATGAAGTAGGGTCAGCTGCTCCAAGTTTACTCCCATAAACAACAGATATTCTATGCCATTTTTCCGGATCGATCTCGTTTGTTACTTCATGAGTAGTTATTCCATCGTTTTTAGAGTTATACACTAAAACTCTCAAGACTGGGCCGACCGTTATAACTTCTAACCTCTTTTTTCCATCTTGGAAAAACTGCATAATTGTTTGAGTCGGTATAGAACCAGAAAAAGCTTCGGCTTTCAAGTTAAACCAAACTGAAACTTGGTTTATATACTTATCTCCTATATCGGTTCCGTCGTTGTTTCCCCAATCTATACCCCATTCGTTGTTTGGTTTGTAATGCTTTTCTTTTAAGTTAACCCTTATGAAACCGTCAGTTTTAGTTTTGTAAGATTTATTTAAATCAGAAATTCTATGCAGCGAAAGTTCTTCAAATTGAGGCGTTGGATCGATAACGTTAGCCGTAGAAGTTGAATCATATGTCATGTACGCCGCGTTTGTTGCTAAAGGGCTGCTTGAGGATAAGTTTTGTGATATATTAGCGCTTAAGAAATGTATACTATTGATATTCGCAATTTGCAAAGCTAAATCAGAATTTCCTTCATTCTCAGTATCAGAATCAGGTGATGCTGCTTGATCTTCTCTTAAGGAAAATGATGGAGAGTAAACAACACTTAAGTTAGGGGTATTTCCTGATGTAACTGCAGTTTGAACTGTAAATGCTATTCTTTTACCACTAGACGACTTGAAGCCAACCGTGTCGCCTACACTAGCATTGAAGTCTATGTTATTATTAAAATTTATAGTAGTTGTTCTAGAAGTGAGCCCTAAGCTTGTCACACCATCGGAACCAGCGACTGTTCTGCTAGTTCCCGTGCTTCTTTCAAAGTTTAAGAAAGATGGGTTATCAAACTCGCTTAGTTGATTGTTTGATTCATCAAATATCCACCACCCACGAAATCCGTTAGTTTTATTGTGATAAAAAAGTTCTTGAGACGCACTTCCGCTTATATAAAAAGGACTTCTCAAATCGTAGTCAATTATTTTTTTATCAATACCGCTTCCAGTAACAACTTGAATCTGGCGACCATCGGGAGGGACTAACAACTCCCGGCCAAACATGGCCGATTCAGTCATGGTGCCTGAGGTACCTGCATCGGATGCTAGGAACGAAGGCTGCGCTTCTGGATTTCTAACTTCCATCATATTAATGATGCTCGGGTTTTCAGTTACTATTTTGTCTTGAGGGCGTGACATAGCTTCAAAAAATAAAGAACCATCTTTGGGATCAACGACTCCTAACTCTTTTTGTTCGTAACCAGTTAAACTATCCGAAAACGACACAAAGCGTGTACGGATCTCACCATTAGCAAGTTGACGTCGACCCTCCTTTGTTAAGAAAGTATCAAAGAAGCGTGTTTTTGGATCTAGAATTGCAGCCATACA
>MDTC01027423.1_pt1 | contig 29058 bp, 19 predicted proteins | sample 811181 | NCBI WGS metagenome assembly MDTC01 (sample SAMN05326644, study PRJNA326480) | marine metagenome | isolation source: seawater | place: Pacific Ocean: North | collected 2011 | reverse complement strand
GGGAGTTTCTTTTTTGAAGTCTCGATGGGGCGATAAAGCAAGACCTTGGGTTTAAGTCTTACAAAACCGGAGTTCACGTTTTCCGGGATTTCCACGACCGTGACGCGGTAGTTGCCCTGAGTTTCGGACTGTTTGCGCAAGCCTCCTTTGCTTTTACCTTTCTGGGCAGTGGCGGGTAGGGTGAAGGTGGCGAGTGTGACGAGGGCAAAGATTAGGGGGTATCGCATAGGGAGGGAAATCGGTTGTGACTCAACAGAGTAGGGCGGGGGACTTCGCCTTGTCATATTAATCTTCATCGGCAGATGATTGGTTTCTATTGTCCTGTTATCTCTTCCAGCGTCAGTTTCCCATCTTTATCAGTATCCAGCTTCTGATATCGTTCGGTCAGGACGGGAACGTTTCGTCCTTTTGGGTTTATAATAAACTCTTCTAGAGTGACAGCTCCATCCTTGTTGCGGTCTCGGTTTTTGAAGAACCCTTCCGGCGGTCGGCGTCTTTCTAGAGGCGTGGGAGTTGCTGCCTCAGGTGCGGAAGGAGCCATTTCGAGGGTAGGGCCGCCCGGCGACTGAACCGGAGCGGGGTAGGGGGTGGCTTCCGGTTGATCGTAGGGTAGTTGGTATCTTGGGTCTGGCTTGATGCCGGCCGGAGCCCCTGCAAAGGCGGGAACCATTTTACTGCCACGTCCGGCTGGATCATAGCGGGCGCCCGGGAGCAAGCTGTCCGACCAGTTATTGAGAAGTTTTTCCATCTCCTGGAGGCGTTCCGGATGTTGATAGGCGAAGTTGGTGATCTCCGCGGGATCTTTAGCGACATTGAAAAGCAGGGTATGATCTTTATCCCGCCAGAGTTTCCAGTCTCCTAGTCGAATGGACTGACCTGAGTAGAAGTCCCAGAACATGGGCAGACGGCGCTCAATCAGCTCCGTTTCGCCAGTTAACCGGGGAAGTAGATCGACGCCGTCGAACTCGGCAGGGATCTCAGCGCCTGCGGCAGCGAGTGTCGTGGCGGTCATGTCGAGGGCAGTCACCATTTCTTCAATAACGAGCCCGGGAGTGATGGTGCCTTTCCAACTGGCGAACATAGGGACGCGAATACCGCCTTCATGCAGGGTACCTTTCGGCCCTCTCATGGGAACATTGTTAGAGCCGTTCCAGCTTCCAAGGGCGCTGGAATTAAATTTGCCGGGTGCCCCGTTGTCGCCGGCAAAGAGGATCAGGGTGTTTTCCTCAAGTCCATGTTCCTTCAAGGTGTCGACGAGTCCACCGATCGAATCATCCATCGCTTTGATGAGAGCAAGGCCGCGACGGCGGTGTTCGTCCTGTTCTTCGCTGAATTGGGTGTAATCATGGGGAGGGAAGTCCACGTAGTAGGGATCGGTTTTCTTGATCATGGGGACGTGAGGCCCGTAGATTGGAAAGTAGAGGAAGAAGGGCTTGTCCTTGTTCCGCTTCACAAAGGCTTCAGCGTATTTACCCTGAACGATGACCCGGTTTTCGCTGGCATGAGAGACCTTCTGATGAGGGATTAAGTTACCTTCGAGATCGAAGTTGGCGACACCTGCGGTCATGGGGGCAACCCAGTATTCGTCGAAGCCGCGGCTGCGCGGATCCGTTTGTTGCTCGGGATCGTCATTCAATCCGCAATGCCACTTGCCGGAAAAGCCGGTCACGTAGCCGAGGTCCTTCATGCGATCTGCGATGGTCAACAGGGGTTCTCCCGCCATGTCGGTTCCGGGAGGATATACCCGCGGAAGGGCGCCTTCTCCGGCCCCTGCGTCAGCGTGATTGTTTGAAAAGCCAAACTCATTCTGAATGCGCCCGGCCAACAAACCGCAGCGCGAGGGGCGGCACTGGGGTGCGGAGCTGTAGCCGGCCTTCATCAGGGCGCCGCCTTCGGCGAGCGCATCCATTTGTGGCGTGTCCACTTGAGGGTCAATGCCGTGAATACCAAGGTCGGTGTAGCCGTGGTCATCGGAGTAGATGATGATCACGTTTGGTTGGTTCTCAGCGGAAGTGTTGGGTGAGAAGAGCGAAGCCACGGCGACAACCGCGGTAGCTGTGAACCAAGTAGCTGGTGTGGTGGGGCAAGGATTCATAATATTGGTGACCGTGTTGAAGAATATCACCGCCGATTGAGGATCCTGCCTCTTTTTTTACCGGTGTTAAGGTTGGATTCGGAGGACGTGTCTATAGCGTCCAGTGCCCGGACGGGAAGTCTGACCTTACTTTTCAAAGTTCTCCTAATGAAGCGCATCAGTGAGATGTTAAGGCGAAGTCCGGTGAACCTGTAGCGTTGCATTGATTGAATTGCATGAATACGACCAGTTCCGATTCAAGAATCGCTTCAGTGGCAGTGCCGGTGGTGGGCCTTGGGAGAGGAGGGCCAGTTTGCGAGTCTGAGTGGTGAAGAGTGATTCTGTCACCGAATTACTTCGATTCAATTCTCCGGTTGCTCGTAGAGCTCCGCTTCCGATCCGGGTCTAAAGACAAACGTGCTCACCCGGGAACCAAAGCGAACGTTGACGGTATTGGTTTGCTGATCTACTTCGTCGTGCAGAATTGAATTGTGAATCAAGAACGCTTTGCCCGGCAATTCCACGATTGCGATCTCCTCGTAGATCCAGAGGTGACCGTCGTCGATTTCTTGTCCGACCAACGTTAATTCGATCTCTGATCCATCAGCCGTTTTAAGGATAAATTCTTTGGTCACGTATTCAGCGAAGAGCGATTGAGCTTTCTCGGAATCAATCAAGTCAGCCGGTTTCTGTCCGGTCTGACGGAGCACATGTTCTGCATCGTGAATGCTGATGCGGTGCGCAATTTCCAGGTTGCCTGTTCTCTCATTGAAAAACACATCAGACAGTGATGCTTTTTGTTCGTGAGCCGAAAGCATGAGGCTGGCTAGAGAGCACCAGCCGGTCGCAAGAAATAGAACCAAGGATCTGCTAGCCCTCTTCATTCTTTTCTTTTTCCTCTTCATCATCGTCGTCGGTCTTCAGCTTTGTTTTGCTGTCCTGCATGATGTCTCTGCGAGTCATCCCGCTGCTCTTGTTCTTGTAGGCTTCCACCCGCGAAGGAATGATTTTGCGCGGATAGCAATTATTCTCCACGACAGCGTCGGCAGTTTCCCAGTCGGGATCCACTTCGACACTGACTAGTGTCTGTTTCTCATCGAGAACGATGAGTTTTCTCACCTTCTTGGGATTTCTTCTCCAGATTTCGGCGGGGATATTCAAACTCTTGGTTTCTCCGTCGCTGAATTCCATTTCGAGCAGGATCGGCATGACAAGACCTCCCACGTTTGAAAACTCGAGGACGTAGTAGTTTTTGTTTTCTTTCACCGCTCTTTCGAAGGCGGCGCGCTCCCAGTCTTCAAGATTCTTGAGAAAGCTGCGATACTCATTTCGTTCCTTGTTGGTCACCGTGTAGATGTCGTTCTCGTCGTAGAAGTCCTTGATGTCGCGGTGACGATCAATCCAGGGTTCGAGCGCTTCCTCTTCATTGAGGCGCACCCCCACCTTGGTCGGTTTGTCGGCTTCCTCCTCCCGCCGACGATTGAAATCAATGTCAGGGTCCTTGGTGTCGAGTTTGAGCTGGTAAATGCGATCGATGGAAATATCGACATGGTCAGTCGAATAGAACCATCCCCTCCAGAACCAATCGAGGTCGACTCCCGAGGCTTCTTCCATGGTGCGGAAAAAGTCGGAAGGAGTGGGGCGCTTGAATTTCCAGCGTTGGGAAAAGGTTTTCAGCGCATGGTTAAAAAGTTCACGACCCATCACTGTGTCGCGAAGAATGTGGAGAGCCGCCGACGGTTTGCTGTAGGCATTGGGACCGAACTGCAGGATCGAGTCCGACTGCGTCATGATAGGAACCTGATTCTCACTAATCATGTAGGGGACGAGATCCCTTGGCAGTGAACTCGACCACGGCAGATCAGGATCCCATTCATAGCCAGCCACTGAGTCAAGGAAGCTGTTGATGCCCTCATCGATCCAGGTCCACTGACGTTCGTCGGAGTTCACGATCATGGGGAAGTAGTTGTGCCCCACTTCGTGAATGACGACCCCAATTAGAAACAGTTTTTCTGAAAGGGTGTAGGTCCGGTCACCGTCATCCTGAAGCTTGGTTCGAGGGCCATTGAAAGTGATCATGGGATACTCCATACCTCCAACAGGGCCGTTCACGGACTGGATCACGGGGTAGGGGAAGTCGAATGAGAATCTCTCATAGACCTCCATCGTGTGAATGATGGCAGGCGTGGAATATTTCTTCCAGAGATCCCCACCTTCCTTGGGCCAGAAAGACATCGCCATGACCGTTTCGATTTCTGCGTTCGGCTGCTGGTAACCCTGCGCGTCCCACATGAACTTTCGTGAAGAGGCCCAGGCAAAGTCCCTCACATTCTCAGCGACAAAGTGCCAGGTTTTGGTGTCTTCCGGCTGAGAGCTCTCGTTTGCCAGGGCTTCATCCGGCGTCACGATGAAGACCGGTCGGTCGGCGTTCTCTGATTCAATCAGTCTTTCCTTCTGTATGTCTGTCAGGACATCATCTGGGTTCTGCAGCACGCCTGTTGATGAGACGATGTGATCATCAGGAACCGTGAGTGATACATCGTAGTCGCCGAATTCGAGAGTGAACTCTCCGCGGCCGAGGAACTCCTTGTTGTGCCAGCCTTCGTAGTCCGTGTAGGCCGCCATGCGGGGGAACCACTGGGCGAGCAGAAAGATATCGTTGCCGCCGTTCCTCTTATCATCGGGGAAATGTTCATACCCGGATCGTCCCCAGATCGCATCTTCTTCGATGATGTTATGCTCCCATGCGATCGTGAAGGTAGTGGATTCGCCGGGGGCAAGAGAAGCTTCGGGATCAAGTCTCATTAGGGTTCCGACGTTAGTGTGATCGAGGGGATCACCGCCTTCGGTCGTCACCGACAGGATTTCGAATCCATATTCCCGGTCCGCGAAACCCTGCTGACGACGCAATTCGCGAAAACTCATTTTCGCCGGTTCGCCTTCTCCTGGAGCAGAGGTGGAGGGGCCCCGGCCTCCGATGCCCCCGAACTCGAGGGTTCGCTCCTTGATGGAATCCTCACGGAAAATATTTTGGTCAAGGTAGACCCAGAGGAACTCGAGGGTATCCGGAGAGTGATTGTGATAAGTGATCGTTGCCTTCCCTTTGATGCGTCGTGCCACCTCGTCCAGTTCGGCCTCAATGACATAATCGGCTCTTTGCTGCCAGTAATCGTGGCCGGGCTGCCCTGCAGCATTTCGGTAGGTGTTCGGCGTTGGCAGAGCTTCGTCAAGTTGACGGAACTTATCTTCGAACTGTCCCTTGGTTTGGCGGATGGCCTGGGAGTAGGCGGAATTTCCAAGAAGGGACAACAGGCTCCCAAGTAAGCAGAGGCGCAGCAGGTTCATGATATCTAGCGGTGGCTACCTTCGTGAGCTTAAGAGGGAAAGTCGAGCGGCAAGACCTATTAATCGCTCCAATTCTTGATGACCTCGCCGCCCGGGCCGAGCAGGCGTAGATTACTAATTTCAGCGGCGCCTTCCCCGTCCGTGACGTCAATGCGCAACTGATAGATTCGCTCTTCGGTTTTTAGATCTATCCGAATAGGTTGGGGACTGTCGGTTCCGCTGACGGCAAACTTATGGTTTTCGCCTTTTGGTAGAACGGTCTCTCCATCAGTGGTGAAAAAGATGTCACCGGTGCCTGTGGCCTTTGTCTTGAGATTGAAGTGGAGTTGGTAGGGGCCGGGTGGCATCATCTTGATGCCCCGTAGGTCCATCGTAATACCCGGGTCCTCACCGGTGAAAGTGAGTAGCAGAAGGCCGGGACGTTCGACTAGCTCTGTGTTTTTACGAGCGCGGATCTTATCGGGTCCTCGCGGGCTCTTCTTTTTTGAGTTGGCGGCTAACGGCTCGGCTGAGTCGCTGAACACAGTCCATTCCCGATTGGTTTTTGGTATTCTCGCAGGGGCCATTGTGGCGTTAGCGTGTTTCTCAGAACGTAAAACGTTCTTAGACATGTCTCTCCATTTGCTGATCATCTGCTCGAGACGTTCCGGCTCAGATGAAGCGAGATTGTTCAGTTCGGTGCGGTCCTCGCTGAGGTGATAAAGCTCCCACTCCTGGCCTTTGAAGTTGACTAACTTCCAGTCACCGTCGCGCAGTCCATAGTCGCTGGAAAACTGGAAGTGGATGGGCTCTTTTCTTGATAGTTCGCCTCCTTCGAGAAGAGGGCGCAGAGAGGTCCCTGATACTGGACGCAACTCGCGATCAGGATGTGACAACGGGACCTTGGCACCTGCAAGATCCGCGAGGGTAGGCAGCACATCGATCAGATGCGCTGGCGTGTCGACGATAACTCCAGCCATGGGAATCTTCAATCCGGCGGGCCAGTGAACGATCCCCGGAGTGCTGATACCGCCTTCGAACTGGTTCTGCTTGTAGAATCGGAATGGGGCATTGCGCGCCCAGGCCCAGCCTGTCGAATCTCCCAGTGCGACGTCACCAGAAGTGGGGATGGCGCCCGGAACGGGACGCTTCCGGTCATAGGGGCAGGCGCCGTTGTCACTGACGAACAGAATCATGGTGTTCTCCAAGTCTCCGTGTTTTTCCAGATCGTCGACGAGGCGGCCGACTTCCTGATCGACCCGGTCAATCATGGCAGCGAGGGTGCGCATACGGTTGATCTCGTGCGCCTGCTCCCAGGGAACGAGGTCGTCCCAAGCACGCACGTGGGGTGGGCGGGGGCTAGGCTTAAGGTCCGCAGGCAGGAGTCGAAGTTCCTTTTGTTTTGCGATCCGGGCATCGCGGATGTGGTCCCAGCCCTCAGTGTAGCGCCCTTCGTATTTGGCGTAGTCCTCGGGTAGAGCATGCAGCGGGGCGTGAGGAGCATTAAATGCGACATAAAGATACCACGGGTTCTCGTTCTCGCGGGCTTCTTCGAGGAATTCGAGCGCGTAGTCGATTTTTGCCACTGTTGTATAAAAAGGCTTGTCGTTGAGCGTTTTGGGCACCTTCCAGGTTTCCCCGTTGAGGCGGAAGGTGTTGTCTCCAGTGAAGAAGTTGCAGGCACCACTGAGATGCCCGAAGTATCGCTCAAATCCGAAATCAGTGGGTTCCTTCTTGAGATGCCACTTGCCGGTCATGGCGGTGAAGTATCCAGCATCGCGCAGTACTTCGGCAGAAGTTACGGCGTGGGCAAGGTTAACATCGCCTGCGGCAATGCAGTATTGTCCTGTCAGGAGCGAAACCCGAGATGAGTGACACTTGGCGGTGTTGTAGAATTGTGAGAAGCGCAGTCCATTGTGGGCGAGCGCATCGAGGTTAGGGGTTTCGATCTCACTTCCGTAGCAACCGAGGTCGGAATAGCCGAGATCGTCGACCATGATGACCACGAAGTTGGGGCGGGAGGAATTCGAGTCTTGATCAGGGTTCGCTGTGGCAGCGACGGGACCAAGGAAGGATAAGGACAGCAGGAGGTAAAGTAACCTTGGATTCATAGCAGGAATATTCAGGGTGCTGAGGCAAGGGTTTCTTCTGAGACCGTTGTCTCCTCTCCGAGAAGATGGTGAGCGAGAAAGGTTTCAATGAGGTCATTAATCCGGGGAGGGAAGCCTCTGCCGTGCCCGGCGCCTTCCACGGTGATCAAGGTGCTGGAGACCCCGAGTTCGTCGAGCAGCTTGTCGAGGTTTTGAGACTGAGGAAAGGGAACCAGTGGGTCTTTGGTTCCGTGGACGATGAGAGTGGGGGCGTCGTCCTTCGAGACGTGGGAAATAGGGGAAGCGTTTTTAGAAATCTTTAGATTTTCCTGGATGGGGCCGCCGACGAGTTTGCTTTCAGGTGAATCGGGCGCGTTGTGATCCATGGTGGAAGGGTAGTCTTCGTAGCCGCTCATGGCGTGGAGCTCGCTAGGGCCGAAGAAGTTGATGACGGCCTGGACGGAGCTGTCTTCGTTGTCATGGGAACCGAGCTCTCCTTCGAGGCCGTCAACGTTGTGGGTCACACCGAGCATGGCGACAAGGTGACCGCCGGCGGAAGTGCCCCAAACGGCGATTCGGTCTGGGTCGAGGTGATACTTAGCAGCGTTGCCTCTGAGCCAACGAAGGGCGGCCTTGCAGTCGTGGATCTGTGAGGGCCAGACAGCTTCGTCTGTGAGGCGATAACCGATTGAAGCGCCGGCGTATCTACCGCTTTCAATAAATGGGGCGAGACGACGTCCTGCTCCGTCCTTGCTTCCATTCCGCCAGCCACCGCCGTGGATAAAGACAAGAAGCGGGAGCGGCTTCTCAGCGCTGTGGTCCTTGGGAAGATATAGATCAAGAGACTGGCGGGGATTGTCGTTATCGGCGTAGGGTAGATCTCTGATGAATTTGATGGAATCAGGAAGACCGGAGTTCCCGGGGCGGTTGTTGTTTCCTTTACCTTTGCCCTTAGTATTGCGATTAGCACCGACAGCGGCGTCTTCTTCCCGGGAAATAGAACCATCACCGTTCTTGTCGACGCGATCAAAGTTTTTGCGGAGCGCCTCGGGGAGTTCTTCGCGGGAGAGTTCCCCGTCTTGGTTCTTGTCCCAGTTATCGAATCTGGAAGGCTGAGCGAAGACCAGAGGGGTGAGTAGAAGGAGGAACAACAGGAGAGTGAAAAATTTAGGTTTCATAGAGGGTGTTTCAGTCAGGGTTTCGCGGGTTTGTAAGTATGGTGGAGAACGTCTAAAATAGGAAGGGCTAATTACTTAAGGTGATGCGACGCGAAGTTCAGCCGCGCGACACCGAAGCTTGGCCGAATCCCCATAAATTCTGTCCCCTGTGCCCAAGACGGAACGTCGTTTCCTTTTAGACTGTAGTTTCAGTAAGCTAGCTTTATCTGTGACGCTTTTGATTACAATTTGCAGCCGGGGTTCCTTCCATCTTTAACTCCTAAAACTCAAGTGATGAACCTACTTACAAAGAATTACTTTTTGAGACTATTGGTTTCAGTGCTCGTTCTTTTTACTGACGCTTCTCTTCTGGCAGAGGAGCCTCCTGCTAAGCCTAATATTCTCTTCATCTTCAGTGATGACCACGCTTGGCAGTCAATCGGAGCCTATCAAAGCCGGCTTAAAGACATCGCCAACACGCCGAACATCGACCAGTTGGCCAGGGAAGGAATGCTGTTCAGAAAATGCTATGTCACCAATGCTCTATGTGGCCCGAGTAGAGCGACTGTTCTGACAGGCAAATATGGTCACCTCAACGGTGTGACATGGAACAAGAAAGCCCGCTTCGACGGTTCGCAACAGACCTTTCCCAAATTGATGGGAGACCGTGGCTACGAGACGGCTGTTATTGGTAAGTGGCATCTTGGGACAACCCCGACAGGATTCGACTACTTCGACGTGATGAGCGGGCAGGGGAAGTATTACAACCCTTCGCTAAACAAGGGTAATATCGAGGGTGTTCAGGAAACGAGAAAGGTCAAAGGTCACAATTCCAATGTCGTGGCGGATCTCAGTATTGACTGGCTCAAGAACGGAAGGGACAAAGAAAAGCCATTCCTCTTGATGGCCCAATTTAAGGCGACTCACCACGGTTGGGCTCCGGCGCCTGAGGAGTATGGCCTCTACGATGATATTGTGGTTCCGGAACCTGACAATCTCTTCGATGATTTTTCCACTCGGGGAACTGCTATTCGAAATCAAACTCTGACCCTCTATGAAGATTTGAGGGAGAGCCTTCTTTTAGGCGATCCTGGCGAACTCGGAACCTTGAATCCCGGGCAGCGGCGGGCCTGGGAGGCGTATCGATCCAAGGACAGAAATCCGTTCGAAGCGATGGATCTTGAATGGGGCGACAGTAGCCGAGAGCTCTCCCGCTTCAAATATCAGGTCTTTATGAGAAACTTCCTCGCAACCGGGGCGGGCATCGATCGGAACGTGGGAAGAATCAGGGACTTTCTTAAAGAACATGACCTCGCCGACAATACCATCGTCATTTATATGGCCGATCACGGGTTTTTTCTCGGCGAACATGGATTCTTCGACAAGCGCTTCATGTACGAGGAGTCCTTGAGGACCGCCTTCATCGTTCATTGGCCAGGAGTTGTTGAATATGGGGTCGTCAACGACACTGACATGGTTTCCAACCTTGATATCGCAAGCACCTTTCTTGATATCGCCGGGATCGAGATTCCCGATGATATTCAGGGTGAAAGTCTCGTTCCGATTTTGCAGGGGAAGACACCTGTCGATTGGCGGAAGACGTTTCTCTACGAATACTTCGAAATGGCGAACCACAATGTACCGCCGAATACCGGTGTTACCGATGGGCGTCGCAAGTTGATCTACTACAACAAAACCCATGAATGGGAATTCTTTGATTTGGAGACAGACCCCCATGAAATGAAGAGCCAGTATTATAATCCTGAATACAGGGAGACTATCGAGGGGCTGAAGCAAGAACTGAAAAGGTTGAGATCAAAATATGAGTGCACTTCGACGATCAATTTTGACTATCAGATTCAATGGCCCTATGAGAAATAGGGAGTGCCGCTGAAATATTGGCCCGTCATCAGTAGACCATCTATCGCCTCATCTCCCTTTGGCCATGTTGGCCTGTAAATAAAAAAACAAATCTTATGAAACAGCTCTTTACGATATTCCTCATCTGTTTTTTCGGGAGCGTAGTTGCCGAAGAAACCAAGACTCATGAACTCTACTTGCTTCACGATGATGAAACCCAAACCGTTTCCGTTTACAAACAAGGCGAGAAAACTGCATTAATTACCCAGAACGCCAAGGAGAATTTCCGCCCTTATTTGCACCCTATCATTGCGCCAAACAAAAAAGAGGCTCTAACCCAATTCAGTCCCGGTCACCACAAACACCAGACAGGTGTCTACTGGGCGTTCACGAGAGTGAATGGCCGTGACTATTTCCATCACCCTGAAAAAACTCATTGGAAGAGGAAATCAGTGGAGCTTTTAAAGAAGCAGGGCAGCAAGGTTGGCTGGAGGACTGTCTATCACCTGCTTGCTGAAGATGGAAGCCCGGTCATGGAGGAATCACAGAGTTGGATGGTTTCCCATGCGAGGGGAAACTACACCATGGATTTAGAGTGGGTTGGCCGAGCCCTTAAAGATTTAGCTGTCGAAAAATACAACTACGGAGGCCTCTTTTTGCGCATGCCTTTTGAAAAGGGGGCAGATGCCGAGGCGAGGAATGCACAAGGGCAGAAAAATGAAGCGACCGAAGGCCAGCGGTCAGACTGGGTCAATGTGGGAATGGAAATTAAAGGGCTTAATAGCTGGGGTAATATCACTGTCTTTGACCATCCCAATAATCCACAGCACCCTAATTATTGGCGCGTGGACCGTCAATTTGGTTTTGGTCCTGCCAGCGCGCGAGGCGGCAGTTGGGCGCTTAATGAGGGAGAGAGTAGAATCTACAGACATCGCTTACTTGTTTACACAGGGACGCCTGATCAAGATTTGATCAATCAGACGTGGGAGGAGTGGGTTAGAGGTAAGTCCGTGGCCGAAGAATAAGGGCAGTGAATTTAATTCATGAAAGGATTTATCCAGCCGACCACCTTTATGCTGGTGATCTCACTGGGCATTAGCTTTGGTCGTCAGGGGATCGCTGAAGATGAATTCTGTGAGAGGCCCAATATCCTCTTGATCCTCGCGGACGACTTGAGTTGGTTTGATATCGGCTGTTATGGCAGCAAAGACGTTAGGACGCCGCACATCGATCAGCTCTCTCGTGAAGGTATGCGGTTTGATCTTGCCTTCACGGCAACCGCCATGTGCGCGCCGACGCGTCAGCAGCTATACACCGGAATGTTCCCGGCAAGGAATGGGGCCATGTCCAATCACTCAAAGGTTGAAGCTGGCACGAAGAGCCTGGTTCACCATTTGGGGGAATTGGGATACGAGGTCTTCCTTCGCGGGAAGACACATTTCGGACCCGAAGCGTCGTTTCCGTTCGAGCGAGTCAAAGGGAAAGGGCTCCCCAAGACAACAGAGCCGTTTTGCCTCGTGGAGGCTTCATCCAAGCCTCATAACCCGTGGCCGGAAGTAGAAGGGTATGATCCTGCTACCCTGACGTTGCCGCCCTACCTGATCGACAATGAAGAAACGAGAATCGCGATGGCGCGATACTTTACCGAGATTTCTCAGCTGGATGGTCGAGTTGGTGAGCTGCTCAAAGGACTGGAGGCAAGCGGACAAAAAGACAACACGGTTGTGATTTTCACCAGTGAGCAGGGGTCCGCTTTCTTTGGTGGTAAATGGACTTGCTATGACCGCGGGCTTAAAACGGGTTTCATCGTAAGGTGGCCCGGGAGAGTGGAAGCCGGAAGCTGGAGCAATGCTCTGATTCAATACGTGGACGTGGTGCCGACGTTAGTCGAGTTGGCCGGGGGCGATCCTGCGACCATTGACACGGGGCGACGAGGGGCTCCGGATGGGGGGAGAGGGTTTGATGGGAGGAGTTTCCTCTCCGTTCTGACCGGCGAAGCTCAGTCTCACCATGACTACGTCTACGGGGTTCATACCATGCAGGGCGCCTGGGTCGGTGGGCCGTATCCGATTCGTTCGGTGCGAGACGATCGTTACAAGTACATCTGGAACCCGATGTATGAAAAGCGCTTTTCCAATTTCCTCATGGTCGAAGATAAGCTGAACTGCTGGGTCAGTTGGGTTCGGGACGCCAAAGAGGATCCGCATGCGGCTGCCGTTTTCAACCGCTGGGTTCAACGGCCCGAGTTCGAATTCTATGACACTCGCAAAGATCCCTATGAGCTTTCCAACCTGATCGATGATCCACTGCACGCCGAGAGAATCGCCGAGCTCAAGAAGGCGTTGTCATCCTGGATGGACCAGCAGCAAGATAAGGGGATCGAGACGGAACTGCGCAATAAGGCCTACGAGGGGCCCTGGGTTGGTCGCAAGGTGATCGAATGATCTCGATTACGACTTGGGTTTGGCATGCGAAGCCGAGAGCTTGCGAAACTTGGCTCCCAAGCCTCGATTAGTGAGGGCGAGGATGCCCTTGGTATCCTCGAAACGGGAGTGCGCGGCTACTCCTCCTCTTTCAGCACTTCTTTGAGCGCTTCGATCATTTCTTCGCTGTCGGGCTCTATGTTGCTGCCAAAACGGCGCAGCAGTTTTCCATCTCTACCGATTAGGAACTTCTCAAAGTTCCATCCGACTGGGCCGACCTGATCCGGATTTTCTGCACTTGTCAGATATCGAAAGAGCGGGAGTTGGTTGTCACCGTTTGTCTCGATCTTGGCAAACATGGGAAAGGTGACGGAGTATTCCCGTTTACAGAATGCTGCGATCTCTTTGTTGGTTCCGGGCTCCTGCCCTCCGAACTCATTGGTCGGAAAACCGAGGATAGTAAAATCGCGATCTTGCAGAACTTCGTAGAGTGCTTGCAAAACCTCATACTGATCAGTCACGCCGCATTCGGAGGCGACATTTACAATTAAAACAATCTTCCCAGCGAAGTCCGAAAGGGGGATATCTTCGCCGGAAATGCTGACCGCCATGAAGTCATGTAAGGAGCCTTCTTTTTTCACTTCTTCACCGCAAAGGGACCAAGCAATGCAAGTAAGGGAAGTTATGAAAATTCGGAATAATTTCATCCGAAAGAGGGTAGGGAAACGATGGTAAATAGCAAATTCGGCGATGAGCGATGATTCTCTCCCTAGCCTGTATATCATCCCAGATTCAATTATTTGAATAAATTGCCAAAGCCTTTTCCTAGGAGCGAAATTCTTCCTCAGGTCTGGTCTTTGCGAGGGCCAACTGCTGGACAAGCTTGAGACCCATGCCACTGTGGGTGCATCCGGATGAGTGACGAAACCTGCTACTTGATCAGTGACAACGGGTCTTATCGTCCTGACGCGACGCTTAGCCTTCGACGCCTCGCGGATCGCTTGGGATCACGGATCGGCGAGATAGTCCATCCGGTGTCACTGCTTCACTCCACCAGAATTTCGCCAGACAAGCTAGACGGAAGGGCAGCCGAGATATTCGAGCCCTTCGTTATTAATAAGCTCAAGGAGGGCATTCGCCGTTTTCATGTAATACCGCTGTTTTTTGGGCCTAGCGCAGCAATTCTCGAATACATGCCTCAACGCGTGGAGGTTTTGAGAGCCAGTTGGCCGGACCTCGAGGTTCGCATCAGCCCCTGTCTCGTGAATCCGGAGGATTCAGGTGATGAGCGAGTGGCCAGGATCCTCATCGACCATATCTATGCGGCCCGTCTGCAGCGGAAATTCAAGACGCCTTCAATCGCGTTAGTCGACCATGGTGCGCCTCGAATTAAGGTTACCGAAGTTCGTGACCATCTGGCTAAGCAAGTCCGCAATTTGCTGCCTGAAAGCGATTTTCCTGAAGTCAGGGCGTGTTCTATGGAGCGTCGCGACGGCGACAAATATGCGTTCAACGAACCGCTCCTAGAGCGGGTTATGGGCAGTGAGGGCTTTGATAGGGAAGTTATTGTCTCGATGCTCTTTGCGTCTCCCGGACGACATGAAGGTCCTGCTGGAGATGTCGCCGGAATCTGTGAAGAAGCGGCCAAGGTTCACCTAGAGCTTGTGTGGCAGATGACCGAACTTGTAGCAAGTCATGAAGGAATTTTAGACGTCTTGTTCTCACGATTTACCGAAGGCCTGACATCTGAGCCTGTCTCTTGGGAAGGAGAGATTCCAAACTGGGCGGCCCCTAAATAAATCTCTTCAAACATGGGAGGGAGTTCTATCGCGGGCGTGGAGCCCAAGCTTGATTGATAGTAATTTGCTCTTTTAAGGAGTTTTATCGAAGCGTTGGTCAGTCCGGGTTTGAGGAGGCGCGAGCTTGGGAAGAAAGGGTCTTAGGGTAGGGGAGAATTGGGCTGAACCGCATTGTCGGGATACTTGCCGTCAAAAACCATCATCTGCTCTCTGGTCTCGATAATGACGAATGATTCGTCGATTTTCTGATCTTCGCCCGTGACCGACTTGAGATCTAGGCTCAAGTGCTTGGCAAGAAAAGGATAAGCTGCCATGCGTTTTGAGGGGCCATAGTCATGCTTTTCCTCCGAGAAATGGGCATTGGCGACCTTATCGGCTGCACCATAAAGCTTGTAGATGTGCTGGACGAAGGGGAACTCGACGCGCGGGGTGTTCAGAGTCCAGTCGCTGCCATTAGAGATAAGAAGCTGAGGTCGGGGAGCGGCCAAGGCGGCGATTTCCACATTGTTGGTCTTGTGGGTGGCGCTCCAATGAATCGGCATCCCGCTTTCACAATTGCAGCCACCGAAGAAGTGGGCGGAGACCTGGCAGACCGGAATGGAGACCGCCACCCGCTCATCGAGGGCAGAGAGGATAAAAGTCTGGGTGCCGCCTCCAGAGCATCCGGTCATTCCGATGCGCTTGGAATCGACGTTGGGCAGGGTGAGAAGAAAGTCGAGAGCGCGCATGCTGTTCCAAGTCTGCAGGCGAAGGATTTCGGGCGAAGCCCGGTGGTCCCAACCAGCTTCTTCTGAGTCGCCATAGCCCATCATGTCGTACTGGAATACGGCGGCGCCCATCCGTGCTAGGACGGCGCAGCGAATCTGACGTGATTCCCTGAAGCGTCCGCCGTGCCCGTGGGGACAGAGAATTCCAGCGAGAGCCCCCTTAAAGTTGGTGGGGCGGTATAACGTTCCGGTGACATAGAATCCTGGGGAGCTTTCAATGGCGACGTTTTCGGCTTGGTAACCCTCGTAAGTGCGTTTCTTTCTGAAACGGGGATTCAGAGGCGTGCGTTCTGGTAGGGTGGTGAGCTTAGCCCCGGCTAGGATGCCGGCCTTCACCGTCGCCTTGCGCTTTTCCCAACTTTCGAGGTCAGGGGTGGCGGCCTTAATTCCGGCCAGTTCTTTCCTAGCCGCCTTCTGATCTTGAGCGCGGCCCTTACGCAGTCCCTCAGAGAAAAGATATGAATGAGCCAGGATTCCCAAAAAAACCGCTATGGCAAAAGGAAGCTTCACCCGCTTAGAGTAGGGTTCAATTCCGGTCAAATCAAGACAGGAGATATAGAACCGATCCCTAGCTCACAGCGATACCACCTGCTTTCTGCCCGGCTTTTCGGTCCTCATTCAAACGCATGAAACGACCCCAAAGAACATGGCATTGAGTCGATAGAGGATCCTACACTTCATAGTTCTTGGTCGGCGTTCATCATCTCTTGGAACCCGAGCGCGAATATCTGGTTACAGAGAAACTGCTTAAACGCCCCTTTAGTTTGGCCAAAATGAATTGGCTGGAATCCGATCAACGACATTCTTCATAGAACCCCTACCATTCTCCTAGCTTTTCCAAACAATTTCGGTTTGTTTTAGCCGCAGGATTCTTAGAAGCAGAGATATGAAAACTTTCCTCGCCCGCCTTGCGAGCCTCAGCCTTATCTTTTCTTCTTTCGCTCTTGCGGAGGAACAGCCGAACATCGTGCTGATCATGTGCGACGATATGGGGTATTCGGATCTGGGATGCTACGGCAGTGAAATCAAGACCCCCCATCTTGATAGCCTGGCCGAAGGGGGATTCCGTTTCAGCCATTTCCGGAACACGGGGCGCTGCTGCCCCAGTCGTGCCTCCCTGTTGACCGGGCGTCATCAGCATGCGGTGGGCATGGGATGGATGACCGCAGTGGATGAACATCGTCCCGGCTATCGAGGGCAAATTAGTTCTGAGGTTCCGACCCTTGCCGAACTCCTCAAAGAGCAAGGCTACTCGACATACATGTCGGGGAAGTGGCACGTCACTGTAGACGGAGCCTGGAAGCCTGAGGGCAGCACACCGAATGGAAGCTACCCAACCGATAGAGGCTTTGATGAGTTCTACGGAAGCCTGAGCGGTGGCGGCAACTACTACCGCCCCAAAGGCGTGCGTCGAAACGAAACGAGCATTACCGAATTTCCCGATGACTACTACTACACAGAGGCCATTGATGAGCACGCCGTCGGCTTTTTGAAGGACCACGACACAACCATGCCCTTCTTTCTTTATCTTGCTCACTACGCACCACACCGCCCTCTGCAGGCTCCAAAGGAACGGGTGGATGCCTGCCGGAAGCGTTATGCAGTTGGGTATGATGCGTTGCGAGAGGCGCGCTTTGAAGCTCTCCGACAACTCAGCCTCATTCAACCCGACCCAGTACTTCCGGTTCATCATCGTGAATACCGAAAGGAGGAACGCCCGTCATGGGATTCTCTTGATTCTGAGACCCAAGAGAAGTGGATCACAGAGATGGCCACTTATGCTGCCATGATCGAGATCATGGATGAAGGCATCGGAGAGATCATCGAGGAGATTAAAAGCAAGGGAGAGTTCGACAACACTCTCTTTCTCTTTCTCAGTGACAACGGCGCGACCAACGAAGGCGGTCTCGTTTCGCAACTGGCTGCCGAATTGAGCAACACTCCCTTCCGTTCCTACAAATCAAAAACTTTTATGGGAGGCATCAGTTCACCGCTGATCGTCCACTATCCGAAAGCGCTCAAAAAAAACGGGTCTGGCATTGTTTCTACTCCCACTCACATCACTGACATTCTGCCCACCTGTTTGGACCTCGCCGGCGCAACCTATCCAGAGACCTTTAAGGGAGCCGATCTACTGCAACCCGACGGAATTAGCATCGTCCCTGCCCTCAATGGTAAGCCTTTACCCGAACGCGACTTCTTCTTCGAGCATCAAACCGCCTGTGCTGTGATCTCTGGAGATTGGAAGCTCGTGCGTGCCGGTCAGGGCTGGGCTTGGGAGTTGATCTACCTGAAAGATGATCCATTTGAGCAGAAGAACCTCGCCAATTCGCACCCTGAGAAAGTTGCAGAACTGGAGAAAAAGTGGATGCAATGGGCAGACGAAAATTGTGTACTTCCTCTGAGTCCATCAGGACTTTCCTGGAACAAGCGAATCGACAAATACACGGAGCTCAATCCAGACCAGAACGGGTGGGAGGAATAGTCGTTTCGTAAAGCTCAGTTTTTCCGTAGAGGGTGGTGTCAGCCTATCCCAGATCATCTTCCAGAATGAGGATAATGTTAGGGCGATCGGCTGCCTATCCGATGGAGCTAAGCAGAAAAAGAAACAGGAGTGGAAGAAAGCTTTGCATTCTTATGGCTTGATGGGGGGTAGGTGGATCTCAATCCAAAGTGGGATTCGAACTCGATCACACCTGGAATTTTAGAGAAACAGCTCGGTGCGAGCTTCGCCTTTGTTGGCCAACTCGAAGGGGCGGCCACTGGCGGAGTTTTCCTCCAGCGCCGGATCAATCCCAAGACGCCAGGCGATGGTGGCATTGAAGTCGGTGACATCAAGGGGGGTTTCCTCCGCGTGCTTCCCGTCCTTGGTCGTCGTCCCATAAATCTGACCTGCTTTGACGCCGGCCCCAGCCATCAGGCAGGTGAAGCCATCCGGATGGTGATCCCTTCCAGAGTTGGGATTCACTTCCGGCTTCCGGCCAAATTCCGTCGACACCACTACGAGGGTGGAATCCAGCAGACCTTTCTGAGTCAGGTGATTGAGGAGAGCCGACAAGCCACTATCGAGCTTTTTGGCATTGCCAGGCATCCTGCCATAGATGTCGTCGTGGTAATCCCAGCCGCCCAGGTTCACTTTGACGAATCGCACCCCTCGCTCAACTAGGCGCCCTGCCAACAGGCAGCTGCGGCCGAATTCACCCTTGTCATACAATTTGGTGATATTGGCGTTCTCGTTCTGAAGCTCAAAGGCGTCGATGTCTTTGGAGTTCATGAACTTCAAAGATCCCGCATAAGTATTGACATAGGACTGAGTGTCTTTGGCGCCGAAGTTCTCCTCGAAATCTGAATTGAGCTCGTTCAGAATATCGAGACGTTTCTGAAAGGTCTTTTCACCGACCGCTTGGTGTCGCTTCACGAAATCAATGCCCTCGCTGGGATCTTTCACCGGCAACGCTGCCCACTGCCCCGGGAAGAACCCGGCCGTGCCGGAACGACCGCCGCCAATGCTCACGAAGTTGGGAAGGCTGTCCTGCGGATTGGTCAAGCTCTTGTTGACCCAGGCACCCAACTCCGGATGCGTGATCGTCGCCCGCGGGTTGTAGCCGGTCAGCATCTTGTAGATACCGGAAGGATGGGCGCCCTGATTGGTCTTCATCGAGTTCAAGACGAGCAACTTGTCCATCTGCTTGGCCAGATTCGGGTAATAGTGACTCACCCGAATGCCGTCAGCATTACTCTTGATGATGCTCGACTTCCCGAGAACGGGCTTGTCGACCTCAACATTGAAGCTGTCGTACTGGCTCAAGCCACCCGACAGAAAAATGTAGATGACGGATTTCGCCTTGGCCGCCGGCGCTGAAGCGGCAGTTGCATTAAGAAAGGGCAATGAGGCTCCGGTCAGGCCGGCCCGGTAAATAAAGTCTCTTCGATCCATCGTCTTACCTTACAAATTTGAATTCGTTGGAGTTGATCAACGCCCACATGACATCGTGTGGAGCGTGGGCAAACAGCGGCGCCTCCGACTCCTTGGGCAGGCGGCCTAGCGTGGCTTTCCATAAAAGTTCCATCTTTAGCTGTTTCGTATTCGCCTCACTGAGCTTTCGCTCGATCAAGGCATCTTCAGGAACTCCGAGACCGTTCATCATGAACAGAATCTGGGGAATCGTTGGTTCCAAACTCGCGTCATCGATCAGTTCACGATTCGATTTGCCCATGAGCATAGCGATCCAGTGATCATCGTAATTCCTGCCGAAGGTGGAGACGCGCCACAACTCGTGGGGTCCCATGTTACCATTGCGCCTCATCGCTTCCCGCTCCTCGCGGTCTTGAAACTGCTTCCGCCCGGGCCCTTTGACAGAGTAATCAACAAAGTCATTCGCTGTCATGCCTCTCGACTTGTCGTAGAAATTGGTGAACCCGTCCCAACGAAACTCCGTCGCCACATACTTGTCAGGGGTCTCGGTTTTCAGGCTGAGGAAGGAATCTACGATCACCTCCGCCGGCAGGCGCCTGACCGCCGGGCCATCGAGGACATACTCTGGATGCGTGGCCGTTAAGGCCAGGGCCTGGCTCTGGTAAGTTCGGCTATTGAAAATCGCACTGAGGAACAATTTGGTGTCGTAGCCCGACGCCTGCATGATGGCGATCAGCTTCTCGGTGAGCGCGGGATGGTCGCCCATTTCGTCCAGCGTCAATTCTCCCAGTGGGCCGACCAGTTCAGTTCCCATCACCATGTACCACAAACGATTCGCGGTCGCCTTGGTGAACATGGGATTCTCTGGGGAGGTCATCCAATCCGACATCGAACCGCGGGCATTAATCTCGGGACCAAACTGATTCTTGGAAAGCTTATCCAGCTTCTCTTTGGTCATTTTGTAGTTTATCTCAGGCATGTCGCCGAAGGGTACATTAGCCGCCATGACCTCGTGTGGTTCACCATCTTTGTACTGGTAATCATGTGGCAACCGCATGAACCCGGTGCCGTTGCCATAGATGGCTGCGTGCTTTACCCGGATGGATTCCCGATAGACAATCCACTCGTCAAAATCCCGTCGCTTGAGGATATTTCGATCTTTGGCGTAGATTGCTTTTTCCACATTGGGTAATGGCTCCACACGCAGGTGCGTCCTGGAAGTAAAGGCTGCCAGTTTGTAGAAATCCTGCTGTGTCCAGACATCAAACGGGTGATCGTGACACTGAGCACATTCAATGCTCATTCCCATGAAGGTCTTCACGGAATTGGCCAGGTGATCCAGCGGCATGGATTCGCGGGCGTAGAATCCGGTGGCCCCGTTGCCGGGTTTGTATAGTTCGCCGCTCGCGTTGACCAACTCGTGTACGATCTGGTTGTAGGGCTTGTTTCTGCGCACCGATTCCTTGATCCATTCCGAGAAGTTTCCGGAATGGTGCAACTTGTCACCCACATCTTTCACCCGCAGTAGGTCCGCCCAGTAGTTATACCAGTGGCTGTTGTAGCCTTTGGAATGAAGCAGCTTATCGATCAAGCGAGCGCGTTTGTCAGGGTGCTTATCATCAATGAAGGCATCCAGTTCACCGATTGTTGGAATTCGACCAATTGCATCGAGGTAGATGCGGCGACAAAAGGTGTAGTCGTCAATCTCCGGCCGCGGCGCCTGACCGAGTTGTTTCAGTTCGTCGGCCACCAACTGATCAATCTCCCGTGCGAAACCCGAAACATCGAGCGCCGTCTTCGCAACCTTCTTTCGTGGGTCACTTTCTGGGTCGTTGGCACCTCGCGCGATTTGAGCCATGGAACCCAAGATGATCGCCGCCCCTATCATCCAAAACTGCATTGCCAGTTTACTTGGAGGTGCCTTCAGGGATTCAGATTTCATTCAATCAGGGAGACGTCAGAGGCTGCTGAATTACTTCACCGCCTACTTCAATTCCTCGAGCGTCAACTTTCCGTCTGCGTCCGCATCGAGTTTCTTGAAGATTCTCGTTCGACCAGGCGATTCCTCAACTGGCTTATTAATGTATTCCTGCAGTGTCAGGACTCCGTCTCCATTCTGGTCGCGCGCCTTGAAAAACTTCTCAGAAATCGGAGAGCCCGATGGCTTGGTCGGTGCGCTGGTCTTCGCCTTGGGAGCTTGTGTGCTCTCACCCTTCACGCCAGTCGATTCCGGGACGGGATACTCGGCGTTGATGCCGGCGAAGTGGTCAATCAGCTCCGCCTTGAGCGAAGCGTAGACTTCCGGCAGATCGGCTCGCAGATCGGTTTGCTCGCCGGGATCCTGACTGAGATCGAAGAGTGACAGGTCAGCGTTCTCGATGTCATTGATGAGAGCTTCCCAGTCCGGAGTGGACTCTCTTCCCACATCTCCCCACAATTTGTAGTCGCCTTTTCGCAGCCCGAGGTTGCCCCAGAGATCAAAGATCATGGTGCGTTCGGGAACTTCTTTTTCCCCCGCTGAAGTCATGTGGGGAATCAGAGAAAGGCCCCGCATGGGGTTCTTGCCATTCATTTCAGGAAGCGGGATGTGAGCGGCATCGAGCAGGGTGGCGAAAATGTCGGCGTGCATCACCTGGGCATCGGAAACGGTGCCCTCGGGGATTCGGCCTTTCCAGTTCATGAGAAAGGGCACACTCAAGCCCCCTTGGAAGGTGGTCGCCTTACCTCCCCGGTATTGACCATTGTCGCCGGGATACCTTCCTCCGGCTGCACCTTCCTCCATGGTGCAGCCTCCGTTATCGCTGACAAAAACGATGAGCGTGTTGTCGGCCACCTCCAGTTCGTCAAGAACGTCGACTAGCTTGCCAACATGATAATCCATGTGCTCGAGAACCGCGACGTAGTCACTGCGCAGAAAGCTGACACCCCGGTCAATCGCCTTGTTGATCCACTCCTCAGGCGCAGACGCCGGCTTTGATTCATCGGTGCGGATGGGACCGTGCACCGCGTTGTAAGCGAGGTAGCAGAAGAAAGGCTCCTCTTCAGCGACACTTCGGCGAATAAATCCCTCCGCCCATTCTGTGAACAACTCAGTGGTGTGACCGGTGGCATCATCTGGCTCGCTGTTGTGCAGGAGCCTGGACCGATGTTCCGTTACCCAGTATCCATGAGTTCCGCTCATGAAACCGCGATACTCGTCGAACCCCCGGTCGTTGGGTGCTTCTCCTTCAATGGAGCCCATGTGCCATTTGCCGAAGCCTCCTGTTTGGTAACCCGCCTCGGAGAGGAACTCGGAGAGCATCTTCACGTCACGCTTGATGCCTTTGTAGCCCGGCTCGCCAGGCACGCCTCCCGGGCCGCGCCACATACCGTTCTCCGAGGAGTTTTGGCCGGTGAACATGCAGGCGCGTGACGGGGCGCAAAGCGGGACCGTGTGATAGTTGGTGAATCGTGCCCCGCCGGTTGCCAAGCCGTCCAGAGTGGGAAGCTGCACCTCGGTCTGGTCCCAGTTTGCCGGCAGGTCGCCCCAGCCGTGGTCGTCAGTGACGATGAAGAGAATATTCGGTCGTTCCGCAGCGCTGACAGAAGCCGAAATCAGGAGCGCGGTAGCGGCTAGAATTGACTGTTTCAGAGCGGTTTTGAAAAAGGGGCGAGCCATACAGGGAGAATTGTTAAAGTTCTAAATCTATAGGTGACGCCAATTCTGCCTTTTTTTATTCTACGCGATGATGGTTCCTCCCCTTAACCTAGCATGCGATCGAAAATATTCTTCATCATGAGTTGCACGCGTGGATCGGGTCTTTTCGGCTTAGCAAACCGATGTGCCGGCAAGGCATGCCCGGGAGGCGATGACAGACCCTGCGCCCACCAGATCGCTCCGACTGCTAAGGATTTGCTTTTTCAACCCCGCCGCTCCGTCTCCGCGCATTACCTCGGGTTGGAGGGGGATGGAAGGGTGCAGGGGAAGGGTCGCAGGATGGAATAGATCCTGACGTCTTACTGGGCCATTCTCACCTTACAAAAATGATTTGGACTTGTAATTGCAGGGCTGTTCTTTTTCCCGGATGATGAAAAGTGTGAAGACAAAAACCCCCTACCTGAGTATTGGAATTGCTATCGTTCTGGTCGGGGGATTTTTCGGCCTGCAGATTCCTTTGAAACAAAAGTACGATGGGATTATGAACGAAGCGACTGCCGCCACTCAATTCGTCGCTCACCCGATCGATGCTGAGGCACTTTCCTTTCTCGAGTCCGTCAGGGGCTCATGGACCGTTCACAGTAGTGAGAGTCCCGATTCAATTTTTGCGGAAATCTCTTCGGTAACGGGAATTCAGAGTACGGTGGGTGGGGTTGTCGAGTTTCATACTCACAAAACCCTTCCCTACTCTTTCTTCGACTTCGGCCGGAACGCGAAAGAGAGCTTGGTGGCTACGGTGACAGTAATCGCATCGCCGAGCTCGATTGACGGTCGAGTCTATCACGCCGACGGAACTTGCTTCGTGAAGCTGGCTGAGAACGTCGTCGAGGTTTTTGAAGACAGTGAGAATGGCCTGGTTCGAACTCTCTATGTGAAAGCGAAGAGTGGAGAGAAATCGAATTGATAGGAATTTGCCTATTCAAAAATTTTATCGGGGCGACTGAATCCTGAGTTCTTTTTCTCATTCGTCGGTACTCTAGATTACCGGGATTACTTCCACCCCACCAGCGCCTCGGCCACCTCATCGAGCCATTGAGTATCCGGTTGGTATTTGGGTGACTTGCCCATGGTGGGACAGATCCCGCCACCGCCGGAGTGTTCATTCCAGGAATACATGATCACCGTCTGCGCCTCGCAGTCTTTCGGATGAGCCGCCACGAAATCAAGGACGGCTTCGACTCGAGCGGTAAGCTCACCTTCCTTAGGCCACTGCATGTGATACAACTCTTCCACGGGCTGCCCCCTGCGATCAAAGGCATGGGGCCATCGATAGTGCATGCTGGGACAAGGAGGAAGAAACGGGAGCCCACGGCTCAAATACTCCTGCTCGCAGGTCTTGAGAATCTCCTCCGTTGCCGCGGCATAGGTGGGTGCTTCATCCCGCTTGGCAACTTCGCCCCCATAGGCTCCCTCGTAGTCCATGAAGGCATCGTAGCCTTCTTTCTTGAGGATTTCGGCATGCAGGTAGCTCTCTCTCGGCTCCATGCATCCCACAATGTAGGGGTTCTTGAGGACCCCCGCTTCAACTCTTGCCCTGACATAACCCACAAATTCGGCGCCGGTCATGTGCTGCCTGCCCTTGGCAGCTTGCAGGGCTGCCCGGAATCGTTCGGGATGGTAGACAACGATCAAGGGGCGACCATCCATCACCGTCTGCCAGTTGGGCAGTTTGATGTATTCCATCGTCTCGTCCATCATCGTGGCCACTTTGCTTCGCGTGTAGCGAATCGCCCGGTGGGAGTAGAGAGCCCAGGTGAAGTTCACCTTCTTAGCCTCCGGTATCTGGCTGGCGAGGTGGCAATCGAAATTGTTCCTCAGTTCCCAACCGTTGGAGTAAAGGCTGCGCGCTGGGCCGTGATAGACAAAGAAATCAATTCCGGCATTGTAGGCATAACGAAGTTCCTGGTCCGTGGCCTCCTGCAGCAATTCCTGGCTGAAGGGGTGATTGAACCACACGGGACCGGCGTCGGCGGGATGCTCGATCCAGTCGACATCCTCGGTCCGTCGGCAGAAAAAAGGCACCCGGTCGTGCCATTGCGAATCCTTCAGGAAACCCGGGCCTCCCGGCAAATACCCCAGTTCTTTTTGCTGCGTCGATCCCTTGCCGGAAAACATGTCCCAACGTTGCACGCCGAGGAGTGGCCGGGGGCGTTCACTCGTCTCCGTGTCAGCGGCCTCGACGGACGCGCTGAATACTAGCACCCACAGCAGGAGGAGAGAACTGAACAGCCTCATGAAATTTATTTCTTTGATCCTGATTCAGCCTGCCCAGGTATTGCCCGCACGAACTTTGTCAAGAATTGCATCACATCGTTATTCTTCGTCTTGCTAAGGGTATGCACAAGTTCCGCACGATCCCCAATTCCCAGCTCCTTGTATTTTCCAATCACTTTCAACCCATGCGCGGGGTCGTGAATATCTCCAACGACTCCGGGTTCCTTTCGATAAGTAAGAAAGATTGGGGGTGCCTCCTTGGTGATCGGCTCCAGTAAACGCTCATCAAAAGAATTACCTGGAAGAGCCTGTCCCATGTAGATGCCCAAAATGGCCGGATCACCGGAATGAGCAAGTGCCCAGCTCACGTAGCTGCCCCGTGATTGTCCACCAATAATGACCTTGTCGACATCCAGGTGATAGGTTTCGGCATTTTCCTTCACCCAGGCAAACATCACCTTCGCATCCGCAGCACAGATTTGCAGATCGGAAAGGCCTTTAACCTGCGCAATCGATTCCCAGCTAACAATCGCAATACCCGCTTCTACCGCACGATCGGCCCAGGAACTTTTCACGTCATTGGCTGTGGAGCCGTTGTGATGGGCATAGATGAAGACCGGCGCCGGATCTTTAGTTTCCGGTAAATAGAGGTTCAACCATTGCCTTTCTTCCGGTCCATAGGACACCTGCCGGTGGGTTGGGGTCTTGACTTGGCCGACAAGATCAACAGGCACGAACCAAAGAGTGCATCCAAAGAGCATTAGATATTTTAAGGCCATAATAGGTGGTGTTTTACTTGGGATAAAAGCTACTCCACCAAATCACCAATGCCGTCTCCATTGCTGTCCACCACTCCGCTGAGCGGATTCTCGATCACAGCCTGCCAGGCGATCTTCCGAAACACCTGATCGAGTTCATTGCTGGGATAACCCTGTTGCCCTCCGGCAAAATTGATCCCGTTCTCGATCAGTTCGGGAGACTTCTGGTAGAGCGTCGAATAGAAGACATAGCCTTCGAGGCGATCAAACCCTGTCCCAAGATGACCGCGGTGATCTTTCCAGATGGAACGATCCTCACCGGTGACCATCTTGTGAAGACTCTTAACGCCGGGCAGCTCTCCTTGGACCTGGAGAACCGCCGCTTTGGTGACGGCCAGCGAGGTGGGGATGATGTAAATTTTGTCAGGGTATTCCTCCTGCATCCTGGTGATGAAGCCCTTGAATAATTCGTGCTTTTCAGACTCTGCTGCCGTGAGAAATTCGGCGGTATATTCCGACTCATCTGCGGGCGGTCTTCCACCGTCGAATGGCCAGAGCCGGATCCAGGCGTCGGATAGGTAGAACTTCATCTCCGGGTTGTATTTGAGACAGTAATCGATCCAACAGCGGTAGTATTCCGGCTGATCCTGATCGTAGGGCCCCCACAACATGGCATCCCAACCGGCATTCGCGATCGCTGGTAGCAAGATTGGCTTAGGCCTCTTGTCGAAATCGAAGATCCCGTTTTCCTGCTCCCACTTGTAACGCACGCTGCCGGTCATACCGCCGCCCGTATGCGTGTGAAGCGGTTGGGTGAAGCCGGCCGCTTCGCAAATGTGCGGCAAGGTCCGATAGCCGGGCATCATGAAGCTGTGCCCGGTTCCGACGACTCTCAGCACGCCATCGTCTGACTTCGGCAGATCGGGAAAGTCCCCGCCATACTGTGTCATCAGTTGCTCGGGAGTCAGGTAACAGACTGCATGCTCAGGAAACCTTTCCTCCTTCCAGCCGGGATTCGGAACGAAGGTGCCTTTCTTGCCAGCAACCTTCCCGCTGCTGTTTTGCAGGGCTTTGCGGTAAGCGGCAGCCTCCTTGGCACTGAGCTTGCCATCGCCATCCGCATCGGATTCCGGATACTGCTTGAGGAATTTCGCGAGTTGCTCCGGCGTTGCGCCAGAGGATTCGGCTGTCGGTCTCTCAGGCGTATCTGTGCCGCCCAGTTTTTTGACGAGCGCCACCTGCTCAGCTTGAGAAAGGGTGCCGTCACCATCCGCATCCGCATCGGGATGGTTCCGCAGAAGCCCCTTTTGCACGACCGCCCACTCCCGTCCGGTCAGTTTGCCGTCCTTGTTGCGATCAACCTGCGGAAACTTTGCTAACACCCGTTGCGATAGGGCCGGCAGCACATCTTCTGCACCGGAGGTGGCGGGCACTGCCGCGGAGAGTGCGCAGCCAAGGGCGAATAGGGTCACTTTTTTCATAGACATCTTTTTTGTAATAGAACACCCACCGGCCTCGATGGTTACACTCCATCAGCCAATTTCTGTTTCATTTCTTTGACTTGGATGGCAGGCCCCACTTGTAACCCACCGGCGTGTAGGTAACGCCATCAGGTTCGTGATGGGTCGGCAACTCCTGACGCATCATTTGTTTCGTCTGGGTGTATTCGGGATTGTCAGCGAGATTCTGCCACTCCCAGCAATCACTCTGGTGATCGTAGAGTTCCTCGGTTCCATCGGCGTAGGTGATGTAGCGGTAGCGTTCGGATCGCAGGCCGTAGTTTTTGTAGCCAAAAACCGTCAGCGTGGTCTCGTCCCAATCGGCTTCCGGATCCTTCATCAAGGGGGTGAGATCCTTGCCTTCTAGTTGTCCTTCCGGCGGCTCGCAGCCCGTGAGCGAAGCGAGGGTGGGATAGATATCGAGCAGGTTGACTGGTTTCGCACTCGTCGTGCCCGGGGTGGTCACCTCAGGAACCGCCCACATGAGGTTGACCCGGGTGGCTCGTTCCCAGAGCGAGTATTTCCCCCAGCGACCTTTTTCGCCGAGTTGGAAACCATGATCGCTCCACAGCAAGATGATGGTGTTGCCTGCATAGGGCGACTCCTCCAAGGCTCCGACAATCTGCCCCACGAGGTCATCGACCAGCGCCGTGCAAGCCAGGTAAGCCTGGATGGCCGGCTTCCACTGATTCGTTTCCCGAATCCGATTCAGCCACGGGTTGTGCGCCATCTTGCTGTGGGCCTTCGGCACATCATCGAGATCGTCTTCCCGAAAGCCTTCCGGCAGCTCGATCTCCTCCAGTGGAAAGCGGTCGAAGTATTCCTGCGGGGCGTAGTTCGGCAAATGTGGCTGAAAGATGCCGGCCCCAAGAAAGAACGGCTCCTGCAACTCTCCGCCGAGCAGTTTCTCCGACGCCCAATTTGCGGTGATGCCGTCAGGATGATCGTTAACCGTCACATCCGGGTGACAGGGGCCCCAATCGGCTTGCCGAGCCCATCCTCCCAGCGGAAGCTTGGCATTGAACTTCAGACCGGCGAACGAAGGCAAGTCCTGGGTTTTGCTGGGAAAGTATTCTTCGAAGCCCCGGCCCTTCACTTCATGGGTGAAATGGTAACCATGGAACAGCTTTCCTCCACCGATCACCTGGTAACCGTTCTGCTGGAAGAACTCCGGCAAGAGCACTGAGTTGTTGAGGATGGGATTGTGAATGAGCGAGCTCTTATTGATGTAGTTGCCCGAGGTCGACGGAAGAATCCCACTCATGATGGCAGAGCGGGAGGGGCCGCAGGCCGGTGCGGCACAGTGAGCGTTGGTGAAGGTGATCCCCTTCGCCGCGAGGGCCTCCAGGTGCGGCGTCTTGGCCTGAGGATTTCCCCTCAGCACGCCGTTCCAGTCGTTCATGTCATCGACGGCGATGAAGAGAATGTTAGGTTTTTGGGCAGGGTTATCAGCTGACTGACCGCCGCTGGTCGTGCCAAT
>MDTC01151896.1_pt1 | contig 29068 bp, 35 predicted proteins | sample 811181 | NCBI WGS metagenome assembly MDTC01 (sample SAMN05326644, study PRJNA326480) | marine metagenome | isolation source: seawater | place: Pacific Ocean: North | collected 2011 | reverse complement strand
TTGTTTATTTATAAGGTAACACGATATTAGGATAGTAATATAAATTGGCATATGTTTGATAAATGCATGATAAAGAGTTTCTCTATTTAATTTTTCAACCTTCTTTTTTTTCTTTTTATTTCTTTTTTTCTTTTTTTCCTTATCTTTCATTAAATAATAAGTATAAAAATTAATTTTTAAATAAACGTAATAATAAAATGGATAATAGTAATAATAATATTGATAATAGTAATAATAATATTGATAATAGTAACAATAATATAATAAAAAAAGAAGTATCATTAAAAAATAGAATAGCGGATATATTATATAAAATATTCAATTACTGTTATGTATCAAATAAAACATTAGGAACATGGATAAGAGTATTTCATTATAATGCTCCATTTTATGTATTTTTTACAATATTATTTGGACCAAGAATTTTAGCAAACGTTGCATTAGGATTTGCGATTGTAGTTATATTAGCATATTTTATTTTAGGCGGATGTTTATTAACACAATTAGAATATAAACTGACAGGAGATAGTGATAATATATGTAATGTTGCACTAGAATTATTAAAAATGGAAAAAACAAAGGAAAATCAATTAAAAATAACAAAACAAGTATTAACGATATATTTACCAATGATTTTAGTGATATATTATTACAGATTTATAAAAAATATTGATATATTTTCAATAATTAGTAAGCCCACATATGCTACACCTCTTGTTACATAAATCATCATAACCACAATCATGCATTCTTACCCATTTATGATCACATGTATCAAACAATTTTTTTCTTGTTACTTTTATTTTATCATTTAATGAGTATAATAAGTCTCTATAATATTCTTGTTCTTTCACATAACACGCTAACTCATTTTTCAATATGATGACATTATAGTCACCATCTTTATCCGCCATTTAAATATATTAATATTAATTAAATTAAAATTAATATCAATTTATAATATAATAAGATGTGGCAAGTAATGTTTGGATTTGTAGCGGGAGTTTATGTAGGTACATATTATGATTGTAAGCCTACAATGAATTACTTGATAGAAAATTGTAAGAAGAATATGCCTAAAGAAAAAGAGGGTGAAAACAAATAATGGGGGCAAGCCCCCAAACCCCCGCGAAAGTTTTCATTATATTTATATTCAATATATATATATAATGGCTGATGCCACTGACTCACATATAATTAAAGTCGATATTGAAGAAACAAAAAAAAATTTAATACTAGGAAATTCTATATTAAAACAACATATTCCCGATATGTACGACCCATTATACAATATTAAATTCAATTCAAAAGGTTACTGTAATGATGATAATAAAAACAACGTTTTAGAAAAATGTGGATTTACAATATGCGATGGTAATGGATGCACTAGAATATGCACAGGTTCATCCAAAGACGCCCACGGTAAAGTATTTGAAACTAATATAAATCAATGTATTTCAGCAATTCTAAATAGCGAAAATGAAAACGATATTAAATTATCACCTACTCATACTATTTTTATTCAAAATATGAAAAAGAAAAATATGAATCAATCATTTGAACTACCCATCTTTGAATATGATTTCATACCTTTATTTGAACATCGAAATGACGTCTTAGATTTAACTGTAAAACATCTAGGAAATATAAATACACCTATCAAAAGAGTTGACACCGATACTGGTGAAATTGACCCTCATATCGCAAACAAACATCACCTTCATCCTTTATTAAAGTGGGAATATCAGGATAAAGATATTACTGAAACTGTTAGAGATAAACAAAAAAAATTAAACCGTTTTCTTGGAAATGGAATAAATGTTAAATATTGTCAAAGTAAAAAAAACACGATCGGACAATATATTCCAAAAAGAATAGAAATGAGCGACGTTACTAATTTTTGGAATGACACTCATAAAGATAATCATATTGGCACTCCTCATTTTAATGTATTACCTTTTGTTTTGGCAGTTGGATGTTGGACCGATATTACTAGCGATGGAGATAAATTTAAGTGTGGCAGGGGACTATGGTTATGCGATTTTAATGAAAATAATCCACATAATATATGGGGAAAAGAGCATATTGAATTAGAAATAAAAAATGCTATAATGGAGATTCAAACACTTAATTCTGATATAAAAAAATTAAAAGAAACTATTAAAAACTCTAAAACAGATGAAGAAAAAGATAAAAATGCAGTTATAATGTTAGCAAAATGGTATGGAAATAATGAACCTAAAAGAGGAACTGGAAGTAAATTGATAAAAGAGCATCGAGAATTATACGAAGCAAATACACCTGACACATCTATTTCTACTCTTATCAAAAATGTTAATGAAAAAATCAATGAAACTGATGGATATTTAAAAATAGCCGATAAGGTTTTTGGTTATAATACTACTTTACACAAATTAAAAAGAGACCCTAGAATTCAAGTAGTATTTAATACTAAAAAAATTAAAGAATTCTTAGAAAAACACGGAACATATATTGGAAGAAAAGAATTTAATGAAGAAAAACAGCTATTTAGATTATTCGCACCTATAAAATACAATAATAAAGACATCGCACTTGAAAAAATTGAAAAAGCAAAGAGAAATAATGATATTAATAAATTACTTAAAAAATATAAAGATATATGTAAAGATAACGGATTATCTACTAATGGCACTCTTGAAAATATTCATGCAAGATTAATCCATAGTGAAATTGAATACGATGACCCAATATTAGGAGGAGGAGGTAATCCTGATAATGATATCGATGATTTTCTTGATGAATTAGAATTATCAATTGAAAAAATAGAAACTGTTAATGACGATAAATTAAATGAAATTAATTCTAAACTTACTGAATTAATAAATAATATGAATATTGATGGCGATATAGGAAATATACATGACTCTATTTTATTAGATAATGTTAGTAATAATATCTCTTCATATAAAAAAAAATCTATTGATATACAGGAAGAATTCAATAATATATGGGCTCCAATTGAATATGCTATTCAACAGCCTCTAACTAAGTCTGAAAGAGAAAGATTTGAAATAAAATACCCACCATTATTTGAAAAACTACAAGATTATAAAAAAAAAGTTCTTGAATATATTCAAGAAGTTGAAAACAGAAATTATTCTACTGACATTACTACCGAATCTAATAATATATTCAGAGATGATTATCAAAAAATATATAATGAGATTTCCGGATTAAAAACTATATTCGGCCTTAGATATGATCCTCGTCTTATCGTCATTGAAAATTACATGTTTGATAAAGAAAATTCGAATACTGACAATGAATATCTCAAAAAATTTGATGAATTAATGTTTAGAATAAATATAGATAAAGAATATAGTTCATTTAAAGATTATGTTGATAATAGAAAAGAAAAACGGTATAAAAGCCCAGCAGACACTGAATATATAGTTGATGATGCCGAACTAGAATATAGTAATTTTGAATGGTGGAAAATTGTCTACGACAATGAATTAATACTCAACGATAATGGCGATACGCCCTACATATATAAAGAAAAAGATACAAACAACTGGAATTATAATTTTTATAAAGAACGAAAGATGAGTGAAAGACCCGAGATTACAGGATGGCCAATTCATGTTTTATCAACGTATTTATTAAATAAATATATTCCCAGTGGAGATAGCGATGCCGATACTCTTTATTTAGACCAAATTAATGAATACATTGAAGAAGGTATTGAGAACGAAAATATAATAAAAATAGAAAATATTAAAGAAGAAATTTATGCATCTACAGGTGTTCCGGGAAGAATAATTTCACACGAAGAAGCATTAAAAAGAAGGATAGGATCCCCCGGTTCTTTAACTGGACCACCAATTCTAGAGGAAAAAATAAATCCCGCACCTCCAGAATATCATCTATTCCCAGAAGCAGTTCGCCACCCAGGAGGACTCGATCCTATGGAGGAAACATCACATGATCTAGATGACTTACTTTTATTAGGCGGTGGAAATAAAAAATATATAAAAACAAAAAAGAAAAAAAAGAAAAAAAGAAAAACCAAAAATAAAAAAATGAAACTTAATGTAAGTAAAAAAAAGAAAAAAAGAAAGAAAAATACACGCCGTAAATAAATTGATTCTATCATTTTTATCATTTATTATCTTAAAAATGATTCGTCTTAAAACCATCGATTCTTACTATTTCTCCAATCAAAGAGTCAAAATGATTGTATTTGATATGGCCGGAACCACTGTCAATGAAAATGGCATCATCTACCAAACTTTATACAATGTCATGAAAAAATTTAAATTAGATGTATATACAGATGATATTAATAGTTGGCACGGTAAAAGCAAACATGAAGTCCTAGACCATTACTTTGAAAAAAAATTCTATAATGAACATAATAGTGTAAAAAATATTGTAAAAAAAAATTTGTATAAAGATTTCAATACTATGCTAACTAATAACTATTTCAATAATAATAATATCTCTCTCATTCACCCTAATCTTAAAGATAAATTCTCCATATTCAGAGATAATGACATCAAAGTAACGCTTAATACCGGATATAACAAAACTATTCAAGAATCTATCATGTCTCATCTAAAATTACATGAACATGTTGATGATTATGTATGCGCCGATGATGTTGAGTTTGGAAGACCGTCGCCCAGCATGATTTTAAAATTAATGAAAAATAATAATATATATGATCCAAATCAAGTAATTAAAGTTGGTGATACATATAATGATATTCTTGAAGGAATTAACGCTAATTGTTTCCTATCGGTTGGGGTTTTAACAGGGGCCGATGATAATTACACATTAAAAAAAGCACATTATATCATTAATAGTGTCATGGATATTCAAGTAGCAACTCATGTTAAATATCCATATGAGTATTAACTTCTAATAAAATGTTTGTTCATATATTTCTGCATTGTAAAATATGTAAATGATTCATTTTCTATTCCAAATAATTCCTTCAACTTATCGTTTGGATTTATAACCAACTTATCCTTTTCATCCTGAAGATTATTCGTCTTTATATATTCGCATAGATATTTTGTAACCTCTGTCCTAGCCATCTTCTTATCTTCATCCAAATTCATAAAATCCTTCAATTCCTGTGATAACTCACAAGGTAATGATATCCCACTCGTTTTCCTTGATAGTTTCTTCAACTTCACCATATTATTGGCCTTTTCTATCTTTTTCATTGACTTATTATATTGTTTTTCCAATGATTTTACCTCACTACATATACTTTTCAACATCAACTTCAATGCTGATATCTGATTCAATATATCATCAAACTCTCCTTTTGATTCGCTCATAAATTATAATTAATATATTTTTATTTTAATTATAATTTTTATTCAATTTTTTATATTATTATATTATTATATTTAGTTCTTACTATCACTAGACCTAGGTTCTCTAGGACCAGAGCCACGTGCTCTTACCCTACGACGAGCAGGACGAGGGTTATCGTTTCGTGTCTCACACATCAACTTTCCACCCCACATTCCTGTAACTTCACCAGCCTGATACGGATGCTTATCTGTATCACTATCCCTCAAATTAAACTGGACATATTCTCCCTGCATCAAATACTTATATTGCTCATCCGTCACCTTAATTCCACTGTGATGAACAAATACATCCTCTCCAGACCACTTCTTATCCTCTGTTCCCATTACTGTAACAAAGCCAAATCCTGCCTTGTTGTTAAACCACTTAACTCGCCCATTAAAAACCGTTTCACGGTCGCTTGCTGTAACTGTGTTACTTTCACTCATTTTATAATCTTTATTATTAATTTCGCTTTAAGTTAGTTACATTTATTTATTTAATCATAATCTTTTATTGCATTTTTTATTAATGTAATTGATGCCAACTTCTTCTTTATCGCATTATTACTCCTTTCTATATTTAATCCATATCCCAATATCTTATCCACTATACACTGCCATTTCGATAATAAAGCATCATCTGTTAAATACGATGGATTTTTTTGTTCCCACTCTTTCAATCTCTTTATCTGTATTATCTTCATACCATTTATCATATCATCTATCATCTTATCACTTTTCTCTCCAATCTCCCATTTTTCCCCACTCTTCACATAAAATGTTAACCTTTTTTCATCACCACAATGTATTGACCTCATCTTCACACCTACTTCTATCAATCTTTTCTTCAATATATTAGTCACACCTTCAATATAACCATTCATTCCTGTGTATTCTAAATCATCTATTGATAATATTATCCCATTTAAAAAATCATCTATCCTTATAGCATCACCGCATATCTCATTTAAAAATACCGTCTTCGATACCTTATTACTATTCTTTTTTATAATATTTCCGCTCACATTTATAGCATTCTTCAAAGATTCAAGAGTTTCTACTTGTTGTTTTTGTTGATTTTTCACTATACATATTAAATCATTCATCGTAAATGTTGTAACCTCATTCGTATTATTTGACATCGCATTTAATATCTTATTCGTCTTATCTCTACAACCCTTTATATGTCTAGATAAACTACTCTGATGTTTATATACTTTATTACAATATCCACATTTAAATCCATCTTCTACCTCTTCTATCGCTTTCACATTAAATTTTTCATTATTCTTATGAGTTATTGTCTTTTTATGCTTATTAAAATCATATTTATTAGATGTGTGATAATCGCAACATTCACAATTATACCTTTTCATTACTTATTATTATAATAATATTTTTATACAAATTTAAACATTATTATTATTTTTTATCTTTTAGTTCTTTCATTGCCTCCTTCACATCTACCTCTTTTGCTAATATCCCCACCAAAGATGCTTTCTCTTTCTTCTTCATTATCTTATTTGACACCTGCATCTTCTCATCCATCTGTCTAGAATTATGAGGCAGTGGATTCTCATCATCATAAGCATGATAAAAATCTATATATGCTCTATCATATAATCTATCTATCTCTTCTTTTATTTTACTTGTATGATTTCCCTTATCCTGAACCCATCCTTCTTCTTTGTCTTTTATTACAAAATTTTTTCTTCTCTTATCTGTGCAATGTATCGGTCTTTTTAACGGTGGTATATCATTTAAATCATTCAATAACTTTATTGACACACAATTCTCCACATAATTACCATCATTTAATACATCCTTCAACTTAAAACTTACATTTTTCATAAAATCTTCTAAATTTAAAGCATCCTTACAATGCTCATTTAAAAATACATTCAATGTTATATTATTATTTGTTTGATTCAAATTATTTGTTGTATTATATGTATCTCCCATCTTCAATGTCATCAACTCTTTTCTCAATTCTTGATTTTCTTTCATAATTTCTGTTTGTTTCTTTAAAAATTCTGTCTGTTGACTATAAAATTGACTTTGCGTATCAGTAAGTTTAACCTGACTTTCCAATACTTTATTTAATGTATCACCGCTTGTATCCTCTTCTTTTTCATCTACAAAATAACATTTTTCCATATGTTTTGATAATCCTGAACGAGTTTTGTATAATTTTCCACATTCACAATTAAATAATTTGGAACTTTTTTGATAGCACTTATTTGTATCCAATTTTGGACACAAAAATGGTAATTTTAATGCTATCACACCAGGGTTCATTTTACATGTTTTTCGATGACGAGATAAAGACGATACATGGTTTAAATTTGTTCCACAAAATTCACATTTAATTTCGCGTCCGTCCTTTTTTCGCCCTTTAATATTGCGTTTATGTTTTGCTGTCATTTTATGCCTTTCAAATTGCGAATTACGTGACGTATAATAGTCACAAAACTTACAATGAAATTTTTGACGTCCTTTTTTGTTAGCATTAGGTGTTTCCATATTGGACATATATATATGCTAATAAAAAAGTTCCTAAATCATTTTTTTATATATTTTGTAAAAAGTTTGATCAAAAATAGTGCCTTTTTTTTAGTGCCGTTTTTTCAGTTTTTTCCTAGATAACATAGGGAGATTTTTGAAAAGTAGTCTAAAAATCACCTAGCAAAGTTAGCGTGTCAAAAAAGTGAACTAGTTTGGTCGATTTTTTGCAAAATCTTTTCCTGATTTTTGCAAAATGCACATTTCAAATTTGTGCATTTTCGAAAATCTCAGAACAAATTTCATTTTTTTTTCACCAAACTAGTGCCTTTTTTCATTTTCAGTAAGAAAAAATCATACTCATATACAACAATACACATGATATGAAAGCATAATAACGTAAATTTTTACTTTTGTGCAAACTAGTTCAGTTTTTTTAGTGCTTTTTTTTTAGTTCTCTTTTTTTAATTTAAAGATAAATTTTCCAATATTTTTATATGAACAAGAAACAAATAGACGCTATATTTGAATTTTTAGATAAATGTAGTATAGAAATACCTGAAAATAGATGTTTAGATGGTTTAATAATTTACAAAGATACATTGACAAGTGAACAAAAATATAATGAATTAGAACCATATATATTAAATTTAAAAAATGTAGGATTAAGTGCGTCATCTCTTACAGCATTACAATATAAAATCGCATCAAAACAGAGATGGCCATTAGTATGTGCTGTAAGACAATTTTTGAAGACATATGGATATAAAATGGTTCCCAAAAGAAGTAGCAATGGTTACGATTCACAGACAGGAAAAAAACAATATATAAGATATTATGTGATTGAAAGATTTGAAGAAAATGAAGTATGTGAAAATTAAAAATATTTAGAATAATTATATGGACAATTTTACCAACGTGAATAAATCCGCTTTAGTAACCGCTGTATTAAGCGCATCATTAGTGGGATATTTTGTATATTCTAACTACAATAGTGCTTTAAAAACAGTGAATGAAGTAATATCGACAAAAAATATTCTTCAGAATTTTAAAAGTAAAAAAGATTAAAGAGATAATATAAATATAAATAAATGAAGTGCGAAAAAATTTATAAAAGTTGGCAGAGATGTCTTGGAGCAACTCAAGGTTCATTTCAACACGATAATTGTTTTAAATTATATATAGAATATAATAGATGTGTGCGTTAATTATATGTATTAAAAAATTAGATACATATAATTTTATTTATTTTATTTATTTTTTCAAATCCGCTATTTTCTTATCATCATCGGTTAATTGATTTCCTGAAACATCATCACTAACATCAATTACGGTGTGGGGATTTTCGTTATCCAAATCGGCTCCAGAGTTATCCACATTATCCCCAGACGATAAAGAGTCAGTATCAGAAGTTATTTCTTCAACATTCATAGCAATATTGGTTTTAGTATTTACAGGAGTCATATCTTTAGTGATTTTAGGACTACTGGCTTTATCTAAATCTTGTAGTTGAATTTCTTGTAAAATAGACTTCATAGCATCTTCAACAGATTCAACAGTATCAAGTTTTCTAGGAGCAGGCGGTGGTTTTGGAACATTTTGTAATTCCTTATGTTTCTTAAGTTTATTAAAGAAATCATGTTCAAATTGTTTTTTACGTTTTTCATCTTCTTCCAAGATTTTCATGGTTCTTCTTCTTTCGAATTCAGCCATCTTATTTTTCATTTCGGCTTCTTCTGCTTCTTCTTCCAATTTAGTTTTTTCATAAATATCAACAGGTTTAATTTGAAGAATTTCTGGTTTGAAAAATGCGTTATCAGCAATAGTTTTTCCATGAGAATCTTTTTCTTTGAATTTTTCACCAAAACGTTTAACAATGCTTTCTGGAACACTAGGACTTTGTTCAATTAATTTATCCAACACTTTTCTTTGTTCAGATAAGAAATCTCTTCCATCCATGGTTCTTTCTCTGATAGGCAATGATAGTTCAACAGCAAGATTTCTAGAAAATTTAGAATACTGAAGACTAGCGGAACGATGGCCTTCCATTAATTCACTAACTCTTAAGAATTGAGCAATAGTAGTAATTAATCCGGCAGCTATATTGAATAATCCAATAATCAAAGGAGCAATTTCTTTTGCTCCTTCAGGAAAACTACCTTGCGCGAAATTGGCAGTTCCAGTTAAAGTGCTTATAATAATAACAGGCAAAGCAAAGCCCATGTTTTGTTTTTCAAAATCTAAGAAAGCTTTATCATGTAAATATCGATATGAAGCCCCAACTTCACTCCATTTTTTTAAGATTTTCTCTTGTTGTGGATGCCATTCAGGCAACTTTCGAGTATCTTCAATTTCATATTTGGGGGTTGTATCTACTTTTCCCTCGGCGTTATTATCACCCATTTATTTATATTAAAAAAATTATTTCTAAATATAAACTTATTATATTAGTTTTTAAATAGTTCTGGTATAGTATAAACATCCAACTCTTTTTTATATTTCGCAATAATTCTAGGATTATCTTTATTATTAACAATATCATAATTATCATAAACATTGCCTACATTATCGATATAATAATTGATACCTTGAATTTCTTCAATCCAGACAGTTCGTTTTACATTTTTATTAATATCATTTTTATTATTAATTTCACCGTGAGGTCTGCCTTTAATATGAGTTCCACAATATAGATGGTCATCTTTTCTTCTACGAGTGCATTGATTACCACATGACCTAAGAGCACAACATCTATCGCAAAGAGGAACAGTATTTTTAATTCTCTTTCTTTTCTTTAAATCATCTGTTTTAATTTCAATCAACTTATAATCATATATATATTTAATTAAATTGTAATATGGAGAATCTTTTGTAATTCTATTTTGATTAATATCTTTTAAATCCTTAATAATGTGATTCTTAAATTTAACGAAATCATGCGTAATCTTGGTATTGATTCTTCTCTCCATTGAGTTTAATTAAACTATTATAAATAATATTTAAATCAATTTAAATTATTTTTTTATAAAATAGTTTAAAAAAAATTAAAATCGAGGTCCGTGATGTAATTTTAAAATTAATGCGAAAATTGCTAAAGCGTTTATAAAAACAATAAAATTACCAAGATTATTCATATTTATTAAGTCAGGAAATAATCTCATTAAAATAATCATAATAACATCAAAAATAATAATACCTATTAAAATAATCAATCTAACAAGCCACTCTCTCATATATTATTTAATGTCATAAAAATTATATTCAGAATTCCATACATCTTTTAAAGTAGTCATATCTAATTTATGAATAGATAATGGAGTTTGTTGAATGAAATCTTTAATAATATATTTGGTATTTTTATTAAAGTATCCTGAAGTTTTTTTAAATTTTAAATTAGATATAATTAAACTATCATATTTTTTAGCCCATAGTCCCTTTTTTTCTCCAACCATTTTATCTATTTTTTCATTCCTACTATCATTCAACATATTGTTATCTAAATGATTAATCCACCAATGCATATTGTCATTTTTATTATAAAAAACAACTCTACTATTTTTACCTAAAAATAAAGCAAATCTAACAATTCCGCCCTGAATATATTTACCATTTTCATCAGTCAATGATTTATTGCCTAACATATGTTTTTTGTAATTATTAGTCCATCCGCCGTATCTAACTTGAGAAATGAAATCACCAAAATAATAAAAGGAACCGAAAATTTTATTACTAGAACTTCTTAATCCCAAAGAAGCAGTGAATGAAGTTAATTCATATGAAGAGCCAAAATATGCGATAATAGGTATTTCTAAATTTTTACCTTTTGAATTTTTTAAATAAATTAAATCAGGATATTTATAAAAAATATGATAAGTTTTTTTCAAAATAGGAAAATTAATAACCTTTTTTCTATTACATATTTCATCAATTAAACACCACCAAAACTGATTATTTTTATCTAATTCTGAAACTTCAACATTATTCTTATCATAATTATAAAAAACATAAATATCATTTTTTTCCATTAAATATCCAATATTATTTAATTTATCACCTATAATATTATTAACCAATTCGTTTGATTTTTTCAATATATTATCGCCATTTTTATATTTAACAAAAGGAAATATCATTTTGTTTGATAAGTTAGAATTATTATTTGGATATTTATAGAGTAAATATTGAAGAAAAGGCATTTTAATTTTTTTATTATCAATATCAAAATTTATTTTGTAAATACAAACAAATATATTTGAATTGTTATCTAATTGAATATTATTATAATCTATTTTTAATTTAGTTTTAATGTTATATTTGAATTTAATTAATTTTGCCATATATATTATTATAGCATTAATTTTTATTCATTTTTCTTCTAATATTTTCTTTAATTTTAATATCTCTAGAATCCATAATAAATTTAGATAGTGCTTCACAAATTTTTGGGTCATTTTTGAAGAATTCTCCTAGAGAATGATTAAGATGTTTTTTACTGAGAGGAGCTTTAATTTTACTGGTAGATTTAATGAGTTGTCCTTGTGAAGTGGCCATAGTATCTAAATCATTTACATTCATAATACTAACTAATTTTTTAGATAATTCTTTTTTTTCATTTCTTTTTTCTTTAATTTGAAGTTGTAATTCTTTAAGTTGATTATCGAGATCTAACCAAGATTTTACAGTTGATACTAAAACCTCTTTTTCTGTCATTTACTATATTAATTTATAACATTTTTAAGTAATACAAAAATATAATATTATTTTATATTATAATGAAATTACAATTAAAAGACTGTTCGTGCGTTGTATTATATGTATTATTTATATCATATTTGTTTGTTTGGGGAGCAACATTATTTTACAGAGGAGATTTTGAAGAATATCTTTATCAACTTAAACCCAGTCAAAGAAAAATATATGAAAAAATCAAGAAAGAAAGATTAAGTCATTATTTAACTGGATTATCTATAGCTTCTCTGTTATCTCTTTTCGCATTCTTTTTAATCGATAATAAGAAGAACAAATTGTGTATATCAGGAATTATATTATTGACAGTAACATCGTTTGTATATTATATGTTACCTAAAAGCGATTATATGATAAAACATTTAATTACAAGAAAACAAAAGATGGCATGGATGAATATATCAACAAATTTTAGAAAAAAGAAAATGTTTGGATTATTAGTAGGTGTAATAACTTATTTATTTATAAGTTATTATGGAGAAGGAGATATTAATCTTAATAAAATAACAAATAATTTTGGTAATAAAACAAAATCATTAGTAAAAAATACAATACAAATTCCAGCAACAATATTTAACAAAACTATTGGTCAAATTTAACCGATAATATATCATATTTATCTTTATGTTTTCTACAATAACAGTTTTTAACAGTCATTTTATCAATAGAATTTTTAGAACTAGATGGGCACAATCTAACATTACAACCACATTTTTTACCTTTATTAGGACCTCTTAATAATATATGCTGACAAATTCCCCATATATTACCTTGTTTCCAAAATAATCCACACTCATTAGATATTTTTTTACTAATATATTTAGTATGTTTTTTACAATATTCACCATCATATGTTAATATATCACAGGGTTTTCCTTTATTTTTACCCCGCTTAAAAATATGACAACATTTTTTAATATATTTTTTATCATACATTTTAGGAGGCCAATTTAAACCAACCACCTTATTATAACCAGTTTTATGTGGAATTAATCCAGTTTGAATTTTTCTACAATATGGACATTGAAATTGATTATTTTTTACATGAATATTATTCCTATAACGTTTTTTTTTATCAATTTTAGATGAATTAATTTGATTATAGATAGAATCATAGTTAAATTTATGACCACAACTTAATGTAATATAATTATCTTCTAGTAATTCATCGCTTATTAAACAAGTTTCTTCAACAACTTCATTTTCAAATATACCTTCAATTAGAAGTTGATTAAACAAGTCAATTTTATTCATATTTAGTATAATAATAAATAAAATAATCTTTATATCAATTTATATAATGAGTGATAACCCAATAAAAAATAGATGGGCTCATCCAACTTGGATGTTTTTACATTGTATAAGCGAAAAAATACATCCTGAGTTTTATAGAAAAAATTATAAAGAATTTATAGATAAAGTATTAAAAACAATATTAAATAATTTGCCTTGTCCGGCATGTGCTCATCATTCGAAATCAAAGATAAAGATGTTAAAGTATGAAGATATAGACACGAAAGAAAAGTTAAAAAAATGGATATTTGATTTTCACAATGAAGTTAATAGTAGGATAGGAAAGCAAGTATTTCCAATAAATATTTTAGAACAATATAAAACATATAATATAAGAAAAATATATAATATATTTTTGAATAAGTTTTTTTCTTCTTATTATACTGGTTCTGCAATGGGTTCAGTAATTTCACAAAGAAAAACAAAACAAATAATAATAAATTTTTTTAATAAACACGGGGGAAATATATTTAAGGGGTAGGTTTTTTACAAACAAATTTCTTTAATTTACCTTTCATATCTTTTTTCTCACATTTTTTATTTCTATCATTTTCTTCATTAAATAATAAATATTTACCATTATCTATATTTAACAACGTAAAAAAGGTGATGACTCCAATTGGGATACCAATTAATAATCCCATTAAAGTGTCTGGAATAGTTTCACATTTTCTAATAACTCTTAATGCTATATTAGAAACTGACAGAATAATAGCAATCATTAAAAATGGCCATCCGCTTTGTTCAAACTTAGTAGTTTTTGAATTTAAAACGGATAATAAAAGATATGTAATGGTAAAAACGAACCATGTTACTTGAGGAGAAGGTCCAGTTTTAGCACCGCTATAAATTTGAAGAGGGTCTCTCATAATAGAACAAGGAGGTAATTGAGATTTAAACATATCTTTAATTTTTCTATTTTTACCAAATGTTATTTTAGTAATATGAGCGATGATGACTGCTACTAAACTTGCAAAAAACCATGCAAATCCGTTTAATTCTAAGCGAGTAACTGAACTAAATAATAGAAATGAAGTAATAATAATAGGAGAAGATTCAGCACCAAAAGCTAATAAATTAGGAAATGAGAACATCATAGGTTTTTTAGGATCGTTCATTATATATATAATATTATATTATTCTACAAATATTATTTTTAATACTTCATCTATATTTTCAACTGATTTAAACATAATACCCTGTAATATTTCCTTATCTTCACATTCTTCTTTAAATTTAATAAAATCAGGTTCATTATCTTTTGGATAAATAAAAGAATTAATACCTGCTTTGATTCCTCCTAAAATTTTTAATTTTAAACCACCAATCGCAGATATTCTACCCTGTAAATTAATTTCACCAGTAATAGCAAATTTATTATTAATTTTTTTATTATTTAATAGACTATAAATAGCAATAGTAATAGCAGTTCCAGCAGATGGTCCGTCTTTAGGAATAGACCCTTCCGGACAATGAATATGAATACCTTGAGTTTTAAATTCTTTATGAATATTTTTTTGTTTTTGTTTAGTAGTCAATTTCCAAGCCAATGTTTTTGCGACATTCATACTTTCTTTCATAACATCACCTTGTAATCCAGTTAATTTAAAATCTAAAAAGTTATTACATGGAAAATAATTACATTCAATAGGTATAATGCCACCCATTCCTAATGAATTAGCCCATAACCCATTCATAATGCCGATTTTAGGAATATTATGTATTTTTTTATGAATTATTTTAACTTTATCTTTCAAGTAAATTAATTCAATATCTTTTTTAGTTAGTTCAATAGGCAACTGAATATCATATGTTTGATTTTGTAAAATATTTAAATTAATTTCACTAATGATTTCAAATAATAATTCTTTTAATTTCCTAACTCCAGATTCATTAGTATATGTATCAATTAAATGTTTAATAATATCGTCAGTGAAATGAATACAATCGTATAAATTCATTTTTTTATAAATTTCAGGTAATATGTAATCCTTGACAATAACTAATTTATCATTGATAGAGAGATGATTAAATTTAATTCGATGTATTCTGTCAAGTAGGATTCTATCAATTAATGCGGGATTATTATATGAAAATATAAATAAGATTTTACTTAAATCTAAATCAATACCAGAAAAATATTTATCTTGAAAACTTTTATTTTGAGTGGAATCAACGAGATGAGTTAATATACCAACAATTTCTTTACCGTGTTCAGTATTACTTATTTTATCCAATTCATCAATAAAAATAATAGGATTCATACATTTAGTTTGCATCAATATATCAACAATTTTACCCCATGTAGAACCGACATAAGTATAATTATGACCAGAAAGTGTGCTTCCATTACTAGCGCCTCCCAATGCGATAAATCCAAATGGACGAGTATTCCCATTAGAGTCAGTTAAACAATTAGCCAATCCTTTCTTAGCTAAACTAGTTTTACCAACACCGGGGGGTCCTTCAAATCCAAAACAATAACCGCCTTGTTCTCCGGTAATCCATTGACCAATAATTCGTTTTACTTGTCTTTTTGCTAATTTATGACCATGAACGGCTTCATCTAATTTATTATCAATAATATCAATAGAGTTATTTACAGATTCCCAATTTAAATATATATTTTTAAGTAAATCTTCAATAACTTTAATATCAAAGAAACTGTAAATATTTTTATATTTAACGATTAAACTATTTATAATTTTAGAATTATCCTTAAATTTTTCGATAGTTAATTTTATATTTTCTTTCATATAATTATTTTTTTTACCAGAATGACATAATCTATGATTTTTAACCCCATTAATTTTCAAAATATTGTTAATATAACAGATATTAGATACTAATCCTTCACGTTTATTATTTAAATAAATTTTAATGAGATTATCGATATTGAGTTGTTTAATTTTTGGGATATATTGATTTTTGATAGTGTCGCAGTATTTTAAAATTTCAATATTAGGATACTTATTTTTAACATCAATCTTAAATTCATTTATAGAATTTAAATGATTAACAATTTTATTAAAATCATTATTCACCAATTTCATAGAATTCAATAATTCTTCTTTTTTATAAATACCAAATGGAATTTTTAAAAGACCATCTAAATATTGTCTAGCTTTCGAACCGCTATCTTCTGATTTAGCTTTTACTTCTTTTAATTTCAGCATTGCCTTTTCTTTAACATTATCACTTGCTTTTAACATACATATTTGTTGTTCGATAGGGATATTATTAGTATCAAAGTTACTTAATGTTTTAGTATATTTAATAGTATTATTCATTGCATTTCTGAAATATTTTTTAACATTCCAAGGAAAAGAATCATATAATAATGTTTGTTCTTGAGTATCAATATTACCATTAGTTTCATTGGATAATAAATCATATAATAAATAAGATAAATATTGAAATTCGGGGTCATCAAATTTAATTAAGATTTGACAAATAATATTACGTTGTTTATATAATTCACAATTAATGAAATCTTTTATTAATGAAGATATAGTAGTTTCTTTGAATAATTTGTTTTGATTAACATAACCTTGATATTTATGATATAATTCTTTTTCGCTGTATATAAGTAATAATTTTAATGTTAATGAATTAATAAATCTATCAAAATCTTTAATTTTATAAGAGTGTTCATTAGGTTTATTTTTCTTAATATTATCAATTTTATTTAATATAAAATCATTAGATAAACAAGTAATATTTAAATCATCAATCATTGCTTTAACAATAATAGTTTTTTCATTTTGAATGTCTTGAAAACAAATTTTAATACCATAAACTTTAGTTTGAAAATTATTACTAGTTCTGGCTAAATCAAAACATTCTAATGATTCACTATTTTCAACGATCATATAATCTTCAACTATCCTATTTTTTGAAATAGGTTTAGGTTTAATTTTAGTATTTTTCCACGGTAAAACGACAGAAGAAATAGGATGTGCGTATTTTAAAAGTAAATTTAACTTATCATTATTATTAATTGTATTTTTATAATTAGGAAATACAAAATATAAAATATCTTCTAGTTTATCAGTTCCCATTTGGATAATAACATTTTTTAATTCAACATATATTTCATTTAAGTGTTTATTAATTTGTTCAACATTGGAATTATTAATATTATCGCTTAATTTTATTAAATTATCAAATAAAGATTCTAGTTTAATAGTAGTATTATACAAATTATTTGATGATATTATATCGAGTGTTTTATTTTTTTGAATAGATAATATAGTATTTTGGATAATATCAATAAAATAATTTATTTTGGATATAACAGTAGAAGAATCTATAGATAACTTGATTTTTTTTATTTTTTTTTTAATAATTTTTTTGTTTTTCTTGGACATATATATATATAGTAACGATTTATTATAAATAATAATAAAATAAAATATTTAAAATAATGATTTTTTTAAATAATTTAAAAATAAAGCGATTATTATTCCTAAATGGGTATTCCTAGTTATTTTTCATACATAGTAAAAAATCATAATAAAATAATAAAAAAATTAAATATCAAAAGCAATCATCTTTTTTTAGATAGTAATTCAATAATTTATGATTCATTCCATTCAATAATTAATGAATATGATGAATCAAAAAAATCTATATTTGAAGATATGTTAATAAAATTAGTTTGTAAAAATATTGAGAAATTATTTTATGATGTGAGACCAAATAAATTATTTTATATATCATTTGACGGAGTAGCACCAGTAGCAAAACTAGAACAACAAAGAAATAGAAGATTTAAATCTTATTTTGAAAATATAATAGAACAAAAAATAAATCCAGATTATAAAGAAATATGGGATAAATGCGCAATAACTCCGGGGACTGAATTTATGAATAAATTAAATTATAGCGTTTATAAACATTTTTCTAATTTAAATTTACCAGTAGAAAAGGTATTGGTATCTGCCACAGATGAACCAGGTGAAGGAGAACATAAAATATTTTCTTACATAAGAAATAATAATATAAATGATGATGATAATTTGGTTGTATATGGATTAGATGCGGATTTAATAATGTTAGCATTGAATCATTTAAATGTAAATAAAAATATATATCTTTACAGAGAAACTCCTGAATTTATAAAATCAATTGATAAAAATTTAAATCCAGGGGAAAAATATATAATGGATATTCCTTTATTGGGAAAAGGAATAGTAAATGAAATGAATTTTTATAATAAAAACAAGGGTAATTCTCATGATTATAGGCTACATGATTATATATTTTTATGTTTCTTTTTAGGGAATGATTTTTTACCTCATTTTCCATCAATAAATATAAGAACAAATGGAATATTAAAGTTAATGTCAGCATATCAGACAGTAATAGGGAATTCAAATAAAAATCTTACAAACGGAAAAGATTTATATTGGAATAATGTATCAAAATTTATAGAATATTTGAGCGAACAAGAATGGGATAATATAATAGAACAATATAAAATTAAAGATAAAATGGAAAGAAAATATTTACCTTCAAATAATTATAAAGAAAAGAAATATAGATATTTACTCATACCAACTAAAGATAGAACAACCGAAAAATATATAGACCCATACTCAAAAAAATGGGAAAATAGATATTATGAGAAACTATTACATAGTGAAAATAATATGTATTATAAGAAAAAAATATCAATAAATTATTTAGAAGGATTAGAATGGACAACTAAATATTATAGTGGAGACTGTGTAAATTGGTTATGGAAGTATAATTATAACTATCCGCCTCTTTTAAAAGATTTAAAAAAGTTTGTTCCAAATTGGGATTATAATTTTATAGAAGAAACAAATGATTCTCCTATTAGTCCAATAGTTCAATTATCTTATGTTTTACCCTTTTCAAGTTTATCTTTAGTGGGAAATAAAAATTATCACAAATTACTTAATAAATATCCAGAATATTATGATAATAATGTGGAATTAGAGTGGGCATATTGTAAATATATGTGGGAGTCTCATGCGATATTGCCAGAAATAGAGATAGAGAATTTAAATGAGTTATTATTAGAAAATTGATAATATTTATAATATTTATATGACGACTGTAAAAAGTAAGAAAGATTTTGATAATTTTGTAAGAAATAATAAATATGTAATAGTGAAATTTAAAGCAGAATGGTGTGGACCATGTAAGAAAATAGCACCATTTTTTAATCAGTTGATGAGTAAGATGGATAATGATGTGAAATTGTTAATAATAGATGCGGACAATAACAAAGATATATGTTCGAAATATAGAATAAGAACGATACCTACATTTATTAGTTTTTTAAATGGTGACCCTCTTTACATTTATTCTACGTCAAATACAGAAGAAATAGTTAAATTTTTTAGTGATACTATGAAAAATTATATAATGGATAAAAATAATTAATATAATAATATCATAAGAATGTATTATTATATAAAATATATGAATGATTTAATATTTAAGGTAAAGATGGGTTGTATTTTTGTAACAGAAATGTTTGTATTATATGGATTACATAGACATATAAAAAAATATAAAAATCATGGAGGAATGTGTTATCCTGATAATTATACAATATATGAACATTATCAATAGATTTTATAATTAACGTTTTTTTCTTCTTCTAGTTTTTCTTTTTTTATTTACAACAACCCATCCATTATTAGTATATTGTTTTATAGAACTTTTTCTTCTTTTTTTAGTTTTTCTTTTACCCCCTGTCCAACTAGACCTTATTTTTATTTTTTTAAATATATCATTATTAATATCTATAAAAAATCTTTTATTAGAGACATCTTCTAATATTTCGTCTATTTTTTTATGATTTAATATTTTATTTAATAACTTAGACATACTTCCGTATCTTTTATTTATTTTTTTTCTCATATTTTCTATTTCTTTATAAGGCGTTTTATTATAAAATATTTCATTAATATTTCCATTATGAATAACTTCTAAGTCTATGATATATCCTTCCATACCGGTTTGATTATTTGCTTTATTTTTCAAATATTTTTTTAAAAAAGCAGTGAAAATTAGAAATATATCTGAAATTCCATTTTTTAAATATAAATTAATAATATTATATGAATCGTTAATATTTTTATTTACACTATTATCATTTGCGATTTGCCATAATCCAAAAAATGGACTAAAAACTTTTGGATTAATAGTTCCAAAAAATTCATAAAAGTTATTTTTTTTAAAAAAATTAGGATAACATATTTTAAGTATATGATAGTAAATACATGCCATTTTAGTAGTATATTCGGTTTTATAATTAACCTGTGAAATTTTATTATAATATTTTAATTTAACAGAATTTTTATTATTAAGATATAGATGATATAATATTAGATAAACAGAAACAGCATCATTATCAATTAATAACATATAACATATTGCGAATTGGTCATATTGTGAATAATCATCAAAATCTTTTGGATTATCGAGATGGTCATTACCTGGAGTAAATATCATTTTTAAAACATATAAATAATTCATTTTTGCTTTAATTAATTCGTCTTTACTTTTATTCCATGTACCATTTGTTAGACTAAACGGAAATCTATTATAATCTTTCCAATATTCAGTAATATTATCAGTATCAAGAGGTTTTAAAAAATTATTTAACATAATGTTATCTTGTTTATCTTCTTCGAATAATAAAATATTTCTTTTTGTAAGTTTTTTTTTATTAATTTTTTCAAAATATTTTTTAGCCGAGTTGTATTCATTTTCAGTTAATTTCATATTTTTAAATATTTCTTTTATTTTTGGATTATTATGAGATACAGATGGTTCATCTTTTTTAGATTGTTTGATAGAACCACTAATTACATTATTATCAATTAAATCATTGATAAATTGTTGTTGTGAAACATATTTATTATAGTGACCATAACTTTTATCTTTAATAGTAGCGAATGGGAAATCATTATGTAATTTACCATAATACATGGGATAAGGTTGTGAGAATATAGTTTGTTTCATTAATATATAATGTTAAGATAATATTATATATTAATGTCAGAATTTGATTTAAATTTAGATAATTATAATTTGAAAGATTTGTTAAACTTATTTAAAATAAAGATAAATTTTGATGAGGATGATTTGAAAAGGGCAAAAATAGTAGCATTAAAAACACATCCAGATAAATCAGGATTAGACAATGAAATATTTGATTTCTTTTTTAAGGCGTATAAGATGATAGAAAAGATATATTATTTTAAGAAAAAGAAGATGGGGAAAGTGTATGATGTGGAATATACAGAGATAGACACTGATAATATAACGGATGGAGATAAAGAGTTATTGAATAAGTTAAATAATAAATCGGTTAAAGATTTTAATAAATGGTTTAATAATATGTTTGAAAAGGTGAAGATGAAAGAGGGTTTAAATAATGAGGGATATGGTGAATGGTTTAAGTCGGGGGATGATATATCTAATGAGAAGGCGAAAAGTATGAATGATTTTGGTAGGATATTTAATAAGAAGAAGGAAGAGACTAGAGCATTAGTATTGAAGAAAGATATAGAAGATATGAGGGATAATGTGAATTCAGGATATAATTTAGATAGAAATAACAAGGTGGAATATAGTTCAGGGATATTTAGTAATAAATCTTTAAAATACGATGATTTGAAACGTGCTCATACAGAAACGGTAGTTCCAGTGACAAGGGAAGATTATGAGAATAGACCTAAATATAGAAATGTGAATCATTTTAAGACGGCTAGGGAAAATCAAGATGTGAATCCGTTAAGTAAAAAAGATTCGATGATATTACTTAATAAAAAAGAAAGAAAGAATGATGAAATAGCGACGAATTTAGCGTATGATTTACTTAAACAAGAACAAGAGGCAGAAGAAAGAAAAAAGATATGGTGGAAAAATTTGCGACAATTAAAAAATTAAAATTATAATATATATATATAAATGAAAATACTAAAATATGCGATGTTATTTATAATATTAACAGGAATAGGCATGTTATATGATAGATATAAGAAAAAAATGGGATTTCAGGATAACAAAAGTAACGATGAATTAATAGAACGATATTTATTAAATAGGAAGGATTCAAAGAAAAAGAAACCGATAATATGGGTTCATAGTAATACTGAGATAAATTGTAGAAATTGGTTATCGTTTGGTAGTAGAAACAGTAGAAATTTAAATCAAAATTACATAATATTGACAATACAAAGTATAATAAAACATAGTGGTGATAATTTCCATGTATGTTTAATAACGGATGATTCATTTGAAAAATTATTACCAGAGTGGAATTTTGATTTAAATAAGATATCAGATCCAATTCGAGAAAGGATGAGGTTATTTGGAATATTAAAATTATTACATAAATATGGCGGTATAAATATTCCAGATAGTATGATAATGATGAAAGATATGAAACCGTTATATGATGAAATGATGCGTGATAATGATATGATAATAGGAGAATTTTTATCACGAAATGTTAGAAGTTTTGAAAAGAAATTTACTCCATCATGTAAGTTAATAGGATGTAAGAAAGAAAGTAAAAATATAGATGAATTATTAGATTTAATGAGAAAGTTGATATCGAGCGATAGCACAAGTGAGATGGATTTTAATGGTGATGTAGAAAAGAAATTGGAGAAGTTATGTTGTAATAGTAATGTTCAATTATTGTCGGGTAAATCATTTGGGATAAAGAATTGTGAGGGAGATGAGATATTATTGGAAGATTTAATAAGCGATAGTAATTTAAATTTATGTAAAGATTTGTATGGAGTCTATGTTAATAAAGAAGAATTATTAAAAAGGACACATATGAATTGGTTTGCTAGATTAAATATGAATGAGATATTAGAGAGTAATACAAATTTAGGGAATAATTTATTAGTTAGTCTAGGTAAATAAAGTATTTAATATCATATGTAGATTTAGAATATTTGATTTTAGATGAATAAGAAATATGAAGTAAATTACAAATTTGACGTATAATAGTGATAAAATTTTTATAAATTCTATCCCTTTTAATGTATTTAAGTTTAGATATATGATAAAAAGGTTCAATATCTTGATAGAATTTATTTAAATATTCTTTTTCAAATTTTGCTTTTTTAAAAACAATATTATTAATTTCATACATATTATTAGTTTTAGTGCAGTATTTGTCTAAAAAATCAATTAAAATTTGAATATCTACTTTGTCTTTGAATATTTGGCTCATTGATATAATATGTTTATATTATTCTATTTTGTCAATATTGATTAATTTATTAGTGAATATGGCCAATTCAATTTCATGTTCATGAATGGTGTTAAATATAGAAATATATTCGCATATGAGTTTGATAATAATAAATTTAGTTTTTTCATCTAATAAATCGGTGATTTTGATATACGAAAAATAACTATCTAAGATGTCTAAAACAGAATATCCTTTATTATAAATTTTAATTATAACTTTTAAAGAGTGTTTAAAATTTTTTTTAAGCCAATAATTAGTGTAATTTTCAAGTTCATGAAAACTGATATTAGTGCATATTTCTTTAACATCATCTTTTGTGATTTTTTTATTTAATAATTTGAATTTTTCTAAATAATTAATTAATTGTCTAACAGAATTGTCACATATTTGAAGAATAAGATTATTAGCATCTTTACTGATATCAATAGATTCATTTTTTACAATTTTATTGAATATTTTATTTAAATAAAGAGGTTTAATAGGTTTAATTTTAATAAGAGTAACTCTAGATTGAATACTTTCAATAACTTTTTGCATATTACAACATGAAGCAATAAAATGAACATTATGACTATATTTATCAATACAATTTCTAAAGACTTGTTGACTTTGGTCATTAATATTATCAATATCATCAAGAACAATGAATTTTTTTTTATTACTGATATTACTTCTAATTTGACAAAATGTTTTTACTTCATTTCTATAATATTGAATACCTTGTTCTTTAAGATTATTTATGAAAAGAACATTATGAAATGGGATACGGTCAGTTTTATAATATTCTCTTATCACAGATTCAATTAATGATGTTTTTCCAGATCCAATATTACCAATAAAAAGAATATTTAAATTATTCATATCTTTTAATGTATTTAGCAAATCTATATATTCCTTTTCAATATTAAAATCTTTAAAAAATTTAGGTTGATATTTTTTTAAAAAAGGTTGTTTATCCATTAATTATTTTAGTTAAATAGTATTTAAGTTTATGTTATAATAATACAATATAAATGAAGAATTACTATGATATATTAGGAGTGGACGAAAAAGCGAGTGAATCTGACATAAAAAAGGCATTTAGAAAGTTATCATTAAAACATCATCCAGATAGAGGAGGAGATTCTGAGAAATTCAAAGAAATAAATGAGGCATATGAGACATTGAAAGATGGTGAGAATAAGGAAGAATATGATTTTAAAAGAAATAATCCAATGTTTAGTCAAAGAGGAATGCCACCTGGATTTATGCAAGCAGATGATATATTAAATAATATAATGAAATCAATGATGGCAGGGGGACCTCCTCCAAATATAAATCAAAATAGTCCATTTGGGAATCCATTTTTTAAAATGTTTGTGAATGGAAGACCAGTTCATCAGGGACATAATCATTTTCAAAAGCCAGCACCAATCGTTAAATCAATAGAAATAACATTAGAACAATCATATTTAGGAGTTAAATTACCAATTGAATTAGAAAGATGGATAGTTCAAAATAATGTGAAGACGGCTGAAAAAGAAAAGATATATATAGATATACCAGACGGTATAGATGATAATGAGATGATAATATTGGAAAATAGGGGTAATATAATAAATAATGGAGTGAAGGGTGATGTGAAAATAATAGTGAAAGTTAAAAATGAAACAATATTTGAGAGAAGGGGGATAGATTTAATATTAAAAAAGAAGTTATCATTAAAAGAATCATTATGTGGATTTACATTGAATATAAATCATATAAATGGAAAGGTATATAAGATAAACCATGATGGTGTGAATAATATAATTAAACCGGATGCTTCAACGAAATTGGATAATTTAGGGATGAAACGAAATGGAAGTAGCGGTGGTTTAATAATACTTTTTCAAATAGAATTTCCTGAAAAATTGAGTCAAGAACAAATAAATAAATTAAAAGATATATTATAATATAATGAGGAACGGTATAGCTGTAGCTGGTGCATGGATATGTACAATGGCATTTTGTATTATTATTGATTATACAGTTAGAGATAATATTGGTGATAATGCAAAACGCTTTGATGATGCGAGAATAGATAAATTTTTTTGATTTTTAATACAATATGATTATTTTAACTATTGTATTAAATATTTAACGGACACGTTTGGTAGAAATATCATTAGACACAATATAGATAGAATTTTCAGTGATAATGATGAATTCGGTTTCAACTTTGTAAATTTTAGACACAGGACTAGTGTATTCTTCTTCACTCTTAACCAATAATTTTTCACCATTTTCTTTAACGCCTATCAAAACTTCTTTATCACATGAAGAAGTCCAATAATCAAACATAATTGGTTTGTCTTCGACAATAGAAAGTTTTGCGCAATGCTGTAACGTTAATCCAGTAGGCAATCTGTAATTAGGTGCAGATTTAACAGTGGTAGATTCAGTTTCTCCTTCAGCGGACATTTATATTTATATATCTTTATTTTTTTAAATCTTTAAATAGTTAATTATTTAATTTTATAATATTTAAAAATATTAAATATGAATATTGATAAAAATAACAATATATTTTATCAAAATAATTATAAACCCCTTAATTTATTAGAAAATAAAGATGATATACTTAATGAATATTGTATAATATTTAATGAATTTATATTTCATTATATGAGGACAGCAATATTAAAAGATTCGACTCAATACTCTTATATATTAATCAAAGGAATAGAAATGTTAAATCATATATTCAACATGCTATTTATATATACTAAAAATCATCATCTAATAAAATATCAATTAAAAAAATCATATTTATATTATGTTGAATTTATAAATCAAATAAGAGACGAAGGACATTCATTTTTACAATTAACATCGAAAGACGCTATTTTATATGTATATAAAAAAACGATATTTGAAATAAATAATGATTTTAAGAAAAAATATTCATCAACGGTGGATGAAAAAGAGATTATTAATAATATACTACAAAAGACAAATATTTATGTTTTATTATTGACTCATGTTATAAATAGTAAATATATGATAGAAAATACAGTTAATTCGAAAAATGAGATACATAAATTATTAAAACAGAGTTTAAAAATTTATCATAAATTTATAAAAGTAAATAATCTAAAAAATAATGAAACGTTAGAATTAGTAAAAGAATTACTAAATTTAATAAATTTGTATGAAATAAATATTCATATAAAACTCGATATTATTAGTTATTTTATAAATAAACTTCAAAAAAATACAATAACCGTAGATAAATTAAGAAGAAAGTTTTATGATCTGACTACTAAAGATAAATTAATATCAAATTCCAATAGGTGTATAAACGGGTTTTTCAGTAAATAGAATTGATTTTTTTTTAAATTTAACGATTTTTTTTTTAATTTTTGGAGGTTCAGGAATATAGTTAATGCGTATATCTTTGTATTCTTTAATTAAAATATTTTTTAAGAATTTATAAACAATATCTAATACATATTCTTCACAATGACCAACAATTAAAACACTACCTGTTCTAAAAATCATAAATGATATTTCCACACATATATTTTTTTTAGTTTTTTTAACAGATTTTTCTGTATAACCGCATTTATTTTTACAATTACAAATACCATTTTTATTATCCTTATACAACACATTATAATAAAATTTACATTGTATTCCGGGATATGAACAAGGGTCATAAAGAGAATGTATATTGTATTTAAATTTCAATAAATTAAATAATTTTTCTCTATCAATGTAATAATTACATTTAAAATTAGAATTAATGAGAACATTATAAGTTTCTTTTTTATTATATGTAATTTGTTTTTTTAATATATTGCTTAAAATAATACATACTTTGTCTAATGTATAATACAATTCTTGATCATTTTGAACACCTGGTATTTCTAATTTTCCAGTATTGAATATTTTAACATGAATTTCTTTGAAACGATTATTTATACGCATTCTATAAATTACTGCAAAACAATTGTAAAATGCACTTTTCTTTTTTTTTCTTTGATTTATTACATCTTTAGAAGATAGTCCTATCGTAACTTTTCTAACATCTTTAAATTTTATACCTTTTTTAGTTTTGATATTAATTTGATTTAAAATATCAACGGTTATATTTTTTTCATTTTTTATTTTATTTTCTAATGTATTGACTTCCTCTTGATTAATACAGTTTATTTTCATTGTTTTTTTTAAAATGCCTTCTTTAGGAATATGATAATTTATTGTTGGCAAATTCCAAAATACAGAATTTAAATCTATTTCGGTATTTAAATATGATATTTTAGTTTTAGTAGAAATATAAATGTTAGTGCATTCAGGATCTATAAGATTTAAATTATCATGTTGTTGTTCTATATCATTCATATTATCTTCTGAAAAATTTAACCATTCATTGTCTAAATTCATTTTATAAAATTAATATAATTAAATTTTTATATCAATTTATTTTCTGTTATTTTATAAACTATGGATTTATGTCAAGAACACCAAAATGACAATACAAAAAAAGGTAATGTGTTATCTAATGATAATATTATTATTTATAATAATATAATTAAAGAATATACATTAAAACGTAGTGTTTTTAATCCAAATAATGATAATTCACCTAATAGATTTATTAATAAATTAGAATTAAGATATAAAATGTATTATAATTCTTTAAATAAATCGTGAAAACTATAAATAAAATATTTTAATAGATAATCATTATTAATGTTATTAGAATGACTAATAAATTCCATATTATCCATATATTTTATACTTTTGGAATAAGTTTTTATTAAAAAAAATAAAAATTCCAATATAAAATTTTTTATTTCAATATTGTATTCTATACAAGAATTTTTTATATAATTTATCATATTTTCATCACTCAATCTTAACTTTTTTATTAATTTTATCCAATACTCTT
>MDTC01023786.1_pt1 | contig 29072 bp, 39 predicted proteins | sample 811181 | NCBI WGS metagenome assembly MDTC01 (sample SAMN05326644, study PRJNA326480) | marine metagenome | isolation source: seawater | place: Pacific Ocean: North | collected 2011 | reverse complement strand
TGGATCGTGTTTGGCGGCAATGAGCCAATCATCACCATTATCATCGCTATTATCTGCTATTAGAAAAAAGTTGCCGTCTGCCCCATCACCTGCTTTAACGGTCAACGCAGGGATTTCAACGCTGCTAGAGCCAGCAAGTGCAGCCATAGCCGTGACGTTTGCAGATGTTCCCAGCACGCCCATAGCCGTGACGTTTGCAGATGTTCCCAGCAAGTTCATGTCTTCAACAATTGCAGCTGAAGCTAATGTATTCATATCTGAAACAACGTCAGCTGTACCTAAAACGGCCAAATCAGCAACAGCATCGCTTGTTCCAAGCCGACCTATTTCAGTAGCTTTACCTGCAACAGCACCAATATCAGTAGCATCATTAGCTACAGTAGTTACATTACTTGCTATACCTGCCACAGTAGAAACATTAGAACTAATACCAGCTACAGTAGACATATTGTTTACAATAGTTGTTGTAGCTAACGTGTTCATATCGCTAACTGCATCACTTGTACCAAGAAGGCTAATGGATGTAGTAACATCTGCTAAAGATTGAACAGCAGTAATGTTTGGACCTGCTTCAACAGCACCAGTACTTGCATTAAAACCAAGAACAGTCCCTTTACGACTATTAACATCAGGAAGTACAAGAGATACTGCAGTATCAAAATCTGTTAGCTGCAATGAACGATTAGAAGAATCTTTAAGGTCGGCAGCAATAGCAGTAAAGCGATCTAGCTCAGTGTTTAGCGTGGCAATTTGAAACGATCCAGACGTAGGAAAGTCAGTCGTTCTAGCAAGCGCAATATCTCTAGTAATAACTACAGTACTACCGCCAGTAGCTCCTGTAACTGATATAGCTACTGCGCCAGTAGAGCCGCTGCCTCCGCTTACAGTATAGTGAGTACTAATACTTTTTAAAGTACCATCTACATATACGTTAAGATCAGCATCATCAAAAAACTCAAATGATACAGTAAACGATGTTTGTGTAGCGCCCTCACTTACAGAGTAAGATACACGCGCTGCGTTTTGCGCTAAACTAATAGTCATACTGCACTCCTTTCGGTCCTGCTAACAGTAGATAAAACCCATAGCAACGCACAATTAAAAGCGGGATATAGCATTCGTAGCCTCATTCATTTGATTTTTCCAAAACCACATTCTAGCAAAAGGCAACGAGCGCATAATTTGTTTAGCTCCCTCACCGTATTCACCGTTAAGAAACTGACCAACGCCTTCTGCGTAATCTGTAGTTATACTAACGCCAGCACCGCCAACACCTGTAGCTGCATCTACCATTCCCATCGTTCCCTCACGCGGCGGGAACTTCGGGTTAAGCATTCCACCGCTAATATTAGGACCACCAAGGGCAAGAGAAGTAGACATAGCAGTGTAAAACAAATCACTGTATAGAGCCATAACACCACTCTGATCAAATGCCCTAGCAAAGCGATCCTCCATATCCATGTTGTCCCAAGCAAAGTTAGGCGTCTTAATCATTACCGATAGATAGCCAGCGCCCATAGCTGTAGCTAATCCACCCCACCTATTTTTCATCTGCCCTTGCATAAATGACCCTGCAACTTTGTTCGTTGCTGCCAATGCGTAGCTATAGAACTGAAAGGGAAGCCCTAGAAGGCCACTCTCAATGCGTGAGTAGCCCCTTACACGCGCATCTTCCTTCATTCCAAAAATCCGTGCCACATTCATAGGAACGTACGCCACACCGTCCACTAAGATAGGCTTGTCAGCGGGTGTACCCATCATGATTGTGTTAAGTATTCCGCTAGAAAGCGCAGACCTAAAGGCTGTTAGAGTTTCTTCTTCTATTTTGGGCTGCTTGTTGTGTTCTTTAAGTGCAAGGTCATTAATTTTGTTTTCGTACTTGGCATAGTGCTTTGGATTATTGCGGTCATAAGTTTTGCCCTTGCCAAGATTAAGTTTTAAATCTTCTGGCTGAAACCTTGTGTGCATAATTTCGTGCATCATAACAAAGTTAGCCCATTGCTGCGGTGTTTCAAACGCATTTTCTGCTAGTGGCTTTACACCCTCTACCTTTGGCTGTGTCCAAGGCTTTTCGTCAAATGTGCTCTTAATGTAATCAACGTCAAACTTAATAGTTTTCTTCTCGTAGTCTACTGCCGCTGCAACATAACTACCGTCTTTTCTATATCTGCCAGTATCGCCATAGGTAATCTTAGCATTAGGCATATACTCACCAGTGTCAGGAAACGCATAAGCGTTTTCCCAATCTTTAGTGTTAGGTAAGTAAAACCCTTTTTCAGTAACTTGATATGGAGCAACAGCAATGTTCAATGCCATCTCTTTGCTAATGCCATAGCGCAGCAGATACTCTTTGTTCTGCTTAGAGATAGTACCGTTCTTCCATGCTATAGAATCCTTGATTATAACATGGCCGCGAATGATTGAGTCTAGTGTCTTGGCAAACTGAGTAATAGGCGACAATCCGTTAGCAATATAAAACGCATTCTTCATCATGTCATACTTAGTTGTAGCTCTAGGGTTATTGCTAATGTCATCAACCATACGAATGTGAACATTGCCTTGATTCATTTCCAAGGCTTCACCAGCAAAGTTAGCTTCTTCGCTAGTTAATCTAACACGCTCGTTAGATAGTATCTCCATCAATCCCTTAAGAACATCACCTATCTCATGCTCCATAATAATGCGGCCAAAGTCAGGAATAGCAGAAAGACCAGCACTACCAAGATAGTTAAGCTGTGCCGCTTCTTTCATTACAAATGCAGCCTTGTTATCCCAACGATCAGGGTCAGTCTTCATAACCGAAGTAACTACACGGTCATACATATGCACAAAGTCTCTAACTACTTTGTTAATGTCACGCTGAGAATGCCCAGCCTCCATCATTTCTAGGCGTACATCTTCTAGCATTTCGTCAAAGTCTTGCCCGTCAAACATCTTGGCAAACTCATAACGTCCACCTGTTTTGTGTACATATGACTTCATAGTATCTATAGGGTTCTGAACCATGAACTCCCAAACCAACTTGTTTGGTATGTCTAAGCCTCTGTGCTTTAAGTGCATTGATTTGCCAGAGCCAAAGAAATCCTCGGCTTCTTCTGTAGTTTCGTTAAGTATTCTGTCTACAGTAGCCTTAGCCCTAGCGTCAGTTGCTTTTTTATTACTGTCTAATCTTTGCTTTACTACCTTACCACTTTTATCTCTAACGTAGATAAATGGATTATCCATATACCACTTAGATATAATAGCCTCTAACTCTTCGCGTCTTGCTCTAACTGTAGCATGGTCAAAGTATCTAGGGCTAAAGAAGTCTTCGTTAGCGGGATTAACTTTTGTATCGCCGTCAGCAATAGCATCTAAAGAATCCTGCAATGCTTCTTTACGTTTGGTGGCTCTAGTCATTTGACTGCGAATAGATGCAACAGTCATCTTTTTGTACTTAAACTTAGGGTTAGATTCTATCTTGGCTAACCTAGCCTCAAGGTCAGCAATCCTACCATCAACCTTAACAATGTCTGCAACAATTTTATTCTTATTACCTATAAGCCCCGTATCTTGTAAACGTTGCCCCCATACATCATAGAAATCATCCAGCACTTTACGCGCTGCAACCTCTACCTCAGTTTTAGGTTCTTCTTTAAATATACGCTGCCTGTTAATCTCAACTAAAAAGTCATTGTAAGTTTGTCGTTGACCGCTGCCAAACTTAGACTCAAGAGCAACTGTTTTTTCTGTAAGGTTCATGCCAGCACGTTTCTTAATGTCTGTGCCTATAGATAAACCCCATAACTCAGTTAGCTTTGCATCAGCCTTAACCCATTCGCCTTTAAGCGGTGCCATGCGCTGATACACAGAAGCACCTAGCGTCTTGCCCATAACGTGTAGGTTTTGCAGCAATCCAGAGTCAGACGCCATACGGCTCATACGCTCTTTGACTGAATCAGGTACAGACGCGGCTAACACCCTGCGTATAGGCGTAGAAAGGTAGATAGGGCCAGTACCACCAGCAGCTATAGCGTAAGGGTCTTTGCCTACAGTATCTAAATTTCTTACAGCAAGCTCAGAAGTAACTGCCTTTAGTCTTGCTTGCTCTGCTGCACCCATAGGCATTGGGCCTTGTGTACTTACAGCAGACTCACGCAATCGTGTAGCTTCTGCTTTTAAACTATCTGTATTATCATCTTCAAACTGTTTGCGTATTGGATTTGATCTAGCTGCAGCAAGTTCTTCGGTTGTAAGTGATGCTAAATCTTCAAAGTTTTGTTGACGTTCTACAGCTTCTATATGAGCTTTATTGTGTCTAGCCTCTGCGTCAATGCGTCTATTTAAAGGTACACTAAATGCTCCACCAAAAAGCAATCCAGATGCAGCAGCCATAGCAGTATTGCTAACGCCCTCTGCCATTGACTGAACAGGATCATAAGGGGATTTAGATACCTCTAAACCTGCTTGTAATGCACCAACTCCGGCACCAGTTCTTAATGCAGATTTAACTATACCAATACCAGCGCCACCAAAAGGCAAAGGCATTAAGTTAATAGGATCAAATAATCCAGCACCAGCTACAGCCCAAGCACTTGAATTGGCTAATACTCTGCGATTAGCTATACTGTCATCTATACCAGACTTCATATCAGCCATATGTTGTTCGTTCTGAGCAAAAATCAAAGTGTTGAAATATGGTTGGTACTCTTCACCAATGTTATCTGCTGCATTGTAATCTTGATTAACTTTATATCCGTATTTTTTTCTAGCCTTATACGCATCAATAAACGGCTGATACGCAATACTATTCATTGCACCTACTGTATCTGAAAAAGCTATAGATTGCTTAAACTCAGGCTCAAAGTTTTCTGTAAAGTTAGTAGTAGGAAGTTGTGTTATCATTGATTACGCCTTGACATTAGTGCCTCTGTTAAAGCGGGGTCAGATTCAATTAAATTACGACCTAATGCTGGCGCACCTTCTATAACACCTTGCTCAACCTCTCTAGCTTTTTGGCTAGTTACTAATCTTGTCATTACTTCTGATTCAGCGCTTTCTTGTAGGCTTAATTGTTTTCGCATGTCGTTTAGATATGGCTCTCTACTATGGAAATACATTGGCTTTCCATCTTTAGTTCTAACAGGACGAACACCACCAAACTCATTCATTTCCATAGCTTGATAATAAACAGTTCCATCACTGCTTTTTTCTATAGGATGAATAAATGCTTCCCCAGCTTGGAAAGTATTATTTCGTGGGCCATAAGGAATGTCAGTACCAAATACAGTAAAGGCAACGCCGCCAGAATTAACGCCAAATGTATAGGGCTTTTTAGTAACAGGATGCTCAGTGTTATTTGCAAGTGCACTAGCCACATGATTTAAAAATGCTTCCCTTACTGGCTCTTGAGGAAACACAATGCTAGGTGCAAACCTACTTTTAACACCCTCTGGCGCAGATACATCAAAAACAAATCCATCAGTATCAGCAAACTTTTCTTCATACATAGCCTTAAGGCTTTGAGTTACAGCCTCTGGATTGCCGCCTGTAGCCATCCACAAATACTTAGCAGAGTTAGCAAGCATATCTTTCGCTTCACCTGAGTAAAGTTTCATTTCATCGTTTTTGCCCATAAAGGCAAATCCATTTTGAAATTCAGCCTTCATCCTGTTTTGAAACTCTGGATTAAACGCGTTATCATCCATCTGCAGCATTAAGCCCTGCATATTGTTTGTGCCTAACAACTTACTTGCATGATGTGCTGCTTCTAATTTAGATAAAGTTTCTTTGCCTATTATATCTTCAAACTGCATTAACAAATTTAAATCTTGACCGTTACGATCTTTGTAAAAAGCAAGATTAGCAAAGTGCTGCATGGTTAATGCAACTTCATCAGAGGTATATTTTTGCTGACCAGCTACAGCAATGCCCTTAAGATTCTCAACAAAACCTTTAGAAATAACTCCGCGCATTATTCCTTGTTGAACTTGATGCCTAATCATTCCTTGATCTGATGCAGTAACAGCGTCAAATCCTGCCTGACCATCAGGTGTCATTGATTTTGGAGACAACATAGCCTCTGACACAGCCATAGACATAGCCATAGGATCATCTGAGTCTAAAGCCTTAGCACCAAGAACACTAAAGATAATAGTTTCATCAACAAACATTGCAGTTTCATTGCGTTCTTCTTTAGTAGAACCCATTTCTCCACGCACAGCCCTGTTAGTTATAATATTTACAGCCTGTTGGCGTGAGTTTTCCTTCTGTTTATCATTAATTAAAGTATCAATATGACCTGTTATTGCTTCAACATTTAAATCTTCGTCACTAATTGCCTTGATTTCCGCAGCAAGTCTTTTTGATTTGTCACTAAGACTTGAATCAATAGTCCTAGATTTAACTGCAGTTTTAAGATGTTGAAGCTCTAATACAGTTAGATCAGAATAATTATTATCAACAATACTTTTAGACCAAGCTATACGTATTGCATCACGTTGCCTTACAAACTCAGGGCCACTTAATGCATCTTCTTCAAGCCCAAGCCTTCCAGCTTCATCAAGAAATGAATTGTAAGCATCAGACCAACCAACTCTAGGCCCACTGTTTATAGCATTGCTGCCCAATGTAGCCGCTTGAAACTTAAGAGAATTGCTTTGTTTCTTTTCAAGAGCGCTTAATTTATTTTGACTGATATACTCATTAATATAACTTAGGTCGCCAAATGTAGCTTCGTTACTCCTAATTCCTTGCACAATAGCAACTTGCACAGTAGTTAATCCTTGAGATGAATCGCCGTTTAAAGCACTTAATAGTTTTTCAGATTTGCCATCTGCCAAGCCAAGATCAAGTAAAGCAGTAACAGCAGATCGCTGAACGCTTTGACGATCTGCAGCTAATTTACTAATAGTATAACCCTTCTCACCATCCCTAAATCTTTTTTCAAACCCTGCAATACGCTCTAAAACTTCATCACTTAATGCACCTGATGCAGCTTGAAGCGCGTTATACACGCCACCAAATCTATCAGATACAGTTGGCTGACCTTCTCCACCAACAACCATATCTAAAGCAGGACTACCTTGTGCATTTGCTAAAATGCGCTCTAAGAACTGAGAAGCATCGCCACCAAAAGCTTCGTTGTCTTGCATAGTTTCAAGCTGTATTACTCTAGCTGCATTAGCATGTTCTAATACTTGTTGATCTTTAAGCCTTTGAATTTCCACGGCTTCAATAGTAGACTTTCTAGCATCTAATAATTCTGCAAAACGCAAAACATCTGCAGCATTATTATCATCTAAGAATGCTCTGTTTCTTTTTTGCTCATTATCTAGGCCATCAAGCTCTTGTGCCATAGATTCTATTTCTTCAAGTGGCGTTAAGGCTTTTATCATTGTCCCAAACGCTTCTTGTCTAAATTCTCTATCTGTCAACATTCTTGGCAAAAGTATAAGGCGAGCAGCATTAATATCTTCTGCGCTTAGAGGTTTAATAAAACGACCCCTTTCAGAATCCCAAACAAGACTTTGATCTGATGAAACTTGTGGCATTGAGCCATCTGCACCACCAGTTCTTAGATGAAGTAAAAAATCCTTACGCTGCAATCCATCAGGAATGCGAGTAAATATGTCTTGTATTACGCCTTGAGAAACAGCCGTTTTATAACGAGTTTGATGTGTAACTAATTCTGCTAAACTTATTAATTCAGCATCATATAAGTCTCGCGCTTTTTGAATTTGTTGTTGAGATAATTCTGCAGCTAAACCATAGTCACCTTGCTCTGCAGCATCGCGTGAAAAGCTAACACCTTCTAACAAGTTGTAATTAGCAAGTTCCGCTTCTCTTACCCTTGCTCTTGATCGCGCTTGATCCATAAGATTTATCTGCATTTCAGACAGATACTTCTTACCATTGTCTAAGATGATATTTTTATATTTACCATCAGCAGTTTTATCTGCAGATTCAGCAATAAAATTACTCATCTGGTTTGCAAACTCTGTTGGACTGCGTTTGTATTTACTTGCAAGCTCTTTAGCTTTTAGCCTTAAACGACTATCTGCTTCATCCATAAACCTAGCATCAACAACTCTTTCATACGCCCTACGAGCTATACTACCAAAACCTCTAGGCGCAGAAACAGGTTCAACTTTTCCTGACTCTGGATTTAGCCCAAGCACTTCATTCATAGGTGCGTTTAAACCTGCCTCACGCCCAGTTTCCTCGGCAATGGTTTGCCCTTCTCTAAAGGCAATAGAAGTCAACTGATCGGCACCAGCCTTAACTGTTTTCCACAACTCTGCTTCGCCTGTGTCCATGCGAGTGACACCGATTGGCTTGCTAAAAACCTGTTGTCTCTGACGAATTACAGCCATCTATCTTCTTCCTGTGCCTATGCCTTTTGAGCCTCTAACTGGCCCTAGAGTTCTGCTTTGCGTGTACTTTAGTTGTGTCATACCAGACTTAGTAGTAGGACCACCGCTAACATCAGTACCAGTTCTAACGGTGCCAGCTTGGTAAATCCCACCAGCAATAGATTGAGCAGCGCCAAGATAACCAGCAGTCAAAGCATTGCGTCCACGTTGACGCTCTGCGCCAGCCATAGCCGCTACACTCTGCGCTCTCATGTTAGTATCGGATGCCAACCTAGCAATGTCTGTACTGTAGATTTCTTCTTGTCGTTCCATAAATGCGCGTACACTTCTATCCGTTACATCCCTGCCAGCAAAAGCAAAGAAAGCATCATTAGCTGATACTGACATTGCATAATCTTGGGCCATAGCCGTTGCATTCTGAGTTGCCTCAATGCGACCTAGCTCCATGTCTCTTTCCATCTGCGCTGCATTAAACTCAGCTTCTTGTTTTGCAGCTTTGCCAGCCCTAACAGAACCATAAGCACTTACTGCTGAACTAGCAAAAATAGCCATTGTTATTGGGTCCATTAGAATACTAACTCCGCTATTAGGCCATTGACCTGTAAAGGTAACGGCGCTGATTGACTAATAGTTACTTGTGGTGTCCGGCCATAACCCATCAATCTAAATTCTTTACGTCCTGTAACTGCAGTCTGTTCCTGAGATAAGTCATCATTAACCTGACGAATAACCAAGTTAGTGCCATTAACACTAATTGATAACGTAGAGTTAAGATCAACAATTACACTAGCAAGACTTCTAATCTTACCACTCACAGGGCCAGCTTGCGTGTTGGTATCTATAGGATTGGTCTTAAGAGTAACATCAAACTTATAACCAATCTCTGCAGTGTTTAATCCCTCTACAGCACTGACATCAACATTGCCGCCAGAAACAGTAAACTCACCAATATAGTTATTACCGCTAACAACATTAACAACAGCACCGTTTTCAAAGTCTGATGAAACAGTGAAGATTCCATTGTTCGTACTTGTCGCGGTATAGGTCTTGGACATATCCATGTTAGAATCTGCTTTAAGTTCACAGAGTACATACCTCGTTGTATCGTTCCCCATCGGGAAGGCCACGTTAGCAAACACACGATCATCTATAGTAACTGTAGAGTGAAACAATCCTTGGCTAGTAAATTCAGCCCAGCCAGCACGTTGCTCCGCTCTGTTGGAATTAAACACAGCCATCTTGCCAGATGCGTTTCTAATAAAAACATAACTTTCAGAACGCTCTACAGCCCCATAAAAAGTATTCATTTCTACAGGGTTATCTATTAAGTGAGAAGACAAAGAAGACACAGGAACAGCGGTGTAGGCTTCCTCTGAATCTGTAAACAAATACTCGCGCACAATAGAGCCACCAGCTTGCACAAAGATAGTAGCGCCATCCAAAACCTGTGGACGTATAGAATCACTACCAAACGGTGTTTGCCTTCTAACCTGTGCGTTAGTTGGTGTAATAGGTTTGTCTTGAAATGCAGGTACATACATTTCAGAAGATGCAGTAAACACCTGTAAGTCTCTGTTAGAAACCAAGTGCCTGATTTGCTGAACCTCACCAACACTAGCAGTAAGATGTATTGAATCACTATCATTAGCATCGCCAACATCAAAGTTATAATAAGATGCAGACTTAGACATCCAAATAGTATCTGGCTGCGCTATTGTGCCAGCAAAGCAAAGTCTATTCTGATGAAAGGTAATGGCAGATGGAAAGCCTCTAAGACTAGAGTATGATTGCTCTGCCCAATCTGTAGTAGGTGCAGAAGATGTTACTTTGGGAGAACCGCCCCCATCTACAGAAGCGTTAGCAGAACCACCAGCCGTAAAGGTATAATGATTATCATCTATGATGCCTGTAATAACTCTAGCACCGTTAAGATTGCCAGTAGAAATATTACCCACAGCAGCACATTCGGATAGTGTGACAGAATCCCCAACCCTCATACCATGATTAACATGAGTTACTTCTACAGTTGCTGAGCCACTAATTGTTTTAAGAGCATTAACTTTAAGCTGCACAAACAAACTATCCAACACAGTGCCAGTGGCCTGAGTCCCAGACTGAACAGAAGTAATAAGTATTTCCGACTTATGATAAAGTAAGGTTACTCCAACATGCTTTGAGCTTGCATAGTTGCCACCAGATTGACTACCAGTAGTATCAAAATAAGGCACAGCAGCTTTGTCAGTAACGCCAGCCTTTACTGTTCCAGCGGGATCACCAGCAGCAGCAATTTGTGTAATAGTTTTAAAGAACTTAGTTCCTGTAGCTACACCAGTATTTGCACCAGTAATAGCTTCAGTTTGAGCATCGCCATCTACATTTGTGCCAGTTACAGTAAATGCAAAACCACTATCATTACCACCAGATGTGATAGTAACCAATCTACCGTAAACAAATGTAACTGATCCACTAGATGCTAACGCGCCACCAAGAACTAAATTAGCTGCATTACCTACTTCAGCCGATACAGAAATACCATCGTCATCTGCCTCTGCGCTAAACTCACCAATGGTTAAGGTGATACTACTACTTGTTCCGCTAGGCGTTAAAGATACACCCGCATTGTGAAAGTTATAGTAAGGCTGGTAAATCTGCTCTTTGTCAGACCGAGTATCAAACGTAAATGTTTCTACTTGGAATGCAGTAAGGCTCGTTCTTACAATCTGCCTTGGCATAAACAAAGGATGACACACAAATAGTACATCACCTAACTGGGCAAAAGTGTATTCATGTAAAAAAGAATCAGAGAAAGGTAACGCTGCGCTATCAACATCGGAAGTAAGTGTAGCTGTTAATGACACTGCACCAGTAGACGGATCAATAATAAATACCCGCACCTTAGCATTCTCCATAGAAACTATGTATTGCTCGTCATCCGAAAAGATAAACGGCATTAACCTAGCTTGCTGAGTCTTGGCAGAGTTGTATGTTATGTCAGTGTACTTGTATAAATTTTGCAAGCCAGCGCGTTTAATAACCCCACCCTCAGAGCGAATAAACATATTCTCCACTCTCTGAGCAGACGCCGTATAAACAGCAGTATCAGTTCGGGATGACAACGAAGGACTAACCTCGCCGAATTGGAAGTTAGTTATCGGAACCTGTACCTTCTGCATTAGCTGCGCCTATTGCTGATAAATCTTGATGTGTCCAGCCTACGTGTTGTTTGCGATTGTGAATCAAGACCTCTGGCTTTAGCCATAAGCATTGCACCCTTTTGATCCATAAGCTGAGAAAGACTACCATCACGCGCTAATGATACTGCAAATACAGATGCCAACTGAAACTGAACAGCCATTGTAAAGTAAGAAGGCCAATACTCTTCGGTAACTCTGTATGTATAATCAGCCACTACTTCATCAGAAGCATCGGCATCACAGAATAGATTGTCACTGTAAGTTTGAAACTCAATGTTAAATCCGTTTACCGTTAAGGCGTGGATCATAAGTGAGTTGTTTGGCATTTGATATGCTGCTTCATATCTGCCAGTAGGTGCATCGCTAAGTCGGTTCAATACAAGTTGATCCGTTGCAAAGCGCCACCGTGTATTAACTAAAGCTGATTGGGCTACATCCTCATACATATTAGAAGCAACAAGTGCTTCATTGTTTCCATCATCAAATGACGTAATAGGTTCTGCACCAATAAGAATTAGTGCGCGGCTACAAATGTCAATCGGGCTATCGGATGCTGTGCTTGCCATACTAGGTGGTTAGGGGGCCGAAACCCCCTCTCCTTAATCGCCGTCTGTTTCAGCAACGGCTGTGCCATCAGAGACATCCACCACTGAACCAGTGTTAGAAAGTACAGTTACAAAATTAGTAGTCGGTACATTTGTATCCTGCACAATAATCAGATCACGAACATTTAGCATTGCTGCTGCAGTATTAAAGTAACCTGCTGTGTTGACTGTCGCAATCGCGTCTGCGGTGCGATACATCCAAAGAGCAGCGCCACTAGCGCCCCCAATGCGATGTAGTCCTGCTGCGTCATAAGCCATGATGAAGTCCTTTCTTAAGAGTTGTTGTCAAGAACTTCATAAATGCCGTTGGCGTCAATAGCGACTGCGCCCATAGACATCATGGAGTTTGCAAGGTGAGATGCTTTCTCAGCAACATAATTAACCTCAGTAGCAACTTCTGCGTTAATACCAAGACCAACTGCCGATGTATGATAAGCCATATTCTTACCCGCTGTAACAGCAGAGGTAGAGAATACTTTAAAGCCCATAAATTCCTTCATGGTCATACCACCAGCAAACGGCAGATTCTGCTCTCCAACAAAGTCGGATGATGCAAACTGAGTAATTGCAAAGAGATCGGCGTACCCTTTAGGGTGCATCGCTAAATAACGCTGCCCATCTTCTGGCACATCAGCAACACCCATAGTTTCAAACAATGATAGAATGTCAGCAATTTCAATAGCCGAACTTGTATCATGGATTTGAGTACTACTAGCGCCAGCATCCATAGCTGTGTAGATAAGCTCGTCAGTCTTACGACCAAGAGCAGCAGCAGCAGATTGAGCAACAGCTTGACGCTCGTTGATGTTAGTCTTCAACTCGTCCAACTTGTCAATATACTCAGGAGCGTAGAAGTCGCTCATGGTTGCTTCAACGGTTGTGTGCGCCAGTTCCATAGGAGTGACATTACCGTTGCGTGATTTAGTAGTAGCAATGCCAGCACCAATCTTTTGGAAACGAACGACAGACGCAGTAGCGTTTGCAGTACGAACAGTGTTCCGCAGTTTAGAACCCATGCGTTGATATGCTAGGTGCACATCGGATTCAAACTGCTTGATGAAGGCTGTATCAATTGTATTAGCCATTTCAAGAGTCCTTTATTAAGGTTGCATTTGTTCTCTGGGTATCCTTCTGCATCCTCAACGTAGGTATCCTAACGGGCTACTCAGTGCATTACGGGCCGTGACGCTAGAGCGTAAACATTCTTTCTGTCAGGATTGCAACGCACAAAATGCACTAAGGTTGTACCATCTTCATCATCTATATACCCAGTGGGTGTAAATCCAAGCCATGATGCCCAGTTAAGAGAGCCTTCGCTTTCTGCTGATATGTTTAGATTTATCTCATAGTAAGTCTGATGAACGTACCTAAGAATGTCAGGAGATACTCTAATAACGCTGCGCCAATCTGTATCCATTTGCTTAGTAAACAAAGACCACATACAGACTTGCTGATTGCCAGTAGCTTGTAGACCAATAAGCTGCACAGATATACCGTCTTGGTTTTCTAATACCATGCACTCTTGTTCTTCTTGCATTTTATCTAAGGCATAGAATAGATCAACGTCTTCATACTCTGCCGCACTATACGGAGCTATGTCATGGTAGAACTTCATAACATGAGACTTTTGCATAGGGACTAATTGAAAGCCCCTACGCTGTAGAATAGGATCAGCCATATAGTTTGCGATACGCCTGATCTACTTGACTAACGTAAGCATTGTCACGCTTTTGCGGATTCCAATAGCGTTCATCATTCTGCATACTGCGTAAAGAATCCTCGGTAATCTGGCTAGACATAGCTGAGTCACCTGCAAATGATGGCCCTTTCATCTTTTCCATAATGTGTTCTAAAGCAACAATACCGCCAGCCGTTTCACACATACGTTCTATTGCATCTAGGCTTTCTTCTGGAAAGAACTGATTAGCAAACAAACTAGCTGCCTCAATGCGATCAGTTGCCGAATCACCTAACAGTTTAGTTTCTGCCTCTATGTCAGGTTGCCCTGCATTCATTGCTTCGGCAAATAACTCAATGCCTTTTTGGAACTCTTCTTGACCAAGGCCACTTTCAAAAGAATGATCAGACCACCAATCAAGCAACGGACTATCTACTGCAGTTTCGGGATCAATACTTTCTGGCAGAAGGTAATCACCTTTAGTAGCAGGACGATCAGCGTAAGCCTCTCTCTGCATTTCCTCTTGCCATGAAGCCTTTAGGTCTTCTTCCTTTGCGCCCAGCTTAGAAGATAATTCATTGTACGCCTTGCCCAAATCCTCTGGCGAGTTAAATTTCTCAGGCAACCAATCCGGTCTATCGGTCGGCGTTTGCGTAACTTCTGCAGTTGCTTCTGCGGGTTGAGGCGATTCATTTAATAATGACTCAGACATCTTGCTTTACCTTATGACCATGCTGCACTCTAGCTTGTAACAAACCAACTATATATCGCTGCCCTTCGTGATGACGCAATTCTTCTGTAGTTATGTTTGGCCCATGCACACGATTTACTGTTATAGATTTAAGGTATTCCATAACTGCCTTACCTGTTTCCGATTCAAACAGATGAGCAATCGTAGTGCTTATAACTTTATCTTGATTAGCTGTGCGTTGTATTCCATCAATACCGATGTTTGCTTTCGCCAACTTTTATCTCCTATTGCAGTTGTTCCTGTGGCGGTTGCTCTTGCATTTGCTGTTGTTGCTGCATTTGCATTTGCTGCGCCATTGCAACTATCTGCTTACGTTCTTCTGGATCACGAATCAACCCGTCAGGCACACCAAACTTCTTAGCAAGATGTGCTGCGGTTTCTTCTGAATTGATTAGTAGGTTAAGAACCTCCGGCCCAAAGGTGCCAAGAACCATCTCAAGAAAGCGACCAACAGATGATATATCTGCATTAGCCTGTGCTTGCGCTAGTGGAGATACAGACCTAACTTTAACTTCCCGACCATTGACAGTAGGAACTTCAATGCGACCCTGTTTCTTAAGAATGTAAATAACGCGCTGCAATACTGGCTGCACTAGCTCTGCTTGCAGTCTGCCAAACGCAGAACCCATACGCCTAGATAAATCAGCCATACGTTCCGCAACCTCAGTAGCAGATGCAGGAGTTTTATCTGGATTGCCTAGCATGTCATTATACAGCGCACGTTTAATGTTTAAGCGCATATCAGAAAGTATAAGCTGAGACACACTAAAGTCTCCTGCTGCAGCAACGGGCTGTAACCCATTGGAACCAATAGCCTTTGGTATAATGGACCCTGGCACTAAGGATATAGTATCAGGATTAATGACGCCATCATCATCCATTTGATACACGCCAGATATAGCCATCTGTGCATTTTCTAAGATTAACTCAATGGTTAGGTTGGTTGTCTTAATAGCAGACAGCGCATTGATAAGAGGACCGCGACCATAGACTTCGCCAGCACACTTAGACCAACGGAAACAAATAAAAGGATTAGCGCCATTGCCCTTAAGCTCACGTTTGTAAATCACGCTTTCGGTAGTCATGCAGTAAGCGTAACTCATATATACTTCTTGGTTTTTCTGTGAGTAATCACGGCAAACCAACTCAAGTACAGTCGTTGTATCCTTACCGCCATTACCCATGCGGTTCTGTATCTGCTCATTCATTTTAGCGTCAGGGTATAAAACCTGCAACTGATTATATCTAATGCCCTTACGCTCACGGTAGATGTGATCTATCCGATCATCAGGGCCAGTATCTAATACAACGTGAGGCAGGGGAATAGCAGAGAAGCGTATTGGATTAATTGCATCGCCTTCTTCTGCAACCAAAACGCCAGTGCCTACGGCTAAATCCATAAAGGATTCATGCACCTCTTGGCTGAAGTTAGAGTTCTGCAAAACCTCAAATACATAGTCAGTGACTTCATCAAGGTCATTATTAACGGCATCACGCTGTTCTTTAGGAACCTCGGAGCCAGCAGTTAGATCAGCCCATCGCGCAAAGTTAGGAACAATGCCCGACTGCAATCGGGATGCAAACTCTTGCACACCAACAACAGCAGTCTCGTCAAATATTTTATCGTCGCGTCTCTGCCCTACGCTTTCATAATAAAATGACTCACGCTGGGGAAGGGAATACTCATAGCATTCTTCAAACAAAGGTATAAAGTTTTCACGCTTGGCTTTTGCCTTAGCGTAATGCTCGTAGTAACCTTTAGCTATTGGATCATCTATCATAATTGAAACCTGTTATAAAACCCAGCGCCACCACCAGACTTAGATCGCAGCAAAGAACGCCGACCACGCGATCCGCTTCTAAATCTTTTAGCTGTAGTTTGCTGTATAGTGTCTTCTGTAGCTTTTTGCTTTTCTTCTGCCAACTCTTCGTTAGCCTGATCGGATAGAGCCTGCAGGTCTTCTGCAGATTCATCCACCATAGGCGCACCGCCCTTATTTAAACCACCACCAAAAATATTAGTGTTAATACCTAAAGGCTTGCCAATAAGTTTATTTGAAGCTCGTTCTATTTTTCTAAGCGGTCTACTTATGAATTTGCACATAGCAATCTCCTTTGTTGGTTAGCGATAAGCACAACACAGAACAATCAGCAACGCACAATTACATACGCGCCCATAGTCCCTGTCTGCGCTTGGGACTACTACGCTTGGCAAATACATCAAAGTCCCTCTTGGCAACAGATGGCCTAGCCGCTTTTTGATTATTCATCAAGGCCCGACCTTCGCCAGCACCCAACAGCATATACTGCAGCGCGTCATGAATGTGACTAAACATATTCTTGTCAGGCTTATCTGCGTATCTCTCGCCAGATACTTCCATGCGGCGATACTGGTATCCACCCTCAAAGCCTTTGATAAGCTGAGAACAACGGCGATCTACTAGAAAAGCGGGTTTGCCTTCTGTCATTTTGTTAAGCTGCGAAGATACCGACTCAAGGCGCAAATCCACGGAATTAGATGGGGCGGGGAATGCTCTAAGGCCAGCACCTCTAAGTATGTGGAACGGGGTAGATTCGTCGGTCTGCGCCCGAAAGTCACCCGCAGGATCACCATAAATAATAACCTCAGAACACTGAGAGAATCTAGTAGCAATCTGCTCACGTAGAACTTCCGCAAACCTAACAATACCCATGTCAAACGCAACGACTTCATCCTGTACTAACCATCTACCTCTAACCTTTTGACCCATAGTAGCTGCAGGGGTTAGACCAAAATCCAAACCAATATACAAAGGATAACCAGCAGCAACAGGGATTTCCTCTTTAGCAACGTGTGTGTCAGTAACAAACATAGGATAGATTGGCTTTCCGTCCTGTATAGAACCCAAGCGATTCATAACATAAACATCTATCCAGCTTTTAGTTTTACCCTGTATTAAATTAGGATAATAAGACCCCATCATGTTCTTAGTATTCTCTGCGCTCTTACTAGGCTTATAGGCATCCACTTCATTCTCGTCGTTCTTAACCTCAGTCATGGCAGCAGGTTGCGTAAAAAATGACCAGTTGTCAGGTTTAACCAACATCTTAGCTTGTTCTCGCGGTATGTGATCTGGAATCGGAACCTCGCCAGACATGATCGGCCACCAGTGATCTTCCTCTGGTGCATTGGTATCGGCAATAACTCCTGTCCAAGACGGCCCTCCCTCACGCATAGAAGGAAAGCGACCAACGCGCATAGTACACGCATCCATAATAGACTTGGGTATTTCTCTAGCCTCATTAACCCAAATGCCAGTAAGCTCTAATGACAATAATTTCTTAACGTCTTCGGGCCTATCAAGAGCTAAGAACAAAACCTCAAGATCAATGTCACCCTTTTTAATGTGGTGAGTATATGGAACCGACCAAGTAAACTTACCCCAATCAGCTTCTGGAAACCAATCAAGCCAAGTCTTAATAGTAGTGGTTCTAAGCTGTGGGTTGGTATTACGAATAATTGCCCAGCGGCTTCTGCGTATGCCCTTGCTATTCTTATCTTGTGCAAGCGCCCTGCGAAATACCTCAATGCAACAGCCAACAGACTTGCCAGAACCTACAGGGCCGCGAATGCCACGAAAGAATGTATTGTCTTTCATAAACGCCTTAAGCGTTTCTCCGTCTGGTTTGTATTTAAAATCAACCACAGTACTGTCTGCCGAACCTCAACATTCTATCAACAGTCTCAGGGGCCATGCCGTCAATCATCTTATCGCATTCCCTGTCGGTGGCAAAGTCCAGCGGCACATACGTTAGATGAACCTTTCTAACTATCTGCCTAAGTATATCTAGCTCTGCTAGGGAAAGGGTAGATATAAAACTCATGTACGATACTGCCTTACTTTTTTAGCAATAGCTTTCGGTTGAGCCACAAACTGCTTACCCTTAGCCTTGCCCTTTCGTTTAGCTGCGGTTGTAGCTGCATATTCAGAATCACTAAGAGCAGCAATAGCTTTACTAGGTAAGTACCGTTCGCCAGTGTCACTAGATCGCTTGCCCGACTTGGTGCGCCACTTCTGCTTGCCCCAATTTAATAATGATCTCTGAGGCTTCTTCATGTGTAACCGCCACCAGCAGCTTTATAACGCTTGGCTAATAACTGAGCCTTACGCGCCGACCACTTGCCAGCAGCAGTACCCTGTACATTCGCAGCCTTAATGCGCTTGAATAAAGACTTCCGCATTGTGGGCTTGGTGTAGTTACCAGCAGCATTAACCGCCATTACTTAGCCTTTGACTGCATGATTTTTCTCTTTAAAGCAGTCGGTAATGTCTTTTGTTTCTTAGTCATAGCTGGCTTTTTCTTGGGAGGACGTCCAACTTTAGTTCCGTAAGTTCCTTTACCACTAGGCATTTGACTTCCCTTTCTTTGCTTTGTTCCGCTTACTAATTGCTCTAGCCTTCGCTCTTGCGTCAGCTTTTGACGATGCGCCCCACACCCTTAAGCTAAGAAGAAGACGAGTTGGCTTTCCTTTTTCGTCCCTTTCGGGGCCTTTCATGTTTCCCATCCGTGCTAGGAAGCTGGCTCTTCTTGGGTTGTCTCCGCTTTTTACTGGAGCCTTCATCCCCGTTCCCTCGCGCCCCTTGGCGTTCAAGCCCCCCTTCGGGTTCTTGCCTTCCTTTCGTGTCCACGCTGGTGTTGCCATGATGAATCCTTAATACCGATGCTAATACGCCAGCCCTCAACGATTACGCTCTTTGCGCTTCTTATTCAAATAAGCAGACTTGCTTAGAGTAGTAGTCGCCTTGCCCATCTCGCCGCTAGGCTTTCCGCTAAAGTCCATCTTCTTAAACTCCTCCGCGTCCTTAACTATGCCCTCTAGCTTCTTACGCTTAGAAACCAAAGAAGAAACAGAAGGCTGGCCCTTAAGAAAACGAATGGCGCGACGAGCAGCAGTAATACTATGACTAACCATCTGCAATGGTGTCTCAGCAGGTTGACCAGTAAGAGAACCCTTGTACTTAGGTATGCTGTCAATCTCAGCACTAACCTTCTTTAATAAACTTCTAGCCCTACCAGCCATAGGCCGCTTTGTTTCCGTCTTCATATCAATCTCCTATATTACCGAGGCTTGCCACGACGAAACAGCTTGTTGTCTAACTCAAGCAAAGTCTTGTTCATGCGCTTGTAATCCTTGCCGCTAAGAACCTGATCCTGCCGCATGTCCTTCAACCTATTAATAATACGAGCCGCGTTCTTCTTAAAAAAACCAAGACCCTTAGTAGGTATCGCAGGAGTAAACGCACCACTAGCATCCTCCATAGAACGAATGCGAGCCTCTAAAGACTCAGCACGCTTTAACAAACTCTTGGTAGACTCTTGTGGCAAATCAATCTCCTGTTCAACAAAACCCCTAGAGCAAAATAATATTTTTGCAAAGGTACTTTTTTTAAGAATAATGTGAGTGAGGGACTACTAGCTAACAGTGAGTCACGGTTTTTTAACCCCCTACCCACTAACTCAGATCAATGCTAACACGAATGTCCCCAGCAACCTGAACCTGACTACGGTCTATGGGCTTGAACCCAGCGCGATCTAATATGTCTTTACTAGCCTCAAGCTGAACGTACTCTGATCTAGCCCCCGTAGCCAAGTTCATAACACGTGCTGCAGCCACAGTAGCATTCATACCAAGCTGCTCGTTGACCCGTTGCATCATGTAAGACTGCACATGCGGTAAGCGTATCGTTTTGCTTGCTGTTACTCTTCCTGATTCACCTTCGGCGTATCCTGCTTCTGTAGCAGCTTCGCGCAATGTGCATCCTGTTGCTACAAGCGTATCTACTAAACACGACTGTTTCTTGGTTAATTTACGTTGCTCTAACATATCTATATCCTGCTATTGCCCCCCCTCACCCTCTCCCCCCCACGGTTAGCAGCTTGATAAAACGTCTGTCAATCCTGTCCTATCCTATGTTGCATAAACCCATACCAATGCACAGTCATTCTGCTATTGACGGATTCTACGTTTACTCTCCTTAAAGAGGAACATACTAAATACATACTAAACACACGCCCTGCCAGCTTCATGCCAGTGGCGTTCCGGTCATGCGTTCTGCTTTGACACCTCTGCACCTCCAAGTCGTTACTGTGGCCAGCCCCGCACTCGTTTGTTCATTGCATGGCCGCCAAAACATTCGCAAGTATCAATTTCCCCTGTCCCTTCGGGCCATTCCTCGCGAGACAAATTGGTACTGGCGAACGTCAAGCACCCAGCAAGCTGGGCGTTTGTCTACCCTGCATGAAGTCCTCGTTGCGGGGATGGTCCTCGCAACAAGACAACTTGGAGAATAGATATGACAAAGAGAACAGCACAACCTACACTTACTGACATGAAACTGGCAGTCATTAAATATCATACACACTCAAATGATAATCCTGACAATAAGGTCGGTGGCCGTGTCATCAACGAGAAATTCCTTATCGGTCTTGCTCGGGACGCTTGCTTCACATCTAACAATAGCCTTAACTTCAAACGTAAGCAAATCGCTGACGCCTTTGCAGACTACGATCAGGCTACCAAAGATGAGAACGCTTACGACATGAACCGCAGCGCCAATTGGCTTGCCACCCTAGAGCCAGAGCTTGACGAACTTCAGGTACGTCATGACGCAGACAAAGAGGTTTATCATCACCTCACAGGCGGTGAGACTTGGATGCCATCAGCCCCCAAGAACACACCCAAAGTTACTAACATCAACTTAGCTAAGATGAACAAGCTACGGGAAAGGGTGGCATAAGCCACCGCACCACAGGGCGGCTTAGGTCGCCCTTTATAGCTAACTAAGAGGACACCACATGAACAATAGACACCTGTTGGACGCAGTGATCAGCGGCATCGCGCTCGTCGTGTTTGTCGTTGGCACTATCGCGGTGCTATACGGGGCTGGCTTTGCTGGCTGAAACGAAATCAACATTTTTTAATTTCACAACGTAGACAATCAAATGGAGATTGAAATGAGCGATGATCTAATTAAACTACTGACTCAAGCGGTTAAGAATATGATTGCCGAAGAGCTTAAAGAACAACTCTCTAATTTGCATACTGATGATACAGTTTTAACATCAGAGCAACGTGATGAAGTTGATACTATGATTCGCGATCTAATCAATAACGAATTAGAGATAGAAGTTCGTTCAGTTTAACATACTAAAGTGGGTGTCTCACAGACACTCACGCTCAATCAAATGGAGAATCAAATGCTAGATACTATGAACACTACAGACTGGGACTTTGCGATTGACATGGAGCCATGCTTAGACATGCGTGGCAATGAGATACCTAAGATGCGTAACCTAATACGCACTGACACAGGTGAATCGCTTGGCACTCACAAGTCTAAGTACAAACCAATCACGCACAGTGATGCGGTCAACTCAATCATGGACTCAATCAAAAAGAGCGACATTAGCTCAGACTACAGCGTTAAGACACACGTTGCAGACAACGGCGCTAAGATGCGGCTTGAGGTATTGTTCAACGACATTATGTTGGATGATCCAGAAGTAAATGATTACATTCAGTACCGTGTCCAAGCATACAATAGCTATGATGGTAGCTGGGCCTTTCAACAATCAGCAGAAGGCTTTCGTTTGTGGTGTCTCAATGGCTGCACTACTGCCGACACTGTAGCTAAGACATGGGCTAAGCATACGACTAACGTAAGCGTAGATAGCTCGGCTCATAAGATAGCTGATGGTCTTGAAATGTTTCTTAATAGCAAGGGAGTATGGGAAGCATACAGAAGTACACCTGTCACTACCGAACAAGCAGAGTCTTTCTTTAAAAAGACTGTATGTAACGTACAACACAAGGCAAGTCATGCTAAGTTTAATGACAGGCAGTTACAGAATCTACTGGGTGGCTTTGATAATGAACGAGCGCAGTTAGGTAATACCAAGTGGGCTTTGTATAACTGTTTAACATCATGGGCTACACACACGGACGAAGCAAAGTCGCCAGAGAATGCGAGACGTATCCGTGAAGCAGCCATCATTAAGGCCATGAAGCACAAGTCATGGCTAGAACTAGCGTAAGGAGAAAGCGCATGTATTCACTAAGTATTCACAGCGTAATTAAGATTGAGTTTCAAGTTACCAAGTTATTCAATAACTTTAGCTCTCGTAATCTTATGATTACTACTAAAGATTATGAGGGTAATATTGTTGTGCATAAAATTCCTTTATATGCAGAGCGATGTAAAAATCTTTTTCCTGTAATTGATACGGATGTTTCACCCCATTATGAAGAGGATAAAGATGATACTACAGAAACAGCAGCTTGATTTTGTAGCTGATATGTTGGGGCGGTCAGTTAGCTGGCCGTCTCACCTTCATGTCTTTGCTGATGAGTTGAAACAAGCCAATCCCAACTTCAACAAAGATAAATTCATTCAACGTGCAACTAAGGCTTGGGAAGATCAGCAGCCTTTAGTGGAGATGGACGATGACATACCTTACTGAATATGAGTGTGCTGATTGCAATGAAACTTTTGATTTGCATGAGCCACCGTATGATGGGCTGTCTATATGTAATGAATGCAGGGATGAACCTAGTTATTGCGGTACTTGCTATGGCAAAGGCGTAACGGAAAAGGATGTACCTGTTATTGATTATGTCAATGGTGGGTACATAGAAACACGTTATGAAACATGCCAAGAGTGCGGCGGTGATGGCTGATTACCTTGAGACTTGGCCTGAGATTAAAGCAAGGCACAAGCGAGAGAAGATAGAGTTGCTACAATCATTGTGTAATCATTACACTGTGGATGTAGCGGCTCGTATTTTAGATACTAAACAAGCAACCCTTAGAAGGTACGCTATAGATCATGGCGTTAGGTTCATACGAAAGATACGGAATGGCAAATACAATTACGAATCACCGCATGAAGTTACTGTTAGCTGCAAAGATACTTGAAGTACGCAAGCAAATGATAACGACTAAAGCTCTTGCAGAAGTATCAAACACAAGCAGACAGTCAGCAGTAGATAAGCTACAGCGAATGCACCCCACTTACTTTAACCGCGAGGGTTTAGTATTTCATTCCGGCACAGGCAGAGTGATGCAGTATTCATTGACAGAAAAAGCAAAGCAATTAATCAAGGAGCACTTGACCAAGTTTGCATAGTCGCAGTACTAGATAGCATGGATAGTTATTATGAAATGCTAATTAAGAAAGCTGCGGAAGCTAATGTACCGTTGGCTAAAGCCTTCATCAAAGCTGGTGTACCTACCTCTACATATTACAGAACTCTCAATGGTTCAGAGTTAAGGTACAGTACAGCTAAGAAAGTATGGAGAATGCTAGAGTTATTAATGGGCGCCCATCCTAATTACGACAAACGTAAACTTACCCCACCAAAATGAAACCTTACGACTACATAATAGGTGAACTTATTAGTAGACGAAAAGACTTAAAGCTATCTCAAAATGATTTAGACTTTAAGATAGGATGTTCAGACGGGTTAGTGCAAAAGTGGGAGACACAGAAGCGTATACCTAGCGGCTTTATGTTATCATGCTGGATTGATGCGTTAGACTGTGAGTTACAAATCAAACAAAGGTAAGTCAGCTTACTGCGATCACTGCGATCAAGAGTGTAGGTATTATGTAGCTATATTATCGGGCAAGTATCCTAAGACGCATTGGTTTCTGTGCATGCCTTGCTATGAGGAGGACAAGTGGCAAACAAAAATAAAAACAAAGGGACTTACCATGAAAAATGGTTCGTTGAATGGCTCAAGTCAATTGGCGTTGAGTGCAAGCGAGTCCCCCTTAGCGGTGCGCTCGGTGGAGAATGGAGCGGAGACATCCACCTCACATTGGACGGACAGCGATGGCTGGTAGGTGAAGTTAAATACAGAGATAAGTCTAACTTCCCTAGTCCATTCACTGTCTTAGAAGGCAGAGACATAGCCTTTTATAAACGAAGAACGGGTAAGCCTCAGACTTTAGTCATAATGTCAGGCGAAGAGTTTGAGAAAATTATACAAGGAGAATAGCATGGCAAGAAAGCCAAGAGTTCCAGACTCAGAAGAGTTTAAATTATTTTGGCAGTCATACCCAAGAAGAATAGGCAAAGGTGTAGCTCGCATAGCATTTATCAAAGCATGTGAAATAGAAAGTGCAGAAGTAATTATAGAAGCTGCACAAAAGTTTCAGTTGGTTAGTGTCAACACAGACATACGTTTCATTCCTCACCCTGCTACATGGCTCAACGCAGAGCGATGGGAAGATGATCTATCACACTTTGATAGCAACAATGACTCACGCCTTGATGACATACTCAATGCACAGTGGGATGATAATGTGTTTAGCTTGGAGGATAAACGCAATGGCACAACTTGATTATAACTATAGAACACAAGCCATAGGCAAGTGGTTGCAAGCTACACTCAAGCGGTACACACCACCGCAAGGCATGACCAACGAAACTCTATTGCAAGAGATGAAGTTCATTGTGCAAGACATCAATGGCATCATGCCCAATCATGTCAACGATGGCTTGATTGATTTGTTTTTAGAGAGAACAGACAGACAGGTACGCGCCATCCATGGAGCGCGTAACTGGCCGTCTGTCAAAGTGTTTGTCACTGCTGCCAAGTCTGCTGCTGATGAAACCAATCGTGCTGTAGCTACAGAAGGCAAGAACGAATGGGACTTTAATCCATTCACTGCCATAGAAAAAAGAATCAAAGCCAAAGACTATGTGCCAGTTGATTATCTATATGGCCGGCTATCACACGGCTTGGTTCATACAACTACAGTTACAGACGATGAACTGGATGAATACAGATTTACCTACGAAACTAGACTAAGGGAGGAACAAGGTGACAAGACCGCCAATGCAACGATTGAAGAGCTTACCTCTAAGCACAACGCGTTTAAACAGGATTGGCATATTAGAGAAGCGAGTGGAGAGACTGAATCACCTAATAGAAATGCAGATAGAAAGGGACGGTGGCAGAAAGCAAGACATGAGTATATCCCAATGGCGCAGCGAGTTGGTGCTGGTGCTTGAGGAATTATTTAAAATAGCTGTTGATGTTGCTGCACATATGCAGTACAAATAGCCTTGATAACAATGGAGAATGTTATGAAACGTACAGGATTTATAGGTGGGTCTGACTGTGTAAAAATTATGCAGGGAGATTGGTATGATCTATGGCAGATCAAGACGGGCAAGATACCTAGCCCTGATCTTAACGACAATCTTGCGGTACGCATGGGTAGTTACACTGAGTCATTTAACATGCAGTGGTTTGAAGAAAACATGCCAGCAGATGACGGTGCTTTCTTTATAACTAAACATCAATATGAATATCAACGCAATGTTGATGGCGTACCCATGAAGGGTACAATTGATGGTATGTGTAGTGATTCTATCGTTGAGTGCAAGCATACCAATTCATACAACACTATGGATGCGTTGATTGAATATTACATGCCACAGTTGCAGTGTTACATGAAGCTGTCTGGCAAAGACGGATGCTTCCTCTCTGCTTTTTTTGGCAACAACAAATGGGAGTGTTCGCACGTTGCATGGAGCGAGTCATACTTTAACCTTATGATGACTGCGATCAAACAATTTTGGTATCATGTAGATACAGATACAGAGCCACTTGGTTACGACCAGCCAGAAACTATGAAGATAGATAACATACCTGTAGATGATATGATTAAGCGTGATGCTAACAGCGACAATCACTTTACATCTATAGCTCACGACTACATTGGCAACGAAGCCTATGCCAAATCGTTTGAGTTAGCCAAGAAAAGTCTTAAGCAAATGGTGGGAGATAACGAACGGGAAGTGTACTGTGACTTGTTAACTATACGCAGAGACAAGCGCGGATCACTTAGAATATCAACACGCAAAGAAAGTGCAAAGCAATGATAGGGGTTTATGCTTTTATACCAGATATGCGTGGTAAATATGGCATTGATGTAGACTACATTGGTGTGTCTAAAAACTTAGAAGAAAGAATAAAGTCTCACTTTAGAACTAGAAAGCCTTACGCAAGTACAGCAAGAGGTCATATTATTTATCAAGAATTTAAAGATAAAGATAAAGCTGAGTGTTTTGAGTCAAGTCTTATTTACGAGTTTAGACCAGTTTATAATAGAAGCATAGGAAGGGAACATAGAATATTATACCCACACTTTTATAAAGTAAAAAACATAAAGAATGTTCTAAACGGAATAGAACGAAAGCCATGGTAAGGAGAATACAAATGGTTGAGAAAAGAAAACGCGGACGTCCAAGTAAAAAAGATCAACACTTTGAAGCTACTCTTGCTAAAGCAAGACTTGAAGCAAAGGCAGCGCTTAATCAAAAGCGTGAAGGCGTTGTTAATCTACGGTATGTAGCTGAACGCCTTCGTGACATAAAAAATATGGACGAGGTAGAAGCATTCTACAAAGAATGTGTCTACAATATTGGCATTAACACACTGCGTAATGGAGAAGCAGATGGATAACCTAGACATATGGAACAGGGTTGAGCAATCAGACCCTAAGTTCCTAAAGCAAGTGAGCTTTGGCTCACGATCATTTACAGCTATTGATCCTATGTATCAGATACGCTGCGCTACTGCAGAGTTTGGCCCCATCGGTAAAGGGTGGGGCTGGATTAACCAAACAAGATTCATTGATTTATCCAACGGTGACAAAGCTGTAGTTGCAGACGTACAGGTATGGCACGGTGAGTTGGTCAATGCCTTTGGCCCCTTCACTGGGTGCCGTAAGTTCTTTGATGCAAAGAAAGGCAGACTTGCCGAGGATGCACCGAAGATGGCTGTCACTGACGGCCTAACCAAAGCCCTATCACACTTAGGGTTTAACGCTGACGTCTTCCTTGGGAAGATGGACGGCAATAAGTACGCCGCAGATAGCGGCAGTAAAACCGCTGGCAATAGCTGGTAAATACAGGAGCCAAAAGCATGGCAGAACACGACAACACTAACTCAGGCGCAGCATTCAAACCATTTGATACGCAGCGCATGATACTACAGGGCAAGCTCAACAATCAGGGTCACGATAGTAAGATCGTACTTGTAGCAGATCAAACAAAAGCTGGTATGAAGATCATTGAGGTGTATCAAAAGCTAGGCGTTATGTTTGAGAACGATAAACAAGGCAATGAAGGACGACCCGATTACTCAGGGCCAGTAGATGATACCAAATTAAAACTAGCAGGTTGGAAGAAGTCTAAAGATGGCGGCAACTATATGTCTCTCGCCCTCTCAGAGAGCCAGCAGCAGCAGACTCAGAGTCTTGATAAGGCTAAGGTGCCTGAGATAGACTTTGACGATGAGATACCGCCGTTCTAATGGGCAATGAACCACACTTTGATGGAGATGACTATGTGCATGAGCGTGACTTCAACAGGCTCATGCCACAGTTACAAAAAGTAAAACAATACATGGAGGAAAATGATTGGGTTACGCTATCTGAGTTAAGCAATGCAACGGGCGCACCAGAGGCAAGTGCAAGCGCTGCATTGCGAGACTTACGAAAGAAGAAGTTTGGCTTTCGTACTGTATCAAGACGATACGAAGGCAACGGACTTTATGCTTACAAGCTAGAACCGGCTGACTACAAAGAGCCGGTAGAGCCAGAGATAGCAGACGATTGGTGGAAGCACATATAAGTCTATTGAGTTGTATAAGATTATGCGGTATGTCGTAGTCACCCGCATAAGATTGTAGTTTCTCCCTAGTCTTATGATCTTCCTCCCTTGGGCGGTGATGTTTCTCCATTGCGTCATCGCCCTTTTTTTATAACGCAGGGGGCGGTCGGCTAGGTCGTATTCATCAGCCTAATAAACACCCCCAGATAAGGCAGGGCCTAAACTGCGTTTATGGTACGTAGCCTCCAGCCTTGTGACTTATCATAGGCCCACTGGATTAGCTACCTAGTGGGCCTTTCTATATCATCAATTCAAAATGCGGCGCATCTATAAATGGTCTGCGACCCTGCGATCTGCGTAAATCTATATAAGCATTCATCGCACCCTCGGCAGTAAGATCACAACCACCAATGTCATTGATGTGCCAAGCTGCACCCCATCTTAACGGCACCTTTTCAAAGCTGGCACCTTCTGCCATAGCATCAGCTATCTCGTCGTATAGATTAAGCTCCCATCTACCGCCGCCATTGTAAGCCATAAGATCAACAGCCAAACCATCCAAGTGTTTACTTTTCATGGTCTGCGATGCACCAGAGGCAACCAACTTACGTTGTTCAGACTTGGTGCGAATGCCACAGATTACAGAAAAGTCTTGCTTAGTTACAGTGATAGCATACTGAACAATGCGTTGAAGCCTGTCATCTACAGTGCCTAGCCTTTGCAAACTACGTTTGCCTAATACATAACCCATTACTTTTTAAATCCTCTCATTGTTCTAATGCCAAAGCTGGCAGCTATACTTGCATACATACCCCACTG
>MDTC01065474.1_pt1 | contig 29082 bp, 29 predicted proteins | sample 811181 | NCBI WGS metagenome assembly MDTC01 (sample SAMN05326644, study PRJNA326480) | marine metagenome | isolation source: seawater | place: Pacific Ocean: North | collected 2011 | reverse complement strand
TGCTCTCGCAAGAGGGGCTAAAATTAAAGGAAAAGGTGCATCAAGAAAAGTGGAACTTACATTTGAAAAAGATTCTGAAGAACAAAAAATTACAGTTGATAAAATCTTAGTTACAGTTGGCAGAAGTCCAAATTCAAAAGGATGGGGAGTTGAAAATATGGGGATAAGGATGGATACATCTGGTAGATTTATTAGGATTGATCGACAATGTAGAACCTCAGCACCGGGTGTTTACGCAATTGGAGATGTTGCTGGAGAACCGATGCTGGCTCACAAAGCAAGCGCCCAAGGAGAAATGGTAGCAGAGATTATTTCAGGTGAAAAAAGAGAATTTGACAAAGTTGCAATTCCTGCAATCGTTTTCACTGAACCTGAGATTGTTTCGGTTGGAATGACTCCCGATGAAGCAAAAGAAAAAGGTCAAGAAGTTATTACAGGGAAATTCCCTTTGGCTGCTAACGGAAGAGCTCTAACAATAGAAGCAGAAAAAACTGCAGGTTTCGTAAGAGTAACCGCAAGAAAAGAAGATCATGTGATTCTTGGTATTCAAGCAGTTGGCAGTCATGTAGCCGAATTACACGGTGAATTTATTCTGGCTCTTGAAATGGGTGCACAGTTAGAGGACATCTCAGATACAGTTCACGCACACCCAACAATGACAGAGGCATTTCATGAAAGTGTATTGAAAACATTGGGTCATGCAATACATACTTCCTGAGGTGATTATTTGAAAAATATCCAAGTCCTGAGGGCTGGAATTGTTGAACATTCTAAAGTTTCAGAAATTATGCGTGTTATGCAACAAAAAAGAATCAATGATGAGATTATTGACAGCATTATTCTTGTTGAGCATCCAGAAATTGTTACTATTGGCCCGAAAGCTAGTAGAGAAGGAGTATCTGTTAGTGATGATTATGAACAAACAATTGTAGATAGAGGCGGAGGAATTACCTGGCACGGACCAGGACAGCTTGTGGCTTATCCAATTGTGAAATGGGAAAATGACGAACAAAGTGTCAGAAAAATTATTAATAGAATAGAGGATTTAGTTATTAAAACTCTGAAAGATCTTGGTATAGAAGGTTACAGAGATTCTGCAATGATGGGCGTATGGGTAGATGGAAAAAAGATATGTTCCATAGGACTTGCATTTCTTCACTGGGTTAGTAGACACGGTTTAGCTCTAAACTATGCCACACCCGGGAATAGAATTGAAAATCTAGCGTGCTGTGGATTGGATGTAGGCACTACAACATCATTAGAAAAATTGGGATATAAGAAAAACAATAATCAACTAATAACAAGAGAATTACTAGAAAATACTCTGATCTCGAATATTGAAAAAATACTCAATAGGAAGCCATTAGAAGAAGGAAATTATAATCTTGAGGATTTTCTATGAATAGACCGAAGAAAAATCCTGTTTCTGAATTTTGGGGACTTGATGAAGAAACTATTTTTTTGAATCATGGTTCATATGGAGCAACCCCCAAAATAGTTTTAGAAGAACAAAAACGATGGCAAAAACTGGTTGAAAGGGATCCTGTGAAGTTCTATGAAGAAATTGCGCCTGAAGCACTATTGGAAGCTAGAAAAGCGATTGCAAAATTTGTAAAATGTGATTATGATGATTTAGCATTGATTGAAAACGCCACTTCAGGAGTTAATACAGTTTTAAGATCTCTAAATTTTAATAATAATGATGAGATTTTAGTTCCTAATCATGCGTACCAAGCTTGTAGAAATACAATAGATTTTGTTGCTAAAAAGAATGATGCTACAGTTGTGACTTGCGAGATACCTTTTCCAATAAATGATGAAGATACCATAATTGAACTGATTATGGGATGTGTCACTGAAAGAACGAAATTAGCATTAATTGATACAGTGACTAGTCCAACCGGTATAAAAATGCCTTTTGAAAAATTAGTTGAATTACTAGAAAAAAAAGGTGTAAAAGTACTTCTTGATGCAGCACATGGAATTGGAATGATTCCTCTAGATTTAGAAAAGATTGGAGCATCATTTACTACTAGTAATTGTCATAAATGGCTGTGTGCGCCAAAAGGTTCAGCGTTTTTACATGTAAGAAAAGATATGCAAGAATTTATCCATCCCCTTACTATTAGCCATGGAATGACTGCCCCTTTAGAAGGAACTTCGAGATTCCGTCATGAATTCGATTGGACAGGGACCAGAGATATATCCGCATGGTGTGTAATCCCATACGTCATCAATGAAGTTTGTAATATGGTGGGGATGAGTTGGGAAGAAATAATGAGGCATAATAATAATCTAGTTAAAGAAGCAAGAAAATACATCTGTAAAGAATTAGATATTACCCCACCCTGTCCAGATGAAATGCTATCAAGCATAGCCACGATAAAATTAAATTTTGATGATTTTACAGATCTTTCGATTCATAAACCTGATTCAATCCATATAGATCTTCTAAATAAATATAAAATACAAGTTCCAGTATGGTATTGGCCTAACCCAGAAGGAAGATATATGCGTATTTCTGCTCAGATTTACAATAACTTAGATGAATATGAATTCTTAGTATTTGCGTTGAATAATGTCTGTAGAAATTAAGCAATACTTCAAGATGTCATGTTCTCACGGGGTTTCATGCCATCTGCTGTTGTAGCCTTAACTGGTGCATCTGGTGCACAGTACGCTGTACGACTTGTAGAAGCACTTTCAGATGCTTCTTGGGAGGTAGATTTGATAGTAACAAAAACTGGTGCAATCAACTTACATTTAGAATGTGATATGACTGCAAAAGATTTAGCTAAGATTAAAGGAGTTACATTACATGATAATCATAATTTAGCTGCTAAACCTGCCTCCGGGTCTGCAAAATACGATGCATACATAATTTGTCCAACTAGTGGAACTACCATAGGGAAAATTGCTGCTGGAATTTCAGATAACCTAGCTACTAGGAGTGCTCTTGTTGCTCTAAAAGAAAGAAGGAAGTTGATTCTAGTCCCTAGAGAAACTCCTTTTGCAACCGCTCACCTAGAAGCAATGACGAAAATGTCGACTTGGGGTGTTATCATACTTCCTGCAAGTCCGGGATTCTATCACAAACCAAGTACCATTGAAGAATTAATTGATTTTGTAGTGGCGAGAATACTAGATCAACTTGACATTGAACATGAATTAAGTAAAAGATGGTCTGGCGAAGAAGTAAAGTGAGATACTCTATCTCTTACAAAAATCAATAATTTCTTGATAATTTGGTTCTATACCTGGATTTTCAGCAACCCAGCGATAACCAATTTTTCCATCCTCATTGATTACGAACACAGACCTCTGAGCAGCGATATATCCTGGCATAACAAAATCAATACCAATACCATAAGAATTTATAGCACTCCTATTTACATCAGAAAGCAATGGAAATCCTATTGAGTTTGTTTTTGAAAACTCATTATTAGAAAATATAGAATCGGCACTGATTCCAAGAACTTCGGCCTCAACATTTTCAAAATCAGCCATAAAGTCCCTAAAAGTACACATTTCAGTTGTACAAACACCGGTGAAAGCAGCAGGATAAAATACTAAGACTACCTTATTTCCTATTGAGTCACTTAGAGTAACCATATTTCTGTCATTCGCCATCAAAGTAAAGTCAGGTGCTGTGTCGCCTACTGATACCATACACTCGCGGGTGCATAGAGCCATTCAAAGATAACCATCGTCAGGAGTTGATTACAATAAACGAAATTATATCAATTAAGGATTGGGAGACGATTAATAGAATACCTAATTATTTACTTTTGATAACTAAAGAATCATGTGAAGATTGTAGAGAAGTTGAGAACTATCTAGAGAAAAATAATAATAAAGTTGAACATCTTATTGTTAATAAAATTAATTTAGATAATCCCAGATCTAAAGAACTGATAGATAAACTAGAATGGATAAAAATCGAAGTTGACTTTGTACCATTTTGGACTTTAATTATTGAATCAAAAAGAATAAAATCCGTCAGAGGAAATGTGAAAATAGTTAAAGAGATTATTTGATTACATATTTTCAGGCGTTTCAATCCCCAAAAGTCCTAATCCAGTCTTCAATGTTCTCGCAGTTAAATTACACAAAGCTAGTCTACTATTCATCGTATTCTCATCATCAGAAACTAAAACAGGGCAATTCTCATAGAATGAGGCAAAATCTTGCGCTAAATGATGTAAATAAACTGCTAAACGATGAGGGCTGTAACTATTTATTGTCTCATCAATTGATTCAGAAAATCCAATTATAGACTTAGAAAGAGATTTTTCAAAATCGTTTACTACTAAGATTTCTGAATCAATTGTGGATTCACGAGAAATAGATGTTCTGCGAAAAATACTACATATCCTAGCATGTGCATACTGTAAATAAGGAGCAGTATTTCCATCAAATGATAACATTTTATTCCAATCAAAAACATAATTTTTATTTCTATCGATAGATAAGTCAGCGTATTTTATTGCACCTATTCCTATCATCCTAGAGACTTTACTACGATCAGAATCAGGCATAGAGGGATTTTTTTCAAGAATTAATTTTTCTGCTCTAGTAACTGATTCTTCTAATAATTCCTTCAGAGTAATTGCTTTACCTTCGCGGCTAGCTAATTTTTTACCGTCTGAACCCATGACTAAACCAAATGGAACATGTACTGCTTTAATCTCTTCACCCATGAATTCTGCATCTTTAGCTACTTGAAAAACCATCGAGAAATGTTGTGATTGCTCCGCACCAACAACATACAGCATCTCATTACACCCTATGGATTCAACACGATTTATTATACATGCAAGATCAGTGGTAGCATAATTGTAACCACCATCACCTTTACGGATAATAAGAGGAAGCGGTTCATTTTCACGATTATACCAACCATCAGGGAATACCACTAAAGCACCCTCACTTTCAACAATCAAATTCTTAGACTCAAGACGTTTAACCACTTCTGGAAGTAGTTCCTCGAACATAGATTCACCTGCTAAATTATCATCATCGAGAAGAACACCTAACATTTGATAGATTGAATTAAAATGCACTAGTGAATAATCAACTAAATTCTGCCATAAATCAATAGTTTCCGGATCTCTAGATTGAAGTTTAACAACTCTTTTTCTTGAACGGAGAGCAAAATCATCGATATTATCAAATTTATATCTCGCCTCTTTATAGAAAGTTGAAAGATCTATATCGCCAACATTATTGTTATCACATTCAATAAAGTGTTCTATCAACATACCGAAAGGAGTACCCCAGTCACCAATATGATTTTCTCCAACTACATTATGTCCCTTGAACAGTAATATCCTTGATAATGCGTCACCAATCACTGTCGATCTTAGGTGACCAACATGCATCCTTTTAGCAATATTTGGCGATGAATAGTCTATAACAATGGTTTTGCTATTTTCTAACTCGACACCCAACCTAGGATCAGAATTAAGAGAGGAAATTTTCTTAGAAATCCAAGAATTTTTTGCTTTGAAATTTAGAAAACCATTTACAATATTAATATCTGAAATTTCTGATAATTCAGAACCAAGAATATTTGCAATTTCTATTGCTATGTCATTAGGGGATTTTCTTAAAATTTTGGAAAATGTATGACAAGGCAGAGTTATATCGCCATGTAATTTATCAGTAGAATTACCAAGTAAATTCACCCATTGATCATGATTTAATTCTAATTTCTCCATAGCAACTGATAAGCTTGGAACTATTTCATTAAGAAGTTCCCTCATTAAATCACCTAGGACCACGCATATCTTAACATTGCCGCAATACCTCCAAAGGAAGTACTCAAGGTAGACCCTTCTTCAGTATCTAATGAAACTAAAATCACTTTAGCAGATGTATGAGATGCAAGTTCTGTCAGTTCATCGATTAGATCCATTGTTTTTTCAGGATCTTCAACAAGTTTATCCGAATCACACTTAGGGCATTTAGGCGTATCTGTCAAACTATTCTGTGTTTGACTCCATTCATGAGAACACGTTTTACAAATCCATCCTACTCTACGTTTTCTTAAACCCTCAGAAAGTAATAACGTCGCCACTGCCCCTTGATCTAGAGCTGCTCTAATCATCATCTCACCATATGTGGCTTTAGGATGTGTTTGCATTACTTCTCTAAGGAAATTATCGACTAAACGCCTTTCAACATCCAATTCTATTTGATCCATCAAACCTCCAGCTCTTTGAATTAGTTCTCTTAGTCCTGAATCATTTGAATATCCTACATCAAAATGTGGTTCCCTAATTAATTTGTTAATTTCATGATGGAAATAATTATTTTTAACAACGAAATCTTTAGTTGCGCCAGGACCCCCAATGATTATTCCTTTCAGATCTTCTATCATTGGTAGCCAGTAAGCACAGGCTCTTTCGGCTGACTTCTTGAAAAAATTATGAGCTGCTTCTTCGATTAATCTCTCAAACCTTTGAGCAGATTGCCCCCCTCTACCATGCTTAGACGGCACTTGTGATGTAATATGCTCTTGACAATGATGTCTTTTTCCTGATGCTAAACCATAAGCTGATTCAGACCTGTCAATAACAAATAATCCATAAGCTGTTTTATCAATTAACATATCTTCAAGTTGAGAAGTTTCGAAAGAAGAATCACAACGGTATCTGAACGAAGGAAAAGGTTCTGGTGGATCATCGACCACTACTGAAATTAATCTACTTTTATTATTCCCAGTTATTACATGACCTACAAACAAAGCAATTCCTCTTTCCCCAGGAGTCTTATATCTCCCCAGTGTAGAAACTGCTGATTCTATAGCATCTGTAACATGTTTTTTAGTAGATTTAGACTTAATATTAGCTGCTTGCCCACCCTCTTGAATTAAATGATGACGAACATCTGATAACATCTTCTCAGGAGGTATTATTACAGTAACTAACTCAGTTCCCATACCTCTCATCTTCGAAACTTCTTCGAGAGTCTTACGAGCGCGAAGTTTACGTTTTTGCATCTCTAAGTCCTCTGACATAGCCTACCCTCGTATATGGGCAAAGAGGCGGGCATTTCAACCCTTCATCCTTAACCTAGCCTAGACATTGATAGAGAAGTAGTGTCTCCGTTTACATGATGACCATCATTGTGGCAGCAATAGGCGGTAGTTTATTGCGCCCAGAAGTAGAAGAGAAACATGTATGGTTAAGTCAGTTAATTTCGTTAATTAGGGATCGGGTATCTGCAGGAGACAAGTTTGGATTAGTGATTGGAGGTGGTGCTCCGGCAAGAGAAGGAATATCATTAGCTAAACCATTAATTAATGATGACTACCACTTAGATAAAATTGGTATTGCTGCAACTAGACTCAATGCTACAATAATTAGAGAGGCTTTTACAGAAGCCGGCCTCTTTGTTTCTGGAATTATACCATCAAGTGTTAATGAAGCAGTACAATTACTTGAAGAAAGGCCTGTAATAGTAATGGGAGGAACTGAACCGGGTCATACCACTGATGCAGTGGCTACAAGATTAGCGATAGCGGTGAATGCAGATAAGTGTATAATTGCTACAAATGTTGAGAAAGTTTTCAATGAAGACCCCAGAGAAAATCCAAATGCCAAGTCATTTGACAAATTAACACATGATGAATTACAACAAATTGTGGGACCTGCAGAACATAAAGAAGCAGGAAAGTCGAGTGTAGTAGATCCTGTTGCAGTTTTTGATGCCAAAAAAGCAAATATTGAATTGAATATAATAGATGGACGAAAAATTGAACGATTTAAGCATGCAATTTTAGGATTAGATTTTGAGGGGACAAGGATTGCTTCGGAGCTGGAAAGATGAGTAGGGCAGAAAAGATTGCTAAGATGGCTACAACGACTGCTAGCCAAGCAAAAGAAAAATCTGTAGTTTCAAGAAAACGGAAGAAGGCGAGGAAGGGTGTATTATTCGAAGCACACAAACACTGCGTGGAATGTTCAATACCAATTCCACTTGGAAATGATTCATTAATCTGCGATGATGATGACTGTCGAATTAATCAAGAAAGAAAAGAGAAATCAAGAAAAAGACTTTCAATTTTACTTTATGTTGGAGTTGCTATTTTTATCATACCAATAATTTTACAACTCATGGGAGCGTTAACTTAAATTGAGAGATTTAAGTAGTGATTATTATGATGGTTAGGTTACTCTCCGTTCTTCCCGGATTTGTAGGATTATTATGTGTAATCTTACTATTAGGGAGCTTAAGGGGAATTGATCTTCCATCAGAGAGGAGTGTTATTGACATGGTACCTTGCGAATTTGAAGATCCTGATCTCTGTCTTATAGCAATGACACCAGAGATATCCCCTCCAACGATTTTTGGCATACTAGATATTGATTTACAAATATCTTGGCAAGAAGCTGATGATGCTTGGTTTGCAGTTGTAAATAGTGATGCAGCTGAAATTTGTCCACCAGATGAGGAAAGTTGGCTGACTGAATGTACAGTTGAAGATGTAGAAAATTATATCATTATAGGTGGTCCAAATGAACTAGATGGTCAAATGACTTGGAATATTAAGACGGATGACTATAGAATAATCACAGGTGGAAGAGAGGGGGCAGATATTGGAGATCAACAGGCCCTAACTACAAGTACTCAAATTAGTCTCAATTGGTTTGTTGAATTTATTTTGGCATTAGTATCATTAACATTATTTTTAGGGGCTGGAGAAATGGCTTTCCCAATAAAGAAATTTTTCTTGAAGTTTAGAGAGAGTTAAGTGAATTAAGTATCGAGTGATTGAATAACATTGGTGAGTTCGGATTAACATGAGCGAGAAATGCAGGAACTGTGGAACCACAATAGACGTTAGTGGATTGCAGAAATCTTACGGTGGATATGATTTGTACTGTAAGACCTGTGGCCATACTTGGCACATAAACTAATTATCTATTTCTCTTCGTTTTTCAATCTCATATCTGGTACCTAAAGGCTCTAGAGAGTTATCTTCAATATGCCAATTTTCTGGCAATATTAATGGATTATTGATTTTATCGGCACCGATTTTATCTATCAGTATATCACGTAGTTCTTCTATTCCTTCACCAGTGATTGTAGAAATAAGATTTTCTGCATCTTCTGGTATTTCCTTAAGAATATCAGATTTAGAATAAACCACTAGTATCGGTCTTTCAGTAACTAATGATCTAATCTCATCCAATAGATTCTGTTGCTCATCCAAAGAGGAGCCACCAGACTCACTAGCATCTATAAGTACAACTAGAATATCTCCAATGTTTTCCAATGCAGCGATAGCTTGCATTTCAATTAGATTTCTTTCATCCATTGGCCTATCTAACAATCCTGGCGTATCTACCATTTGATAGGAACGCCGTCTATGTAAGAAATGTCCAAGATGTAACTGTTTAGTGGTAAATGGGTATGCAGCAACTTCAGGTTCTCCAGAAGATAAAGCTCCAATTAGGGCTGATTTACCCACATTTGGCGAGCCAGCTACTACAATTACTGGCTCATCCGGATCTACAGAAGGTAACTTTCTCAATATATCTCTAGCCTCTCCAAGCCATAGTATTTGAGGAGAGATTTGATGTACGATAGAAGATATTCTACCATACGCATGTCGCCTAGCTTCATGGAAACTTTCTATATCTCTTAAACGAAGAATTTTTGATTCAGATTCTCCTGAAATTTTACTTACTCTTTCTGCTGCCCATTGAATGGCACCGAGACTTCTACGATAATCATCATTCCCTACCGCGGCATCTATCAAAGCCCTATCAAATTCAGAAAGAGCATTCAGGCTAGGCCATTTATCAACCCAATTTCTCAGAGTTGAATCAATAGTATCGGAAGCAGATTGTATCATTCTGACCATTTGCTTCCTAACTCTATGATATTTATCTGGATCTTCTACTAAATCAGATTGTTTGGAAGCTTTTCTAAATGCTTTATCCAAGATTTCTTGAGGGTAAAGTACGGTAGGAATACTTCTCCATTGTGGTATTGCCATGGTCTCACCCAGACCTAGCGCCTATACCATCCCACTTCAAATAAGCAGTCATTTGAGTTTTTAAAATTATAATCTTAGAACCCGTTGGCTTTTCTATGACATAGTTGACCGAGAGGTATGAGTGCAGAGGGGAGTGCAGAAGACATCGACGGTTTGCCTGATTGGGCTACAAAAATTCATCAAGAATATGGGGGACCGAAATTATCAGAACTCGAGGACATATTTCTGGGCCCATTGATTGGAAGAAAATCTGGGTTGAGAAAAGACGACTTGATAGAAATTTTGTTAGATTCGAGAGCACTTCCCAAAAACTCAGAACCGTATATCAGAGGTATGTTGGTAGGAACATCAAGGAATGTCATAGAAATTTGGGATGAAAATGGAGATTTTCGTTCTATTGCTAGAGATGTCATTGTAGAACTTAGATTAATAACTCATCTAAGAAAACCGTATATCGAAGACAAAGAACTTCTTACCTTTGAAAAAGAAGAAATTAGGCGTCGCTCTAATTTACATGAAGAGGCTGAAAGACAAGTTGAAGGTAGAGACGACAATCATGTGTGGGATTAAAATGGATAACTCAGAATTAGCATCAAAAATTTGTATACCTTGTCAAGGAGGGGTACCCCCTCTCAGTCAAAATGAAATGGAAAAACTAATCACTAAACTTAATCCTCAATGGGAAATTATTGATAATCATCATTTACAAAGAGAATGGGAATTTAAAGATTTCAAAGAGGCTTTGGAATTTACAAATATAACAGGTTCTATTTGTGAAGAACAAAATCATCATGCTGATTTCGAATTAGGTTGGGGGAGAGTCAAAATAAAGATTTTTACACATAAAATAGATGGATTGGTAGAATCAGATTTTATTCTTGCAGCGAAATTTGATTGTCTGGATTAGGAATTCATATGAGTGCTATACAGAATCTTCTGAATAGTAGAAGAAGTATTTACAATTTCACCGAACAAGAAGTGGAATTATCAGATTTGGATATTGCATTTGAAGCGGCTAGTAATGCCCCATGCCACAAGCAAACACACCCATGGAATTTTTATGTATTAGGTAATGAAACGAGAAAAGAATTATTGCCTACTGTAATTTTATTGGCTAAAAATAAGGCTATAAGTAACAAAGAAGAGGATATAATATCTTCAGTAAATAGAGCTGTTTCTAAGATAATGGAGGTTCCAGTAATTATAGCTATATCGACAAAACTAACTCCTGAAGATCCACTCCGGGAAGAGGAAGACTATGCAGCTACAGTTTGTTCTTTACATAATCTTGTTCTGTCGCTTTGGGGTATGGGAATTGGCTCACAATGGAGCACAGGTGGTATTACCAGACATTCAATGACTTACAATAAATTAGGAATTGATAAAAAGTTAGATAAAATCATAGGTTTTCTAAAAGTTGGCTATCCTCAAAACATACCGAAAAAAAAGAAAAAGAAGGTCTCAGAAATAAGAAGATACCTCCCTTAAGATGGTGATTATATGAAAAAAGTGATTTATCCAAAAGTCGGAGGGCCTGATTCGATAGAGATAATAACTGAAAAATTGGAAGAAGCTGTTGAAAGTCAAGTTAAAGTAAGAGTTTACAGAGCAGGAATAAATTTTGCAGATTTAATGATGAGGCAAGGACTTTATGGCAGTAATCCTGATTTTCCATTCACGCCAGGATATGAAATTTCAGGAATTATTATTGGAATGGGGGGTGATGTTGAAAATCTAAAAATTGGAGATAGAGTGATTGCGATGACTGGATTTGGAGGCTATGCAGAGGAAGTGATTATTAATTCAAATAGAATAATACCAATTCCGAATAATGTAAGTTTTGATCAAGCAGCAGCAATACCGGTAACTTACGGTACGGCTTACCATATGCTAGTATATTTAGGAGGAATCAAAGAAGGTGATTCAGTACTAATTCACCATGCAGCAGGAGGCGTTGGAACCGCAGCTGCACAAATTTGCAAATCTTTCGGTGCGGAATTGATTATAGGGACAGCTTCGAAATCGAAAAAAGAATTTGTAGAATCTTTGGGGATGTATTTTGTCGATAGAGATAGCGAAGATTTTGTTGAAGTATGTAAAAAACTTACCAATGGTAAAGGAGTTCATCAAGCAATTGATCCTGTGGCAGGTAAACACTTAATGAGATCTTATAATTCACTAAGAAATGGGGGTAAACTACATTGTTTTGGTGCATCATCTGCAGTACCTAAAGAAAAAAGATCAATAATAGCAGCTTTGAGGATGGTGATAAATACACCAAAATTTAATCCAATGAAAATGATGAATTCAAATAAGGCAATTTTTGGAGTACATATGGGAAGGATGGATAATGAAGAAATTTTTAGAAGTCATCTCAAGGAATTAGGGAGGCTACTAGAGAAAGGCCATATTGACCCAATTATTGACTCAGTATGGAGATTTGAAGAAGTTTCAAACGCTCAAAAACATATGCATCAAAGAAAAAATAAAGGTAAAGTTTTACTAGATTTCTCACCTAAAAAGTGAATTAAGAAAATTGTCCCTACTCATTCTCTAAAGCTTAACAGGTCTAGTAGCACCACATGCTTGGCACTTCAGTAAAGTAGTTCTTTCTTCTTTTATGAATCGAGTATCAGGAGATCTGCATTGACCACACAAAATATAGGATTTGACGTATGAGACAATCTTTTCTTTAATCCTCTTTGGAGGCACCCTTCCCTTGAATAATACCCTTACTTGTTCCCTAGTTCCTGAAGTTCCAAGTTCATTAATTAGGAACTGATACACATGATTTGCGTCTCTATCCATTGCGTCGACTATTGCAGCAAAATTTCTTAAAATAGTTTGATTACCTTCGATTAATATCTCTGGTTCAGGCATTGTCCATCTAGATCTTTGACTAATATTATCTGGAATACGTTCGCGTGCTTTTTCTAGCAATGATTCGTACTCGAAGTCTACCATTAGCCTCGCGAGAAGACCCCCCCTTTTCACCCCACCGACTCGGAAACTCCAGTGATAAGCGTAAAATGCCTCCTTACTTAGCGAATATCATGAGCGAAGTAATTGAGGTTAAAGTCGCAAGAACACATAGAGATGCATTGCTACCTACTAAAGGAAGCGTTCATGCGGCAGGATGGGACCTATATTCACTTGAAGACACTACAGTGAAGCGCAGAAGTAGTACAATGGTTAGAACAGGATTACATGTTGCTATACCTGAAGGATTTGAAGGTCAGGTGAGAGCTCGCTCGTCTCTCGGAAAAAAAGGCTTAATCCTCCCACATAGTATTGGGACAATTGATGCAGATTATAGAGGGGAGCTTTTTGTATTGATGACATGGATAGGAGAAGGGGACTCTTATTTGATACAGAAAAATGAAAGGATTGCACAATTGTTAATCACTCCAATACCAAAATCTGAATTTATCGAAGTTAGTATGGAAAATCTAGGTAAAACAGAAAGAGGAGAAGGTGGTTTCGGTTCTACAGGAAGGTTTTAACCAAAAAATACCAATAAAATAGATAGTTTTCATCCGATGGCTTGATACAGGACGGGATTCTAGGACTATTTAATGCCACTAAGCGTAGACGAGCTTCGAGCCAAAGTAAAACAACATCGTAGTAACGGTTTAAACACACAGCAGATTGCTGACGAACTGTCATTATCTCAAACAACAATTCAATGGTTATCCACAGAAGAATACTCCAATAATACAACATCTGATGATAGACCAACTGATGTACAAGTAGGTTGGAGATCTGTAGCAGTAAAGGCCAGTAGAATCGAAGCAATATCATACATTTTTGCGGACATCATAGAAGAAGAAATCGGAGATGAAATAGATACTATTGTTGGAATTAGTATTAATGGGATACCATTTGCTCAAGCAATTGCTGGACAATTAGATTTAGATTTAGCTGTGACACGTTCAATAAGTGAAGAAGAAGGAGCACATATTTCTGAAATATTTGCCTCTGTGTCTGGTAAACAGGTAATTGTAGTTGACGATGTTGTTTCATCAGGTACAACTTTGAAAAAGACAATTAAAAATCTTAGAAATGCAGGTGCTGAGGTCAAACTCTGCCTAGTGCTGGCAAATAAATCAGAAGCTAATGCAATTGAGGGTGTACCTCTTAGAGGGTTGGTTAGAGTAGTTACAGTATGAGGTAGGATTATGCATTGGGCAGATCATACCGCACAGCGGCTATCTGAGAAAAATGACTCACAAGTCATAGCTTCTGGAATTACGCCATCAGGAGAGTTCCACATAGGTCATCTCAGAGAAATCTTGACTGCTGAGATGATTCATAGAGCATGTCTAGATGCTGGAGAAAAATCAGAATATATATTCATAGTTGATTCAATGGATCCTCTGAGGAGAGTATATGATTTCCTCTCAGAAGATTATGAGAAATACATAGGCTTCCCATTGGCAAACATTCCTGCTCCGAATCCTGATGGGACTCCAAATTATAATGGAGATAATTATGCAAACCATTTCTTAAATCCATTTCTGGAAGCATTAAAACAAATTGGAGTAAATCCAATAGTGGTAATGAATCATGAGACATATGAAAATGGAGAATTTGCAGAAAAAATAGACCTTGCAATAACGAATAGAGTAGAAATACGCAATGTTATTGAGGAAATTTCGAGTAGAGAACTACCTGAAAAATGGTACCCATACAACCCTATTGGTAGTGATGGGAGTATGGATGGAGTAGTAATAACAAGATATGAAAAACCGTATGTTTATTGGACAGACAGTTATGGAATTGATGGGAAATCAGATATTAGGAAGGCTGAAGGGAAAATGCCTTGGAGAGTAGATTGGGCTACAAAATGGGGAGTTCATGGAATAACTTGTGAACCGGCTGGTAAAGATCATGGGGCAGCGGGCGGTAGTTTCGATACTGGAATTCCGATTTGTAGAATACTTGGTAGTGAGCCACCGGATAAAATGGTCTATGAATGGATTCAACTGAAGGGGTCCGGACCGATGTCAAGTTCAAGTGGAAATACAATCGGGCCTGTAGAAGCTCTGAGTTTAGTACCACCAGAAATATTGAGATACGTTATTGCAAGAACTAAAATTAAGAAACATATTGATTTTGATACAGGCCCATCGCTCTTTGAAACTGCAGACGAATACGAAAGACTAGTTTCTAACCCTCCGGAACATAAAGAATTGAATAAAAAGAAAAAGGTAGCTAGAGATACAGCACTTGGTGCATTAAGACTGAGTCAAGTGAGAAGAGGTGAGGATGCTACTTTATCCACCGCTGGAGTTTCATTTAGACACTTGGCAATGTTAGCTCAAATAAAATCTAACGATGAAGACATATGGGACTCATTGAAAAGAAGTAAACATCTTGATGGAGAACCTAACGAAGTCCTAATTAATAGGCTTTCAAGAATGAGGCACTGGATAGATAGTAGACATTTTCCAGAAGATGCTAGAATTAAGATTCAAGAATCAATTAGCGAAGAGAATAGAAATAAAATCAGTAATGAACAGAGTGACTTTTTAAATTTATTATTTTCTAGATTGGAAAAAATTGATTGGAATGAAAAAGAAATTAATGAAAATATCAGGTCCGTTTCATCTGATATTGGACTTAATAGAAGAGACGCATATATTGCACTTTATATCCTAATTTTGGGTTCTGAATATGGACCTAGAATTGCTTCGATAATGAATGAAGTTGGTAAGAAAATCACGCTAGATATATTTTCAAAATCCTTGTAATAAACTAGTGAAAATCTCTGATGTAGGGCCTTTTGATCTAGAAGCAAGCCTTCTAACAATCAACTCAGGTGTAGATCTAGCAAGATGATTTCTTTTAGGATTCCTGTCAACAATTAAATCCATATTTTCATCGAGACCTTGGGCTTCTATACCATCAATTCTTACATCTCCCCCCATCACCTCTGAAATCGAATTTCCTATATGAGTGACTAACAATATATTAGTATCAAGATTATGTTTAGATGATTTAAGCAGTCCACCTAGAATCAGCGATGCCGCGCCAGGTTCTGTTATTGCTTCTAATTCATCAGCTAAAATTATTTTTCTTTCGTTAGAGACTAATACATCTGCTAATTTGTTTAACGTTCTTTCTAAAGCACCAGCAGATTGTGTTCCAGAAACTTTCGCTAGAATATGGAGTTCATCAAGAAGACCAATATTTGCATTACATGCTGGCACAGGAAGTCCGGTATGAGAAAGAAGAATCATTGTTGCAAGTGTCTCTAGAAGAGTTGTCTTACCACCAGAATTGGCTCCTGAAAGTAATGCAATTCTCTCTTTTTCTCCTTCTGGTGATACTTCACCTATACCATAAGTAACAGGATCAGATTCGCAACCTAATAGTAGATGCCGCCCATCTTTCATCCATACTCCCGGATATTCAGAAGAGATCTGGGGCATAGTACATTTGTTGGAAATTGCCCATTGGCCAACACCTAACCACATATCAATTTCAATAAATTTTGAGATTGCCTTTCGGGATTTTTTCATTATATTAACTGTCGAATTTGCGATGGAAATCTCGCCATCACTTCTTTCAGATTTAATTGCATTTTCTAGAGCATCGTCTATTAATTCTAATGCGTCCTTATTGACTACACACGGATATTCACTAGAAAAAATATCATTTGGAAGATCTATATCAGAACTTTCGAGATATAATGATATTTTCCTTTTACCTTCTTGTAGTGCAAAATCGATAGTATCCGCAATAGTACTCTTCAATCTTCTTTCTAGACCCGAAATATCAGAATAATATGAAAGTACTTCATCTCCATCAAATGATAATTTAGATTGAGAGGTACCAGAAACAATTGCATCATTTACAGATTCTTCTATAGACTTCACTTGACTCCATAAATTATCACGTAATCTTTCAAGATTCTCAATATTAGTTGACTCATTCTCTAAAGATTGTAATAATAATGTTAATCCTTCGAGTCCTTCTAAGTGCTCAGAAATTTCTTCTCCAATATGATTAATTGGCCATACTTGATCATATAAATCTGCTAAAATAGATAAATTATTTCTATTTATCTTAAGCCATTCAAGAGGAACTTCTGGGACTAAATCATATAATGTATCACTTGTTTTTCCAGTTATCCACCCGTTAGGTAATTTATCTGGTCCATCTTTACCAATCCAAGTTACCCTATTAAGGCCCAAATAATCTTTCCAAATCTCATTATCTGATCGGACTAAAATTCTACATTTTTTCTCTACATGTTTCAAATTTTCAAGTTCAGTAGTATTTGGAACCACGATTACTCTATCAATTCTAGAAGTTGGCTCCCTAGTGTAGCATAAACCAGAGATATAATTCTTCCATAATTTGAAAGATGAATCGCTCTGATTTATGAATTTAATAGCATTTATACACCTATTTCTTCTAGATTCAATCTCGACTATACTATTACGAGGTAGGGGATTTAATATTGTAATTCTCTCTCTTGCAGATCTAGTAATGACGTATTCCGAAATATTATTGATTAAATCTTTATGTAATTTTTTTCCCTCATCAGTAGTAGTAATATCACTACAATTATTATTAGCTAAATTGATTAATTTGACTGCTCTTTGAGGAGAGATACCCTCGATACTAGAGAGTGCACTTACATCTCCATCGTTAATTACACGTTCTACATCTACCAAAGAACCTATTTCAAATATCAATTTTTCAGCTAGAGAATCACCAACTCCTGGTATTTCTTTCAAACTCAGCATAACTTACTTCGATAATTCTAGGTAATTAAGGAAATCGCTATTCTCCAAATATTAGTATGGTTTTAATAGAAAACTAAAGTGAGCGAATATTCAATAATCTAGGTTCAGGTATTCCATCCATTGCTTCTGCTATGGCTAGAACTTCCATTCTTGCACCTGCCATAGTGGTAACAAATGGAATGTTGAGTTCAACTGCTAATCTTCTCATCATATTTCCATCAAGAACAGCACCGCCAGTATTCCTAGGAGTATTGATAATTAGTTGAATTTTACCCTGCCTCATCAAGTCTAAAGCATCCGGAGTTAGACCTTCAGTAATCCTGTAGCATGTTTCAACATCTAACCCCCCTTTATCGCGGAGAACACTGGCTGTACCTCTAGTAGCATATATCTTAAATCCTAATTCAATCAATGACTTAGCCTGAACAATTATTGATTCTTTGTCTGTATCTTTTACAGTGATATAAACTCCTCCTTCTGTAGGTACTGGCGATTCAGTGGCTAATCGTGCTTTAAGATAAGCAGCAGATGCTCTTTCATGACTGCCCATTACTTCTCCAGTTGACTTCATTTCAGGCCCAGGAGCAGGATCAAGTCCTCTAAGTTTAATGAAAGGAAACACCGGTGCCTTAACACACACAGCCTCATCTTGGCGTTCAGGAATATTCAGATCGGATAATTTCTCACCTAAAGCTACCATTGCTGCAATTCTTGCTAAGGGAACTCCAGTAGCCTTTGCTACGAATGGGAATGTTCGAGAACCTCTTGGATTGACTTCTAAAACATATAATGTCTTATCTCTAATTGCGAATTGAATATTGTAACAACCGACTATTCCTAGCTCTATTCCAATCTTTCTAGTCCAATCATCAACTTGTTTCAATACGTCATCAGAAACATTTTGTGGAGGTATAAAGCAAGTTGAGTCTCCAGAATGGATGCCTGCTTCTTCTAAATGTTCCATTATTGCACCCACCAAAACTTCTCTACCGTCAGAAACTGCATCTACGTCGAGTTCTATTGCATTACCAAGATATTCATCTACTAGCAAAGGTCTTTCCGGAGAAAGGAAAGCGTCCTGCATGTAGGATTCTAATTGACGATTTGAAGAAAGAATTTCCATCCCTCTACCACCAAGTACGTAAGATGGCCTGATAAGTACTGGATAACCAATTTCTCTTACTGCCTCACGAACTTGGTCAGGACTAGACGCTGTCATTCCGTTAGGCATTCTCAAGTCATTTCTTTGAGCGAATGATTCAAATCTCTCTCTGTCGCTAGCTTCATCGACTGCTTCGGGAGTAGTTCCTTCCATAACTATATCAAGACCCATAGAGGATAAATGTGGTAAATTATTTGAAAGTGGTAAAGCAAGGTTGATTGCGGTCTGGCCCCCAAATTGCAATAAAATACCATGAGCATCTTCGCGGAGTAATATTTCACTGACTGATTCTAATGTTAGTGGATCAAAATATAGCCTATCACTGGTATCAAAATCAGTTGAAACCGTTTCAGGATTGTTATTAATTATAATTGCCTCATGACCTAAATCTTGTATTGCACCAACTGCATGAACGCATCCATAATCAAATTCTATTCCTTGTCCAATACGGATAGGTCCTGAGCCGATTACTACTATTCTTCGCTTCTTACTAATGCTGAGATTTGGAACATAATCAATACCTATTGATTCAGAACCGCACTCATAAGTTGTGTAATAATATGGAGTAACTGCAGCAAATTCAGCAGCACATGAATCTACCATTCTAAATCTTGGATGTATGGAAAGTTCATGTCTACGTGCTGTAACTGTAAATTCATCTCTGCCAACTGATAATTGCTTAAATCCAGCTACGGGAAAACCCGATAATGCATCCGCAATATGCAAATCTGTAAAACCACATCCTTTCCAATAACGCATCTCTTCTGATTGAATGTCAGAGGGAGTCATTCCTAATTCACCTGCAGCTCTAATTTCAGTTTCTACCGCTGCCATTTTCTCGAAACGATGTAAAAACCAGCGAGTTACTCCTCCAGTCAAATCACGGACATCTTCAATTGAATAACCTCTTCTAAATGCCTCAAAAAGTGCGCCCATTCTTCTATCAGTAGGGATTCTTAACCAATCAACCAGCATCGCTTCTGGCAAGGGTTGTGAGGCCCTTTCATCCATTGTCTCACCTCCTGATGCATCTGCCAATGTCAGTGGCCGAGGGTGTGGTTGGCCATATTCTAAACTCGCCCATGCTTTAAGAAAAGCCTCTTCAAAGCAACGACCTATTGCCATAACTTCACCTGTGGATTTCATTGATGTACCAATTGTCCTATCTGCGGTTCTAAATTTGTCAAATGGCCAACGAGGAATCTTTACTACACAATAATCTAAAGTTGGTTCAAAAGCTGCAGTCGTACCTTCACCAGTAATAGGATTCGGGAGTTCATCAAGAGTATACCCTACTGCGATTAATGCGGCCATCCTAGCAATTGGATAGCCAGTAGCTTTAGACGCTAAAGCGGAAGAACGAGAAACTCTTGGATTGACTTCTATTACTCGGTATTCTCCATTACTTTGATCCACAGCGAATTGAACATTGCAACCTCCTTTGATATTCAACCTCCGGATTAATTTTAGAGCAGCATTTCTCAATTTCTGATGATCTCTATCTGAAAGAGTCTGTTGCGGTGCAACAACTACTGATTCTCCGGTATGAACCCCCATAGGGTCTAAATTTTCCATAGTACATACAATAATCGCATTATCAGCATCATCTCTCATTACCTCATACTCATGTTCTTGCCATCCTAGAATACTGACTTCAATCAATACTTGACCTATTGCAGAATGTAAAATTCCTTGACTAGCAATTTCCACTAATTCCCCCATGTTAAATGCGGTTCCACCACCAAGCCCTCCTAATGTAAATGCAGGTCTGATTAGGAGAGGGAAAACACCCAATGTATTTGCCGCTTGAATTACTTCATCAATAGAATCACAAGCTATTGCTTTACAGACAGGAAGGTCAATCTCTTCACAGACTTTTTTGAACAAGTCTCTATCTTCGGCTTCATCAATTGATGCTAAGTTACAGCCAATTAATTCAACCCCTAATTCATCTAATGAACCATCATGTGCCAAAGCCATGGCTATATTCAAAGCTGTTTGGCCACCCATACCTGCAAGAATTGCATCAGGTTTTTCGATTTCTAAAATACGCTTAACCACTTCTGGTAATAATGGCTCAATGTATATTCTATCAGCCATTTCGGGATCGTTTTGTATAGTAGCAGGATTTGAATTTATCAGAATCACTTCATATCCATCGTCTCTAAGAGCCCTACAAGCCTGGGAGCCGGAAAAATCAAATTCAGCCGCTTGACCAATTCGAATTGGCCCACTTCCAAGAATTACTATTCTTTCCAAATCATCTCTTCGAGGCACTAATTATCACCTCTAAGTGCTCTAGCGATTTTGTTTGTAGGAATTTTTTTATTTACTACATCTGAAAATCTATCGAATAATGGAGCCGCATCTAATGGACCAGGCCGAGCTTCTGGATGGAATTGTACCGTAAACGAAGATTTACCAACCAAGTCTAAACCCTCAACAGTTCTATCATTAGAATTGATATATCTAACTTTGAAGTCCGCACCAAGAACATTCGCACCTTTTTCAGAACATGCACCACTTGGATGAGGTGCAAGCATACCTTGTTCAGGATCTTCAACAGCAAAACCATGATTTTGACTTGTGATGTAAACTCTCTTACTTTCTAAATCCATTACTGGTTGATTGGCTCCCCTATGTCCATACCTCAATTTGTAGGTCCTGAGACCTGCTGCTAATCCCATTAATTGATGCCCAAGACATATCCCCATCACTGGAAAATCTTTCCTAACGGCTGATGCTAATGTTTCCCTCGCTATTGTAGCTGAACCTGGATGGGCTGGATCACCAGGGCCATTTGATGAGAAAAAGGCATCAGGAGACCATTGCTCTATTATTTCGTCGAATTTCATATTTGCGGGGCACCAAACAACTTCAAATCGAGTACATAATTCTCTTAAAATATTAAATTTAATACCACAATCAATTGCAGCGAGACGAGGAAGAGGATTACCATCTACATCCGTAGCTCCTTCATTCAAAATTATTGATTTAGAACAAGTTACTTCAGCAACTAAATCCGAATGGTCTGGAGGTGAAAGGTTTTCTAAAATTTCAATCAATTCTTGCTCTTTTTCAACTGGACCGAATACACATAACACAGTTCCGTGCTCTCTGACTCTTCTTGTCAATGACCTGGTATCAATTCCCTCAATCCCAGGTACACCATGAGACAATAAGAGGTCATGAACGCTACCTATCGAATCACGATGATCAGGTATTTTCATCAACTCTCTACAAACGACACCCCTAGGCCAGACAGATGATGACTCAGAGCCACAAGTATGAATCCCATAATTTCCTAGGAGAGGCCATGTAAAAGTCAAGACTTGCCCCGCGAATGATGGGTCAGTTAGACTTTCTTGATATCCACACATCCCTGTAGTAAATACTAGTTCACCCATTGCGATGGTTTCGGCACCAAATAATTGCCCTTTGAAGCGAGTACCGTCTGCTAATATCAAAAGACCCTGTTCTAAGCTCGGTGGTTGTAATTCCTTTGAATCAATAAGAATATCAGCGGCATCGGTGAATGTTGGTGGTTCTTTAACACCTAAAATATCAGCACCGGGAGTGAATCCTCTACCCGGTGTCGACTCCGACATCATTAATACTGCCAGAACGCGATTATTAATCGTTGACTATAAGAAATCAGATTTTATTGGAAAAATAGTTATTCTTCTTCAAAAGTAATTACTTGTTTTCTTTTACCATTTGGTATCACCTTAATTTCACCACCAGAAAAATATTTTTCTTCTTCGATATCACCAATTAAAGAATCAAGAAATATTGCTAATGCAGCCACCTCAGAATGAGGTTGATTGCCAACGGAAATATTATGCCTTGCCAAACGGTAAACTTCGCCGGGGACTTTAGTACCACCAACCACAATAACCATTGGTCTAGATAAATCAATTTTAGGCAATTCATCTTTCCAAGTTTCTCCATACATTGTTAGATGAATAATTGTTCCTGGTTTCCCATCACCTGAATTTTTTGAAAATCTACGCAAAAACCTTAGTGGATTTTTTTCATAAAAACATTTGAAATTACCACCGAATCTTTTTGTAACTGATTTCCAAGTTTCTAAAGCGGATGGATCTTCTTCACCTGCTAAATGTATCTCATCGGCTCCAAATGCTCTTGCTGTCAATCCTAAATGTGAGGTGATACGTTTGTCTCTATCTCGTCTATGACCTAACCGCAGGACACTAACATAAGGGATTTTGTCACCGTTCACGTTTCTTATGCGAGAGGAACTTCTTCATCAGTATGACCCTCAGGAATATTTTGGGTACTTGAAGAGAAAATATCTACATCATTTGATAATAACCAAGTTCTAACCCATTGAAGTAGTAATGCCTCGAAGAAAAATCTTGTTGCGAAATGAAGTAGTAATGCTAACAAAGTGAGCCTTCCACTGGCAAAAAGAGCATTTTGTACATCCATTTCACCAGTTCCTAATACCAAATTACCAAATGGTTCAAGAATGTAAAACGCACCAAGAATTACTAAAATACCTGCTAAATTAGATAATACTGCATTACCTCTTTCTCTACCGATTGACATAACTAAGGTAGCAAGTAAGGCGATACTTGGAACTATCAAACTTAATTCTGCAAACTCAAAAGCACCTAATTGAGAAATTGGTATAGCTGAATCTCCTAATCTCTCTGCTCCTTTCTCGACCGAAATCCACCAAAGTAAAATTGCCATAATAAGCATGGCTCCAGAAATTCTTCCTCGCTGAAAAATCATATCTCTAATATCATGCCTGTTTTGAGGCTGAAGCCTTTGAATAATTGACTCCATCATCTCCAATGATGATTGATTCATTGAGTCATCATTTGGGATACTGGAAGAGGTTGGATTGACAGTAGATAAACTGTCACTAACTGTATCGTCCCCTATAACCATCGTTGGATTGCCACTACATCACATCATAAAGGATTGGTAGAATCGAAGTGCTAACATGCCTGACTGGAGACCCTTGATAGTTCGCCGGGAAGATGGTTTTCCAAGGATTATGGGTGTACTAAATATCACTCCAGACTCATTTTTTGAAGATTCAAGGAGTAATAACATATCTGAAACGATTAAGATTGCGGAGTCAATGATTAGAAATGGAGCAGATTGGTTAGATATTGGAGGGGAATCGACTAGGCCGGGTGCAAATCCAGTAAAGGAAGAGGAGGAGATATCCAGGGTAATTCCAGTGATTAGAGAATTGAGGAAAAGATTTCCTAAAGTTGGAATTTCTGTAGATACTAGAAGAGCGAAAGTCGCCGCACTTTCTTTGGAAGAAGGAGCAGATATGATTAATGATATATCTGCACTTAGTGATCAAAATATGATTAATGTAGTAAAACAAAGTGATTGTTGTATTTGTTTGATGCACATGAAAGGTTTACCAGAGAATATGCAAAATAATCCTCAATATGATGATGTTGTAATGGAAGTAAGAAGGAAATTGAATGAAAAAGTAAGTTTACTCCTTGAGGAAGGAATTAATCAGGAAAGAATAATTGTAGATCCTGGAATCGGATTCGGTAAATCATTAGAACATAATCTATTACTATTAAAATCTGGTAGAGAAATAATCCCCCTGAGCAACATAAAACTAATGTGGGGAGTAAGTAGGAAAAGTATGTTTTCTGAATTGTTGGGTAGAATTGAAGCAAGAGATCGATTAGCAGGAACTCTTGGAATAGCAGCAATGTCGAAATTAAAAGCCGTAGATATCATCAGGGTCCATGATGTCGCAGAACATGCAGACTTGTTTCGCGCAATGTCATCTTTGGAGGATCTATAATGACTAATATCACTAAGAATATAGTTGACATAGATGAAAATCTTCGTTTATTAGGAACTGCCCATGTAAGCAAAACCTCAGTTGATCTTGTCAGAGAACAAATTAGAGATTTCAATCCTGATGTTATCGCTGTAGAGTTATGTGATTCGAGATTATCGGCATTGAAAAAACCTGAAGGAATAGATAATGAAGATTTACTAAAAATCATTAGTGATGGGAAAGCTGGGATGATTTTTCTTCAATCCGCATTATCTGTTCAACAAAGAAAGATGGGGATCGATACTGGAGAAAAACCGGGTGCAGAATTATTGGCTGCAATTAATATTGCAGAAGAAGAAAAAATACCATTTGAATTAATTGATAGGAATGTAGTTATTACACTAAGGAGAGCCTGGCATAGCATGGGTTTTTTTGAGAAATTTAGAGTTTTTGATGCATTATTATCCGATGAAAATGATGATGATTTTGATTTGGAAGAATTACTCGAAGATAGTGATTTACTGTCTAATATGATGGAAGACGTATACAAAATTGCGCCAAATGCAGGGAAGGTTCTGATCGATGAACGAGACGAATTTTTAAGTGGACGAATTCAGCAAATACGAGGAAAAGGAAAAATTTTAGCTATAGTTGGTGCAGGACACTTAAAAGGAATACAAATAAATTTAAAAAAACCATCTTTAGAGACTACTTCTAAACTTACTAAATTAAACGAGCAACCAAAAAAACCGAGCTGGCCTAAATATTTAATGACTACAATTCCTATATTCTTAGCATTAATGATCGGGAAAAGTATCTATGAGGGAGATATTTCTGAGTTATTAGATTCAATCTCGATTTGGCTGATTTTAAATTCATTTTTAGCAGGTTTGGGAGTTCTACTAGCTAGAGGTCATCCAATGTCAATATTAGTTGGCGCAATAGCATCACCGATTACATCTCTAAACCCAAGTCTTGCAGCGGGATGGTTTGCAGGCTATACTCAATTAAAAATGGCGCCACCTACTGGAAAAGATGCTTATGATTTTCTTGAGTTTTCAAGTTTATACAGTATTTTCTTCAAAAATAAAGTTGGTAGAGTACTGATGGTTACAATATTCGGCAATCTAGGCTCGTCTGCGGGTAGTATTCTGGCGATAGCTCTGATTACATCAGGATTTATTTAAAGTGATATTATGAGTAGGAAAATTGGAATAATTTGTTCTATAATAATTAGTATTATAGCCTACTCAATGAATAATGTTTTTATCGATTTAGACATTAAAATTGGAGCCAGTACTTTGGCGCTTATTTTAGGTGCATTGTCAGCGAATCTTGTACCTAACATAGAAAAAGGAGGGAAATGGATGATTAAAATAATGATGCCCTTAGCAATAATTCTACTTGGTTTTGCTTTGAATTTAACATCTTTCTTTGGTTCGGATATAGGATATCTTGGACTAATTGTAGTTATTATCACAGCAATAACTAGCTTCATGGCATGTTACTTTATTGGAAAATATATGAAATTAGATTTAGAAACTAGTTTGGCACTCGGAACTGGTGGGGCAATTTGTGGAAACAGTGCAGTCATAGCCGTATCTCCTGGGCTGAAATTAAAGGAAGAAAAAGTAGGGGTAATACTTGCAATAATTAATTTATTAGGTTTGATTACATTTTTCATAATTCCAGTTCTATCAAAATTATTGAATTTGACAGAGGAACAAGCAGGAATTTGGGCAGGTTCTGTAATCCATGCAGTACCTCAAGCAATCGCAGCAGGAGAAAGCATAGGACCAGAAGCAATAGTGATAGCTACAACAGCAAAATTATCGAGAGTCTCACTATTGGTCATAATAGTCCCATTATGTGCAATAATAGCGAATAATAAAGCAAAGTTGGAAGGTGAGAAATTTAAGATCGGTACAATTCCATATTTCGTACCTGGTTTCATCATAACTGCAATATTATCAACATGGTTTATGCCTACAGAAATTTCCAATCAACTGGCCTCCATAGGTAAAATATTGCTACTCCCTTTACTTACATCAGTTGGATTTTTCATAAATAAAGAAAGTATGAAAGATGCTGGAGGACCTGTATTAATAGTAGGTTTGATTGCAACAGTTTGTATGTTAATTAGTAGTTATTTGGCAATAGTGATTTTTTCATAATAATAAAATAAGGAGATTTTTACATGGAACCAAGTACAATTTTTGCTTTAATTCTAATTTTTTCTACTGCAATTATTTTTTCACCACTAGGTTTGGGAGGAGGTATTATTTTTATGCCAATTCTACATTATATCATTGATTGGGAGATTAAAACAGCAATCTTAGGTTCTTTGATTCTAGTATGGTCAGTGTCCCTAGGTAGCCAGTTCGCCCATAAGAAAGGCGGGCATGGAGATATTGAAATTGCCAAGAAAGGGATGATGTTTGGAGTTCCTGGTGCAATAATTGGAGTGACCTTAGGTTTCTTATTAATAGAATATATCAGCGATATTGCGATAAAAATTATTGCATTAATCATTGTTTCTTGGATATGCTATAAAGCCGCACTTAGGATTTTATCTAAAGAAGATATAACAGGAGAAGCAATAGGAGAAATGAATGAAAAATATTGGCTGACTGGAATTTTCATGGGAGGTATGTCATCAGGACTTCTTGGAATAGGAGGGGGAGGGATTTTTGTAACTATGAATAGGAATTATGGAGGATTAGATAGCAAATCGTCAGCAGGTACAGCATTCATGCTAGCGGTAATGATTGTTCCGACAGCAATAATTTCTCACTCATTAATCGATGGTAATGTTAGCAATTTGATAGAGGAAGCCACAACAATGGGGATATTTGTACCATTATTAGTTATGAGTTTATCTTTTACTGGTGCTAAATATGCGATAAAATACTTACCTGTAAAACTAATTACTGGTCTGTTTATACTAGTCATTAGTATTAGTATGTTTAAGTACATCCAAGAGATTCTAGCAATGGTAATCTAAATTGATTCGATAATCATTGCAATACCTTGTCCGCCACCAATACATGCTGTTGCAACGCCAAATTTACCACCACATCTCTTTAACTCATGCGCTAAAGTTAGTACTAATCTAGTACCTGTTGCTGCAAGAGGATGCCCTAAACCAACAGCACCACCATTGACATTGACTTTCTCGACATCTAATCCCAAATCTTTGATACAAGCAACTGCTTGACCCGCAAAAGCCTCATTAATCTCCCACCTATCAATATCTTCAATACTTAGACCGGCCTTTTCTAGAGCCAAACGGCTGCTTGGTACAGGTCCATATGCCATGATTGCTGGTTCTAGACCTACAATACCCCAAGACACAATCCTTGCTAAGGGTGAATCACCATCTAATGAAGCCTGAGATGCTGATTTAATTACAACTGCAGCAGCTCCGTCGACAACTCCGCTAGCATTACCAGCAGTAACTAGGCTTTCTGGACCAAAAGCCGTTCTTAATTGAGACAAAGATTCAGGAGTTGAATTGAGAACTACATGATCCTCATCTTTGTATGTAATATCTCCTACAGGGACAATTTCTTTTTCCCATATGCCATTCTCTATTGATGAAGCAGTCCTACTGTGTGAAAGTGCCGCAAAATCATCCGTCTCTATTCTCGTTATTCCTTTCCTTCGACAGATTTCATCGGAAGTCTGGGCCATAAAAGACCCACACATACCATCTAATAAATTTGTAAAAAGATAATCTTCCATATCTTTTTCCAGAACTGTACCTTGTTTTGGAGGTCTTGCTAATTTGTATGAATCTCTCATTCCACGTAAGACATGAGGTGATTGAGAAAGATTTTCCATACCTCCCGAGACTACAATTGAAGCTTCTCCAAGCATTATCATTTGTGCTCCAGTTACAATAGATTGTACTCCCGAACCACAGATCCTAGATAGAGTTAGCATTGGTACTTCTTGAGGTATACCAGCACCTAAACCTGCATGTCTAGCACCAAATATTGCTTGGTCACATGTTTGTAATGCATACCCCATAACAACATGATCTACATCTTCCGGAGATGTACCTGTTTTCTCTAGAGCGCCTTTAATGGCTATTTCCCCTAATTTTAAGGCACTTGTATCTTTCAATAGACCGCCAGGCTGGCCATCTCCCCTTTTACCACCTTGCCACTCGCAAAATGGCGTTCTTGCTCCGCCAACAATTACTACGTCTTCAACGACCATGTTAGTCCGAAGTACAAATCATTCATGAGGCTGACTATCCAGTTAGGACAGAATCTCATTCATTGGTATTGTCTTCTGATAAGGATCCGAGATAGTCTGGTAAATCTACACCTGCCATCTTTGCAACATCGTGGAT
>MDTC01053114.1_pt1 | contig 29082 bp, 25 predicted proteins | sample 811181 | NCBI WGS metagenome assembly MDTC01 (sample SAMN05326644, study PRJNA326480) | marine metagenome | isolation source: seawater | place: Pacific Ocean: North | collected 2011 | reverse complement strand
GAAGATGCCTAAGCGTACAAACCGTAAGCGCAACACATCCGAGAAGAATGTGATTTCGTTGGATATTTAAACTGTCCTATAAAACACAAAACATAAAACATAAAATATACAAATTGTATATACTATGTTTCGACTGTCCAAAAGTAGTATTGCTATTAAAAACGACCGTAAATTGTTAAACCGCATTAACAATTTAGATACAAATGTGACGAGTCAAGGAGGACGGTTAAATACAATTGAAAAGTTTCCCGATATTGATAACTTGATTCATGCATGCAGCACGGTGTATAGTAAAAATGTAAAAAACGCGACAACGACAATATACTCTGGTAGCGGGTCATTCGTTTCTTTCGGGGCGGAAGATTTACAAAAAGGTTGGTTTATGACTGCAGCACATACGATAATGGATGATAACCGAACTTTACACCAAGAAACACACATTGTTGATCCGCACACAAACTTGTGGCATCCTATAAACAACGTACACATATTCATCGACGGCATAGCAGATATTGCACTGATTAGAACGGATATCGATATGACTTCCACACCAAATTATACATTGAAATTGGCTAGTGCTATGCCCAATCAAGGTGACCGTTGTTTTGTATTTGGTAACCCATTAGGCATTGACGCGGATTCTATTAGCGATGGTATTGTTCGTGACCCTCATTTTTCAGAATCAGGTGGTCAACAAATCGTGGATTCTATATATGTAAGTTCTCCCAGTCTCTCTGGAAACTCGGGTAGTCCTATATTGAATACAGCTGGTGATATTATTGGAATATTAACATTTGGTGCAGAAAACCAAGAGTCACTTGCAGGTGGGGCAAATATAGATACAATGAAAAAGGTTTTTGAAGTGCTTACGGCGGAAAATGATAACCGTGACAAAAAGAAGTATTTGGGTATGAAATGGATATACCCGTCATCGTTTTATCGTAGGACGAATTGTTATACCAATGTGAATATTCCTATACCGAATCAAGGAGCTGTCGTAGATTTCTTACACGCGACTTCTCCGTTTTCATCTACTAGTACTGGCGGCCATACCCTAGCACAGTATGATGTATTACTAAGCGCGGTCGTAAAAGGGAAAGTCATCAAGTTCGGTACAGCACAGGGACAAGTTTCGCCGGGTGTATTATGCTATGAATATGACATAGACCAACCAATTGAACTTGAAATATTTCAAAAATCAACACAACAAACGATGATGATATCCTTTTATTTGAACAAAACGTATAGCCAACAAACTCTGAATAACGATACTCCATTAATCGGGGGTGTATTATCTGAGTCTGAATCAAATACTGATATTACAAATAAATCAGTTAAACTTTTGTAAGTTGATATAATATAATGTCTTTTTTTGTATATTTATTGATATCTAGTAAAAATACAACATATGTGGGTGCTACCGTAGACTTGGAAAAACGTTTACGACAGCACAATAAAGAAATAAAGGGAGGTGCGCACGCAACAACTACGCAAGTGAACCGCGGTGAAACTTGGGAGCGGGCATGTCATGTATCAGGATTTCCTACATGGCAAGCCGCATTACAATTTGAATGGAGATGGAAACAACTATCCAGGAAACTCCCACAAAAAATGTATCCATTGACCCGACGCTTGACCGCATTGAAAACACTATTAGAACTGGAACGTCCCACTTCAAAGGCACTCGCATATAGTGAATGGGAAGAACCACCAAACGTAAATATTGAAACGGATAAAGCATACGAGATATACGACATACTTTTTCCATCAGATGACAGCGTTCATTGGACACTTACTTGTATTTCGTCTTCTCATACATAGTCATCATTTTAGCCTTTTGTGTAGGATAATCGACAATCGGCTCGGGATATTTGATTTTCGCATATTCGGGTTTGCTGTGACTATCATACCAATTATGTATATCACTATCTGTAACATCTTTCAATTCCGGAACCCATTTGCGAATATATTCCGCCTTTGAATCAAACTTACTACTCTGTATCCATGGGTTCATATCGCGGAAATACGGTTTCATGTCCACACCCGTTCCACTGATACCTTGCCAGTTACCATTGTTACTAGCAATGTCATAATCCGTCAATTGTTGTGCAAAATAACGCTCGCCTATGCGCCAATCTACTAATAATACTTTGATCAACACACTCGCCACCAACATGCGTCCACGATTATGCATATATCCAGTAGTATTCATTTCGCGCATACACGCATCTACAAGGGGGAATCCGGTTTCGCCCTTCTTCCATAATTTCGTATAGGTCTCGTTATTTTGCCATTGTATATGGCGATATCTTGGTTGAAATGATTTTCCGACCACTTCGGGATAACAATACAATACGTGAGCGAAGAACTCGCGCCAAATGAGTTCTCGTATAATACCGTGTCCAACCCCAAATGTTTTCTTGACCTTGTGGTATACTTCACGAATAGAAACGCACCCAAACTTGATATATGCAGACAAATGTGTCGTCTTCTTTTCAAAGAAATCGCGTGTGGTATCGTATTCGTTTTGCTTCTTGGACGCATTCAATAATTTGAGCAACCCATTGTTTCTTCCTCCATGGACAAGAACATCGTCGTTTTTCTTTATAAACCGTTTTCGCAACACACCAATAGAGGCCACGTATTTATTCGCGGACTTTCCGTTTCCAATATGTTTTATAAGTGGTCGGGACAATCCTTGTACGGGCTGTTTTACAACAGTATTGTAAAAAGGAGTATATTTTTTGTAAGCAGTTCCACTGCCGGTGAGAACCGACCCCGGTGGATATAAATAATAATCTTCATATTCCGAACATTGGACGTTCATTTTCTTACATAGCTCGCGGGTTAGTCCATCGCGCGCCACTGCATACGGAGAATAATCCTTGTTATAAACTAAATAGTCTATTTTTAATTCGCGCACGAGCTCATTGAGAACTTCGGTTTGTTTTCCGTAAAAAGTCATTAGGTTTCCGCCCGCATTTCCGACCTGCTTCGCCAAATCATCTAAAGACTCCATCATAAATTGGATAGAATTATTTGAACGAAACTTGTTGCGGAAACTGATTTGTTCGGGTGTAAAAATGAAACATAAAAATAGTTGCTTACATGAACGGGTGGCCTCCGCTAATCCGACATTATCTTGTAAGCGTAAATCTCGGTGAAATAAAAAAAGTCCATTTTCGTATGTCATATTTGTAGTTATAATATAACCGTAAAATAATTTCTATATTGATACGATATAGAAATTAGACGACAATATACATATACAATGGATTATATTTATACTTTCGCTATCGCATGTGGCGTTTCATATGGATTTATTATGAGAAAACGACTATTCAATTATGTCAAAGACCGAAGCATTGAATATTTTATCAATAACCAAACAACCATCGGGTCATGTATTCGAAAATACGAAAATGTAAAAACCAAACTCAATGAAACCTGCGACGCCGTTTATTATGACATCCCCTATATGAAAAACATAATAGATAGTGTTGTGTACGGGAGTTCATATGTGGTGTCGCGCATTCACAGCCCTCAATATATGATCGAACCTTTCGCCGACAATTGGGTTAATATTACTACACTCACTAAAAATGAATTTCACAAGGACTGCAACCAATGTAAACAAAAATATCAGAAAGAAAACAAGGAAAGCAAGGAAAGCCAATCATATGTGTATGTATCAAACCAACACTACGAATACGTTGCATCTACCCGGGACGGGATTTCCATTTTCCCTACAATGGATTGTATTCATGACTACAATGCGTCCATTTCAAAGTGTATTTACTATGACAAAAATACAAAAGATGAAGTATTCGACAGTATGTTTCTAGAATCGTTGCTAATTACAAAGCGCACAATGGAATCCAATAAAAAACAAGAAATCTATTATACATATCGGGTAATAAACGATGTTGGAAAACAAATAACTGGATTACATGAAAACTTGGTGCCATGTAATAAGATGTTTTTGTCTATTTCATATAAACACCCCAAGATGAAGGAAAGTATTCATATGAATATAGCAAAGTCTCACTTGGTGGTAGGAAACGAAATATTATCGGCGGCATTCATATACAGATACTTGGAACATCAGAGCGAACACTTTGTTTTTGACGAAGATTACACTATCGAAATAATGGATTCGGAAATCAATATGTTCTCCATTAAATCTACCCAACATTTGTTATTGTCAAAAGATAAGTATAAGATTGTATAACCAGAAAATTGTATAACCAGAAAATTGTATAACCAGAAAATTGTATAACCAGGAGATTGTATAACCAGAAAATTGATTAGTTATTATGGGTAATTGAGAACTAGAAACAATATAAAGTCATTACATATTATCATATACGGGAACAAACATTATGGATACACTGAGTATTCCTAACCCATTACATTCTTTGGATGATAAATGGGATTTGTATTACCATTTACCACAAGATAATAACTGGGAACTCTCCGGTTATACAGTTATTATCAATTCCATTGAGCATGTAGAACAACTATTGGAGCTCAATGCACATATTCACGACACAATCATTCGGAATTGTATGTTGTTTGTGATGAGAACAGGTATTACCCCGATGTGGGAAGATCCGAATAACCGCAATGGGGGCTGTTTTTCATACAAAGTAAGCAATAAGTATGTTCCGAATGTTTGGAGAAACTTGATGTATGCTTTGTGTGGAGAATCCATATGTATGTCAAAAGAACAGTCAAAAGAAGTGAATGGAATAACCATTTCACCAAAAAAAAAGTTCTGTATTATAAAAATCTGGTTGAAAACTACAAACCTACAAGACCCAGGTATTATATCTGCTATACCGAACTTATCCAAGCAAGGATGTTTATTTAAAAAGCACGAACCCGAGTTCTAATTATTTTAGATTTGTATAATTATAAATCTAAAACCTTTTTTTATGATGGCGGTAATGGAGCAAGACATAACTTGATTTCTCCCAAAGACGCAACATCATATTTCACAATTAATGGCAAATCATTACCAAGATACATTTCCAAATTGCTACAAAGGGGGGTGCATTTAATAAAATGACTCAAACTCTTCAATGAGAACTCACCTTGAATGATTACTGACGGGTCAGACTTCTGTAAAAACTCCATATTCCCGTCCGATTCTGAACGATAAATACGAGAACTTGCAAAACTACCTTCACATGCAAAAATCAAATCATTCCCAACCGACTTGATTTCAATACGGTCCGAAATCCCATTCAAATCGCGAATGATTTTCTGGAAATCAGTAGTAGGCAAGTTGATAACCGTCGTATATTCCACATCAGGCACAATCAATTCTTCCATATCTGGTTCAATCAAACGCAGTTTCTGACTATAACATTGACGGATCTCACCGTTATCGTATTGTAAACCCAAATGAGATACAATTCCATCGTTGTAGTCGTCTTTGTCAATATACATCGACAACGTATCATCATTCGACATTGTAGAAATTACCTTGAATAAATGCAATGTATTCGCGCAAACAATAATCTTATCCGGGTCACACTTGTAATGTTCAAACTTGTTGGAATATAATGCCACATTTACCAAAATTGTATGTGTTTTGTCAAAGTTAATAATTTTAAATCCTTCTTTTGTAAACGTAATAGTCGCATCCGTTAAGATGTCTTTCACCGCCGTAATCATATTACGTATCGGTTGTATTTGAACGGTCTTGATTGTCATTACATTGTTCTCTTCGTTCATAATCTACTCTGAAGTACGTATTCAATAATGTGCGTTTGTTTTTATATATCTATTCTTAAAAAACATATTAGAACATATTTAGTGGATTGTTTTAGAAACAATACAGTATCATCACAATTGTATTTACAATAGTTACAATTCTAACCCATATAAATATTATTTTATAATTATAGTAAAGATGCGCCCGTGTTATTTCTTTAACATTTTTCATGAACTCGGACAAAAAAAGTCAGGAATACACAGCTCCGTCAAAATCGTGCGTGATGCCATGAGAAAGACTAGTTATAATTGTTCTGATTACTATTATAAAGATATATACACCGCACCTGAACAAGGTGGGATATTCAAATCGCTTTCCCATATTCATAATGAAATAAGTGATTTCCATAGACCGAAGCCATTTACTAAAGACAAACTGTTTTTTCTTGGAGGAGACCATTCAATTTCCGTAGCTACTTTAGCACATTCATTGCGACGCGTGAACGACCCTTCCCAATTAAAAGTTATTTGGGTAGATGCACACGCAGATTTCAATACATACGAAAAATCTGAAACTAAAAACGTTCACGGGATGCCATTGTCATATGCTACCTGGATAGATGCGAACAAATACATTTACAATTTGTATAATGACCGAATGAAACTCGATCCGAAAAACATTTTATATATTGGTCTCAGAGACGTGGACCCATACGAGAATGCACTTATTAAAGAACTAGATATCAATGTAATTACCAGCAGAGAGGTAAACGAAGACCCAGAATACGCATGTAAGAGATTATCATATTTTATTGACTCTACACCAGTGCATTTGTCATTTGACGTTGATGCATTAGACCCTACCATTTTCCCGTGTACAGGAACACCCGTTCCGGATGGAATACAATTAAGACAACTAATACAGCTATTATCGTGTGAAGAACTTCAAGAAAATAAAATTGCTACTGATATAGTGGAAACCAATTTCGAATTAGGTGACATACTAGATAAAACCACGTCCATGATTTCATTGCAAACACTGCTGAGAGCAATCATTTAACTGTGAAATATTGTGCGTTTAATCTCACATCCATAAATACATTTCTAATATTCAAAATGTATTTAGGGCAAGGATTCGTATCATAGAATAAGCAATATAACAGTTAGTCATTTAGTAAATTATATCTTCTTATTATATATTATAACCTTACAAATGACAACAAAGTTAGATTCGTCGGTGTATGCTGCTATGAATGAAAATATGAGCACAATGTTGAAAACTGGTCTATACGGAAGTATTGGTATTACTATATATTCCGATGAAGCCGGAACTACAGTTGCTAGCGACAGTGCTGGTGCGATTGACAAGCGCCCTCTTAAGCAAATCAACATCACTGCGCCTTACGTGGTAAAGGCCACTGGACAACAAGTAAATGCTTCTATTACACTTGTTTTTGGTGACAGCTCCTCATTAAAGGCAGTCGATGCGGTTGATAATTTTTGGTATAAATTGGAAGGTATTCCTATTCAGCGCCGCCAATTCTAAGCAGCTAATATAAACTATTCGTTATGATACATGTGTATTATAACGAAAGGATGTCGTAAAATAACGAAAGGATGTCGTAAAATAACGAAAGGATGTCGTAAAATAACGATTACACTAATTCTATTGTTGGTTTATTATTTACCATTTTTAAATGTCCTGCGAGAACCAATTCTCCACCTAATGTGTTTGCGCGTTGGTAACTATCAATTGTAAAGATTTCATTTGTCTTAGGATTGAGAACATATTCATTCTTTTTATAGGTTATTTTTTGCCCCTTCCACGATACTTTCTTCACGTCCAACCCCATTTTCTCCATTTGGTCGCGTTCAAACGTTGGATACGATGAGAAATTATTCGATTCTACTTTTCCATATCCATAACATACCAATTGCTCGTCGGAGTTAGTCTTGGTAGACGAGTTATATATGTTACAATCAACCGCAGTTTCTTTGATGGTTCTCAATATTTGATTATTAATACGCTGTTTCATACTGGCAATTTCATATAATGTTTCATCAGTAGTAACTGGTGTCTTCTTGTCCAATCTGCTCACATCGCGAATGCGGAGTTCAATGTTTTTCTCATCTGTCATTTGTTCTTCTGTAAAAGTGGTTACATAAAAGAATACTTTCACTGTACGCATTTCTTCGGGGAGTTCGTCGTGACTACAAATACGTCTTGCGCGACCGATCACTTGTTCTGGTCTCACCATGTGCCAATATGGTTCCACAATGTGGACATATCGGGTATTCTTCAAGTTGATACCTTCTGCGCCGGATGCCGTAATCATGATGATTTTGATGATTTCGCCATACATATTGTTATTCGCCCGTTCGCGAAGTTGATCCGCGATTTCGGGAGGGACAAAGTTCCACGCTCCATTATATACATTGCGGATGATTTCCTTCTCCTCTGCAGTCTCGGTTCCGGTATACAACACAAACTTGGGCTTATCTTTGTCAACTTCATTTTCTACGATTTTCCATGTTTCACCCTGTTTCTGCAGTTTGAACTCGGCGAACCCGTTTGCCAATAAGATGAGGCGCAACACACCGACGCCTTCCAATGTGCGGAAATGACTATACAACAAATGCAATCCACGATTATTATCGTCTTGTAAGTTCTCAAGTATTTTCGCAAACTTGGGACTGAACATATTCAAGCTCGCTTTTGATAAAAACAATGGTTCGTTGGTCCCTTCTGCCCGAGCATTCAGTGCTTCTAGAGCACGCTCTATACGAGTTGAATATTTTTCTTGCTCGGTTTCTGTAATGCTTTTATCATCAGTTTCATCAATTTCGGCTTCGCCTCTTGGTTCGACATCAAATGCGTCTTCGTTCATTACATCATCTGGCTTTATAACCGGGATTGGGCGCTGGATTTCGGGTGGAAATGCGAAATTACATGCCGCACGTGAGAATATGCGATAAGTAGACGATACATTGAACAATTCGTCCTTTCCTGCGTTGAGTGCGCGACGTTTTCGCGTTTTTGCCTCTCGGTCCGCCTCCTCTTTACGTATGGGCTCATATATGGAAAATTGGTGCGGGGTCATCGGGGTTTTCACTACATGGTATAAATCACCGGCTTCCGTCTTCTCAAATGAGGGCAATAATTGTTCTTGTGCGCTGCGGAAATACGATGTCATACCAACAATACGACGTTGGAACACTTCCAAGTTCTTTGCTTCGCCACTTTCCTCGTCGACAAACGTAGATAAGAAAGTATCCGCAGTGTCAGGCAAAGCCTTATGATAGTGGAGTTCTATTCCCGTTTCGCGAACATTGAGTCCGTTCTTCTTGTTTTGTAATGTTTGAATAATAGATGAAATGAAATCGTCGTCGGAAATATTACCGGATTCGTTCAACTGGACGCCATTGTAACGGTCAGGGTCTCCTCCCGAGTAGCGATCATCGCCACTGTATCCCATATTTTGGTTGGTCGTCATACTCGCTTCCGGTTCTATCTCTTCATTGGTTCCTTCTAGCTTTGGTGCGATTGATATACGTTTTCGTGTTGCACGGGGTTTCTTTTTTCCTCCGCCAGTTTGAGCTTCCGGTTTCTTCTTTCGTGTTGTTCCTTTCAACATGCCGCGCTTCTTAACACTTACAAAACCGTATGGATTTCGTGTAACTGTTAGTATACCGTTTGAGAACTCGATAAAATCATATGTGTTAATTTTGGCGTCATCTAACATTTTTATAATGGTTGCCGAGTTCAACTTGCTGGCATTTTGCATTTCGATCGGGATAGACCATGTCTTGATATAACCACTTAAAATATTAAACAATACTCCGATTTCATTTGGATAGTTGATAATCGGCGTACCGGTGAGCAATACAATTTTCACATTTGTGGCCCGCAACAAGTAATTATATAAAATCCCAGATATTGAGTTGGGCTGTTTGATTTTGTTTACAATACGACTGACGAAATTATGTGCTTCATCAATAATAACTACTCTATTATCAAACGGATTCTGTGTTAAGTTACTGGTGAGTGCATTCAACCGATTTTTGTTGAGACCATTATAATTGATATCAATATACTTGCTGCGTATCATGTGGTTTAATTGGTCGTCGAGCATTGTTTGTTCTTCATTTGACAACTGACTGAAGTTCGGTTCTTTGTTGATATTTACTAACCATGCTCCACGATTATCGCGAATGTAATTCAGTGGTAGACTGAGTGCGCGGGCCAATATATTTAAATAATCTGGATTTCCGTCGATTGATACAAACTCCCAGTATTGGTTTTTTTTATACATTTCATCGCCACACTTTTTTAATTCGCTGAAGAAGTTCATTTTAAGTGAGGCTGGTGTCATCAATACAATACGTTTATCCGTTTTCATACCTTCGGCAATTGCAATAGAACTACACGTTTTACCAGAACCTAGACCGTGATATAAAAGCAATCCGCGATAAGGTGTGTATAAGTTCAAATAATCGCGCACTATTTTTTGATGTGTTAATAATCCAAACTCTTCATTTTGTTTTGGCTGGCACGAGACATTATCTATTTGATTAACCACTTCGCGTTGATATGGTTTGAATAGTTCTGTTAATTTTTGCACGAATATTTTACGATTTTGCATATAATATGAAGGTGCTTTGATTATGATTTTATCTTTTTCTTTTGGTAAACGGTCTGCCACCTTTTGTGTACGTATGACAGCTGTAGTTAAATCAACGTCGACATCGGGTAAAGGTTCTTCTCCCTTTTTCGGCTTTCTTCCACGCCTTTTTGGCTTGATTATGACTTTTTCTGCCAAGGGTGCTTCTTCCGTTTCTGCCAAAGGTGCTTCCGGTTGGGCCAAAGGTGCTTCTTCCGTTTCTGCCAAAGGCACTTCTTCAGGTTGGGCCAAAGGTGCTTCCGTTTCTGCCAAAGGCACTTCTTCAGGTTGGGCCAAAGGCACTTCTTCAGGTTCTGCTGCGACTAAATCATCGGTTGCTGCATCCGGTTTGGTTGGCGCACGTATTGTTAAAGTCTTATCTGTTCGCTGGGGAACAACCGCAGCGGCTTTCTTTTGCTCTGTTTCTACATATACATTACTCGCTTCCTGATTGTGCATTCGTTTCAATATAAGTTCTCTGTCTATGAATCTTTCCTTACGCTTATCAACAATCTTCATTTGTCTAACCGCGCGCTTCACTTCTTCCACAGGTTGGTCGTCGACATTTTGTTTCGTCTCTGAGCTAGCTTCTTCTTCGTAGTCAAGACGACCGTCTTGTGGTTCATCTTTCAAACGTATATTAAATAACACTTTAGATGATGGTATTGGTTCAGGACGGACCTCTAATCTATCTAAAAGTGTATTGGTTCTTTCCATGTTGTAACTATACTATATCTCTACAAAATATATCGCTCTAACACACGTAAAAAATTGATTACTTTTTGCTACAACACAATAGATGCATAATACAACAAACAATGATATTGCATACAATTGCCGACTTGACAAAGGGGACCGTATTACATAGACCATCTAAGGTATGTAAAACGCCATATGTTGCAGACGTGGAAACCAAAAGCAAAACAAATATATTGGCACACAGTCCGTCGCTCGGGTGCTGTGGACTTGCCGATAAAGAATCAACTGTATTGTTGTCTAATACAAACGGTGGAAAATGCACTATGCGGATTGATCTCAGTATCCAAACGGATAGCCAATTCCCAGACAAACAAACAATTGTGGGTATCAATCCCAAACTAGGCGAAACCATTGCAGAAAATGCATTAAAAGGTGGGTGTATTCATGATTTGAAAAACATCAAATCGTATGAGCGCGAAAAAACATTCCTGAACTCCAGGTTTGATTTTTGGGGCATTGATGAAAATGATCGCGAGTTCATAATGGAAGTCAAAAGTGTTCCTCTAGCCGATTATGTGGACGTTGCGAAAAAGGACCGTCATAAATACGCAGATGAAATATCATCGAAACAGTACCACCAAAAAATAGCGTATTTCCCGGATGGCTATCGTAAAAATCAAAAGGATGCAGTTAGCCCCCGTGCACTCAAACACATTCAGGAACTGGAAGAAATAGTAACCACAACCGACAAGCGTGCCATACTATGTTTCATTGTCCAGCGCGGCGATGCAAATGCATTCACTACATCGGTTATTGACCCAATATATAAAAAAGCGGTAAGGAAAGCATTCAAAGCAGGAGTAGAAATAAAGACCATACAAGTTCAATGGGACGCCGATGGCAATTGTCATTTTGTTCGTAATAATTTAACAATCATTCTATAATTCATTTGGTATTACATTCAAACCTAGCTAGTTTTCGTATAGATATTTCACAAGCCACTTGTTCGGCTTTTTTCTTGATTTTATGCGTTCCTTCGCCCATAAAGATAAACACAAAGTCTTGCTGTGACATTTGTTCATGTATTTCATGATAAGTATTATATTTTTCCAGCGGAACGGAATTGCTATGTTGAAGATCTGTTGTAGGTTTCCCAATGCATAAATAGACCCCCATGTGATACCCTTTATCTATATCATGCGGGTCTATTTCCATATATTCGGGGGTCACTTTGAACTCTTTCTGTATTTTCACTTGCAATATATTTTTGTAATTGTCGTCATCGCGGATCAAACGAATCCAATCTACGTGTCGTTCAAATACGGTTTCTACAAATACTTGCACCATTTGCATACCCGGACCAGTTATAAATAAATTATCAAACCAGCCATCTTCGTCTTTTATCGACATGCGATTGAAATCTAAAAAGAGAGCACCAATGAATGCTTCAAATAAACAGCCTAATTTTTTCATATTCGTGCGGATCTGCTTGCTCTCGGCGTGTTTAGACATTATCACCCACTCATGCAACCCCATTTCATATGCCATACGGCCAATAGACTCGTTCTTTACTAGCGCAATCTTTTTCTCGGTCATAAATCCCTCGTTCTCTTTTGGGAATCGGCGATACAAATAATATTTAGTGATACATTCCAAAACGCCGTCCCCGATAAACTCTAGTCGCTCATTGGATTTAGTAAATAGTTCCAAACAATTCTCGGGTTTTGGTGCAATTACAATGTTATTCTCCTTATTTTCCAAGTCGGGACGTTTTGTATAAGAGCGGTGAATGAACGCGCGTTTATACAGTTCCATGTTGTAAATGGGCACGTTCACGCCATATTTACGAAGAATATTGCATACTTCTTTGTCGGTAATACGTTTATTTAGGGGGTTATATGGCTCGAAAACAAACGTTTCTTCTCCATTGTTGGATTTGATTACCCGGATATCTTCTTCACCACTCATCGTTATATTATATACGTGTCTATGTTTATATAGTATTCTATATGCTATTTCGCGATCTATTTTCTATTGTTGCGAGAACACCCGATAAAAAATAAAATGTTTAGTAAGTATATATTCAAAGAATCAAATGGTACTCAGTGGCACTAAAAAAACTTCATCTCTTTCTAGCATTACCAACCGCTCGCAAAGCGGAGGCGACAAGAAGGCCGGTCTTCCTCATCAGATCGGACGTGAGTCGTGGACCAGCGTCGCAATGCGCGGCACTTCCCAAAATCTCATGAGACTTCACATGCCTATCACATCGAAGACACGCATGGGTCTCCCCATCAACATGAGCCGTGTTCCTTACCATGGCAAGACCTGGTAAACAGCAAGCAATTATAGTTTGATACATAAATAATATAATGATTAATAGGTTCTCAATATATTATTTTACATGCGTGTTATTATTGACCAACGTGAAGCGGATTTATACGATAAATGTGATGCGTATGATATGGCTCTGTCTAAGCCATCTTATGCGGTTATTTCAAAAGATGTTCTCCATATAGGTGATGTATTAATACAAAATGATGAAGAAAAAGATGTATTGTTAATAGAACGCAAGACCTTTTCGGACTTGCTCGCGTCCATTAAAGATGGTAGGTATGAAGAACAGTCGTATCGTTTGCTGAACTCTAGTGGGTTTCCGCCACATTCGGTTATTTATTTAATTGAAGGGATGTTCTCCCAACTCAGAACTCCACTCGAGAAAAAGATTATTTATTCGGCTATTACCACGTTGCAATATTTCAAAGGGTTCAGTGTATATAAAACGTCAAGTGTTGCTGAATCGGCAGAGTGGATTATGACTATGGCAGATAAAATAGAGCGCAATTTCTTGAAAAACAAGGTGCCATATTATTTAACCGAGCCGTTCCGACGTTATTTTACGCCCCAAAACGAGAACCAGGTTCTCACCGAAACAGAAATGTCTAAAACAAGCGCGGAGTATTGTACGGTTGTGAAGAAAGTGAAGAAAGATAATATCACTAGAAATAATATTGGCGAAATCATCTTATGTCAAATACCCGGCATCAGTTCTACGACGGCAATGGCTATTATGGAACAATATGCGGATTTTTATTCTTTTTATTTTAGTATATGCGAGAACCCAGAAATATTGAAAGAAATAACGTTAGAAACAAACGGTAAAAAACGCAAAATTAGTAAGAAAGTGGTTGAAAGTATACATCAGTATTTGCTACCCGAGTTCTCAGAAGAACAAGAAGAAAACACTATTCAAAGTAAATCTACGGGAAGTCCTTTGTCTGAAGGGATTGACGGGTGAAATGTTCCCTTTGGTTGGAAATACACGGGCTTTGTTATTTCATTTCCGACATATTTTCCAGAGTCAACCATTTGTTTTGTATATGTGACACCCGCCCAATTCGGGTCCATCGGGTTATCACTAATACTCTTCTGTTTGGTCGAGTCGTGGACCGCGTCCAAATCAGTGTATTCTCCAATGTGTTGTCCTTGGGGGTCAAATCCGGCATACATGTTCGTATTATACGTCTCGCCATCACGCGACGCATCTAAATGCTGAAATGCTCTATCTAACTTGGCCACTTGTTCTTGGTCTAGTTGAGGTGCCGCCGGTAAACCACCTTGTAAGTCAAACGGACTAGGTCTCACGCGAAACACTTGCTCACCTTGTGTGTTTATTTCTTGACGCAAATATAAAATAGGACATTGAGAACCACTTGCACGTTGTTGCTCTAAATAATGAATATATTCATCTAAATTGAAAAATGGAAGTGGGTTCTCGCCATCCACAATCGGTTTGCTTGAATTATACAACAATAATACTTGACCGCGTTGGACTAGCATATTCGGACATGTAGTATCAACTTCTTGCGTTTGATCATTGTTACCGCCCACGAAGTTCTCACGTGTCAATGTAATATAAAATCCCAATACGAATACCAATAATAAAAATATATTAAAAATGATTTGAGTATTATTTAGTTTCATTATACAATAAGATAGGATATTATCTCACAAACATATAGTATATTTAAAATATATATGTATATTAAGGAATGGTCAAATCGAAGCAAACGAAAGATACAAAAAAGAATAAGTCCAGAGGAGTTCGACGTGGAAGGAATAGCGGAACTAAGAAAAACGGAACAAAGAAAAACGGAACACAGAAAAAGCGCACTGCGAATGGTTCCAGACGAAGAGGATTATATAAGAATGCAAGTAAGACAACACTCGGGAAAGGAAATACAAAGCATTTACCGACGAGAAAACAGCAAAAACCATTTTCTATCGAAGATTTGCAGCTGTTGGAGGAACAGCTATTAAAAACCGTTCAAATGGAACAACCAATCGAACCCGAAGTGCAAGAACCGACCGCAACCAACAATAAAAAGGCTGTTGTTCTTATTTACGCGAACTGGTGTGGTCACTGTCAAGCTATGAAACCCGCGTGGGACCAAATGATTTCGGAAATTAAACAGCAACCAGAAATGAACGACCAATACGAAATATTTGAAATTGAAAGCAATGACGTTGACTCCGGTGTATCTGATATAAACGACCGACATATTACAGGTGAGAACACCAAAGTAGCAATGGAAGGATATCCCACAATCGGTCGCATTGTCAACGGCAGCTTTGAAAAATATCAAGGCCCTCGCGATAAAGATTCGATGATGAGCGAATTATTTCGTTGAAAAATTGATTGTGTTTAACTATACAAATTACCTAAACACAATTATACTATTATAGCAAGCATGCCTTCAAAAAAAACCAAACCCGGTCATACTCGTTCATTTCGTTTGTTCGATTTTCATATTTATAATGAAGTTCAAGATAAGGAAGAAGAACATAGTTCTGGTTCCGACAGTGACCATAAAAAGAGTGAACAAAAGAAAGATAACAAATCGTTTGTGATTCAAATGTTCGGTATTAATGAAAAGGGAGAAACACATTGTGTATATGTGAATGATTATTTGCCATTCTTCTACGTGAAAGTGGGAGATGACTGGAACAAGTCCAGTCTAAACGCGTTCGTTGAATATCTAAAAAAACATTCCGACTTGCAAAAATACTACAGCGAGTCGTTGGTGGAAGCTTCGTTAGTTAACCATCACAAGTTATATGGGTTCTCAGGTGGAAAAGAACACCGTTTTGCAAAATTGGTGTTTTCAAACAGCATCGCCATGAACAAATACAAGAACTTGTGGTATTTTGTCAATGATGATCCGGAGAAATATGGCGATGCTTATCGTGTTCGCAAAAACATTGTGTTTAAAGACATAGAAACCGAGTTATATGAAAGCAATATTCCTCCATTGTTGCGGTATTTCCATATACAAGAGATTAGTCCGTCTGGATGGGTGTGCTTCAATACAAGCAAAGCGATCAAAGTGGAACAAAAAACCACAACGTGCAGGTTTGAGTATATATGTTCAATGAAACACCTGAAAACGCAGCCCGAAAAAGAAACATCGGTGCCGTATAAAATATGTAGTTATGATATTGAAGCCAGTAGTAGTCATGGTGATTTCCCTATTCCCATCAAAACATACAAGCGCCTAGTTGCTAACATTATAGATGTATTTTCGGTACAGCGCGATTGTATTATCATGGACCCGGACAATGAAGCAAGTAGCCTTGAAGTATGCAGAAACTTTATGAAGCAAGCAATATTAACCGCATTTGGTTATTCAAAAATGGACGATATTGATCCCGTATATCCAAAAATAAAACCGTCTAAAAATAAAATCACGCGCAACTTAGAAACACTTACTACGTTGGAAGTAAAAGGGATTGAAGATAAAATGGACGAAACCAGCGCAAATCTGATAAAAATAAGCGATGCGTTCGACCAAATGAAAGAGCAGCTGCCTTCTACCGGGAATCCCGACGCGGAGTTGGATACGGACAATAATGTTACCGACGCAGTGAACTACACAAAACATACAAAAAAGGCTCCGCGAATGAAGAAGTCAACAACAATCGCCCATTTATTGCTTAGCGAAAAGTATACACGCGACGAAAAAATAACTGAAATTGACAAAACACTTACAATTATATTACCCCAATTGAAGGGCGATGAGGTTACTTTCATTGGATCCACATTTATGCGGTATGGTGAAACTGACCCGTACAGAAGCCATTGTTTGGTTGTAGGAGATTGCGACAACATTGATGGCATAGAAGTTGAAACGGCGAAGACTGAAAAAGACCTCCTTTTACAGTGGAAAGAGTTGATACAACAAGAAGACCCCGACATCATCATTGGCTATAATATATTTGGTTTTGATTATGAGTTCATGTTTCGGCGCTCACAAGAGACGAATTGTGCAAACGATTTCCTCATGTTGTCGCGTAAAATCAATGAGTCTTGCGGTAAACGACCATACAATGGTGATGGCGAAATCACTATTGGCCACACCAAAATGCAAATTGCTAGTGGTGAATATGATTTGCGATATGTGGAAGCGACTGGGCGACTACAAATAGACTTGTATGCATATTTCCGCAGAGATTTCAATTTATCGTCATACAAATTGGACGACGTTGCCGGACAGTACATCGGCGATGGTGTAAAACATATTGAATTGGACGAACATCCCGAACATGGCAAAGTCACCAAGCTATATAGCAAGAACTTGCAAGGATTGCGTAAAAACGATTTCATTCACATTGAACTCACCAGCTTCACTACGGATTATTATATGAATGGTAAAAAGTTCGTAGTAAAGGACATAGAATATAATGTGGAAACCGACAAAGGAAAGCTCAATATTATTGTCATTGAAGGACATTATGACGTGGATATGTCAAAGAAAATCAAGTGGGGTATGGCGAAAGATGACGTCACTCCGCAAGATATTTTCCGACTTTCCAACGGAACTGCAAGCGACCGCGCAATCGTCGCTAAATACTGTATTCAGGATTGTAACTTGGTCCATTTCCTGATGAATAAAATCGATGTGATTACGGGTTATGTGGAAATGGCGAGTATTTGCAGTGTCCCCATTAGTTTCCTAGTATTTCGTGGTCAAGGTATCAAACTCACTAGTTATGTTGCCAAAAAATGCAGGGAGAAGAGCACATTGATGCCCGACGTAGAAAAGCCGCGATATGCCGAGGGTTATGAAGGTGCAATTGTTCTTCCGCCGAAATGTTCAATGTATATGGACAATCCGGTTGCGTGTGTTGATTATTCATCTCTATATCCGTCATCCATGATTAGTCAGAATTATTCTCACGATAGCAAAGTCTGGACGAAGGAATATGATTTGGAGGGCAAAATTATCAAAATTACCGGAGAGCGCGATAAATATGGCAATTTCATATACGATAACCTCCCTGAATATCAATACATAGACATCGAGTTTGATACATATCGTTATATGCGAAAACACGAAAAATCACGGGAAGAGAAAACCAAAGTCGGCAAAATGATATGTCGGTGGGCTCAGTTTCCCGATAACAAAAAGGGTGTTATGCCGTCAATTTTAACAGAATTACTTAAAGCGAGAAAGGAAACGCGCAAGAAAATCAAAACAGAACCCGATCCATTTATGCAGAATATATTGGATAAACGTCAGTTGGGTTATAAAGTAACTGCCAATTCACTCTATGGTCAATGTGGTTCAAGAACATCTACGTTTTATGATAAAGATGTTGCTGCATCCACTACTGCAACGGGCCGCATGATGATTATATATGCGCGTCGGATTATAGAAGAAGTATATGGCAATTCTACATACAAAACCGAGAAATACGGCGTTGTACGAACCCGCGCAGAATATGTATATGGCGACACGGATAGTGTATTCTTCACATTCAATTTGGAAAATGCTGAAAGTGGAGAGAAAATAAAAGGATATCCTGCATTAGAAACGACAATTGAAATCGCACAAGAGGCCGCCGATATTTGCACGAAATATTTGAAACCGCCTATGGGGCTGGAATATGAAAAGACGTTGATGCCGTTCATATTGCTTTCCAAGAAGCGTTATGTGGGTATGCTTTACGAAGAAGACCCTAACAAAGGATATATGAAGTTCATGGGACTTTCTATCAAGCGTCGTGATTCGTGTGATTATTTGAAAGACGTCTATGGAGGTATATTGAATATTCTCATGCAGCAAAACGATATTCAGGCCGCAATGAAGTTCTTACAACAATCGCTAACCGACTTGGTAGAAGGTAAAGTGTCAATGGATAAGTTGGCCATTACGAAAGCACTTCGTAGTGGATATAAAAACCCACATCAAATCGGACATAAAGTATTAGCCGATCGTATTGGTAAGCGAGACCCAGGCAATAAGCCGAAGCCAGGTGACAGAATGAAGTTCGTATTCGTTGTGAATGACACCCCAAAAGCATTGATGGGAGATAAAATAGAAACACCCGAGTTCATTATTGACAATAATTTGAAAATTGACTATACGCACTATGTAACGAACCAATTGATGAAACCATTACAACAATTGTTTGGATTAGCGTTGGAACAAATATGGACGTTACAAAACAAGCGGCTTACTATCAAAGCATATAAACGAGATATAATTAAATTGGAAAAAGAGTATTTACCCGATATAGAAACATTCATGAAAAAGAGAGAGAAATATTGTTCAGCTAAAATCAAGAAAATATTATTCGATGATATATTGATACAAATACAAAATGATAAATATGACCGCGTCGCAATTACACGGTTCTTTTAGCTACATATTTACAATTTAACAATAATAAGACGTTTTTTATTGTTAAATGTCGTTTCCCGCAATATTTAAACTGCATCGTCTGCTTCGCCCATATTTGGTTCTATAGACAAGTCCACGACCACGCTGCCTGAACCATCCGGTGTAATTATATTATTCAAATTGGACACTATTCGCTCCATGAACTCGGGAAGAGAACCGGCTTGTTGTTCGAATACGTTCCGATAAATCACATTTGGATTAACTGGCTCGGTAGGCATACTTGATGGTTGTCCCATGGTTGGCTCTTCCCTATAATCTCGTATATCGTATCTGCATACAGGGCACCGCACACTCTGTTGAAACCATTGCTGAAATGCCGACTCACGAAATGCATGCCCACAATGACGAATACGTCGGATGTTCTCTCCGGGTGCGTATTCATCGCGGTCAATTGGACATGTGTGGTCAACAATCTCCATAGACGGGTCATACGTCAACTGTTCGGTCGCCATCTCAATTTGAACCGCAGTTGGTCGTACAATCACATCTTGGAAGTTATCAAATGCAGTCCGGATATCGCGCAAGATATCGTCTGATATATATGGATTATCGCCCTCGCGGTTGTTAAATATGGATATGTTACATATACAGGTGCGGTGTTACGTCGTGGTGGGATATATCTGCCCCGCATTCTTCCTGCCGTGTCTGTAAACAGACGCGAATCTATATTCACCCCATACGGACTATTCCCGTCTGATCTGCGTTGAAACACATTTGGCACGTTTCTCTCTGGAATAGTCGGCATCGGAAGATCCGGCGCACTGGTGTATTCGTTTTGTTGCGAAATCGTTCGGTTCATAATCGCCAATGACTGATATATTACATCATTGTAATAGCGCATATTGTTTTGATAAAGCGAAATGTTATTGTTATACGCTCCAAGAATACCATCTAATATACGTAATATATGCAATCGTTCTTGTGATTCGCGCGTTCTGTGAACATCTTCGATTGATGCCCGATTGCGAAAATAACCGTTTCTCACTTCCGTTGGACTGGGCATCGGTGTGGTCCTATCTTCGGGCGTTCGTCTCAGCATTTCCAATAATAATTGCTCTAACCGCTCGGTATCTTGTGTTGTCCTTGAACTAGAATATGTGTTGTTATCCATTTGATGAAGTATATAAAGATATTCTAATAATATAAAATAATATCTCTATCATTTTCTAAATACATTTATGGACATATCAAAATATAAAAACAAAGGTTTGATAGGACTAGAAAATCTCGGGAATACATGTTTTTTGAATGCATGTATTCAACTTTTAAATAATACAATAGAGTTGGACCAGCTTCTGGATAATACCAACTTCGATAAACACAAAAAAGATTGCCCGGAGACAGTATTATTCAACGAATGGAATGATTTGCGCAAACTTATGTGGAGTAATAATGGGGTCATTACTCCAAAACGGTTCGTTCACAAAATACAAGAGACCGCCGCAAAAAAACAGATAGAACTGTTTACAGGGTGGTCTCAAAATGATATTTCCGAGTTTCTAATGTTCTTTATAGACAGTATTCACAGTAGTATTTCCAGGGGCGTTAGAATACATATAAACGGTAAAATTATGAACCGAACCGACAGCGTGGCACTTAAATGTTACGAAATGCTGAAAACAACATACGCTAGGGAATATTCGGAAATCATGCACCTCTTTTATGGTATATATGTGTCTGAAATTGTATCCATAAAAGACGACACGTCACAATCAGTGAAACCAGAACAGTTCTTCGTTCTGGACCTACCCACTGATTATAACGGAGAGCCCACGGATACATTGCACGATTGTTTTGAATCATTTATACAACCCGAATATTTAACAGATGAAAATGCTTGGTTTAATGAAAAACTGGGTTACAAGGAAGATGTCAGAAAAAACATTTCGTTTTGGAACATGCCGAATGTTCTGGTAATTACATTGAAACGTTTCAGCGTTGATGGTAGCAGTAAACGCACCAATTTTATTAATTGCCCGATTGATATGTTAGACCTATCAAAATACATATGTGGCTATGAACCCCAGTCATACAAATATGAACTATATGGTATTTGTAACCATCACGGTAATATTAACGGCGGGCATTATACTGCTATTGTCCGCAATAACGAAGACAAATGGATTTTGTATAATGACAATATAGCACGTGAATTGAAATCCACCGAACCGATTGTTTCAAATGACGCATATTGTCTATTTTATCGTAAAAAAAAATAACAAACTATAATATACTGATATAAATATGACAGAAAGTGAGAATCAAACTACAGATTCTGTAACAAATGATGATACAACTACTGCCAATGATACAACTACATCTACAGCCAATGATACAACTACATCTACAGCCAATAATACAACTACATCTACTGCAAATGATACAACTACTCCAAATACCAATGATACAACAGACGTAAGTGGCAATCCGGTTGCTGATGATGGGTCAGAAGACGAGACCACTACTACGGAAAGTAAGAAACTAATGGACACTATGTTTACATCTCAAAACATCATGCTTGTCATTGCTATTTTAGGGATATATTTCTTATTTTCATTTGTATTATCTCGTCAAGGTGGCGAAGGGGGAGGCTCATCTATAATCACCGACATATTATCGGTCGTTATTTTTGTCATAATACTTTCGGCTGCGTATTATTTTATGTACGAAACTGGTGACAAAGAACGTTCATTATCAGACGATTTCTTTGCTTATTTGGACAACCCGTCATCTATCGTGGTGACAGCAGTGTTCGCCGCAATGATTTTTATTGCGGGTTATGTGATACGTATAAGTAGTTCCAGTGGAAAGCCAGCTCTGTTTGTAATGTTCGAGTCTATTGCATTGGTTCTATTATTTACACTTGTTTTAATTGATTCTGTCAAGTTTTTATTTGGGTTCTCATTAGTTGCCGTATTACGTAACTTTTTCAATATGGGAAAAGATATTGTGACAGACGAGAAAACCCAAGCGGAAAAGGATGCCAAACTTAATGGCGGTCAGGTTGCTGAAACCAGTATAGACGAAGTATTCAATGTTTCAAATAATTTGTATAACTACGAAGATGCAAAGGCCGTATGTAAAGCATATGACGCCAAGTTAGCTACATATGACCAAGTCGAATCAGCATATACCAATGGTGCCGAATGGTGCAACTACGGATGGTCCGACGGACAAATGATTCTGTTCCCTACCCAGAAGAAGACCTGGAATAAAATACAGGAAGAAGTTGGGTGTGAAGACCAATCCGACGAAGCGATCGCCCAACGACAAATGTGCGGAAGACCTGGTATTAACGGTGGATATATTGCGAACCCATACGCCCGTTTTGGTGTCAATTGCTATGGCAAGAAACCTCGTCCTACCGATGATGATTTGACCCGCATGACCAAAATACAAGAACAACCAGTTCCGCTTACCAAGAAACAACAAGACATGGACAGGCGTGTTGCATACTGGAAAGAGAACGCAGATAGATATTTAAAAATCAACGCGTATAATGTAAACGTTTGGTCCAATGTGCATGGAAATACAAAGACTACGCCTGCCGGAACAACTACTGCCGGATCAACTGCTAACACCACATGTACCACTGCTAACGCCACAGGTACCACTGCTAACACAACAGGAACAACTGCTAACACAACAGGTACCACCGCATAATTTTCACATGTTCCAAAAACGATACCATATATATTTATGTTATCGTTATCGTCCATTATTATTGAACCGCTTGTCCAACTTTTCAAACATATCCGCCTTGTAAACTAAATTGCCAGTCGGTTTGTATTCATCAATCGGAGTGTATTGTTTCCCATTCTTCGCGGTATTCGCATTCGTTCGGTTCAACAATTCGGCGTTCGGATCACTTTCTTCCACTTGCGCCTCGGCCTCTTCTGCGCGCAAATCCCGCACAATATTTCCCTTTTCGTCAATTACTTTTCCCGTTTTCTTCTTCACTTCATTTCGCACATACGATGGAATCCATTTTTCCCATGAAACAAATATCGTATTGGGATGAATATACCGGACATGAAACCCGTTTTCTTCCAATTTTACAACTAAATATCCTATACACTCTCCCTGGTCATACACTGGTTCTCCAAATATATATTCTGGAACCTGATACCATATGTATTTATCTTTCGTGCGAGAACGTGAGGTCGTCTGTATTCGTTTATGTACTCGATTCAATAATTTATTAAATATAGACAACTGTTTCAAGTCGGTTCGTTGCTCCTTTTCATACAAATCGTCTATATTTATCTTACCTTTCACCTCTTCTTCGTTTTCATGAATGAAATTAGACATATACTACAATTACATTTATTATAGAAAAAATATAGATACAAACTACGTATTACAGTATTTAACATGGAACAAATTACAATTGATATGGATGTTTTAAAAAACAAGGATATGAGCGGTATAGACATCAGTCCATTACTAGAAGCCATCAATCCTCCTACCGAGCCGTGCGAAAAGGTAAAGCGCGGACCCATTATTAAACATATTGTAATTGGCGGCGCTGGTGCAGCTGGGTTCATTTCATATGGTGTTCTACAAGAAGCAGAAAAGCAACATATGTGGAAATTGAAGAACATTCAAACCTTTTATGGATGCTCCGTTGGTGCGTATTTGGTGGTTGCCCTTTCACTTGATTACGATTGGCGCACTCTCGATGAGTTTTTCATTGAGCGCCCGTGGCACGACGTATTTAAATATGATTTACACTGTATTGCCGAAGCATTTTGCAAAAAGGGTATCTATGGTCGCGACGTTTTTGAAAAAATGATACATCCCCTATTGTTAGGTAAAGATTTGGACGTAGAAATTACGATGCAAGGGTTCTACGAGTTCACCAAAAAAGAAATCCACATTATGATTGTAAATGCTCACACATTGGAATTGGTTGACGTGTCATATAAGACCCACCCAGACTGGCCCCTATTTGAAGTGATATCCGCCTCATGTGCATTGCCGGTCATTTTTACACCTATCAAAATTGGAGATAATCATTATTTGGACGGAGGTGTGTTGAACAACTATCCTATTCATGACTGCATCCGCAATGGTGCGGATTCGGGTGAAATTATGGGTATCAATTTGGAAACCATTACAAAGGAAAACGTATTGGATCGCGATGATTCCACCATTTTTGATTATATTACTGCGGTAATTAGCACCATGTTGCAGAAAATATCTACATATAGAAAACATGTAGGCATTCCGTATGAGTTTGTTATTGATTCGGCGATTTCAATTAAAGATATTTTTACGATTGCGAGCGATATGGATATGCGTATGCGATGGATTGACCGCGGGGTTTCAAAGGTCGTCGAGTTCCTAGGGGGTAAGACGGCTGTATTGAATAAAAACAAGCGTGTATATGATGCCCTTCGCGAATTAGTAGCAAAGCATAAAGAAATCTTGGCTACTGACCCGTCTGGAAACAATATTACTTTGAATATTAGTCCTGCTCAACATGCTCCACCGCCACCCCCGCTCAAAAATGAACTTGATGATAAAGAGCAAGCACTAAAGGCACTCGAAGTAATGCGTAATATCGAAACGATTGAACTTACCGACCAGACAAAATATGGGTTTGATGATGCTACATGGCGACTTTTGCACGCGTATAAAGAACGCACAATTAGAGAAGGGAGAAAAGTAGATTTTGGAACACATATCAATGATCGTTGCAGTGACTCGGATGACGAAGACATTCAAAATGAAATGGTTCCCGCAATTGAGGACGGTCAACCCAGTGATGAGGAAGAGGGTGTTGAAGATGTTCAAACTACGACTGTAGAAGTCCGGTCAGAAGTTAAATCTACTGTTACACCTCTACCTACAGCGAAGACAGCTGTTGGTAGAAAGCCGAAAACCGATGCTGAGAAGAAAGCCGCCGCTGATAAGAAAAAGGCTGCCGCTGATAAGAAAAAGGCTGCCGCTGATAAGAAGAAAGCCGCTGCTGATAAGAAGAAAGCCGCTGCTGATAAGAAGAAAGCTGCCGCTGATAAGAAAAAGGCAGCCGCTGATAAGAAAAAGGCTGCCGCTGATAAGAAAACATGATACTTACACCATAGTTTTCACGAAGTTAGATAGCCCAGATGACGATATTTTTGCATCATATTCAATAATATCTTCCCCGCGACGTATTTTGATAGACGGATAAGACTCTATCCCAAATTCGTTCATTAACGATTCAGCATCTACATGTCGGTCGTTACTTCCATCCGTGCAGTTCACAGTTTTACACATAATCTTATGTCCGTTGATCGGTTTTCCATCGGTAGAATCGGAAAACGCGCTCCATGCACCTTTCGCGTTTTTGCAATGAGGGCACCAATCAACCGTAAAAAAATACACCGTTGCAGTTGGTAATACGGGCGCCTTCTCCGCAACTTTCGTATCGATGGTAACATCAGGCTTACGCATATTTGCGTTGGCAACATTGCCGAATGCGCCTTCTTTGGTTGATGCTAAATAATGTGTTAAAATATAATTCATCACCAGTGCTAAAATGATAAACACAACTACCCCCAAGATGTGATAACGGTAAGGACGTATTTGTCTAGTAAGTATTTTAATAATATGCGCCATATACTATATACAAACGTTTTTTTCTCACAATATTATAACTTTATGCATACCAATAAAACACGAAAAATCAAACGTGTTTATACAAATGATGACTATAAAAGCAATGACGGAATGCTGACGTCCGTATGGGGGCCCGGTATGTGGCATTATTTACATACAATGAGCTTTAACTATCCCATAACCCCCACTAGTTCAGAGAAGAAACATTACCGCGACTTCATTATACAGCTGAAATATGTGCTGCCTTGCGGAAAATGCCGAAAAAACCTGCGTAAGAACTTGAAAGAACTTCCCATCAAAATGAAACACATGAAAAATCGCGATACCTTTTCCCGCTATGTGTTTGAATTACACGAACACATCAATACAATGCTCGGAAAACATTCCGGTCTCTCGTTCGAAGAGGTCAGAGAACGATACGAACACTTCCGTTCACGTTGTTCGCAACCGTATTCGATTAGAAAAAACAACATGAATAATAAAACGAAGAAGGTCCGGTTCGCGAAGAAGTTGGAACAAGGATGTACCACACCATTATACGGTTCAAAATCCAAATGCGTATTACATATTGTTCCAGATGAAACCAAATGCGAAACGCTGAATATTGATAAGAAATGCGTGAAAGACCGTGTTCCAACCCCCGCCCCAATTTAGGGGATATACAAGCAACCGCTGACTGTAATTATATATCAGCAATGTCTGTAATTATATATCAGCAAATTATATAATTACCTTATGAAAAATAATTCGCTATTTTCAACAGATTTTGATATAAACGAGGAAAATGAAAATAATAATGGCGTGAAAACGGCCGAGGTTCTCGCCAATGAACAAGAAGAAAAGAAAAACGTGCAAGAAACCATGGAGAAAATGGAAGAAACCATCCGCAAGAAAAAACAAGAAATCCCCTTTTGGGGCAATGACCCCAACGTTTTGTTACATCAAAAATACATGTTTGAGCTTTTCCCCGTAAAGGGCATGAGTTATTCACAGAAATTGAACGCCATTACTCGCATGGTTCTCATCCTTTCCATAATATCTATATTATATTCTTTCCGTTATCGCACGGTGTTTGTCGCCGTCGCATTGTTAAGCGTGATCTTCGCGATTCACTATTATCAAACCATCGGTGATGAAAATAAAGACCTACAGAAAAAGGTGCGATTTGCCGAGAACTTTGAGAACTCTGAAGTTGTATCTGATTTAGTAAAACAGAGTAGCGCAGTTATTCCCAATGAAATCTTCGACACACCCGACTCTGGAAATCCATTCGGCAACGTTTTAGTCACAGACTATGACTATAACCCCGACAAGAAACCCGCGCCACCCGCATTTAACCGCCACGTGAACGACAAAATCGTCCATGATGCGAAGCAGTTGGTACAAAACGCGAACCCCGACCAGCCCGACATCGCCGATAAACTATTCAAGGATTTAGGGAGCCAGTTGGTTTTCGAACAATCGTTGCGCCCTTTCCATTCCAATCCGAGTACGACTATTCCCAATGACCAAATTGGGTTCGCCGAGTTTTGCTATGGAAGTATGATTTCGTGCAAAGAGGGCAATCAATTCGCCTGTGCACGCAATTTAGCCCGTCATACAAACTAAGTTGGGTGGTTATATACAATAGTTCTTTAGTATTATATGACGCTTATGTAAAATGTATTCTCTACGTATAGTATAATACATTTTAATACTATGGCTACTTTACGTTCATATACATTTCATAATACAGACCGCATTGGTGCCGATGTGACGGACCAATCCCAGCGCAACTCGGCCAACACTAGTGCAGCCAACTATATGTTAGCGGACAGTTTTAGCAAGAATATTTCCAACTCGCATGTGAACTTTGCAGTGAAGCAACCTTCTGTTAACTTTAGTGCCATTGCAAACGGTGCTGGTCTAAATGGTGGTGTTGTGGATAACGAGTCTAACCTCATGTTGAAGACTGAACAACAGCGCCCTTTAGAGAAACTCCAGTTGTTTTCTCGTCCTTTTGCCACGGTTCCCTATTTGGGACGCGGCAGTTGCGACCCCTCGGTTGAGTCGCGCTTGCTCCAGGGTGAGTGGGCATCCGACCGCAAAAGTGTGTCGACCATCATGGACAAATCGTTTTCGGCATATTCTTTGTATCCTACTGATAACCAGATGGAAGAACGCGTCAAAGACGCCACCCATACTGTGGAAGAAGCCGCGCTAGAAGGCTGGGTCCGTGGCGGAGCCCCTACCCGTGAATGGAACACGGAAAATAAATAAACCTATTTAGGCTTATTTTCTAATATTAGTATATAGTTAGTAATATACTAATATGCCTGAATGTCCTGCAGAATTCAATACTGCATGTTATAAAATTGATGGTGATGGTAAACAAATTGCGGTAACAATCAATAACAAAACTATTACACTTAATAAAAGTGGTGATAATTGGGTAGCACCTTCTACTCGTAAAAACATTGTAAACAGAGCCGGTGAAGCATTAGGCTTCTACAAACCATCCACACGCGACAACGTAGTCACATCCGAAGCTGGCGCCGAAAAAGCCGCCGAAAAAGCTGTCGACGCAGCCAACGGCGAAGCCAACGGCGAAGCCAACGGCGAAGCCAACGGCGAAGCCAACGGCGAAGCCGAAGCCAACGGCGAAGCCAACG
>MDTC01192159.1_pt1 | contig 29085 bp, 26 predicted proteins | sample 811181 | NCBI WGS metagenome assembly MDTC01 (sample SAMN05326644, study PRJNA326480) | marine metagenome | isolation source: seawater | place: Pacific Ocean: North | collected 2011 | reverse complement strand
TCTCATTGAGTTGGTCTTTCTGATTAGTTATAGGTATTTGAGCAATGCTATTTTTAGCATATTTAATTTCAGTATTCAAAAGTTCTTTTAACTTTAAGAAAAATTTGTCCTTGAAGTTTTCGTCATGCACTTCAGTATTGTAACCTAACAAAATTTCATCAATATAATCAATATTATCAAATGTTTTTTGTATGAAATAATTTTTTGGATTTAGAAGAAAATTTCCAAATTGATATTTATTATTTGAGTTAGTAGGGTAAAGAGAAAGATAATTTTTAACAATACCAAGAGATATTATTAAGTTCAAAAATCCGCAAACTGGGCCTATAATATAATCTACATTCTTTTCTATAAATACAATAGATTCAAATAAACTCAATGGATCATAGACAATATCATTATGTTGAGTAGCAACCTCAATATCGTTGGTCATAATTTTGTAATCAGAATATTTATTATTTTTTAAGCAATCAATCATATCTTCAATATATTTAAAACTTGGTGATTCAATCGAGCTGGCCTTAGTTAATAAATAAACTATTTTAAAATTTTGTTCTTTATTTTTATCATCCTCTCCACAACTTAAGGATAATTCATTGTTTGAATTAATTACGTAGTCTATTTTCTGATCTTTTGTTATTTTAAAAATTTCTCTAATTCTTGTAGTAAGAAAATTATTTTCATGATTAAGTAAACTGAATGTATCAAGCTGATTTGATAGCAATAAGTAGCCTTCAGATTGTGATATCTTTCCAAGAATATTCAAATTTGTAAGAGAATTTTCATTAACATTCAAGTCATCTTTATTTATATAAGTCTTGTCTAATCTAGGAAATTGAATAAATTCATATGTATTAATAGTCGCTGGCAAATTGTAAGTATTTGGATCAGCCAGAATCAGGTCTATTTGTTTTTTATTCAATATCTTTATTTTTAAAAAATCTATATCCAAAGCTGAAAATAATTGACCTATATATGCCTTGCATGCAATTATCCATTTATGATTTGGATATATTTTATTAAGTTCATAGATGACAGAAATAATATTAATTGCATCACCAATACCATGAGGAGATATAACAATAGAAGTTAGATTATCGTTTTTAATATCCTCAAAAATATAAGTATGTTCCCAATGACTTTTTGATGAAATAATTTCATTTGATTTCTGATTTTCTATTTGATCTGTTTCTGAATTGTCAGAGATATTGGACTCATTTTGTGTTTTAACATCTTTTAATTCAGTATTAATTGTAGTTGAGGTTTTTGTTATTAATTTAATTTTATTTAGAACTTTCAGGATAAATAATTTCTTATTGGGAGATAATTTAGCTGCCTGTCTTCTAATAAATAGAAGTTTATTTTTATTTAATAAATCATCAGATATAGAATAAATTAACTTCTTTATGAAATTAGGAGTTATTTCATTAACAAAGATTTCTCCAAGCTTGCTCATCTCAGAAAATTTTCAAAATTTATTTAATTAATTTACCATCAAAAGAATTAAATTGGAAATTTAAATAAACCCTTTTTAATCTTATTTATATCAATTTCGATCAACATATAAATTTATTTTCCTAGCATATTTTCTTATCAAATAAAATATGATCAATATTAAAAATGAAAATACGAAAAGACTTGAAATAATATCATTCAACCCTATTTCTTGAGAAAACATTACTGAGTCCCTGATTGCTCCCACAGGTTTATAGAAGGGATTGAGTTCATAAATCCATTCTCTTCCTGCAAGATTATTTTTGAAATATAAAAGAGGAGAGGTTAAAAAAGAAAGTTGCAGAATTATTGGTATTAATTGATGCAAGTCTGGAGATAAAAGTCCTATCCCTGACATTATTATCGCAAGCACTAATGCATTTAATAGATAAAGAATTAACCCTAGTATGAATTTTATTGAAAAAAAGTTTGTAATTATTTCAGGATAGATAATAAAGACTATTGGGAAAACCATTGAGATGGAAATAAAAAGATTTTGTATTGCAAATACATATTCTTCAGTAATAACATCAAAAATATTTAAGGTTGTACTTAGTAGCCTATCTCTAGATCTGTTTAACAATGTTGTGAAATCAGATATTATCATTGATAAAGAATTCCAAAACAATACTCCAAAAGAAATATAAGCTATATATTCTCTTTTATCTTGGATATCAAATACAACAGTATAAACAAAAGCTAAGCATCCTATTTGAAGAAGGTTAGTGAGCCCAATCCAAAAACTTCCTAATTTAGTTTTTACGAATCTAGCTTTATTTCTACACCAGGCTAAATATGTAATGGATTTAAGTATATTTATATATTTATTCATAATTATTTCCTATAAATTTTAAATGCCTCTGATATTGAACCACAAAAAGTTATTTCTCCTCCCTCCATGAGAATAGCTTTATCGCAATGTTTCCTAAGCAGTCCCTCTGAATGAGAAGCCATTAAGATTAATGAAGAATTACTTATGTAATCATCAAAACGTTTTTGGGATTTTTTATAAAAATTTTCATCTGCCATTCCTAATCCTTCATCAATAGCAAGAAAGGGATGAGTAATTGAAGTGTATAAAGCGAAAATAAGTCTTGACAACATACCATCACTATATTGATTTAAAGGAATAGTTCTTACATCATTTAATTCTGCAAAATCAAAAACAGAATCGACAAATTGATCTATATTTTCGAATTTCTTTGCAAAATTTCCATATCTTGCCTTTACAAAAAAATAATGAGCTTTGCTTGCTTCAATACCGGTCAAAATTGGACTTGTTAAAACACTTTTATTTAATAGAGGTAAAGCATATTGACTTAAATTTAAAGATCCTTTGGTTGGGACATAAATGCCAGATAGTAATCTTAAAAGTGTAGTTTTTCCTGCTCCGTTTCCTCCTATAAGCGCATATCTTCCATTTTCAATTTTAAGGTTTAAATTTTTCAAGACAAAAAACTTATTACCTACAAATCTCTCTATAAAATTCAAGCCAATTTTATTATTTTGAGTTTGTTTATTTCCCCTATTTCTTGAACTTGGTAAATGTAAAGATACATTATTTAATTCTACAAGCATAAAGACTTTATCTTCTAATTTGAATTATCTTACCATCGCGGCTACATTACCTCCATCTACACTTAGAAGGGCACCTGTGGTTTTTTCCATAAAGGCAAGAGATAAAAAAGCTTTAGAAACATCTTCAGCATATACTTCAGATTCAAGTAAATTCCCTGACATATATTTTTCTTCAGAAATGCCTCTCGCTAAAGAACGATTTTTAATCATTTCGGAGTTTAAAAGGCCTGATTTAATCCTATCAGCATTAACACCGTTTGATCTGATTTTGTTTTTACCTTCCTCCAAAGAAATCTGCCTCATTAGGGAAGTTAAAGCAGATTTAGTGATTCCGTAAGAACCAAAATTTGGTCCTGGGTTAATAGCTTGCTTGCTAATATTAAATAATATTTGACCACCAACAAGATTAGAGGAAGTCGATTCTTCAAAATCTTGTGAATGAAATATAGAAAGACTTCTCTGGCAAGAATTTAGGTGTGCATAAAAATTAAGTTCCATACTCTTTCTAAAAGTTGCTTCGTCAATATCAGAAATACTGCCTTCCCAAGCAGCTCCAGCGTTACATATTAATATATCTAAGCCACCATAGTTGTAGATAATTTCATCAAAACATTCATTAAGCTGGTCTTTATTTGTAATGTCGCATCCTATGTGGCAAGCATTAGGGCCACAATTAGAAGCAGTTAATTTGGCCGCTTTTTCATCAAGATCTATTGCGATAATTTCAGCTCCTTCATTACTGAAATCCTTAGCAATTTGTGAGCCAATTACGCCTCCAGCACCAGTTATAGCAACGACATATCCACCTAGTTTTGGTTTTTTAGTTTTGCCAAGTTTTGCTTGCTCTAGACTCCAATACTCTAAATCAAAAGTTTGTTTTTCATTTACAGGTTTATAACACCCGATAGATTCTGCCGATAATAAAGTTTCAACCCATGCTTGACCAATGTCTGCTGCAATTGAAGATGATTTCTTACTATTCCCAATACCAATTAAGCCTATTTTGGGTAAAAGAATAAATCTTGGTAAAGGATCAAGTTGTTTTTTCGGCTCATTTGCAATTAGGTTATTTTTTTTAAAATAATTTGCGTAATCATCAATATATATATTAATTTCTTTTTCCGTATATTCCATCCATTTTTTTAATTCTGATTTACTAATTTCTTCGTAATTCTTTTCTGGTAAATTTAATAAAAGAGGGTGTGATTTAGTTCTGATCACATGATCAGGAGTGGCGACACCAAGCTTGATTAATTCGTTTAAATTATTTTTTGAAAATAATTCTTCTATGGCTTGATTATTTCTTAAGTCAAAAATCCACTTATTATTGAATGAGTATTTTTTAGAAATTCGCTCTAAAATACCTCTTAAATATGGAAGAAACTTGGATGTTGTATTTAAGTTTTTATTTTCATTTATGAAACTTAGGTTTATTTTTCTGGATAAATATTGATCTGCTTCTTGGACTATACCTATCATCCTTTCATAGCTGATTTTTGCCGTTTCTCCAAATGTAAAAAGGCCATGATTTATAAGGAGCATTCCTTCTAGTTTTTGATTTGTATTTTTGGCTAATTGTTTTGCTTCTTCATAAGCTTTTGAAGCCGCTATTGAAAGGTCAAAACCAGGCATGACGTAAGGTACTATTGCAAGTCTATTTTTAAAAATCTTTTTACAGATTTCTGCTGCATTTGGTTGGTTTGCTAAAGCTAAGATGGCTAAAGAGTGTGTGTGGTCTATAAATTTTTCTGGGATAAACGCATGAAGAAGTGTTTCTACTGAGGGGTTAGGAGCATTTGGATTAAGAAGATTTCTTCTTTGAAATGAAACCATATCCTCATCAGAAAGTGATTTCAAATTTTTTAGTTTCAGTAAAGGATTTAGTCGCACTGCTGGATGACCAGGTGGCTCTATAGTTGCCAAATCCCATCCAGAACCTTTCACACAAAGTACATCTACATACTCTCCTGATATGTCCACAAATTTACTTTTTACGGAAGTATTCCCCCCTCCATGTAGCACTAATTCGGGATCAGAACCCAATAATCTAGCAGAGTATGTTCTTAAAGCTAAATCTTCAGAAATATTTTCAATCTGTAGTTTCTTAATTATATTAGTGGCTTCAGTATCAGACCATTTATTAATGCTAGTCATTACTTTTTTTTTTAAACTATAAAAAATTATCTAATAAAACGTTGTTTGTTTCTAATAATGAAGTAAAAAATAACAAAAATTCTTATTTATTAGAATTCTTTTTTTCATACAAATTTCTTATAGATTTTTCATCTGCCTCGCAGATTCCTTGCTCAGTAATTAAACCAGTTACTAGTTCATTTGGAGTTACATCGAATCCAGGATTAAAAGCTTTGCAATCTTTATGCACTAGCCTTACCTTTTCAACTTCTCCTTGAGAATTTAAACCAGAAATATGAGTAACTTCATCTTCAGATCTTGACTCTATTGGAATATGCTTAACTCCATCATGAATGCTCCAATCTAACGTGGAAATCGGCAAAGCAGCATAAAAAGGTATATTGTTCGCATTTGCTGCAAGCGCCTTGAGGTAGGTTCCAATTTTATTGCAAACATCCCCTTTGATTGTTGTCCTATCACTTCCAACTATCACTAAATCAACCTCTTTATGCTGCATTAAATGCCCGCCTGCATTATCTACTATTACTGTATGCGGTATATTTTCATGTTTTAGTTCAAAAGCGGTTAAGCTTGCCCCTTGATTTCTTGGCCTAGTCTCATCAACCCAAACATGGACTTTAATACCACTTCTATGAGCTTTATAAATAGGCGCTAAAGCTGTCCCCCAATTTACAGTTGCAAGCCAACCTGCATTGCAATGTGTAAGTATGTTTATTATATTTTTATCTTTTTTTAAAGCAATTTCTTCTATTATTTTTAAGCCATTTAAACCGATATTTTCGCACATTGAAATATCTTCTTGTTCTATGAGTTTAGCTTCTTCTTGAGCCGTCTTAAATCTTTTACTTACATCACACTCTTTAACTTTGTCATAGACCCTTTTCAGTGCCCAATTTAAGTTTATAGCAGTAGGTCTTGTTGATTTTAGTTTTTTGAATGTAACGTCTAAATTTGCATCAGAAGGATCTTCCATCAAACCAAGCATCAATCCATATGCCCCCATTACTCCTATCAGAGGTGCTCCTCTAATTATCATATCCTTTATCGCAATTGCTGCGTCATCTGAAGATCTGATTTCTTTTGTGACAATTTCGTGAGGTAATTTTGTTTGGTCAATTACTACAACATATTCATTTGACTTATGGAGCCAAATTGTTTGCCACTCTTTTCCGTTTATAAGCATGAGATTAAATATTGGTAGAATTAACTTTAATCAAGTTTAACTACACTATTAACTTCGCAATCCAAGCTTTTTCTTCCATTCAAGAAAGGTAACTCTACAACTACTGATAAACTTTTAACTTTCTTATTGGAACTTAATAACATTTTTTCTACACAAGCTGCTGTGCCTCCTGTAGCTAATAAATCGTCAATAATTGAAAAGCTTTCGAAAGGATCAATTGAGCTTTTTTGTATACAAAGTGTGTTCTTGCCATATTCCAAATCATAAGAAGCTTCTATGGTTTCTCCTGGTAATTTTCCAGGTTTTCTTGCCAATACAACAGGTTTTTTTGTTAATTGAGCAAGCGCAGTTCCAAAAATAAATCCACGAGCATCAATTGCTAATAGAGCTTCAGATTCTTGAACAGATTTTGAATTGGACATTTCCTTTATAAGCTCATTAAAAAGCTCTGGTTTCCTTAAAATAGGTAATATATCGCAAAAAACAATTCCAGGTTTAGGAAAATCTTTGTAACTTCCAAAGTTATCGATTAAGTTTTGTTCTAAGTTTGACATAAATATTATATTAATTGAATTATTATAATATCTAATGAACTTTAAATAAAAAAACGTGCAAGAAGATTTTTCATCAAAACCAAAAATAGGAGTATTTGGAGGAAGCGGCTTTTACAATATTGATGAATTAAAAGACATTGAAGAACTTAAAATTGACACACCTTTTGGTGATACATCAGACCTTTTAAGATTAGGGAAAATTAACGGCAACGAGGTTGTTTTCCTCGCAAGGCATGGAAGAAAGCATTCATTTACACCAAGCGAAGTACCTTATAAAGCTAATGTCTGGGCAATGAAGTCTTTAGGGGTAAAATGGATTATCTCAGCCTCAGCTGTAGGATCTCTACAAGCAGAAATAAAACCTTTGGATATGGTCCTGCCGGATCAATTTATTGATAGAACTCAAAATAGACCAACAACTTTTTTTGGTAATGGAGTAGTAGCTCATGTATCGATGGCTCAACCATTTTGCAAAAACTTAACAGAAATTTTAGCCAAAGCTGCTGAGCCACTTATGAATGATGGAAGAAAGCTACATGTTGGGGGAACTTACTTATGTATGGAGGGTCCAGCTTTTTCAACAAAAGCGGAATCAAATTTCTACAGAAGTTTAGATTGCTCAGTTATTGGCATGACTAATCATACCGAGGCACGTTTGTGTATGGAAGCTGAAATTGCATACGTAAGCTTATCTATGTCCACAGATTACGATTGTTGGTATGAGGGGCATGATGATGTAACAGTAGAAATGATAGTTAAAAATTTAAATTCTAATGCTGAATTAGCAAAGAAAATTGTTGTTGAATCTGTTCAAATGATTGGTAAAGTTAGGCCTATGAGTAAATCTCATAGTGCGCTAAAAGATGCACTGCTGACACATAAGGAAGACGTTCCTTCAGATACACTCAGCAAAATTAAATTACTAACTGATAAATATTGGTCCTGACTCGTTTGATCTGTAAATTGACCTAAAATGTAAATAAGGTTCTGCTAAGAATTTTATATGTTGGCAAATTGAGTTCTTTTCATTAGTGGTAGGGCGGACACTAACTCTTCTACGCCTTGACTAAGTGATCTTGTTGCCTTAAAGCCAGCTTTTTCTATTTTTTCATTACTGACTATGTAGTTTCTTTTATCAATATCTGATCCTATTTCAGAAACTAAGTAAACAAAATCAGGTATAATTTTTTTTATTTCTTCGCACAACTCTCTTTTTGATAAATTGGCTTCACTATAACCTAAATTGTAACAATTCCCAGCTAATTGAGGATTATTGATAGCAAACCTAAAGCCGTCTGCCGCATCTTCAATATGTAAATAATTTCTTTTGAAATCAGCTTCGAATAATACAACAGTTTTATCGAAATAGGCTCTATATGTAAAATCATTAACTAATAAATCTAATCTCGGTCTAGGACTAATGCCAAAAACAGTTGCCAATCTAAAAGTAATTGCATTACCTTTATCAAGAAGTACCTTTTCAGCTTCAACTTTTACTTTGCCATAAAGCGATATGGGCCTTAAAGGTGACTCTTCGGTACAAAAGATGCCTTCTTCTCCAACTCCATATCCACTGTTTGTGCAAGGATAAATAATTAATTGATTCTTTGAGCTCAGCTTGGAACACATAACAACTGAATCTTTATTAACAGTAATAGCTGATGTTTTATCTTTATTACACAACGGCGCACCTGTCATACATGCAAGAGGAATTATGATGTCAGCTTTTTGAATAAGAGGTTTCATTAACTCCTCATCTCTAGCATCTCCAATAATTAATTTAAAGTTTTTATTAATAGATGCCATCATTAAACTTGTTGGCTCATACATTAAATTATCTACACAAGTAACTTCAAATCCATCTTGTAGAAGTTTAGGGATCAAAACTGACCCAATATATCCTGCACCACCAGTAATTAAAATTTTTGTCATGATTTAGTTTTCTAAGATTTTACGTTTAAGTTTGTGTGTTGCCATTCCTTCAACATTTTCACGTTGAGCAATACCAAAACTAGATTCTACCTTATCGAGGTAAGCTGGATTTGCAAAATATGTTTCCCAAAAATAATCTCTAAAACGGAGAACTTCAGCGCTAGTTAGAGTCTTCGTTGGCAAAGGCTTACATTCATATGAAAGGAAAGCAAATTCTTCATACTCTTTTGGTATATCCCATCCTTCATGCTGGGCTTTAATGTAAAGTGGAGAACCTGGCAATGCTTGACATGGATAAACATTCATCATTTCGGCATTTAATTCTAAAGCGAGATTTAATGTCGAAGTCATGGTGGAGTATGTATCTTCTGGAAATCCAACAATATAATTAGCAATGATGTTGATGTTGTGTTCATTAATCATTGAAGTAATTTTTCGAATATTGACCTCTTTGAAAGATCCTTTAGATACCTCTTGCCTAACCATCTGACTGCCAGCTTCAATTCCAAGGGCTAGCCATTTTATTCCAGCATTTGAAACTAGATCTAAGAATTTACTTCTAGCAGTATCAACTCTTGAATAAGCCCACATATGTAGTCCGTAATCCCTTTCAACAAGCCCTTTACAAATAGGCTCATAATAATTGTGGTTAAGCAAAAACATTTCATCAGAAATTCTTATTGTGCTGACCCCAAGTTCTCTAAGTATTTTGAATTGTCTTAGTACCCACTCTACAGACCAAAATCTCATTATCCTACTGTCACCAGAAGAAATATTTTCAGAATTATCGGTTCTATTTACTATATTGATCATGCAAAATTCGCAACCAAAAACACAACCTAAACTTGTATATATTGCTGCATAGGGGGTTCTAATAGATTCATTAAAATTGGCATGCCATACATGAGATCTATATAAATCTAATGGGGTCTTTTTCATTGGTAAAAGATCCCATGCATATCCGGGAAGATCTATATCCATTCTTTCTTGGGGAACTATCGCTTCTGGATTATTGATAATTAAATTTCCATCAGAATCCTTCCAGCCTATTCCTTTTATATTTCTCAAATCTTCAGAATATAAGTTTGACTTAAGTAAATTCCACAATGCATAAACTCCTTCATTAAGTAGAACAAAATCTACGTAATCTAATGCTAAAACTGATTTTGGCAAAGCAGACACATGTGAACCAACAAAGCCAACTTTCGTATCTATTTGAGCATCATAAACGCACTTAGCTAGGCCTGTCGCTCCTATCATGCTCGTTGTACCAGCATTTGGATTTTGACCATAAACTACAAAAAGAGTAATCTTTGCATTGATTTCTTGAATACGTTGCGTGGCTTGCTCATAACCAAGGTTCTCAGCACAACAGTCAAGAATCCCCACGTTAAATCCTTTAGATCTGCAACTTTCTGCTAACAATAATGACCAGGTTGGAGGTTCTATCCCTGAATACTTACCGCTTAGACTTTGATAAGCTTTAGTAGAGGAGTCAGAGTGAACAAATAAGCAATCTAAATTATTTTTCATTGTAAAAATCTCCAAATTCTACTAAAAGTGTGCTTTTGCCATCTTCTCTTTCATAAGCTTTCTTGTAAGATTCGTATATATGCTCTGGCTCTTCTAATTCGATTACTTCAACATTGGAAAGCATTTTTCTATATGCTTCAGACAAATTACCTATATGTTGGTGGCCGGGGAATAAAGGTCTCTGAGAGCCAACTGAAGTTCTAATAATTACATTTGGAGTAACTTTATTATCCGTAATTGTTGGCAATTTATCCAGATGACTAACTAATTGATTAGTAGCACATAATAAAAAATTCCATCTTGGGAATATACTTATTATCCTTTTACCTGTTAGAGCCATTCCAATTGACATACCCATTTGAGTATCTTCAAAAACAGGTACTTCCAGTCTCTTTTCAGACTTCACATCTTTAAGAGTATTAAACATTGCAGTGCCTGGAACTTCAACAGCTTGACCGATAAAAAAAGTATCACTTTTTTCGCCAAGCCATTCCATACTTTTTTTTAATTCATCAAAATATTTCATAAGTTTTAAAATTGAACCCTCTTACCAGCTCCAGCATGAGGCCATGGAAGTTCATACTCATAATGAATTACCTTGTCTTTGCCTAGAAGTGAATAATTTTTCATATTCCAAGTTTTAAGTGTATCAGTACAAACTGATTTGTGGTTAATTTCAACAATAAATCTTATTGGTAAATCTAGTGCAGTTGCATATTTATGAGCCTCATGAGCAGCACCAGTTTCAGAGGTCATGCCACCCATAAATAAATTGACTTTATCTTGGGATCCTTCTTTTTTGAGGGCATATGCAGTACCAAGAGCAATGGGAATTATTCCACCTACAATTGCACTAGTGAAGATTTTATATTCTGGATAAATGAGAGTTATACTTTTGCCTTTTAAGATATCTTCTTTAAGCTCTTCTGGGGGAACACCTTTTAAAAGACAATGATAATGACTCCTCCAAGAACTAAATATCCAGTCGTTTTTGTTAATAGACTTAAAAATTTCTATTAATTGATTTTCATTGTTTCCATGTAAATGGATAGGAGCTTTGATTTTTGCGTCATTGAAAGAATCAGCTATATCTTTCTCAAAATCAACCAATTCTTTTTGGTTCACAATAGTATTTCAAGTATAAATAAAATATCACATCAAGTATTCTATGAGCTTCTGATGTGACAGAAATTTTTTTGTTGAATAATTTGAGATGACTTTTTCAGACAAAAGCCACCTGTTTTTAATACCAGCATTTTTTGCAGCTATCATGTCTGAATTTTGATCGCCAATCATAATATCATCTTCATGACGTTCATCTAGAAACATTCCTATATTTGGTTTACGGCATAAACATTTGATATCTGGCTTATGTGGACAAGCTCTAATTTCAATATCTAATCCAATTTTTTCAAACTCTTTTAGCATGTGTATACAAATACAAGAGTAATCAACTAATGAATAGTACCCTCTTTGAATTCCTGATTGATTAGTTACTACAATTATTGAATATCCTCTCTCATGAAAATATTTTGCGACAGTAAATATTTCATAATGCCAAAAAAATCTATTAAGAGTTCCTACGTATGGAATATGTTTATTAATTATTCCATCTCTATCTAAATATAAAATTTTTTTTTTCATTTATATAATTTTGACATATCAATAAGAGGGGTTATTGCAGGGGGAACAATTAAATTCGGTAAATTGTCAAAAGAAAAAAACTTTAATTCCAAGCTTTCCTCACTCTTTTTTAAGTTCTGAAAATTATTTTTTAAAGTATAAACTACGTCAATTAAATGAACCCTATTGTCCGGGTATTGTAAAATACGCCCTTCTTTAGGATTCGAGTAAACTCCAAGTAATGTTAAATTTTTCTCTTCAATAACTAAATTGCATTCTTCTTTGATTTCACGAATTGCACATTCTTGAACAGTTTCTCCTAGATCTAATTTCCCGCCTGTAACTCCCCACCATTCACAATCAGTCCTCTTCTCAAGCAGAATTTCATTTTTCAAATTTATAAGCGCAACGGCAACTCCTAATCTTATTTTCTCTTTTCCATTAAAAGTTTTTTGATATCTAAAATCTATATCTTTTTTTGAAAATCTCATTACAATTGATCAACTATATATTCTGCCAATGCAAAACATGATGTAAATGCTGGACTAACAGCGTTAACAATATGAATGTTATTGTTAATTTTTTCATATAGAAAATCATTTACGAACTTATAGGTATCTTTTTCAATTAATTGAGGTCTAATACCATAGGTTGTTTTGTCCATTTTAATTTCGAAATCTTCTCTAACATTTTCTTCTAAGTATTTGATGGAATTCTTGTAGAATTTTTTTCTAACATTAATAGTGAATTCAGAGAACGCATGTTCCCTATAATTTTGTAAATTACTCGCAAATAAAACTAAGTTATTTACTATTATTGAGGGGAAATTTTTTAATTCGTTAAAATCAAATCCCTGGACATCCTTGCGAAAAACTGGAATAGCATTTGGACCAATTAGGGTAGTGTTTTTTATTCTAGGAGTAAGATGTATTCCTAGAAAAGGTAGTTCAGGATTTGGCACTGGATAAAGATTGGTTTCTATCTTTAAACCAGATTTTTGAACTCCATATTCTCCAAGAAAGGGCAATATTGAAAGGTTGTCAAATTTATTACTTATTGATTTTGTGATTTCAAGAGAACCTGGGCCTGCACAATTTATATACTTTGAATAATAGAAATAAGTATTATCGTCTAAAAGAAATCTTTTATTTGATTCATCATCTAATATTACTCCCTTTTTAAGGAATTGAACTCCATTTTCTTTTAGTAACTTAAATAGTCTCTCCATAATCAATTGAGGAGAAAAAACTGCTGTATTGGGGGACCAAAGGTATTTTTCTTGTTTAGTTAGGCCAGGTTGCAATTTTACAGCTTCAGAATAATCAATTTTTTTTACTTCACATCCATTTTTGTTAGCATTATCAAAAATATCGTCTAATCTGACTAAATCTTTTTTATTAAAAGGAACTAACAGCTTTCCACACTTTAATATTGGTAAATCATTTTCAAAACACCAGTTTTTAAGTTTATGGCCCCCATCTATCGATAACTTGGCTTTTAATGATCCTGGCTTGTAATACAAACCAGCGTGCAAAACACCACTATTATGAGTAGAAGTACCATTAGAAGGAACAGAATATTTATCTAATATGATTAAATTTTCTGGAGAAACTATTTTTTTCTTTATCAAAGTTTCAGCTATTGATAACCCTACAATTCCAGCTCCTATAATTGCAAATTTCATAATCTTAAATCATCTCTATTTGTTAAAAACCAATTAATTGTATTAGTCAAACCTTCTTCAATATTAATCTTAGGACTCCAGCCTGCATCTTTAAGGATTTTCGGACTTTGTAATTTTCTCATCATTCCATCTGGTTTATTTGAGTCCCATATAATTTCTCCGTCAAAACCAATAATGTTTTTGCAAATATCAATTATTTCTCTAATTTTGTGGTCTGCTCCCCAGCAGATATTAATTAATTTTCCTGAAAGATTATTGTCTAGCAAATATTTTATTCCCCTAGAAGCATCATCAACATGCATAAACTCTCTTCTTGGATTACCTGACCCCCAAAACTCTATTTTTTCTTGTTTAGTTTCTTTTGCATTAATAATTTTCCTTATAACTGCAGCAATAAAATGTGAATTTTCTGGATTAAAATTATCATTTGGTCCATACAGAGAACATGGTATTGGGTGAAAAGTTTTGATTTTATATTGATTTAAAAGGGGAAGTGATTGTAGAAATGCTGATCTTTTTGCTAAAGCATACCCAAGATTTGATTGATGAGGTTCCCCATCAAAATAAGATGACTCAATAAAAGGTTGGGATGCATTGGCTGGATAAGAACAATTACTATTTAAAAAGACAATATTTTTTATATTGGATTGTATAGAGGCATCCATTATATTATTTTGGATTCGCATATTTTGTGATAAAAAATCATACTGTCTAGAAGAATTTGCCTTTATACCCCCTACTAATGCTGCGCAATTTATTAAAGTTTCAAATTTATATTCTTTAAAAAAATCAGTTGTTTTTTTGTAGTCTAAAAGATTTAAATCTTCTCGGGATACAGATAGGAACGATAAATTATTCTCTTTAAAAAGCTTCACAAAAGAGCTGCCAATCAATCCATGCTTTCCTGTGATTAAATATTTATATTTTGTCATTAGAATTCATCTCACTTAATAATCTAGGTATATACGTTTGAGATTGATTATAGGAGCTTGGTATGCCAATATCCAAAAAGGGAATATCATTTTTTAAAGTAACCGCTTGAATTGGATCTTCCCCAAAACAATCTTTATCAATCATTAATTCTCCTAAAGATTGTTGATTTATTGCTATGGGATCAAAATCAAGAGATGTTTTTTTAAGCCATCTTTTTTTGATACTTTCATATGATGTAAAAAAGGCCCCCATTGAAATGTAGTTGGATTTTTTACTTGAAAATATCCACCCTTCATCTATTTTTTCGTAGCCTCCATATCTTTCATTAGTGAGACTTTCTTTTAAAATTAAAAGGGGTAAATTTTTTTGTTGATTTATAAAAGAATTAAAAATCATTTTAAAATCAGCTTTGAAAATCGTATCTCCGTTCAGTACTAAATAATTTTTTGAATAATCTCGCGAGGCTACATTTGCTACAGCACCAAAAGTACCAAGTGGTTTTTCTTCCTTGATACACTTTATATCGTAATTTTTTTTTAAACAATAATCTTTTATTTGATTATGTCCAACACAGGTCGAAATTAGTATTTCAAAATCGACTTCTAATTTCCAATTTTTAATCCAAATTAAGAACCACTCTAAAAATGGTTTTCCAGAAACTGAAGCTAGGAACTTCGGTGTATTCCCAATTACAGGTGTTATTCTTGTTCCTTTTCCTCCAGCAAGAATAATAATTTTTAAACTCATTCCACAGAAGAAATAATTGATGCTATTTCTCTGATTGAATCAAAAGTTAATTCCGGATAATTTCCTAAATACATACCATAAAAATGTATGTGATCAGTAACTGGAGACACTTTCTTGAAATCTTCTTCAGTAAAATTAAAAATAGATTTTACATATGGCTGTCTCATTTGGTTTCCACCTCCCGCACTTCCTCTTCTATATTCAATTCCATTTTTTTCAAGTGTTTTCTCGAGGTTGTTCATTAATTCATCATTTGCTTCTTTGAGAATTACATTAAAAGCATAATTACTTTGGCCATTAAGATTAAAGTCTTTGAAACACCATTCAGGCATTAGAGATAAAAAATATTCAAAATTTTCAGCTCTTTTTTTTACCATATTATCCAGTCTTTTTAATTGTTCTATCCCTATGAGAGCACCAATCTCATTATTTCTAAAATTAAAGGCGGGTTTTGTAAAAATAAATTTTTCATTTAAGTCTTGATAATCCTCTATCCACTTCTTTTTATAGTTTTCGTTATTTAATTCACGAACCATTCCGTGACTCCTTAACATTCTTAATGCTTCATATGTTGATTCATCATTTGTACAGACCATACCACCTTCGATAGTGCTCATATGATGGGCATAATAAAATGAAAAGCAAGATACATCTCCTACTGATCCAGCCTTAAAACCATTTTCAAGAATCACTCCATGAGATTCACAAACATCCTCTATGAGGTAAATATTATTTTCTTTTATATAGTTAAGTAATTTATTATCGAGACCGTTGATCCCTTGAGCATGTGTTAAAAATATAGCTTTAACATTTTTATTTTTTTCCAATTCACTAATTACTAAGTCTGTATTTAAAGCTAGTGTGGAAAGACTTATATCAATAAAAACAGGATTAAACCCCATCCAAATTATTGAACTTATATCAGAACTCCAAGTAAAAGGAGGTACAATTATATCCCCTCCATTAGGATATTTTTCTTTAAGAAGGGCCATACAAAGTAAATTTGCAGAGGATCCGCTATTAATAAAAACACTATATTTAACCCCAAGCCATTCAGACCATAATTTTTCAAATTCTTTTACTTTGGGCCCAGAAGTTAAACGTGGATCCTTCTCTTTCAATAGATCTATTACAGGAGCTAAATCGCTCTCCATAATATTATTCTGCATTAAGGGATACTTCATTGGTTTTCTAGAGCTTGACATATAGAATGATATATCACTTGAGTAACAGTTTGAATCGTTCCAGTATCTTTACTTGGTACTTTGATAACAAAATCAATATTTTGATAATTCAATTCATTATTTCCACAAATTAAACAAGTAGTTGAATTTATCTTGTTGGAATATTGAAGCGCGTTAAGAACATTTTTAGATTTGCCCGAAGTTGACATACCTATTGACAAACCAATGTTGTTCTCAAAAGCATTTAATTGCCTTGTAAATATTGATTCATATTCAAAGTCATTTGACCAAGCTGTAATAATCGAAGTGTCAGTAGTAAGAGCAATTGCTCTGTATGGCTTTCTATCTCTATCTTTGTAAGTGCATACTAACTCTGCCGCAAAATGTTGGGCGTCTGCAGCAGATCCACCATTACCGAAAATTGCAGTTATTTTCCCATCTTTGTTTATCTTCTCTATTACTGAGGCAATATTGAGTATTTTCTCTTGAAATTCATCATTGCCTAATGTGTTTTTCAGTGTCTCAATGACATTTGAAGCTTCTTTGTTGTAAGTCATTTATTCAGAAAATATAATTTGACTACCAGTAGCACTTATTTTAACCTTAACCCATGTTTTTACATTGACTGCACTTTTAATAGCATCATGTCTATATTCTGGGGCCCAACATACAAAAAATCCTCCCCCTCCTGCACCCATTATTCGGGTGCATAATGAACCTGCTCTTTCTGATGTTTCAATTAATTCCATCAGATCTGGATCGAATTTGTCTTGATTCATTGATAGCTTAATATCTCTACAAATTTTTGTGATTCTAGCATTCTCTTGTATATCAGCTTCTTTCCCAAAAGCTATTATTCCTTCATGAGAGACTTGATGCAGTTCCTCTAGTTTTTGAATATTTTGTTCATTTTTAAGAGCGTTATTTACTTTATTTGAAGCTACTGATGAATATCTTTGTCTACCTGTGAAGCCCATTAATAAAGAGGATTCTATATAGCTTTGATATTCCTTCCTAACCAGGAACCTCTTAGGTTTAACTCCTCCTTTATCTGCTTGAATATGGACTAGCCCACCAAAAGCTGATGCACATTGATCCTGTACTCCAATAGTTTCACCAACTTCATTTTGTTCAATATCTATAGCTAATTTCGCCAATTTTGTTCTTCCAAGAAATTGACTTTTCACCAACGCTGAAAGCGATGAGATTAAGCCCACAGTAAAAGCAGATGAGCTACCAATTCCACTTCTTGAGGGTAAATCTCCAACATGTGTAATTTCTATATTTTTATTTTGGCCATATTTTCTTACTATCTCTCTGGCAGTTGGATGGTTGATTTCATCAATCTCTTTAACACTTTCGATCTTGGAATAAGCAACTCTATATTTATGATCAAAAAAAGGTGGAAGTTCCCTAACAGATTGGTAGCAGTAATAATCTAATCCAGCGCATAAAATTTGGGTATCTTTTTTTTCATACCAGGCTGGATAATCTAATCCTCCTCCGTAAAAAGATAATCTGTAAGGGGTTCTGCTTATAAGCATAACTTTTTTTGTCCCAATATAACATTGTCAAGCGTTCATAAGTATTAAAAGTTGTTTTAAATTTAAGCTTTAAATATTAATTTGTTGAATATTTTGTATAAAAATTTACCCATAAAAAAAAGATTTATTAATATTTTTTGAATTATATTTTGATGATATTTAAGAGCAATCTTTCTCTCTTCTTTTAACCCTTTCATCCAGTTTTTTGAACTTCTTCCATTTTTTAAATGAAAATATTTACATGAAACATATTTAAAGTAATATTTCCTTCTTAAACATTGCAACAAATAATCATAATCACTTGCAATTTCTAGACTGTCACAAAATAGTGGATTATCCCCCTCTTTATTAAAAACCCCCCAACCAATTCCTCTCCCAATACCAATAAAGTTAATAAAAAAGAATGGAATTGGAAAATTTAATTTAAATAGACTTTTCCCTATATTTTTATAAAATTTTGGAATTAAAATGAATTTGTCGATTCCTCTTTTAACTAATTTGTTGGCTTCAATTACAAATGAACTCAAATATTCTTCCGAAACCCAATCGTCCGAGCCTATTATGATTTTGAGATTTTTGGGTTCAGTTTTTATTAAATTGTTAAGAGCTTCCTCAGGAGAATTATCTGAAAATGAGATTATTTTACAAAAATTTAATTTCTCTAAAAATTCCAAAGTTCTATCTGACGATGAGCCGTCAGCGATTAAGATTTGCGAATCAATTTTAGGTAATTGAGATATGAGAGAGTTTAAAAGTTTTGGTAATGTTTTAAAACTATTTTTTGTAGCGATGCAAATATCAACTTTCATTTTAATTATATGCTAATAAGGTCATGTTATGATAAATGATTATCAATCGCAATTTAATATATTAGTTTATCTTTAATATGAAATTCGAATTATATATTGATAATCATGCTTATCAAAAAGGCATTGAAGATTATATTTATTCTATTCAAAATATTTTTTTCAAAAATAATCTTAAAGTTAACATTGTTAAAAAGATATCAAAGGATGTAGATGTTTTATTTATAATTGAAAATTTTGCTAAACCCTCAAAAGATCTCATCAACTTTCTAAAAACATCAAAATCTAGAGGAGTTAAATTGTGTCTTATTCATACAGAATTTGTTGATGAAAACTTATATTTTAATACTTTTACTTCAAGGGAAATTTTTTATAGGAAGTGTTTATTAGTCAAAATACTTTCTTATTTATATCAACTTGATAATAATGATTATAAAAAACTTTTATTTTATAGTTTTCTTTTTGTTTACCTAACTTTAGGGTTCACTTTAGGATTTAAATTTGTCGAAATAAAAAAAAGAATTTTCTTTGCATTAAGAGATTATAATTTCCCTAAGTATCTTAAATTTTTTGACTATAATATTGTTTTAAGTGATGATTTATATAATTGTCTAAAACAACATAAGAAAATAAAAAATATTTTTTATCTTCAGAATTATTTTGATATAAGTTTATTTGAAAAATTTATATCAAAAGATTTGAAAAATAATTTATTATATTTGTCTGGTTATAAGACACCCTATCGGATAAAAGTGCTAAGAAATCAGAATATAAAAAATTTCAACAACTTTTTTATAAATAGTTCTATCAATACTGATAAGTATAACTTTTCTAAAAAAAATTTAATTGACTTTAATTTATTATTTACTAAAGAATCTTTTATAAATAAAATCACTAATATTTATAAAAGAAAATTTAATTTAAATATTAATAAATTTGAGATTTACATAGCACAAAGAAAGAATTGGCCTTATTTGAGTACTACAAGAATAATAAGAGCATTTAGGAATGAGTCTATCCCAATAAATATTGGTTCTTATAACAAATCAAATTATGAAAAATTATGCATAAATACTAAAAGTTTGGATCATTTTATTGAAAATTACAGTTTAACCATTACTGATTATCACAATAAATTAGAAAATAATATTAAGGAATTTAATACTGTATCTGACGATATGTTTAATTATTTCATAAAAAATATTAAGTAGTTTTATAAATTTATTATTCAAAAATTATTTTTAAAGGGTTTGCCAATCCCTTCATATCCTAATCCAAAAACATTAAAGTTGAAACCTGAAATCTCTCTATCGGGAACAGCATAAATCTCGAAACTATAGGCTCTTCTGTTAATGGATAAAGAAAACTTTGGATTGATAAATTTATTATAATCATTTGAGTTTTTATCAATGTTAAAGTGAGTTTCAGCAGAAAGTAATATTGGACCATATACTTGTTGTTTCAATTCAAGGAAAATTCTTTCACTTTCGTTTACATTATCAAACTTGAATGGACTGTTTCCACTTTTACCTACGATCTCTAATGCTGATCTAAATTTGGTGTAGTCAAAAGTCTTTTGTTTTAATTTACCTAATTGAAGTTCTGGACCTACTGCAAATTTAATTGTATTTTGACTTTTGTTATTGTCATATATGGATGTATTTAAGGTTAGTTTAGAGACCCATTCCAAACCTTGATTAATTCTTAAAGGCGTATATTTGTAGGTATTATTTATAAAGTCATCTGGATTTTTTTTATCCCAAATTTTGTACTTATTTTCAACAAATGCAACAGCACTTAACCTATTGTGTGATACTAAATTTTTGCTGTCTAATTCTTCAGAATTAAAGTTTGCTAACTGTAACCTATAATCTGAATTGAAATTAAGATTATTTATTTTAAAAGGATATTTTTTACTAAAGTTAGTTCCAATTGAAGTATATATTTCTTTAACTCCTTCAAAGCCAGTATCTATTTTATTTCTATATACAAGGAATATATTATTTTCTATATTTTTAATTTTTCTAAGATTAAATTTTCTCTCAAGGCTCCCTACAAACCTTGTAGCTTCACTTAATCTTTCTGTGTTAAGAGAGTTTAGACTTGTTAATGTATTGAATTCATATCCTAATAAATTTGAGTTTGTAAAAAATTTTAATCCAAAATAATCCCCAGCATTAATTTCATTCTCTACTTTTTCACTTGTTATACTTGAATCTTTTTTTCTAAATACATTTGTTTTATCTTTATAAATTCTTTGCAAATATATTTCACTTACAAATTGGTATCTAATATTAGATAATTCGAAAGAGTCTGAATTCCTCGATAGGAAAAATCCATCTCTATCCTCATAGTCAAAACCAATACCCCATTTTTGTAGATTTTCTTGGTCTTCTTTTATCGTCCTTCTTGCTAAAGGAATTTTTACTTTATTATCTAAATTTAAAGTTGTCCAAGGACTTATAAGTATTAACTTCCCATCAATTCTTTTTGATTTTAAATTGAAGCTCTCAAGAGTTAATTGTGCAGGATTGAATGGATCGTTTGTAAAACTGGCTCTTTTTGCACTTAATAATTCATTATTTACTAAGATTTCTGGTGACTGGAATCGCCATTTTTTAATGGCATTTATTTTTAATTCTGCTTTCGAAGAACCAAAGAATTCTTCATCTGAGGTCATTTGGCCAATAGACAAACCAATAATATTCTCAGACTCAAAATTTGTCTTAATTATCTTAGATTCATTACTCTTTTTTTTTCTTACTTTTGTTGATTCCCAATTAAGGTCCTCAGAAAGGGTAACTATATCTATAATTCCATATGCATTTATAATTGAGCCACTCTTATTAGAAAGATCATAATCAAATCTATCTGCTTCAATAAATTGATTATTGTTTTGATATTGAATATTACCTTCAGCACTAATTGTGTTAGTAGCTTTAGAAAATTTTAATAAATCAGTTTTTAACTCAGCACTGCCGAATTTGATGCTCACATCTCCTTTTACAATAAAGTAATCTTTATTATCAATTTGTTCGTTAGATTCAATTATTAATTGATTTTTTTCTTTTGGAGAGATTTGCTTTTCTTCAAAAGCAAGAAATATAGATAATGGATTAATTCTTTTTATAGTGAAAAAGTTTATGTTTTTATTATCAGAGTTTGATTTAAGCGAAGTATCTTGAATATCAAATCTATCTTTACTAAATCTATTTTCTTTTACGAAAGATTTTGTATCTTGAAGAATAAATAATGAGTTAAAAAAAATGAAGATGATTGCTTTAAAAAAATGATTTATCTTCATTAATTTATATATATATTATTATTTAAACATATTAAAAAAATCATCCTCGGGAAATTTTTAATTCACAAACTTAATAATAAAATTAAATTCTTCACAAATCCTGCTTAAATTAATTGGTAATCTTTTAATTTATTTAATAAGAATTTATTGATGTTAAAAAAAGAAGGATTCATATTAATAACTGGATGTGCAGGCTTTATTGGCGCAGCATTATGTAAAAGATTCTTGAAAGATGGGTATGAAGTTTTTGGCATTGATAATATCAATGACTATTATGATGTGAAATTAAAAAAAGATAGATTAGAAAGTATTTATGATTTTGCTTCGCGACATAATACTAGATGGGTTTTTAATGAAATTTCCATTGAAGATCGAGAGTCTTTTGAAAAGTTATTCAATAGAATTAAGCCAAAAATAGTTATTAATTTAGCAGCACAGGCAGGAGTAAGGTATTCAATTTTAAATCCTCATACTTATTTTAAAGCTAATTTGGAGGGGTTTTTCAATATACTCGACCTCTGCAGGTTAAATAATGTGGAGCATCTGGTTTATGCTTCAAGTAGTTCGATTTATGGGTCTAATTCAAATTATCCATTCTCGGAAGAACAGAATTCAAATGAACCTTTAAGCTTTTATGCAGGTACAAAAAAATCTAATGAAATGATGGCCCATTCTTTTAGTAACATTTACAAGATACCTATGACAGGATTAAGATATTTCACTGTTTATGGGCCATGGGGCAGGCCTGATATGGCTCCAATGATATTTGCAAAAAATATTATTTTAAAAAAACCAATATCTGTTTTTAATAATGGCAGGATGAGTCGAGATTTCACGTATATCGATGATATTGTAGAAGCAACTTTTTTGTGTTCTCTCAAAACTCCAACTCAAAAAAATGAAAAATTAAATAAAAATGTTAATGTTCCTCATAAAATTTTTAATATAGGTTATGGAAGTTCAGTCAATTTGCTTGAATTCATAAATTTGCTTGAAGATGCTTTACAAATAAAAGCAATCAAAGTTTTCGAACCTATGCAAGAAGGTGATGTAGTTAAAACATTTGCAAATATTGAGAAATTAAAAGATTGGATACAATTTCAACCAAAAGTATCAATTAAGGAGGGAGTAAGAAATTTTGCAAATTGGTATTTAAATTACTTTGCATAAAATTTTATATAAAAATAATTAGATACATTTTTTTTACATTATCTTGAAATATAATTTGTTATTACTGCAGGAATTTTTTTCTAGATGAAAACTATATTGGTGACAGGCGGAGCTGGATTTATAGGAAGTCATACTTGTATATCATTATTAGAAAATAATTATAGATTGGTTGTTATTGATTCTTATGCAAATAGCTCACAATTAAATTTAGATGTGATAAGAGAATTGTTGGATAATGAGTATTCTGATTTAAGTGACCGATTTTTTATTTTCAACGGTGATATTAGAGATGAGAAATTCCTTCAAGATATTTTTGAAAAATTTAAAAGGATGGAGAAAAGTATCTATGCCGTAATTCATTTTGCTGGGTTAAAAGCAGTAAATGAGTCAATCTCCAAACCGTTAGAGTATTGGAGTGTGAATGTAGGTGGAGCCCTTTCTCTCCTGAAGATTATGAATCAATATAATTGTTTTCAAATAGTATTTAGTAGTAGTGCTACTGTTTATGATAATTTTTTTGAGGGGATCTTAGATGAGAAAGCAACTCTAAATCCTAAAAATCCATATGGAAGGAATAAATTAACTATTGAAAATATATTAAATGATTTATATACAAGTCAGCCTGATCTATGGAAAATAGCAATACTCAGATATTTTAATCCAATTGGATCACATCCATCTGGGAAAATAGGTGAATTACCAAAAAAAGATATTTCCAACTTATTTCCGTTAATTTCTCAAGTAGCATCTGGGAAAAGAGATAAACTGCAAATATATGGTAATGATTGGCCCACTATTGATGGCACAGGAATTAGAGACTTTATTCATGTAATGGATTTAGCAGATGCTCATCTTGCATCTTTAAAATATATTAGTAATTCAAGATCTGATGTTTATACTTTTAATATAGGAACAGGCAAAGGTACTACTGTTTTGGAGTTGATAAGAATTTTTGAAAAAGTAAATAAATGCTTTATTCCTATTGAATTTATTAAAAGGAGAAAAGGGGATGTAGCTTGTAGTATTGCAAATGTTGATTTCGCTTTAAAGGAACTTGATTGGTTCCCAACTAGAACGATAGAGGATGCTTGTCGAGATGGATGGAAATGGCAGATGAACAATTAATAATTAAAAAATATTAATATTGCTAAATTTAGATTGTAGGTTTATGTCCTTTACCCGTGAAAACAACTTTTATTGTTTTGAATAAAATAAATAAATCTAATAGAAGTGAAAAATTACTTATGTAATAAATGTCAAAACTTAATTTGTTTACAGTATCAGTTACACTTGCACCATATGGATAATTTACTTGTGCCCATCCGCTTATGCCAGGTCTGACAACATTCCTACATTCATAAAAAGGAATTGTTTTAAGTAATTGTTCTTCAAGTTCTGGCCTTTCTGGTCTTGGTCCTATTAAACTCATCGTACCTTCAATTACGCAAAATAATTGAGGTAGTTCATCGATTCTTGTCGCTCTTAATATTCTCCCAACTTTTGTAATTCTTGGATCACTTCTTTGTGACCATTGAATACCATTTTTTTCTGCATCAATCTTCATACTTCTAAATTTAATAATTTTGATATCCGTGTTTTTTAATCCTGATCTTTTTTGAAAATATAAGATGGGTCCTCTATCTTCAACAAAAATTAATACAGTAACTAACAAGAAAATTGGGGAACACAAGATTAATAAGAAAGAACTTACTATGATATCTCCCACTCTTTTGACTCTAATTTGATAGGTATCTTCAATTGACTGAAATTTGTCTAACAATTGATATTTATTACTAATTATCTTTGTAGGTATTCGATGAAATTCTTTTTCAAACCAGCCCAAAACACTAATAACTTTAAGACCCTTCAATTTGAGGTTAAAAATTATGTCTAAATTTGAGGACTTTATTTTATTAAAGTCACTAACAATTATCCCTTCGAAATTTTTAAATTCAATATTTTTAAAGTTTTCATCATCAGAAAATCTCTTTATATTCAACTTTTTGGGATTATAAGAAATTTCTTCTAATAATTCCTTGAATTTTGATTCACTTCCAAAAAAAATCCAATCTTTTTTAGTGTCGTAAATACTGTAAGTAATTAAACTTAAAAAATATTGAGCTACGAGGCTTATTATAGAAAACTTGAAGGATGATTGAATAAAAAAGTTACTAAGTTCCTTTTCTGATTCTTTATAAAAATATTGCTCATTAATAAGAAATATTCCAACGCTATAACCCCAATTAATTAAGAGATAGATACTAATGCAGATTAAAAATAAAATTAATATTTTTAGTGCGGCATTAAAAAATGTCGATATGTTTATGTTCCTTATTTTTATATACCTTCCAAGAATATAACTAATAATCACCCAAAAAGTTGCAACGCTATATGAAACTATTTTATTTGGATTTGAATTGAATTGATTATAATAACTAAATTGATAAACAAGAATTATAACGGTAAAATCTATTGCTATAGCTAGTAATTTTCGTCTTCTGCTTCTTAACCATGGTGCTCGAAAACTCATTTTTTAGAATTAAGTTATTTAAAAATTATACAATATTTAAATCAGTCAAATTTGTATATTTAATGATAATTATAGAATGCATTTATGAATAATTTGTTGAGGAAATATTATTATTTTGTTTATAAATAAATGATTTATCTTTGATTATATTTTTAGCACCTGATAATAATGTCCATACTAAAATACTTATTCTTCCATCAAAATATTGTACATCTACCATTTGTGAACTCAAAAGTACAACAAGGGATATTAACCAAGCCTTATCAAAAATTAGTTGGTTTTTAAAACTGGCTTTTTGAAAAGTTTTTCTAATTGAGAAAACTAATAGTAGTATTATTGGTGTTATTACTAGTAGTGCTGCTGGTACTCCATAACTCATCATCAGTTCTAAAGGTAAGTTATGAGCATGCCCTTTCCATATTCCTGTATCTAATTTAAAAATCTCTGAAAAGGAACTTGAACCATATCCAAATATTGGATGTTTAAAAATATATAAAAATGCTTTTCTCCATATCTCTAATCTTGTGTACTGAAAGTCACTAAATTCAAGCCATATGGGTTCAGGAATAATAAATTTTAGAAAGCTTTGAAAATTATTACCAAAAATTGCGAATCTAACATTTATAAAAATAAAGGTAATTATTAAAAACAAATAATTAATGAATTTTAGGCTTTTTTTTCCATAAATTAAAGAAGTTCCTAAAAAAAATCCAATCCAAGCTGCCCTAGAGTTTGTCAATACTGTACAAAAAGATATCCCCAATGTAAAAAAGAATATGGATAGTTTTTTGAAAGTATCTTCTTTGAAATTAATTAAAAATGCCAAACAAAATGGCCAAATAGAATTTAACCATGATCCTGCATAGTTAGGATTATTAAATAAACCTGTTAACCCAAAAATATTATCAATAGGTCTTTGATACCAAGTTATTAATCCATAGAAAGTTTCGAAAGGTCCATTCCAATTAAAGAATGACTGCCCTAGTCCTGAAACTATTACTGGAAAACTTCCTGTAACCAATATTAATCCACAGATTCGTCTCTTTTCTGGAGTATCGAGATATCTTTCGAAACCCCAGAAGCACCAAAAAAACGGTATCCAGTTGCCTAAGCCTATCCATGTTTGTGAAGAATTTAAATTGTAATCCAAAAGATGCTTATTTAAAAATGTATGCACTAAGGAGCTTAAAATCATAAAAACACCTCCTAAAAAAAATGGAATATTCCAGGGATCATCAAAATAATTTTTTTTAAATTTAAAAGAACTGATCAATAATGAAATTAGGAGTAAGAATGCGGATATGGAGAAGGCTGAGGGTAGTAAAAATAATCCAAAATAAAATATTAATAAGCTAGGATTAATTTTGCCTTGAAACAAATTTTTGAAATATAGTGCTTTCAAATTTAGAGATTAATTATTTATAAATTAATACATAAGAATATTTTATTCAATTTAATTCTTTAAGTCTTTATCTAGTAGATGTAAATTAACCAATAAATAATTCATGAAATTCGAATATTACTTCAAATAAATTTTCCAAAGGGCAATTTATTATATAATTTTTAGAAGTGCTTTTAAAGAATTAAAATTTTATTGCCAATTAAAAAAATTTGTTGCATTGGTGCTGGCTATGTTGGGGGGCCTACTATGGCTGTAATTTCCGATCATTGTCAAGATATAAAAGTTACTCTTGTTGATACAAATAAAGAAAAAATTCAAGCATGGAATAGTAAAGATCTTTCGAGACTGCCTATCTACGAACCAGGTTTGCAAGAAGTTGTTCTGAGAAATAGAGGGAAAAACCTATTTTTTTCTTCTGATATTGAAAATTCAATAAAAGAGGCAGATATGATTTTTATTTCTGTTAATACTCCAACCAAAATTAAAGGTCTTGGAGCTGGCTATGCTAGTGATCTAAAATGGGTAGAATCAAGTGCTCGTCAAGTAGCAAAATATGCTATCGGACATACAATAATTGTTGAAAAAAGTACAGTCCCAGTTAGAACGGCTGAGTTGATTCAAGAAATATTAAATGGATCTCAAAAGCGGACTAAAAATATTGAAGTAAAAACTTTTTCTGTTCTTTCTAGCCCTGAATTTTTGGCTGAAGGCACTGCGATCAAGGATCTTGAGAACCCTGATAGAGTTTTAATTGGCGGCTCAGATCAAAAAGCAATAAAATTATTACGAAATATATATACCAGATGGATTCCTGAAGATAAGATACTACTTACAAATGTATGGAGTAGCGAGCTTTCAAAGTTAATTGCAAATGCTTTCTTAGCTCAGAGAATTAGCTCAATAAATTCAATATCAGCTTTGTGTGAAGCCACTAAAGCTGATATTCAAGAAGTTGTAAAAGCAATAGGTTCTGACAAAAGAATAGGTAAAAAGTTTTTATCTCCCAGCCCTGGATTTGGAGGAAGCTGCTTTAAAAAAGATATTTTAAATTTAGTTTATCTTTGTCGTTTTTATGGCCTTGAAACAGTAGCTAATTATTGGGAACAGATCCTATTCATAAACGATTGGCAAAAGAAAAGAATATCATCATTGATAATCGAAAAGTTTTTTGGAACCGTATCTGATAAGAAAATTGTAATTCTTGGATTTGCTTTCAAATCTTCTACAAACGATACTAGAGAATCTCCAGCAATTGAGATCTCGAAAGATTTAATAGAAAATGGAGCTAAATTATTCATTAATGATCCAAAAGTAACAGCTTTGCAAATTGAAAAAGAGATAGGTCTCAAAGAATTTGAAATAGAACCCTTTTCCTTAGGGAGTTGGCAATTCGTTAGTGAAATAAAATCTTCAATAAAGGAAGCTGATGCGATAGTTTTACTTACTGAGTGGGATGAATATAGACAAATCAATTGGAAAGAAATTGTCTCAAAAATGAGAAAACCAGCTTGGATTTTTGATACAAGATCTATTCTTGAAATAGATGAAGTAAAATATAATGGTATGAATATATGGCAAGTTGGATGTGTAGCATAAATAATATAAACTTCAGTAGTTAATTTCGGGAAGAATGAATGGGAAAAACAATATTAGTTACTGGCGCGGCAGGTTTTATAGGATTTAGTCTATGCAAAAGATTGATGGAAGAAAATTTAAATATTATTGGTGTT
>MDTC01043439.1_pt1 | contig 29085 bp, 16 predicted proteins | sample 811181 | NCBI WGS metagenome assembly MDTC01 (sample SAMN05326644, study PRJNA326480) | marine metagenome | isolation source: seawater | place: Pacific Ocean: North | collected 2011 | reverse complement strand
GCGCTACTCTCACCCCAAGAATCCTCAGCATGGATTCGCTGCAGTCATGGTGTGCGAAGAGGCCAACGAGGCCTGCCCGGTAGTCGAAGGGGCTGCTGCTCGTTTTGGCTTGCCTTACATCGATCCCAAAGTCAGCGATGGCACACCCGAGGAAAATCAAGTCTATCAGCAGCGTTCCTTGGAGATTGGAGCTGAAATGTTCTATGCAATGATGAAAGTTCGAGAGCTAAGAACTTCCTTACGAAGCACAGAATGAAAAAAGGGAACCGGTCCATGACCGATTCCCTTCTCCATATCATACAGTTCGGAAATTACTGCGCGATCATACGCATCGTCCAGTACGCCTCACCAGGGAAATCACCGTAGTCAACTGTTACTGTGACTCGCTCAACTCCGTCATTGTTGCTATACTCATAGACTTCGTAAGTAATTGAAGAGACAGGTGTTCCTGTTCCTTCGCCGTTCAACTCCCCTCCATTGTATGCTTTGTTAAAACCAATCCATGCACCTAGGCCATCCACTGTGATTTCAGTATCTGTTGCAGTGAAAGAGTGCACACCCGATCCGAACACATCGAATGGCGCTACAAGCGCTCCATCATCAAGGCATTCGTCGGCGCCACCCATGTAGCTCTCCGCCCATACTTGGCCTTGCGTTGCAATTTCGAACGTGCCGTCATCAAAGAAGATGAATTCATCGTCAAGTTGGCATGCGCGCTGAATGACACCAGCGGCATCAATGCCACCCCACCACTCGCTGCTTCCTTGACCCGGTCCAACATAATAAGAACTTTCTCCGTCTAACTTCCAGACCTTTCCCTCCGCACTGGACAGGTCTGCCGCTGTGAAAACAGCAGAACTGATGGAAACCACTTGCGAGTTTTGGTCGCTCAGCATATCGTCATCCATGGCTGTGAGCGTCACCGTGTAATCACCATCCGCTGAGTAAGTGTAAACAGGATCTTCCTCTGTGCTGAAACCACCGTCACCGAAATTCCATTCGTATGATGTTGAGTTTGAAGATGTGTTGGTGAATGTCACCGTATTCAAATCTTTGACATAAGAGAAGCCAGCAATTGGGCTTGACACGGGAACCGGTGGAATATCCGCTGGATTGTGGTAGCTCAACAAGTAAAAACTCCACGCTGAACCATCACCCAAATTTACAATTGCTACATCGAGCTTATCAGCGATATCACCTTCTTCCATATTGAAGATTGTATACGTTCTCGTCGCCGTTGGCAAGTAGCTATCCCCGTTTTCTGTCTTGTTTGGAAGCCCAATGTAGGCTCCAAAGCCCTCGATGACCACCGTGTTCTGAGCACTGTTGAAACTGAACGTATAATCTCCTCCGTTTGCCCATGCGCTCAGGTCTTCCCCATTGGGTCCAACAAAGAGATCAGGCTCATCCTCGGTGTGGCAGCTCTCCGTTGATTTACCCAACCATCCGCCGTTGGCATCCGAATCAACAAAAACTGTTCCTTCCGTATTCTTTTCCCACGTTCCGTCAGGATTGAACGTAAATGAATCATCCAAAATACATGGACGCTCGCCTAGTGGTGTAACGCCGCCAAATGACCACCAAGAAACGTCTCCGATTCCAGGTCCTATGCCCATGGCCACTTCCTCACGATTGAGGTACCATGTCTTGCCATCTGTTCCCGTAAGGAATTGCTGTGCAGTGTTTGGATTCACCACCGTGATGGTCTCTGATCTCGAAGCTGTGCCAGCCTCACCTGTTGCTGTAAGCATCACATCGTATGTGCCACCTGCAGCAAATGAATGGGTTGGGTTCTCCTCTGTGCTTGTTTCGCCATCGCCAAAATTCCACGCATACGTGGACGCATTTTGAGAATAGTTGGTGAAGACAACGTCTGACCAGTTGTCAGCACTGATCTCGTACTGAAAACTCGCAATGACGCCTGCTGGATCCGTGTTTTCGTCGTCTTTATTGCAGGCCGTCATGACGAGGCCCGACAAGAAAATGACGCTGAGAACTTTTAAAGTCTTGTTCATCTGAAATGAATTATTTAATTGGGTTGATTATAAATGCTGAAAAAAATCTCCGTGAAGGAGGTCGTGATCAATTGAAAAGTGCGGCTTCAGGGTAGGTCGTTAGGCTCGTAGCCAGCACAGTCTCTTCCAGAGCGATTGGCAACCAAAGGTGCTCATCACTGAAATTTCCTTCCTTATCACCATCACCGACAAACAAACTGGAATTCGCTCGGCCAGAGCGAACCAAGTCGTACCAACGGTCCCCTTCGCAAGCAAACTCTGCTCGTCTTTCGTACCAAATCAAGTCCAACAAACTCCAACCTTCAGCGGCCATAACATCGGCCGCTGTGCGGAAATTGCCAGCATTTTCACCGGGACCTGCAGCGCGTTCGCGCACAACATCAATGGAAGCCATGGCCGAACCGTCGTCGCCTGTTCCACGGTGCAAAGCCTCGGCATGCATCAACAAGACATCTGCATAGCGGATCGAGTGCGCGTTCAAAGCTTTCGTGAGGTGCTCATTTCCACCATTGACATTCATGCCTGCAAAAGCTTTGTAATTTGCATACTTCTTTTGCCAGTATCCCGTGTAATCCTGAAAGTTATTTTGTGTCATGTCAATCAATGGATCACAACTCAGGCCCGCGTCACTCAAATCCTGAGCGAGTCCGTCCTCAGAAATGATGGCCACGTCTCTGCGGTATTGATCATCATCCAAAAAGTGATTCCACAGGCCTTCTGTGACGGCCATGAATCCCCACCCAGCCTCGTAATCAGGGTGCTCAGCGCACAATCCGCGAATGCCGCACAATTGGATCATCGCATTGCCGTCTACGCCTTCACTCCAACCCCAATCGCTTGAGTAAAGCGGGGTATGCTGTATCTCGAAAACCGATTCAGCTGTGTTTCTCACACCCAGCTGATACAAACGATCCATGTCGTCTTCTAACTCATAAACACCGAGATCAACAACATCCTGGAAAGCCGAGGCCGCTTGATCAAACAAACCTGCATCATCGCCTTTCAAATCCGCCCAATACAAATATGCCTTCCCCATGAGTGCAAGTGCAGCTCCTTTTGTCGCTCGTCCCTCTTCTCCAAGTGGAGCCATATCGGGCAAGACAGCAGCAGCATCCTCACAGTCCTGAACAATCTGCTGCATGACTTCCGACAACGTGTTACGCTGCAAATCAAGTGCATTGGGTGCAAGTGAGGTGGTCACAACCGGAATTGGACCGAAGTGACGGAACAACTCGAAATGGTAATAAGCCCGCAAGAACAACGCTTCAGCTTTGAACACCTCCACCACCGGACTCTCCAGCTCTGTCAATTCCAACAGCGCATTCACACGGCCAATGCCAATGTAACTTCTGCGGTAGATGGGATGCGTTATCGTATTGATGTTGGTATTCCTGAAATCATCAAACTCCTGCCAGCCCGGCTGATCATTGTTGGAGGGATCCCCTCCCGCATTGGCATTGTCCGACCGGATTTCGCCAAACATGGTCGGAGAAATCCACTGACCAAAGGCCATTGACCACCCCACAGGATCGTAGGCTCCAATCAACGCATTTGAAATTTGCTGCTCTGTTTCGTAATAGTTACTCGAGAGAAACTGGTTCACAGGGTCCACCTGCAGTCGATCCTTGTTGCAAGCAGCAAAGACCATGGTAAAGCCGGCGAGAATGAGAAGGTTACGGTATGTCGTGTTCATGATTCTATGCGTTAGAGAGTTACGTTAATGCCCGCTCCAATGGATCGGTTGTTTGGGTAGAAGCCCTTATCTATGCCAGTGTCTAAAATCCAACCGCTCGTGCCGATGTCCGGATCAAATCCACGATAATTAGTAATGGTGAAGAGGTTGTTCGCTGTGAAGTAAACCTTAACCTCTTCCATTTTTGCGTTATCAATCCAACGCTTTGGCAAACTCCAGCCCAACTGGAAGTTGCGCAACCGCAAAAAGTTCCCTTTTTCAACGTAGAAGTCCGATGGACGCTGGTTGTTGTTGGGGTCTGAGGATGTCAAGCGCGGCAGCTCTGTGCTGGGAGCTTCAGGCGTCCAACGTCCCAGCCAGAAACTCTGGTAGTTGGAAAAGGTCACATCCGACCGTTCGTACGTTCGGTAAATATCATGCCCCAGTTGTGCGTTGAATACAGCGCTGACGTAGAAATTTTTGTAGTCGATGTTGGTGCTGAAACCAAAGATGTGCTTCGGCCAAGGATTTCCAATGTCAGAGATGTCATCTGAATCGATGACGCCGTCTCCATTGGAATCCAAGAACTTGATGTCTCCGGGCGCTGCATTGGGTTGAAGCAAATCGCCCTCCGCATTCAAGTGAGTGAAAATCTCGGACTGGTCTTGAAAGATTCCATCGCTTTCATAGCCGATGAAGTGTCCAACCGCATATCCTTCGCTCATGCGAGTGATTGCGGTATTTCGAACAGGCCAACCCCATCCGTTCAGGAATCCTGTCTCACCAGCCACATTGATCACTTCATTCGTGAAGTGGGTGTAATTGAACGTGGTTGAGATGTCCACGTCGTAGATCGAAGCGCGATGCGTCAAGGACAGCTCCACCCCTTGGTTACGAATTTCGCCCAAATTGGAAATCGGATTGTTGGTGGCTCCAATGTATCCTGGGATTAATTGCGCCATCAACAAATCCTTTGTGACTTTGCGATAAACATCCGCTTCAAAGGTCAGTTTGTCATCGAACATACCGAGTTCTAAACCAATGTCAATCTGCTCGCTTTCCTCCCATTTGACATTTGGATTCGCCGGAGTTGCCATGGCAGATCCAGTATTCAGGGTTTGATCATCTGTGCCGAAAGCATACGTGAACGCATTCTCAACACGAGAAACGTAGCTTAGTGGGGCTATTCGGTCGGACCCGTTGACACCCCAAGATGCGCGTATCTTAAGAAAGCTTATGTCTTTAAGTGCGCCCATAAATTCTTCGTTGGAGGCGACCCAACCAGCAGAAAATGAAGGGAATACACCAAACTGATTGTTCGCTCCAAAATTGGAGGAGCCGTCTCGACGGACCGTCGCTGAGAAAAGGTACTTCTCATCGTAATCATACAGCAAACGGGAAAATGTACTGATCAATGCATAATCGACAGATGCTCCGCCAAACGTTAAGTCCAGGGTATCCTGACCTGCATCGATGTACTGGAAGTTCGGATTGAATTGAGAATCCATTGGAATGTTGGATGTATTGCCTCCAACTTGACGGAACTCATTCGCCCGAAACGAAGTACCCACAAGAAAATCGAAATTGTGCTTCTCATTCACGGTCTTGACATAATTCGCCGTGTTCTCCCATTGAATCCCCTGAAAGTTTCCGGAGCCCTGACCAACATCGTTGGTCAAGTTGCTCGCCGCAGGATGAAATTCATACGTTGGTGTAAAATTTCGGTAATCCCACCAATTCAAGTCAAAACCAAGGTCTGTTTTCAGACGCAGCCCATCAATCAGCTCCGCCTCAAGGAAAACGTTGCCCAAAATCTGGTCTGATTTGCCATCGCCATTCATTAACCACAATCGACTCAATGGGTTGATGTACTCCTTCTGCACCCATGGCGACTGAGCAAAGCCGTATTGACCTTCTTCACTGTATACTGGGGTCAGAGGGTCGTATGCAAAAGCATCCGACTGCACACCACCAAAGGCACTGTTCGTTCCGATGTTGTTGTTGTCTGTTCTGTTGAGGTACAGATTTTGTCCAAGCGTGAAAATGCCTTTGACTTTCTTGGTCGAGTTGTATCGCAATGCATAACGCTTGTAGTTGGACTTCTCTCCACCTATCACTCCATTTTGATTCCAGTAATCAATGGACAAGTAAGAATTTTTGCCAGACGCTGTAATTCGGTGATTGATCACCTGCGCAGGATTGAAAATCTCATTCATCCAATCTGTATCATTGGATAGAGCGTCGCCCAAATTCGGGAATCCCAGCGCGTTCAGTGCTGCTGTTTGATTGCTGTTGGCAAACTTCTCGCGCATCAGCATCACGTAATCTTCTGCTCCGAGCATTTCGGGCAATTTCCAAGGACGGGAATTCAAGTAACTGGTTGAGTAGGTGATTGAACCAGCATCTTTTCCTGTTCCACTTTTGGTTGTGATGATGACAACACCATTGGCTGCACGCGCACCATAAATGGCACTAGATGCGGCATCTTTCAATATGTCTACAGACTCGATATCACTCGGATTGAGGTTGTCTATGTTTCCAACCTGTAAACCATCCACTACGAAGAGCGGTGTGTTATCACCATTGGTGCTAATACCGCGGATAAGGATGCTTTTCCCTGCTCCAGGCTGTCCACTTGATTCATTGATGAGCAAACCTGACGTTTGGCCCTCCAGTGCACTGATTACATCCGGAACAGCAATGCCCTCTATGTCTTTTGAATCAATTTTTGAAATGGAACCCGTAGATACCTTCTTCTTCTGTCGACCGTAACCGACAACGACAACTTCATCGACCAACTCTGCATTCATTGCCATTCGGACAACAAGCGGAGAAGCGTCAGTCACGGAAATCGTTTGAGAATCGTACCCGATGAAACTAAAGACGAGATTTACAGGCAGGGCATTCACCGCGATGGTGAATGTTCCTGAAACATCCGCTACAGCTCCCGTAGTTGTTCCTTCCACCATGACAGTAGTGCCGATCAGGGGATCCTCTGAATTGCCATCGAGTATTTTACCGGACACGGCAACAGATTGAGCTTGCGCATTCATCGAGACCGATGTGACGGCCAGAATGAGTGCCAGTGCTGAGCGCAAATTGCGCAACATATTCTTATTCATGAAGGATTGATTTTAAAGGGATGTAGAATCCTTGCACCTGGGAAACAGCTCATTAAGGGATCCCAGATTCGTGTGCAATTTACACTGAATGTTTTGTTTGACAAAGAAGGAGCGGTAGACTCAAAATTTAAATTTTCCACATGCAGACGAAACGTCTTTAAAATTCAATTCGAGGCCTTGACAAACCGACCCACTTCAATTTCACCGTTTTCTTTTTCAACGAAAACATGGTAAAGCCCGATCGAGAGATTGCTTAAATCCAAGGGTACTTCAAGTGTGGAAACATTTTGAAAAGACTGGCCATAAACAGGTCTACCGCGCGCATCATAAATCGAGAGCCCTAAATCTTGACTGAGATAAGATCCATATGCAATTGTAATCTGATTTGCCGCCGGATTTGGAAACGTGACAATTTTGTTAAAAGCAAATCCATAAGTCACTTCCTCCTCCTCTTCTTCCTCTTCCTCATCCTCCACATCATCATAGTTGAATTGAATCCAATTCATATTGAATGGAGCATCCGTAATTTGAACACGCATCGTGTACAATCCTGTATCCAGGTTGGCCGTTTCAGTTGTGGTCGACCATTCTTGCCATCCGCCTGTAGGTTCAAAATCAGATTGACATACGTATATGACCTGCCCATTTTCACGAACAAGGCGAACCAAAAGAGAACCTGAGCCATCCAGAGATGCCGTGCGAAAGTCCACTGTGTAGAATCCGGCCTTGGTCACGTCCACTTGATATTCTAGAATATCACCAGCGTCCAAGTAACCAACGTTCTCTCCTCCACCTGCGTCAGATGTAGACTCCAATTCCACGCCACTCTGATAGGAGAAATCCTCCGCTTCAATGCGTCCAGGAATTTCATGCAAAACATCCAAGGTGTTCAATACATCTTCCAACTGAAAAGACTCCAGTTGAGACCCGTCCTCGGCTTGCACTTCCATGCCGGAATATGAGATCTTGATAACATCCGTGCCCTTCAGCGGCTCATCCATGTTGAAAATCACCGTTCGATGGTTGGCGGGGTCAAGGGTGATTTCGTTAAAACCCACCGTTTCTCCATTGATTTGAATCTCGAATCCCCCGGGGGCAGATGCAAGTGGTGCCTGAATCGGCTTGTTCACTGACATCTCAATTTGATCGTTGTTCAAGGTCTCAGCTGAAACAAATGCATGAGCAGCATCGTCAGGAGACATACCAGAGTATAGGAAATCAAAGCTGCTCAAATTGAAACCTGCTTGGTCCATGTAGAATGTCAACGTCGATTCTCCTTCGTATAGGATCACATCCTCTACCAGGATCGAAGTCCAGTTTGCCCATCCTCCTGAATTGGAAACAACAACCGGTTGAGAGATGTCAGCACCGTTCAATTCAAAGTGAAATGTACCATCATCAGCGCCTGCGGCAACCCTTAACTCTACATCATAAACACCCGACAAGTCGACATTGACAGTGTAGTTCATCCACTCATCCGACGCCAACCAGCCTACGTTGTAGCCATTGGAATTGACCTCGTCGCCGCAAGGTTCCACGTCGACCCCATCATTGCGATAAGACCATCCCGTGTTCCATTCTGTATAGTTACCCGTGGACACATGGTAATTGGCGGTTTTGGTGTCTGAGTATGCAGATCCAACTACTCCTAGATCAAAATCCGCTGCGAACACCACACCGGGGATGGACGGTACCTCCTTGAAGGGTCTTGTATCATTCGAATAAACTTGTCGGAACATCGCATCCACAACATCCTCTTTGAATGCACAGTTTCCAGTTTTTAGATTTTCGGTGAGCTCCATCAATGTTGCCGTAGCAGCCTCTGTTGTTGGTGCTGGACCGCTTCCCCCCCAATGGTCTAAAAGGGCCTGGTAATTGTCCGTTTTCGGAATGCTCAAAATCGCTGAAATGTTATCAACCTTCTTCAATGGCCACCACGCCCAGCCAATTCCCAAGTCCTCCAAAAGACGAATTGCGTCTCGAAACCACACGTTCGAATTTTCTCCACTCTCGCCCAAATACAAGGGGACATTGTGCTCATTCCGCATGGTAGTGACCCACTGCATCGTCTCCACAGTGTTGGTGCTCCAATACTTGTGAGGCGAATACACCAAATTATCGTCCCAAGGTGGTGTCAGGCCTGTAAAATCATTGGCCCACCAATTTCCTTCAATGAAAATGATGTGGTCCGAATCTACCGTTCGAATGCTATCTGTGACTTCCTCATACAACGCTCTCATTGCAGTATTTCCGGGCAAATCCCAGTTCGGCTCGTTCAACAAATCATAACCTGCAACCCAATCTTCGTCGGCATAAATTTCAGCCAAGCGCTTCCAAAGGGCTACCATTTTGTCACGATTTTCTTGACTTTGCCACAAGGATGGTTTGGCAGGGTTGTAATCCGAAATGGCCGCGTCATATCCCTGTCCCCCTGGAGCAGCGTGAAGGTCAAGCACAACATAAATCTCATTCTCCTTGCACCAAGAAATGAGGCTGTCTGTCAATTCAAAGCCAATCTCAAGCCAAGTGTTTTCGCCTGGAACGGGCTCCTCCTCGATAGGAAGCGTGAAGAGGTTGTAATGCATGGGCAGTCTCACCGAGTTAAACCCCCAAGACTTCATCGAATCGATGTCGCTTTTCTGAACATGATTCTGAAGCCAAGCATCGTAAAAGTCTTCTGTCGCATCTTCGCCAATGGTTTCCACGATTTTTTGTCGGATTTCCCATTGGGGATTAGCATAGGCAGAGGTTTGGAGCATGTAACCCTCCTGCACCATCCATCCTCCGAGCCCCATGCCTCGTAAGATGATGGTATCCTGATCTTCATTTACAATGGCCTGACCGAGCGTTGATAGCCTGTTTTGACTGAACAGCGTTCCGCAGGTGGCAAGGAGAATAAGGCAAACAAAAAGGCGTAACCGCATGAGATAAATTTTCAGTGTCAAATTTACACTTAACCTTGGCATCTCAAAATTATCGACGCATTTGAACAATCGAAGGGCACAAAAACTGTATCAGAAGGAATCAATCCTGTAAATTGCGCCAGCAACGCAGAAACCATGACCCAACATTTCCAATTCACCCTGTATTTGGTTTTTTTCATGTTAATCGCATGCGACAAAGACGAACCATCTGGTGCCGTGCCGTCCATTTCGTTCCCAATCAATGTGAGTCATCTAGAAAACGATGAAAATGCCGTTTTTGAATTCCCCGTCGTACTCAATGTCTCTACCAACCGGGATGTGACAGTCACTTATGAGGTCAAGCCAATTACTGCCGTAGCAGGTGAAGATTTTATCGCCACAACCGGCACGTTGATCTTTCCTCAAGGCACTGCCTCTGGAACCATTGAGGTCGAAATCATAGTCGATGACTTCATCGAGAAGGACGAGCAGTTCCGAGTTGTTCTTACGGGGTCGTCGAATGGGGTTATTGCCGGTGGGCTTCAAGAAGCCATTGGCACCATTCGCAATGATGACACGGTGATCCAAGTAACAAGCGATGGTTACGAAGCTGCAGATAGCTATCCGGGGCGCGCATTGGTTTGGTCGGACGAGTTTGAGACCAACCAAATCAACCCGCAGCATTGGACCTATGACTTGGGTGCCTCAGGATGGGGCAATCAAGAGTTACAGAACTACACATCAAGCGCAGAAAACTCCTACGTTGCGAATGGAAATTTAATGATTGTGGCCAAAGAGAACGGTTCGCAATACACGTCAGCACGGCTCAAATCCATCGATCTACAAGAGTTTCAATACGGCCGCATTGATGTCCGAGCCATTTTGCCTTTTGGCCAGGGGATTTGGCCAGCGATTTGGATGTTGGGAGCCAACTTCCCAAGCTCAGGTTGGCCGGCATGCGGAGAGATCGACATCATGGAGCTCATTGGCTCGAGCCCGGGTAGCGTGCACGGAACCATACATTATGGAAACAGTTGGGCTCAGCACCAGTTCACTGGTGGCAGCAGATACCTCTCTGGAGGTCAAACGTTTGCAGAGGAATTTCATGTTTTTTCGATTGATTGGAATGAAAACGGAATCACCTGGCTAGTGGATGATCAGCCTTTCTACAGCGTTGACAACAACGTTACAGGCAACCAGAACTATCCATTTGATAACCCATTTTTCTTCATCATGAATGTTGCCGTGGGAGGCCAATGGCCCGGCTATCCAAATGCAACGACGTCTTTTCCGCAGTTCATGGCGGTGGATTACGTGCGGGTTTATCAATGAGTTTGCAGCCGTTTTAATCAAAGCTGCAAATATTTACTTACATCGTCCAAGCCCATTTTACGAAGAAGCGACGTTGCTCGATTGGAGCGTAGATGCGAGAAGCATCGAAGTCTTCGCTGAACGGTGCCTCTGGTGCAATGATCGGACGTGACTGAATCGAATTGGTCAGATTTTTCACCCCCACAGTTAACGTATTGGTGGTCTCGATAAATCGCGCATTTCGCGGTGACCATGAACGAAAAACACTGCAATGCATCAACTGGAATGGCTCACTATTATCAGGCTCAGCAGCACTGTAAAAAGGCAAGCGCATTGCACCTACATGTTGGCCCGAAAAATTGAATCCTACGTTTTCCCAGCGATACCCACCGCCAAAATTTGTGGTAAAATTGGGAGCAAACTCAATGTCCTCTGCTTCTTTCCATGACGCCAAGGACCATGGCGTGTCAGATTCCTCGAGCAACTGTGAACGCAGGAGAGTCGCGCCCAATGTGCATGACCAGCCGCTAGACCCGTTGAACAATGCATCCACTCCAACGCCACGGTTCCAACCCACACCATCAATGTTTCTATAGACAATGGCATTGGGCAAGCTGTCATAATCCGCGTAAATACGGTCTGTGAATAGCGTCGAAAAAACATGCCCCGAAACTGTTGCTGCGAAGGTATCATCACCCGTGCTCCAGGTGCCACTGAGATTGGCGTTCCAGCTCGACTCGGGCCGCAATCCCTGGTCGGGCTGAAGAACTGCTCGAGATCCGTCCAACGCTGCATGCTCTTCGGTGAATAAATGGACCCGACGGTAACCGCGCCCTGCATTGAGGCGCACATCCATCGTATACGAGGGCGACCATTTGAAATTGATACGCGGAGCGACTACAACATCCGCATTGGATGGCTTTTCGATGCGCAGACCGTGAATCCATGAAAAGGTTTTGAGACCTGATTCAGATGTTGATGAAGCACCAGTGTGCTCGACATAGAGCGCCGGCACCAGCACGTTCATATCTGATTCAGCTGGAGTCTCGTCACTATAATTGTCCCACATCAGGCTCATGCCGCCGGTGATGCGTCGGTCTTCCTTCCAGCTCCATCCGCTATGAAATGCCTCAGCATTTGCCGTGATTTCACGCGCATTGAAAACGGTGCTGCCGTATGTTGAGCGCTGATCGTGAAATGAAAATCCGCCCTGATAAGTCATTCCTGTTCCTCCCCGAGGTGCGCCGCCAAGCAGCCATTCACTCCGCAACAAGTCAATGCGTTCACCGTAGCTGTTTTCGCCCCCGCGGTCGGCTTCCTCAAAATCCAAGGCGCCACCAAAACGCTTTTCGGCGTATCCGCGCAGAGTAGTGCGCCAATGCCTTTTCTCGCTGCTGCGCTGATGGCGCAACGTACCAACCACTCGTTCAATCGTTGGAGCATCCGTCATGCCGTCTTGATTGTTGTCCAACCGATTGACCATGCGATGAGCATCCACCCCGATTTGCCAAGGCGCGTCCTCAGCTCCCCATCCTGCCGCGGCTGAAAGCATCATCCTTTGATGGCTATCCAATCCAATGCTTCCAGACGATGTTCCGGATCGCAGTGGAGCAAGCACCACATTGATCACACCACCAACCGCCTGACTTCCAAATCTCGCGCTCGCTGGGCCTTGAATCACTTCGACTTGTTGAATCATGCTCAGAGGAATCCCATCCAGTGAATAAGCTGATGCCAAGCCACCCAACAATGGCACACCATCCAACAGAATTAGAGTATAAACGCCCTCCAACCCATTGATGTGAATGTCATTGGTACCGCAGACCCCACAGGCGATGGTTTCGCGCAAGCCGTTGTTAAAGTCCAGAGCTTCTGTTGCATCATCTGCAGGAATATCTCGTAGAGCTCTTCCTGCCAATACCTGTGTACGAATGGGGCTCTCCTTCAACTTCATCGCTGACAAGCTCCCAATGACCGTGGCTCCTCCAAGAACAAAGGTGCTTTCCTGAAGTTGAATCAAATGTTTCTCCCCTGGAGCGCAAGACAGCGTTCCTTCCCATGTTTCGAAACCAAGTGCACGCACCTCAATCCTTTGCACACGGCTCGCAGATTGGACGATTTGACCTGACCAGAGTCCCTCCCGGTCTGTGGCTCCGACAGGCTTCCCCTCCACTACAATTGACGCATTCGGCAGTGGATCTCCGCCACCTCTCACTTCAACGCTGCATTGAGCACCCACTGAAATTACAGACACAAAAACAAATAAAACCAATAGTATCGTCAAGGTTGAAAACCGAAAAAACCTTCTTTTTTCCGCACGCAGCCGCTTTTTCATGACGGCAAAAATAAATATTTAACCTCGATTAAAAAATTATTTAGGCGTAAAACTAGCGGTCGATGTTTGATGCAACCAGATATCCTCCCTGTCCATCCGTTGCTTCCGAAACTTGCCCGTGTGGTACAAGGGTGCTTGATTCGCATAAAACGAACTAAACGGATTGCCCGATTGCCCAGTGGGCAATATGCTCTCAGATCCTCCAACGTCGGAAAAGTCAATGGAAATGCGCATCGACGGACCTGAGAAGACCTCATAATCCACTTTCTTTTTCAGCTTGAATTCGTGTTTATTCAGCGCATCTTTTGCTGCTGGCAAGGGAATTTCGCCAACGCTCAACCAATCGCCAAGAATGGGAATTTCTGACATCGCATGCCGATGTGTGACCGTGTGCAACCGATCGTAATGCCATTTGGTAGAATCTTCACCCAACGTTGCTCGCAAATCATTCCTCGCGACCAGAAGAGCCGCAGTAACAATTTCAGACGCTGTTTCTTGAACTTCTGTTCTCCCATCATCCCACCACAGTGAATGAGGCCGAGCAAGCAGGCGAGGAAAAGTATTCTCACTGACGATGGTCTTGTGAAAAGACTCGAATTTCTCATCCGCTGATCCGTCCGACGTGTTCAACTCAAACTCGTCAAACATTGCGCCTTCGATGGTGCGATACATCCAACGATAGTAGAGCGTGGGTGCGATCTCATGCCCAAGGTGGCTGCCATCCCAATCCTTCAAAAATGATTCAACAGGCTGCCCCCCCTCCTCTGCATAATCAATCATATGCTCGGCATTTTCTGCATAAACCCGTGAGTGATGATCGAGTTGAATGCCTTGAGCATCGCCCATCGTCCAGTCATTTTTTGAGCTAGACAAGGCTTCGAAAATTGCTGCGGCGCGGGTATTTCCGGAATAGTAATGCCCAGGGTAAGACATGCTGTCTCGGGGCTCGGGTGCATTATTGGCTGAATAAACAAAACCGCAAGCGGGATTCTCCAATTGCGGGTTGTGCTCAAATGCATACCAACCCGCTGGATCATTCGCCTCATAGCGACCGTCAATGAGCGTTTTTGTATCGACATGCTCAGGACGAACAGGAAGCTTGGCACTCGCCCACCAAGCGATGTTGCCTGCTGCATCTCCGTACATCAAATTCAATCCAGGCGCGTGCACCATCTCCGCCGCTGCTCGAAATTCCTCCATGTCCGATGCGCGTGAAAATCCATAAAAGGCTTCATGCATGCGGTTCTCGGGATACTTTGTAAAAGTCCACCACATCGATACATCGTCTTCAATCAGCGGTCCGTGATGTGTTTTACGCCATTCAAAACTCACCGGTTCTTCTCCCGCAACATTGATTAATTCCGTCGAAGACTCAATGGGCAGCCATTCTCCTCCGTGGTAATAACGGTCGCCTTCAATGGTCTCTTGGTAAAGGTCGATGTCGTCGTTGACAAACATGGTAATGCCCCAGGCATGACTGCGCGTATGTCCAATAGCAGGAAACGGAAGACCCGCCAGATGATTGCCATAATATTCCATATCCGGAGTCACAATATGCGCTTCATACCAAACCGATGGCGAAGCATAAGCCATGTGCGCATCGTTGCAGAAGAGCACCTCGCCAGAGGCCGTGCGATCACCACTGAGCACCCACGCATTGGATCCCAGCCACTGCGGAACGGGGCGCAGGTCATCCAATCGCGCCACACGCGAAGCCAAGCCAGATGCATCGTAATTTGGATCTGTCGTTTCGCTGTCATTGGAGATTCGGGTGAATCCATCCTGGCCTAAAGCCAAATCACTCCATCGAAGCGAATCAAGGTTGCGCTTCATCCAGTCCAAAATTGGCTCTGTTTTCAAGTGAATCGCAAAGGAATAAGCCATGAATCCGGTAGCGCAGTATATGTCTCGTGTTGTAAATGGTCGTGGATGCTCTCCCAGGATTTGATACTCAAAGGGACGTTCATTTTGAGCAATGAAAGCGTTGATACCAGCTAAATAGGCAGACATGGCAGTTTGAATTTCCGCAGGGGCTTCCCGCTCGAATGCTTTTGACGTGCGGTCGGCAGCGTGACGCATGCCCAGAGAACGCAAGTATTGATCATTTTCGACCATATCCCCTCCCAACAACTCAGACAATTCTCCAGCGCCGGCGCGTCTGAGCAAATCCATCTGCCACAATCGCTCAGAGGCGTGTACATACCCCAATGCGTGCATGGCATCAGCCTCTGTCTGCGCATAGATATGCGGCACAGCCATGTCATCAAAAATAACCTCAACAGGAGCGCTCACCGCATCGGAACGCAACTCAAAGTTGTAATCTGGAGCATTCGAATGGATAAATGAAACGAGCCATAAAATCCCTAAACCTAATAATACAATCAGACTCCACAGCAACTTATTCATGGCATTGGTTTCAAAGGCATCTTCCGAAAAGTTCTGTGCGAAGGTAAAGCGAGAAGAACCCGCGCGACTTGTAACCTTATTTCATAGTCGCACATTTTCGATGCATCTTTGACCCTACTACCTTCGATTCTGACTTCATGAGCAAACTCATCAGCGGCATCCAGCAAATTGGCATTGGCGTTCCCAATGTGCACAAGGCTTGGAAATGGTACCGAAAGGCATTTGGCATCGACATTCGAATGTTCGAAGAAGCAGCCCAAGCTGCACTAATGACGCGCTATACAGGCAATGAAGTGCATGCGCGACATGCCGTTTTGGCCTTGCACATGGGCGGTGGTGCAGGCATGGAAATTTGGCAATTCACGAGCAGGGAACCGCAACCCGCAGCCTTCCAAGGCAAGTTGGGAGATACTGGGATTTTCATTTGCAAGATAAAATGCAAGGATGCCGACTTTATGCACGCAGAGCATCAGCGGCTTGGCATTGAATCACTTGGGCCAGTCCATAAGCGCGCGGACGGCCGAAAGCATTATTACCTGAATGACCCTCATGGATATCCATTCGAAATGGTGGAGAGCGACGAATGGTTTGGACCCGCGCCTTATGGCGGAGGTGTCGGCGGAGCGGTCATTGGCGTCTCGAACATGGACAAGGCCCTGACACTCTATCGCGACGTTCTTGGTTATGACATCGTTGCCGTGGATGAAACAGGGATTATTCCATCGTGGCAAGCAATCCCTGGAAGCGATGAATCTTATCGGCGCATGGTACTGCGACGCTCAGAGCCAACTGCAGGTCCATTCAGCCAAATTTTGGGCGGAGGGGAAATCGAACTCGTCCAAGCGTTGGATCGTAAACCGCGGAATCTTTTTGAAAACCGATTCTGGGGCGATCTTGGCTACATCCACATCTGCTGGGATATCCGCGACATGGAAGCTTTGGGGAAAGAATTGGAAGCAGCTGGTTTTCCTTTTACAGTCAATAGCGCCTCCTCATTTGACATGGGCGAAGCGAGTGGGCAATTCACCTACGTAGAAGATCCCGACAGCACATGGATTGAATTCGTGGAAACCCATAAGATTCCTATCAGTCAAAAAATGAATTGGTACCTCGATACACGAAAGCGCCCAGCAGGCAAAGCCCTTCCCAAGTGGATGCTCAAGATGCTACGCTTCAATCGGGTGAAAGACTGATCACTCTTCTTCAGTCGTCACCTTCTCCGAAAGAAGTCTCTATGAGATTTCCGCCTCCAGCAGTCGTAGATCCCACAAAAGCGCGACCTGAAGAGCCAATCAGGCAATCGGAGGGGTAATAATTTACATCATCCACACTCCTAATTTCGGCAACTAAAAATCTACCACCGACAATTGAAGATCCAAATCCTCCGCGCTGCGTGTTCGACGTACCTCCAAAGATGGAGCGATTGCTGGTTAATCCATTAATGTTTGGGTCACCGATTAAAACGGAATCCGATACATTTTCGGCGGTGTTTTGAATCCCTCCAAAAATCGAATTGGCATAACCCAATTTGACATGGTTAAACCTTCCGCCAGAAACAACAGAAAATCGCGAATCTGATTCTGATTCTCCTATCAGATTTGATTCCCCACCTACAATTGCAGAATGTGTGGTATGGTGTTGAATAGTGTTTGAATACCCTCCAACAAGGACGCAATTATCGGTTCCTTGCTGAATCTCATTAGCTTGACCACCCAAAATAGAATTCCAGGAGCTTTGAACGTAGTTAGACAAACCACCAGCAGCCACTGCGTAGTCACCATCGACAGTATTTGAATCCCCTCCAACGACAAGCCCATTGACTGCAGTATTGTCACGACCGCTAACGGCCGCTGCAAGTTCTCCTGACACAGTATTATTTTCACCAGCGAAAATCGCAGAATAATTGCCATCATTAATCGTATTCCCTTTTCCACCGCAAATCACAGTAGCTCTAGTCGGACTGCCGACATTCGTTTGGATTCGGTTGCCTGAGCCACCAACTAGGACTCCCCATTCCTGCCAATTCTCATTACCTATGCCACCAACGATTACCCCGTCATCAGAATCAATCGTGTTATCCCTACCGCCAATGGTTACTCCAGTCGAGAGCGAAGAAATATTGTAGCGTCCACCAATCATTCCTCCACCTGATCCTGAATATTCGTTCTGATAGCCCGATACAATTCCGAAATCACCATCAGATTGATTCGATGATCCGCCAATTAAATTACCCGATCCGTTGTATGTGTTACCAGCGCCAAGCACCAAATTGTGGGAGCCCTGTCGTTCAGAAAGTTGCTGTGCACTGTCTGTGGTATTGTAACCAATAATGATATTGCCAAGGGAGTTACCCTCGAGCAGATCGTTGGTTCCATTAACAACTTGAAAATTCGCCCCTGTCAATAAAACGCTGTGAGCGTCGACATCCACGCTCATGTAATCATTCAGTCCAACGACAGTCGAAGCCTCAAGTGCCTCAACTTGCATTTGCAGAGATTCGATGGTCTGCTGCATCGTCATCAGCACCTCCGCGAGCGCAACGCCGTCAATTACAATTTCGCCAGGTTCAAAATCCTCTCCAAAAACGGATAGCAAAGGCAACAAATCAGTAACTCCAACCAGTTCGTCGTTGTCAGCATCTGGGTTGTAGGGATATACGATGGCGTCTTGCGCACTCAAATGGCAGAGCACAAGGCACATGAAAATAGCGGTAAAGAAGGCTTTCATGGTGATATATTGGTCTATAAAAAAATGGTTTTAAACAAAACTAAACGCTTATTCAAGTATTTTTGATACACATTTGGTACGTAAATTTTCCGGGAAAATGGTTCAAAATCTACTCATCGAGGTAAGCAAAGTCTCAGGCATGGAAATTCATACCCGCGGCGATTGTGAACTTCTCTCCTCGCTGATTTTACAAGAAACAGACCAATTCGTCAGTTACAATACATTGCGACGCCTATTTGGGCTTGCCCCTGGCAGCAAACCACGTCAGCAGACACTTGATATTCTGGCCAAATTTTGTGGATACAGTGGGTATCAGAATTTTTGCATCGTTCAACCAAAACTCAGTATCTGGAAACAGCGAGAATCACTTTACCTACTTCTTAATCAACAGAATATCCCGGCAACCATGGCCTTTTTCAGCGAAGTTGAAAATGAGTTGATCAAACTGGAACTGCTGGTCACAACTTTCCGAGAATTATTGCTTTCCAATCAAGATGAAACCATCATCGATCTGCTAAACTCAGGTATCTATGAACTCGATGAGCATTCGTACACCTACCAGATACACACCGCAATTGCCATGGGGTTGGTCATTGGCGGCCAACCAATTTCCAGTCGAAAAAACTTACTCTCCCATCCCAGAATAATCGATTGCGTTTACTTGAGATTGATCGATTATTCAGCGCTAAACGGATATTATGGGGATTGGACAGAGCTACTCGCAGGCCAAAGCACCGCGCAAGTCATATCGTTAGAATGCCAGGTCTTTGTAGTCTGCATCCAACGATTGAAAAGCTTCTTAAACAATTCCGTGATTGCGCCTTGGAATTGGTCTGAGTTGCCATGGGAGGACTTCCACCCAGCACTTAAAGGGCGCATTTTCACTGTACAATTGTTCGATCAGGAAGATCCATCATTTGATACATTGTGGGCGAAAATCTTCGGAGATGACGATGAGCGCCTTAACCCTTTGTCCGCTTTCATTGAGCCCAGCACTTTTGCTGTCATAACCCGCAATCAAAAACTCGCATCGTGGTTGATTCAAAAAGTTGAAATCAATGAATCAGCCTTGCAACAATTTCAATTGCACGATCTGCATGTGCATTTCTTGATGCAAGCGATGTCTGCATTGTTCGAAAAGCGACAGAAAGATGCTCATTTCTGGATGTCGCGGTTCGACGAAAATGAGTTGCGACGGCCCTGTTTTTATGACTTCCTACTTCTTTCAATCCGACGCATTGAGGCGGAATTGAAGAGCAACGCTCAAGTGTATCCCAGAGAAGTGAGACAAACAACTGACAGATTAGGACACTCCTATCTTTCAGAAAAATTATGGCACGCATTTTTCATTTAGGAGCAAATCCAATTATCGTATTTGGATCAATCGACTCTTGCCATTCAGGCGAAGCACGTAAATGCCAGCAGGGAATGAAGATACGTCCAAAGCAAATTCAGCCCCGGCCTCGAGCACTGTAAATTCTTCGATGCATTGACCAGTGGCATTGAAGCACTGAAGCTGTAACGGAGCTATTCGATTTTGTTCAAACTTCACATGAAGAATGTTGGTAGCAGGGTTCGGATAAACACTCCAACCACTCTCTAATTCACCTTCTAAAGTAAGTATCTCATCAAGCTCTGCAAGCATCCAACTCGACGCAAAGTGATTGTCCAGCCATGGTGCAACACGCACCAAAGCTTCGGCGCCCGAGACAGGAACAGGCCATGGAGCTTCCGCGCGGTACTCCACAAAGTCGACGATAATTCCGGATGCATCCTTGAGCAAAATCCGTTCGCCTTCATTGGCCAATTGGCCTGAGTCCCATTGAACCACTTGCTCAAAAGAACCTTCAAAAAAAGTTGGGTCTTTCACAATCCAGAGCGATTCTCCCGGTTCGAGCCAAAGAGCTTCGAGGCCAACCCAATGCACCGCATCTTCCAAGCGGTAGCCTTGAAGATTTTGAGGCTCAGTGCCCTCATTTTGAATCTTGATCCATTCACGGTTCGGGTGTTCGATGCCGGCATATCCAAATTCCACAATCGCGACATCCCGCTCATCAATCGTCCAGGGTATGGACCACGGAAACGGCGCACCATAATTATCTCCTGAAGGTGCTGCATCAATTGCGGGTGAGCCTTCGATCAAACCGAAGTAGAAAGCATCCGGATGAGCAAACATTGGATTCGCCATCGCGACTTCATCGAACATCAGAGTATCGCTATCGTAGATCGCATTCATCACAAGAGCAGTCGAAATTGAATCTTGAAAAATCGGCGAATGGCTATGGTTCGAGAAGATGGTATTCTCAACCGTCACATTCCCCCCTCCCATACCGGGATTCTTCTCATACACGCTGATGCCATATTGATTGCCGTAAAGCGTGCTAAAATCCACGCTCGCCGAACCCAAGTCCTTCATTGCAACACCCAAAGCGCATTGGGCAATGGTCATGTTGCGAATAATCGCATCAGATGCTTGACCAATGCTAATCCCCTTGTCCGTGCAATGATGAATCAGTCCGTCTTCAATCAGGATGTTGTGGGACCCTTCACCCAAATCGATGCCATCACTGTTCACCCCTCGAAATGAGTGGATGAGCGTATTGCGCACGATGCCATTATCGACCACGTCATAATCGATGGCATCGGTGTCAGGCGCGTTGTTGCCCTCAAACAAACATGAATCGATTAGAGCCGAACCATGACGCACATTGATCAAATCGCCTGTCACATCCGAATGCAATGTGCAGTTCAGCAATTTTATGTCACTGTATTCCGCATAAACGGGATTGCTCGCATTCGAGATCAACGAAACATGGTCCAGAGTGACCTCAGAGAACCAAGCCGCAACAGCTGCCCGATCGTGGACGGGATGCTCACCCTTCGATGCGCCTTCCACCTCAGCATTACGAATGAGATTATCTCCATCAGCAACGTCAAATTGAATGTTTCCCCACGAGCCTTCTTCGTTGGGATTGAGACGAAAGGCGATTGGAGATTCAAGTGTTCCTTCTGCGAGCAGTTGACCTTGAATGACCAGCTGGGCATCTGTGGAAAACCAAATCTCAACGCCCGGCTCAAGGCTAAGCGTTGCGCCTGCTTCCACGACGCTCGTTCCAGACGCGAGGTAAGGCGAACAGTTAGCAGTCAATGTCAAATCTGAGGCTATGGTTGTAGGCAAGATGCATTCACCTGTGGCGGCGTATCGCGCGGCGTAGGCTGCATCCCCGCTCAATGATACCTCTAGAGGATTGCTCACGGTCAGAATCTCATCAAATGGTACCGCAATTGAAAAGGCCAAATCAAAACTGATGTCTGAACTGGTGGAAGAGCTTTGATGAACCTCAACCGCCAAAACGTTGGCTCCAGGCATCATGTTCAATTCCAATGAATGCGATGTCCAGTTGGATTCCGCTGGGCCTGAAATTGTACTACTTGCTAACGTTTCAGCATCGATGGCTCCCTGAGGCATGTTATCGCGGAACAGCTCTTCTCCATTCAAATACACCACCACTCCATCATCACGTTGCAACTCAAAAGAGCCATTCAGCGTCCCGGAAAACTGGTCATCCAACTCGAATTCATGGCGGAAATAGGTTGCAATGTGCTTGTCGTCTTGGTCATTACCGAAAGAGATCTCGGTCACTTCATCGCCATCACCATAGCCGAGTTCTGCCTCACCTAATGACCACGTGGAATCATCAAATCCAATTCCAAGCCACGCAGTGCCGAGGTTTTCCCCCGTATCGTTGTATTTCCAATTTGAACCTGCAGCAATGACCGAGAGATCTTCCATTTCAGACCATCCGACAAAGTCGAAACCAGGCAAGGGCTCCGCTGTCAAACTGAGCGGCATCCCTGCAAAATATGGACCTAACCACGGACTTCCTGGTAACAAAAATTCATTCAATCGAATGTGGCCTGAGCCTTCCGGATAATTGCCTGTTTGCAATGAAACCGCCGGATCCAAATCGAATTCCTCCGCCATGTCTTCCAGCAAAAAGGGAAGCCGACCGGAGGCAAAACTGCGGAGATCATTGACTTCATCCTCCCAAAATTCTTCGCTTTCAATACCATCGCCGTAGGATGAAGTCGTACCGCCCCAGCGCTCCACATGAAATGGTATTTCGGTTTCTATGCGAGCCGACCATTCGTCAATCACACGATTCACACGGTCAGGATGAAATGACGTGTGAAGATGATCCGCCATGCGCTGTGCAAAGAAATCCTTGTAGTCTGGATTTTCAAGAGCGTGGCGCAGCCAGGTCCGTGCATAGTCGTAGTTATCGTCTTGTGGGACAGTAAATTCATTGATTCCGTCATTCGTGGAACCTGTAAACCCTCGATCCAAATCGGTGAATACATATCGCCATTTCCCACTTTCATGTGGTTTCCATTGAATCACATTGTGTCCCCAACTGCTATTGCTTGACCAGACCTCCGTGGCCCAATAATCTGCGAAATTCTCAAAATCAACGACTTCCGCAACCGCGTCAAAATTCGCTTGATCATTCAGGTCGGCATCAAACAATTCGTCCATGGCCCAAAAAGCAGAGTCATTGCCTTCCTCCACATCACCATGATCGGCAATCATATCCAAACCATCAGGCATCACATCATAATTTTCGGTTACGAATTCTTCGTCAACGCGGGAGCGGATGTTATGAATCCCCATGTATTCGCCATTTACAAACACAATGCTCGGACGGTAACCTTGGTGGTCGATGTGGGCATTCTGTTGTGGAAGAAATTGTCCCAAACCGTCGCGCATCAATGTGGAGGACCAATCCGAACCGCTTGCCCTCAAAACAAAATTGTCAAATTTTGTCCGATCCCGGTCATGGAACAAGGGATAATCCAAACTACCCTTCCCATATGCGCCTCGGAAATAAATTCCGAGCATTTTCTGTGGAAGAGCCCAGCTATTTTGTCCGTTAATTTTCACGCCAGCGCGCTCATTGAATGCAGCTTCGTTGTTGCCGTCGTTCTCAAAAAATTCAATGTTGACTGGCCATTCCCAATTGGGCTTAAAATCCTGAACGTAAATGCCGGTGTCAGCGTCCCAAAAATGATCCGGATCGGTGACCAATGAAATTACAGGCAATGGACGCTCCGAAAATGCAGGCTCCAAAAAATACGAATGAGTCACAACCGGGCCTGGAATATGACCCTCTTCAAAGATCCGAGCACGAATGAAAACATCACTGGCAACATCAATTGGATCCGAAAACAGCGGATCAGCCAACGATGGCGCGCGACCATCAGTCGTGTAACGCACCGTGCCCTCAATGGAGAGAATCTCAACTTGCATCGCTTCCTCGAAGAAACCACCGTCCAATGAAAAATACGGAACGCCATGGGTAATGCCCGAAAAGGCTTCACTCGCATTGTTGGAGCCACCAGGGGTTGATTCGGAAAACCACGCCCAATCTGAGGCGCCATCGTTGGCTCGGCCATAGCTGACATCCGTCTGTTGGGGACCAAATATCAGCGAGTCAACTGCTTCAAGTTGCGGGGTGAACAGCGCCAGCTCTTCTCCTGCACTGCCCAATCTGTAGGAACTGTGCAATGCCAAACCTGCCATATTTTCTTCATCACACCAAACGACTAAAAAACCTTCGGAAGGTAACTCCACCCCATTCGGTATGGTCCATTTTGTGGGATTGCTGATGTTATCAGTCAAGTGCCAGCCAGAAACATTCACGACCGTATCACCCGCATTGAATAATTCCACCCAGTCACCCGTGTTCTCATAGTCCGGATCTTCGAATGCCAGAGAATTCGAAGCCATAAATTCATTGATCACAATCTGCGAAACCATCGGGTTACAAAACAGCGTGAGGAGCAGGAAAGCAACATTCCGTGTCAAACACAGATGGGCAAGTCCATTGCTAGAGTAATCAATAAACATCATCCCAAAATTACGTCTTATCCATTTCAAATAGAACCGTTCAGAATATTGTTCTATTCTCATTCTTTCAGGCCTTGGAACTGTGTTTTGGAGGGTGGCGTTCGTTGTGCATGCGCCTGCGTTTCGTCATGCGCTCCAGAGACTCACCCCATTCATTCATTGCTTCAGCGCTGGAGGCCTCAAACGTCGGCGGCCGACGTCCGTTGATATTTTTTAAATCTCGTTTGCGTCCCATGGAATTAGGACAAATGGATTCAAGGATTGTTCTTTTTTCGAATGGATCAGCAAGCCAATTCCAAACCTCCGTCAGGGCAGAGGGCTTCGGCTCGCAATACCGCTCCAAACCCTTTTAACAATCACTTCCGATTGGACAATTTGAAACGCACCAATACAACGCAATGAATCCGATGTAAATGTTGATGCAACTCCCTCCGGAGGATCATGAAGCACAATCTCAATGGTTTGGTCCTCTCCCTCCTGCGGTCCATAAAACAAGCAGTTACCAATTTGATAAAGATGAGCCTTCCCCACAGCACCATTGGCCTCCAATTGACACGAGAGCAGATAACTCCGGTCCGTATTACAAGACCCGGTTACTTCGATGGCCAATAAAACATTGACGCCCCCTTCAACGAACGTAAATTCGTGCAGCGTGACATCCGTATCTGCCCATCCGCTGTAACCAATCCACTCCTCATAACTCAGTCCAACAAGTTGACAAACCAATTCAGAGACATCAACGTGATGAAGCACCCCCATCGCATTTGTGGCCTCTAAAACCACTTTCCGCTGAAGTCCATGCGCTTGGAAATCAATTCCTCCAACAGGTTTTATTGCATTGCCTTTCTGCCAAAATCCCCCCGTCGAGTTCAGTGAGAATACTTCTGAAACCACGAGGGGACTGCCAGGATTATTTGGGTCAACTAAGGCAATCGAATCAGGCGCAAACATATCCAGCCAATACGATTGGTTTGAGACCAAATCAGGCACAAAAAGCGATAGGCTATCGGGATTCCACAAAATTCCTTTCAAAGGCACAAGCTCCTCGGACCCCATCCATCGGTAATCACCTGAAACTGTTCCATAATATTCATATACACTCGCGAATTCGGGATTGATGGTGCCATCAAATGCGAGATTCATTTCGATTGAATCACCCCCTATCGTGGCAAAGTAGTGTCGGTTGCGTTCGTATTTCTCCCTCAAATGAACCGAGGGTTTTCCTTGAGAGAACGCGTTAGAAGACACCCAAAAACATCCCAACAAAAAGATGGAAAACGTCCTGTTGCGAAAAATCATCATGGAATGAGTGGACGTGTTTCTCTTACCAAAAATCATTGGAGAAATCGTAATAAAGGCCAGCCGCATTTTGCCGGGAATAGGCATACCGGAAATACGCATGGCAACCGCAGCAATCGGCAAGTGACTCTTCTTTGAGCAAAAAATCCAGCGTCCCATCTCCATTCAAATCGCCAGACCACATCACATGCAAGAATGTTTGGCTGTAACCCTGATACAAGGTGTCCACAGAGGCCTCATCGATGAGCAGATCAACTTCCAACTGATGACCGTCTGGCGAGAGAACAGATTCCATCCTATACTTTCTGTCATTCGATTCAAAGACCACAGAAACCCCGTGGGAAGGGTCTGGATAAGGGTGCTCTATGAGCGAAAGATTCGTTTCCTCGGATGCTAGGGCGGTTGCCGGCATCTGCTGCTTTGAAACGACCAACCGATCATAGGCAACAGGACCTACAACTTCATAAAAAAAACCGGTCTCACGGTAATCTTCCGACATATCGCCCGACCGTTCTGGGGCATATGAGTAATGTGAGACCACCGCTTGAACTGGCTCGAAGATCATATCGCGGTCTCGCATTTTCATTCCGTACCAGAAATAATCAGGATGATAAAAATTCGCCTGAAATGTGTTGGGCCTCAACTCAGGTTCAAACTCAGTATGTGGTCGGGACCTCGGAAGGATGATGCAATCGGTCGACCCTTTCAGTTCCCAATCCGAAATCGGACGAATCGCAGGAAGCAGGTGCGAAGAAAAGCCATAACCAGCCTTGCCTTTATAGAAAACAGCAACCCAAAATCCAGTCAACCCATCGACCATTTCGCGTTTTTCAACCTTCGCCTCGCCAACAACTGCAGCGCCAAAAGGCACCACTGCAAGCACCTCAGACGTTTTAGAAGGCTCTGAATGGAGCCGCAATCCTTCGCGGGCAATGGCCCGCAGCGTCTGGCCTTGAAAGATACACGGGATCAAAAAAAGCAAAATGAAAAGGGAGTGGCGCATGAGTTTCTGCAATTTAATGAAATCGACATCGAATGCCACCGCATCAAAAACATTGCGCGCAATCATCCAAAGATCGTCGCAATTCTGCTGAAGAAAAGCCCGTACGAGGCGGGCTTTTTTTGGATTAAAAAATCACAGGGAATCAGTTGCCTTGAATCACCACTTGAGCCCAACCGTCTTCATACAAATGAATGCAGGGCTGGCCGGGGGTAAGCTGCTCAATTTCGCGCCCTCTAAAATCCATCCGTTTGATGCACTGACCATGGTCAAGCTGCGACGGATTCTCAGGCACTGTCGTATTCCCCAAATCAAGTGGTTGCTGCTGAGTAACACAGTGGACCATCCCACCCCACTGCAGCATATTCTGACAATTGATGCCAATTGCTGTCCGGTCAGGGTATAGGCCCTGAATCATATTTAGCGCTACCTCATCCTGAGGATCATCGTACTCAGGAACCAAAACGACCCCGTTGCCCACATAAAAGTTGACATAGCTGCTGCGAAACCCCACATTTTGACCCGAGGTGGTCTGCACCGGAAACTGCGTCAGCGGGAGGTTGACCCGTTGGTAAGGAGTCCCTTCCGTATTTGCAGCTTGGTCAATGATGTTTCGATCACTCGAATCCACATACCAATAGGCGAGGTCCGCATCATTCATAGTCACCAACGTGTGATTCCCCACAAATTTGACAAAGCCATCGATGTGTTGATCCGTGATGTCTTCCGTACCTCCAAATTCACCATCCAACCAAATGATCTGCTGCGCTCCGAGGTATTGGCTCAGGTAATCCTCAATTTCGGCTTCTGTCAATCCCGGGTTGCGGTCCTCTCCTGTGATGGACGAACGAGTCGCCATGAGGGTTCCCTGCCCGTCCACTTCTATGGCGCCGCCTTCCAAGACCATGGCGCTTAAATCGATGACAGGAATGTTGAGGTTTGCTCCAATGGCTGAGGGAACTGCATCATCCAATGCAAAGGGTGCATCTCCTCCCCAACCGTTGAAACCCCAATCCAAAATCAGCCACTCTCCCGACTCATCCTGTACAAAAATGGGCCCATTGTCCCGAACCCAGAAGTCGTCGTTTTGGCAAACCTGATAATCCACTTGCTCCATGCTAACATCTGCCGATTGAAGCATGTTTGCAATATCCGCAACCTGTTCAGCATCATAGGCTATGATGTGCACGCGCTCCCCAATTGTCAGCGCCTTGGTCATGTCCACCCAACTCGCCTCGACATCCTCGGCACCTGAACCATAGGTGAAATTATGCGGCCATTGCAGCCAAGTTCCTTCATGCGGAGATTCCTCATGTGGCATGGAATACTGCGCCGAAGCGACAAAAAATAAAAAGCAATTGACAAGCAGAAGTGGAATGCGCATGATGTTGACGATTCAGAACATCGAAATTGCAAAAAAAAAGCTTCCCCACCCTCAGGGGTGAGAAAGCTTCTCTAAGGTGCTGCACAGCAACTCGATGGACATTTACTCAACTTCGACGTGGAAGCCAGTCTCCATAGCATTCCCTGCTGCGTCCGTTGCAATCATTTCGAGGTGATACTCCCCCTCTTCGGCATCTCCAGGAATGCTCGCTTCAGCATTGAATGCAAATTCAACAGCATTATCTGGAGTAAGATTCAGTTCCCAGATCACAAACTCATCAGATTCGCGAACGAAGGAAATACTCGCCTCAGCGACACCATCAGAATCTACCACAGTGCCTTCAAGCACCACTACCGCACCCGCGCTCCATTCTGGCTCACCTGTCCAAGTCGCCGGATCAACACCATCTACAGCGCTGAGGGTGAATTCAGGGAGGTGATCATTCTCAATGTGCATTTGAGTTACGACGTCTGTTCCAGCATTGCCGGCCTCGTCAACCAATGAAACGACAACGTCCCATACGCCTCTAGCTGTGAGTGGAATATCGAAAGTAATGGAACTTGTGATGCTCGTTCCAGTAAGCGAATTGGTTTCGAGCAGTTCCCATTCTTTTCCACTGTGCAAAACAAATCCTTCATCGGCCTCACCTTCCGCATGCGAATGGTCGGCAGCATTGTGGATGTCCCATCGGACTTGACTTAGCTCCTCATTGTCGCAGAAAACGTCGGTGATGGTGACTGTTGTTCCAGCGATGGCTTCGATCTCGTCAGCGAGGACACTTGTCTCACTGCCTACCTCCGTACAAACGGTTGGCAATTCATTGTCTGTTTTGCCGCAAGATGCGAAAACAATGGCCACACAGGCCGAAGCCATAATCGTGTTTGAAATAGAAAAATTCATAAGTAAAACCTTATTTGATTTTATTGTTGCGCTTCACCGTAGTGGTGAAGCTGATTTGCATCCATCGACCCTGCGCGACGAGACCCAAAGCGCGATACGCGCT
>MDTC01131172.1_pt1 | contig 29098 bp, 25 predicted proteins | sample 811181 | NCBI WGS metagenome assembly MDTC01 (sample SAMN05326644, study PRJNA326480) | marine metagenome | isolation source: seawater | place: Pacific Ocean: North | collected 2011 | reverse complement strand
TCGACGTGGCGCGCCTGCACGACGGCCAGACGATCTTCATCAACGGAGCGGGCGGTGCGGTCGGAGGCTACGCCGTGCAGCTGGCGAAGGCGGTCGGTGCCGTGGTGACCGCGACCGCGAAACCGGCTGACGCCCAACGCCTGCGCGACCGAGGCGCGGACAGGGTCGTCGACTACCTCGACTATCGGACGACGCCGTTGGCCGTCGCTGGACAGCCGTTCGACGTGGCGCTCAACCTCGTCAGCACGGATGCGGAGCAGACCGCGGCGCTCATCGACATCATCACCGACGGAGGCGTATTCGTCGGAACCATGACGTCGGGACCTGACGAACCCCCGCGCGGCGTGCAGGCTCAGCGTGTCTTCGTGCGCAGCGACGCAGCACAATTGCGCGATCTGGTTCAACGCGTCGACACTGGGCAACTGCAGATCGACATCGCCGACCGCCGCCCATTGAGCGCGATCGCGGCCGTGCACGCCGACGCCGACGAGGGGCGGCTTCCCGGAAAGACGATCATCATGCCCGCCACGGACTGACGCGCACAGGGATACGCTGCTCGTGGACTCGGGTCACTGGAGGATTCATGCCCGCTACGCGTCGGCGTCGCGCGGCGGCCGGGCTTCTCGCCCCGGCCGTCGCGCTGACCGCGGTCACGGCGGCGGCGCCAACTGCCTCCGCCGAACCGCTGGATCCGATCCCGGGCAACGGATTCTTCCTCGTCGGGCCTGACATCGCGCCGGGTCTCTACCGCACCTCAGGCACAGCGTCGGCGTTCGGGGTGTGGATCAACGATGTCCCGACACAGGAATCGATGTGCCTGTGGTTCACCTACAGCACCCCCGATGCGAACAAGGACAACGTGGTGTCGACGAACATCTCCATGGGGCCGATGTTCGCCAACATCAACTCCACCGTCATGGCGTTCGAATCGCGCAACTGCCAGCCCTGGACCCGGGTCAGTTGAAGTCCGACGGAACGGGCTCAATCGGGTCCGCGCCTGACATGATCGTCAACCATGGCATGGGAGTGGGTGCCCCACGTCGCGACGGCCACCGTCGGCGTGGCGGGCATCGTCGGGACATGGCTCACCGCCAACCGGGGTCTGGCGCACGAACGGCGGCTCGCTACCGAAGCGCGCCAGCAGCAGCGGCTGGAGAACGCCTACGTCGGCCTCCTCGATGTCGCCGAGCGGGTGGGCCACTGGGCGCAGCTGGCCTGGCCGGTACTCGACAGCGACCCGCCCCGGCCGGTCCCTGAGCTGCCCCCGCTGGCCGAACAGGCCCACACCGAGGCCCTGGTGCGCGCATTCGGTTCGGACAAGGTGCTCGATCGGATGAAGACCTGGCGCGACATCGTGCGCACGATGCGCGCGCTGGACATCCAGATCCGCGCAGCGGACGGCGGTCAGCCGGACGCCAGGAGGGACTTCGATGGCTTACGCGCCCAGGAGGTGGTCGCCCGCGAAGCGCTCGGCGATCAGGTCGCCGTCGACCTCGGGCACCGTTAGACGCGACGACACCCCGGCGGCAAAGAACGGCCGGGGTGTCGCGGCACTTCGGGTGAAGGGGCGGTTCAGGCGGTACGGCGGATGCCGCGCTTGAGCAGCAATTCGCGCTCGGACTCCGACAGGCCGCCCCAGATGCCGTACGGCTCGCCGACTGCCAGCGCATGAGTGCGGCATTGGGTGATGACCGGGCAGCGCCGGCACATCTCCTTGGCGCGCATCTCACGCTGGGCGCGGGCCCGGCCGCGCTCGCCGTCGGGGTGGAAGAACATCGCGGAATCGACGCCCCGGCAAAGCCCTTGCATCTGCCAATCCCAGATGTCGGCGTTCGGACCGGGTAGCTGCTGCGGCTGTGGCATTTCGAATACCCCTCTCTACACGCCCATTTCGCTGCTCACTGGGTGCGTGAGTCGTGGAACAGATCCGAGCACAGTCGCCGATGACCACTCGTGCACACAACGTAGAAGGGCTTCGGAATTCGCGTCAATACTCTGGGTATGTGCGGAACCGCATATCGGCGGGCACAGAATTTACATTCCGTTCATCGTCGTGACCCGTGCGCAGCGAGTTCGGTGCTAGTCGCGCATGAGCCGGCTGTGGCTGTCGCACCGTTTGTGCTGATCAGTCGGCGCCCTACCGCTCGGGTATTCATGGCGGCCGAGTAGGCAGTTGACATATCGGTAACACGCGATCAATCAACTGTTAACTGACGCAATTCTCAAAAACCATCCGAATCGGTAGCCTCGCCTTTCGATGAGTATCGGCAGCGGGTCGAATGTTGCCGTTCTGAGCGACGTCGCGTTCGGCAGCAACCCCGGGATGTGGCCGTTGCCGCGAGCGGTGACGGCATCCGAGTTGTGGCTCCGCGCCGTCGCCGCCGCCGGGCAGGGCCGCTACAGCTGCGCGCTGGCCGACCTCGATCAGCTCGACCGCCTCGCCGACGCCGGGCCGCTCCGGGCGCTGGGGCGCAGTACCCGAGCGTCCTTTCACCGCCAGCTCGGCTGGCATGATCGGGCGCGCCCGCTGGACGGTCAGGCCCTCGCGCTTGCCGGCGCGGATGCCGAAAGCGGCGCCGACGCGTTCATCGGCCTGGCCGCCGACGCACTGGGCGTCGGCCGGTTCGCGGCCTCGGCGTGCGCGCTGGCCCGCGCTTCGAGCCTGGTGGGCGACGCCGGATTGCCGCGGCTGCCGGTTCGGCACGCCTGGGTGTCGGCGGAGCTGGCCATGGTCCGGGGTGAGGGTCGGTCCGCGGTCGCCCACGCCGACACCGCGCTGGCCCTCGCCGACGACTTCGGGTCGGTCCGGCACCGCGTCAAGTCGACGGTCATCCTGGCTGCCGCCCTGTGCTGTCGGGGCGAGACGGCCACCGCGAGCCGCCGGGCCGACGAAGCGCTCGCCGGTGCCGGGCAGGCCGGTCTGATTCCGCTGCGCTGGGCGGCGGCCAGCTTGCTCGCCGACATCGGCAGTCGGACGCATTCACCAGCTCAGATTCGGGGCATTCGGGACGACTGCGTCGCAATCGTGACCAGATGGGGCGGCGTGTGGCGTCCACGGTAAGCGGGTTGGGCCCATGTCAATAGTTATTGTTTAGCTGAGCCACGCCCCGAGGCGGGCTCCTGCCGTCAGGCAGCATCACCTCCCACCAACGGGATGTGTCCCGCACGTAACGCTGGAGATATCGGCCACGATGACATTTTCGGGAGAACGTCTCGATGCTGTCGTTGCCAAGGCCGTGGCAGGCGATCGAGATGCCCTTCAGGAAGTGCTGGCGACCATCCGCCCCATCGTTGTCCGGTATTGCCGGGCTCGGGTGGGGACCACGGAACGCAGCGGTCTGTCAGCTGATGACGTTGCACAGGAGGTGTGCTTGGCCGCCATCACGGCGCTGCCGCGCTACAAGGATCAGGGACGACCCTTCCTGGCCTTCGTCTACGGCATCGCTGCACACAAGGTCGCTGACGCGCATCGTGCCGCCGGACGCAATCGGGCTGACCCGATGGACGTCGTTCCGGAACGGTCGTCGAACGACGCCAGCCCCGAGCAGCTGGCGATCGACTCTGAGTCGTCGGCCCGGATGGCCGTCCTGTTGCAGACCCTGCCCGAGAAGCAGCGCGAGATCCTGATCCTGCGCGTCGTCGTCGGGATGAGCGCAGAAGAGACCGCGGAGACGGTCGGCAGCACACCGGGCGCCGTGCGCGTCGCGCAGCATCGCGCACTGGCGAAACTGAAGGCCGAGCTGACGGCGGCGGGGCGTGACCATGCCTGACTTCGGACGCTGGAACGCCAACGGCGGTGATCCTTCGCTGAGCGACATCAACCGCAGCGATCAGTTCCTCGACGCGCTGGCGTCGGGGGGCCCGGTGTACGCCGCCGATCAGGGCGAGGCGGAGCTGGCCGATCTGCTGGCCGGATGGCGTGATGACATTCGTGAGACCCCGACCTCGGTCAGGGTGACGCCGCAGCAGGCGGCGCAGGCACTGGATCGCGCCGGTTCGAGCAGACGCCGGCGCCTGTCGCTCGCGGTGGTCGGTTCGACTGCCGCGGCGGTGCTGTGCCTGGGCGGATTCGGCGCCGTCATCGCCGGTGCAGGCCCCGGTGACGCGCTGTACGGGCTGCGCACCATCCTGTTCGGGGAGCAGGCCAGCCCCCGCGACGACGCGGTGATCCTGGCCGCTCAGACCGAGATGCAAGAGGTTCAGCAGCTCATCGACCAGGGTGACTGGCAGGCTGCGCAGGCCAAGCTGGAGGCGGTCACCACCACGGTCGCGACCGTCGGGGACGTCGAGCGCAAAGAGGAACTGGTGAGTCAGTGGCAGGAGCTCACCGTCAAGGTGGAGGCACAGGATGCCGCCGCGACGGTCCCGCCGGGGGCGCCGCTGCCGAGCTTCCCGGAGTTGCCCGCCGTGGTCCTCGACCCGCTGACACCGGCCTCGGAGACGTCGGCAACGTCGGCGACATCGGGAACCTCGGGGACCGAGACGACTGCTCCGACCTCGGAGACGACGGCACCGTCCGAGACGACGAGCGCCCCGACCTCCGGGACGACAGCGCCGAGCACCACGGGACCGGAGGAGGCCACCTCTCCGTCGGTGACGCCCTCGACCGCTCCGTCGCCGTCGACATCACCGTCGACATCACCGTCGACCTCGACGTCGGGGAGCCCTCGCGCCACCACCACGGCGCCTTCAGCGACGACAACCACCCCGTCATCGGCCGCGGCGACCGCGCCGTCCTCTGCGGGTCAGTCCACGTCGAGCTCGGTCGTCACGCGAGCCTCCTCGTCGGCCGCACCGAGTGCGACACCGTCGGTGACGCCGCGCGCCACGGTGACGACGACCGCCGCGGCACCCTCCGCGGCGGAGGAGGAAGTCGAAGAGCCCGCATCGTCACCCGCAGTGCCGCCGGTGACCACGACCACGGTGCTTCCGGTGGCGCCGATCGTGCCCGACGAGCCGAACTAGCCGGGGCGGCAGCGCCGAGGAGTTCAGCTCTCAGCGATAGCCGTCGGACTCCGACGCGGCTTCGTTGAGCGAGGCGTCCGCGTAACCACGGCAGTAATCCCACGTGACATAGGCGTCGGGCTCGGGATCGTAGGCGGGTTCGTGAGGCCGGACCGTGCCGTCGACGAGCAGCTGCAGCAGGTTCGCCCGCAGCATGTCCCAGTCGTGGTAGTGGTCCTGCTGGCATTCGTCGCAGCAGACCACGAGACCGCGAATTCCCTTGTGCGCAAGCAATGCTTCATACACGGCCAGATCGGCCAGATCGGCCTCGACCGCGATCCGCTCCTGCGGATCGAGCGGTTGTCCCGGCTCCAGGGCGTCCAGCGCTGCCGACGGGTCGCTCGGGTCGTCGGCGAACGGGTCGGGAGGCAGTCCTGGGGGCAGGTGGTCTCGCACGTTTCCAGACTACGCAGCACCCCTGGGATCGCGCCAGCGCTCCGGCGGCACGTCGCGGAGGGGACTCGCGCAGCAACTTCGGGTGCGACACACGATGCCGATAGGATGTGGTCTTCAGGGCGGGTCTCTCGCCTAGCTGCATCTTTGTCACTGGAGGCTTCATCTATGTCGATCGCCGAAAGCAGCGTCCCGATCGCCGTGCCCGTGCCGACCGGGGGCGACGATCCCACGAAGGTCGCGATGCTCGGGCTGACGTTCGACGACGTGCTGCTGTTGCCGGCGGCATCCGATGTGATTCCGGCCACGGCCGACACGTCGAGTCAGCTCACCCGCAGGATCCGGCTGAAGGTGCCGCTGGTGAGCTCGGCGATGGACACCGTCACCGAGGCGCGGATGGCGATCGCGATGGCCCGCGCCGGCGGGATGGGCGTGCTGCACCGCAACCTGCCGGCCGCCGAGCAGGCCGGTGCGGTCGAGACCGTGAAGCGGTCCGAGGCGGGGATGGTCACCGATCCGGTGACGTGTTCGCCCGACAACACGCTGGCCGAGGTCGACGCCATGTGCGCGCGGTTCCGCATCTCGGGGCTTCCGGTCGTCGACGACCGCGGCGCGCTGGTGGGCATCATCACCAACCGTGACATGCGCTTCGAGGTCGACCAGTCCAAGCCGGTCTCGGAGGTGATGACCAAGGCTCCGCTGATCACCGCCCAGGAGGGGGTGTCGGCCGAAGCCGCGCTGGGGCTGTTGCGCCGCAACAAGATCGAGAAGCTGCCGATCGTCGACGGGCACGGCAGGCTGACCGGGCTGATCACCGTCAAGGACTTCGTCAAGACCGAGCAGTTCCCGCTGGCCACCAAGGACAGTGACGGCCGGTTGCTGGTCGGTGCCGCGGTCGGGGTCGGTGAGGATGCCTGGACCCGCGCGATGACGCTGGCCGACGCCGGGGTCGACGTACTCGTGGTCGACACCGCGCACGCCCACAACCGGGGTGTGCTCGACATGGTGCACCGGCTCAAGACGGTGGTCGGCGACCGGGTCGAGGTGGTCGGCGGCAACGTCGCCACCCGTGCCGCGGCCGCCGCGCTGGTCGACGCCGGCGCCGACGCGGTCAAGGTGGGCGTCGGGCCCGGCTCCATCTGCACCACCCGCGTCGTCGCCGGGGTGGGTGCGCCGCAGATCACCGCGATTCTGGAGGCGGTCGCGGCGTGCGCCCCGCACGGCGTGCCGGTCATCGCCGACGGCGGCCTGCAGTACTCGGGTGACATCGCCAAGGCGCTGGCGGCGGGGGCCTCGACCGCGATGCTGGGGTCGCTGCTCGCGGGCACCGCCGAGTCGCCGGGTGACCTGATCCTGGTCAACGGCAAGCAGTTCAAGAGCTACCGCGGCATGGGTTCGCTGGGCGCCATGCAGGGCCGGTCGAGCGGAGGGGGCGGGGCCAGGGTGTCCTACTCCAAGGACCGCTACTTCCAGGACGACGTGCTCTCCGAGGACAAGCTGGTGCCCGAGGGTATCGAGGGCCGGGTACCGTACCGGGGTCCGCTCTCGACGGTCATCCACCAGCTGACCGGCGGACTGCGCGCCGCGATGGGTTACACCGGTGCGGCGACCATCGAGCAGCTGCAACAGGCTCAGTTCGTGCAGATCACCGCGGCCGGGCTGAAAGAGAGCCACCCCCACGACATCACGATGACCGTGGAAGCCCCCAACTACACCACCCGCTAGAGGACCTCCGCATGCGCGACATGGTCGAGATCGGCATGGGCCGCAACGCCCGCCGGACCTACGAGCTCCACGACATCAACATCGTGCCGTCCCGGCGCACCCGGTCGTCGAAGGACGTGTCGACGGCGTGGCAGCTCGACGCGTACCGATTCGACATCCCCGTCGTCGCGCACCCCACCGACGCGCTGGTCAGTGTCGAGTTCGCGATCGAACTGGGCCGCCTCGGCGGGCTGGGGGTGCTCAACGGTGAGGGGCTGATCGGCCGGCACGCCGACGTCGACGCCCGCATCGCCGAGGTCGTCGAGGCCGCCGAGAAGGAGCCCGACCCGGCCGTCTCGATCCGGCTGTTGCAGCAATTGCACTCGGCGCCTTTGGATCCCGAGCTGCTCGGGGCGGCGGTCGCGCGCATCCGCGAGGCCGGGATCACCACCGCGGTGCGGGTCAGCCCGCAGAACGCGCGGGCGTTGACCCCGGCGCTGGCCAGTGCCGGACTGGACCTGCTCGTCATCCAGGGCACGATCATCTCCGCCGAGCGCGTGGCCCAGGACGGCGAGCCGCTGAACCTGAAGACGTTCATCTCCGAACTCGACATGCCGGTGGTGGCCGGCGGCGTGCTCGACCACCGCACCGCCCTGCATCTGATGCGCACCGGAGCGGCGGGCGTCATCGTCGGCTACGGGTCGACGATGGGGGTGACGACCTCCGACGAGGTGCTGGGCATCAGCGTGCCCATGGCGACCGCCATCGCCGATGCCGCCGCGGCGCGCCGCGAGTACCTCGACGAGACGGGTGGGCGCTACGTGCACGTGCTCGCCGACGGGGACATCCACACCTCCGGTGATCTGGCCAAGGCCATCGCCTGCGGCGCCGACGCCGTGCTGCTCGGGACGCCGCTGGCGTCGGCGGCCGAGGCGCAGGGCGGCGGATGGTTCTGGCCTGCCGCGGCCGCGCACCCGTCGCTGCCGCGCGGGGCGCTGCTGCAGGTCGCCGCCGGCGAGCGCCCGTCGCTCGAGCAGGTGCTCACCGGCCCGTCGGACGATCCGTTCGGGTCGTTGAACCTGGTCGGCGGGCTGCGCCGCGCGATGGCCAAGGCGGGCTACTGCGACCTCAAGGAATTCCAGAAGGTGGGGCTGGCGGTCGGCAGCTGAGTGCCAGCGGTGTCCCCACACGAACGGCCCTGCTTTACAAATTAGGCTTCCCTGTCTAGAAATCTACCCGTCGGTAGGTCCATACTGGGCGGATGCAGCCTGACTATGACGTCGTGATCATCGGTTCCGGATTCGGTGGCAGCGTGACCGCGTTGCGGCTCACCGAGAAGGGCTACCGGGTGCTGGTGCTCGAGGCCGGAAGGCGCTACGAGGACGACGACTTCGCCAAGACGTCGTGGAATCTGCGCAAGTTCCTGTGGGCGCCGACTCTGGGTTGCTTCGGCATCCAGCGCATCCACCTGCTGCGCAACGTGATGATCCTGGCCGGTGCGGGCGTCGGCGGCGGGTCGCTGAACTACGCGAACACGCTGTACGTACCACCGGAGCCGTTCTTCAACGACCCGCAGTGGAAGGACATCACCGACTGGCGGGGCGAGCTGATGCCGCACTACGACCAGGCCCAGCGCATGCTCGGCGTGGTCACCAACCCGACGGTCACCGACGCGGACAAGATCATGCAGCAGGTCGCCGACGACATGGGCGTCGGCGACACCTGGGTGCCGACCCCGGTGGGCGTGTTCTTCGGCAACGACGGCGAGAAGACGCCTGGCAAGACCGTGCCCGACCCGTACTTCGGCGGGGCGGGGCCGGCGCGCACCGGCTGCATCGAATGCGGATCCTGCATGACGGGATGCCGCTACGGAGCGAAGAACACGCTGCTGAAGAACTACCTCGGCCTGGCCGAGAAAGCCGGCGCCCACGTCCGGGCGATGAGCACCGTCACCGACTTCCGCCAGCGCCCCGACGACCTGTGGGAGGTGCGCACCGTGCGCACCGGCAGCAAGCTGCGGCGCGGCAGGCGCACCGTGACCGCGACGCATGTGGTGCTGGCCGCCGGCACGTACGGCACTCAGCGGCTGCTGTTCAAGATGCGCGACACCGGCCGGTTGCCCCAGCTGTCGGACCGTCTCGGGGTGCTGACGCGGACCAACTCGGAGTCGATCGTCGGCGCCGGGCGCCTCGAGGTTTCCCCGGACATGGATCTGACCCACGGTGTGGCGATCACGTCGTCGATCCACCCGACCCACGACACCCATGTCGAACCGTGCCGCTACGGCAAGGGCTCCAATGCGATGGGCCTGCTGCAGACGCTGATGACCGATGGCGCCGGCCCGTTGGGCACCGACGTGCCGCGGTGGCGGCAGCTGCTGCAGCTCGCGACGGCCGATCCGCGGGGGATGCTGCGGATGCTCAACCCGCGGCGGTGGAGTGAGCGCACCGTCATCGCGCTGGTGATGCAGCACCTCGACAACTCGATCACCACGTTCACCAAGCGCAACCGGTTCGGTATCCGCCGCTACTCGAGCAAGCAGGGCCACGGCGAACCCAACCCGTCCTGGATCCCGGTCGGCAACGAGGTGACCCGTCGCATCGCCGAGAAGATCGACGGCGTCGCGGGCGGCACGTGGGGCGAGCTGTTCAACATCCCGCTCACCGCGCACTTCCTCGGGGGCGCGGCGATCGGCGACAGTGCCGACCACGGCGTCATCGACCCCTATCACCGGGTGTACCACTACCCGACGCTGTCGGTGGTGGACGGTGCGGCCATCTCGGCGAATCTCGGTGTCAACCCGTCGCTGTCGATCACCGCTCAGGCCGAACGTGCGGCAGCGCTGTGGCCGAACAAGGGCGAGCAGGACCTGCGGCCCGCGCAGGGGGAGGCGTACCGGCGGTTGACGCCGATCGCCCCCGCGCACCCGGTGGTGCCGGCCGACGCTCCCGCGGCGCTGCGCAACCTGCCGATCGAGCCGGTCAGCTCGGCGGGTTAGGCCCCGGGCTGCGTGGCGAGGTAAATCGTTGCGCCGGAACGGCCTCCGGTGAGGGGATTGGGAAACCAGATCCGCCGCGCATCCACATCGGCGAAGACCGCTTCTAGCATCGAGCAGAATTCGTCGTCCGGAGCGTCGTCGGACCACATGGCGAAGGTCGCATCCGCAGCCATGAGGGTCGACGCGGCCCGCAGACCGTCGGGCGAGTAGAACCAGCCGTGGGAGTCGTCGAGCAGGTGGCGGGGCGAATGGTCGATGTCCAGCAGGATCGCGTCATAGCGACGCCCCGGGGCTTCCGGATCGAAGCCGGACCCGTCGGCCAGGACGGAGAAGAAGTTCGCGCACCGCAAGCCCACCCGGCCGTCGGTGAGCAATGCCGAAGTGTCCGGCAGCAGGCCCCGTTCGTGCCATTCGATGACGGACTGCGAGTATTCGACCACCGTGAGAGATCGAATGCGGTCGCATTGCAAAGCTTCCCAAGCGGTGTAGCCGAGGCCTAGCCCGCCCACCAGGACGTCGAGTTCCTCTCCCGGCGTTCGGGCCAGTCCGAGCCGGGCCAACTCCCGCTCGGCGACAGTGAACAGGCTCGACATCAAATACTCGTCGTCGAGCTTCACCTCGTAGATGTCCGTGCGCACAGTCAGATCGAAGCGGCGGCGCAGGCTGAGCACACCCATCGGCGTCTGCTGCCAACCCAGTTCCTCGAAGCGCACGCTCATCGACTCGACGATAACCGGATCAGGCACCAGAGTGCGCCGTCGGACACCACCACTTCGGCACCGCTCAGCTCCTCTGGCAGCGAACGCAATTCCGCCGCAGTGTCGATGACGATGCTGATCTCCACGTTGCCGTCGACGGTGGTCACGACCAGTCGGGCGTGGCTGACCGCGTGTGACAACACCTGCGCGACCGGTGTGACCAAGGCGTCGAGGTGGGCATCGGCGAGTTCCGGCAACACACCGGTGACGTCGGTGGCCACGTCGACCCCGCGCGCCTCGGCAGCGTCGATCACCGGCCGGATCCGCCGCATCAGAGCGTGATCGAAGGTGTCGGCCTGATCGAACAGCGCGCGGAGGCGCCGGCATTCCGCCCGCGCGCGGGACTGGATGTCGGTATCGACGCCCGCACCGCGGGCCAGCGTGCTCAACAGCGGCACCACGTTGTCGACGATCGTGGCGTAGCGGCGGTGGTATTCGTCCCGCAGCGCAGTGGTCACGCGGTCACGGGTGACGAGTCGCTGGTGTTCCTGTGTCTCTCCGGCGATGTCGCGAGCGGCGTCGCGCATCAGCCCGTTGAAGATCAGAGCGAACAACTGCACCGCGAGGATGCTGGCCGTGCCCAGCCCGATGTTGACCAGCGTCTCCGCGGTGGGTGCCCGCATCAGCGTGACCGTGCTGCCGACGAGCCAGAAGCCGGCGAGGACGGCGACTCCGGCGCGGGTGGGCAACGTCAGCGCCAGCGGTAGCAGGCACCAGCCGATCGCGTTCTGCGCCCAGTGCGCGTAGCCCAGCAGCAGCTCCGACGGAAGCAGCATGGGCTGCGCCACCGCGACGAACAGCAAGCACGCTGCAGCCGGCCATGCGTAACCCCACCGATTTCCCAGGATTCCCGGTAGGGCGGCGAGTCCGGCGCAGGCGGCGAGGATCCCCAGCACCGTCTGCAGATCGGGGTGGGCCGCCACCGCGACCGCGGGCGGAACCGAGATCGCGAGGTTCACCAGCGCGTACCCGATGAGCGCCAGCGCATACCGGGTCCGGGTGCGGTCGACCAGGCCGTCGGGATCCGGCGCTGCCACCGCTGATTGCGTTGTCGCCCAGATCAGCTCGGTGCTGGTGCCGGCTCCCGGGGTGGATTCGACGCGGGCCTGGCCGCCCGCTCGGTGCATCCGGCCCACGATGGAGTCGTCCAGTCCGCGTCCCCGGCGGGGCTCGGCGGGGTCGAATCCGACCCCGTCGTCGGTGAGCAGCACGGCGTGGTCGGTGACGGTGACATCGAGTGCGCCGGCGTGCGCGTGACGGTCCACATTGGTCATCACCTCTCGCGCAGCGGCGATGACGGGCTGGGCTGTCTCGCCCGGCAACCACAGGTCCTGCCGACCGCCGAAGCGCACGGGCGTGCTCAGGTGGGCGGCACACTCACGCAGCGCCGACACCAGGTCGATACGCGGCGGTGGGGCGACCCAGGCGCCGTCGTGCAAGAGGGCGAGGTCGCGGCGGGCCTGGGCTGCCAGGCGTTCGGCATCCACAGCGGTGCCCTGCCCGACCACCAGCAGTGTCGACGCCGCGGTGTCGTGTAGCAGGGCGAGCTGTTCGTGCTCGTAGTGGCGCAGCGCATCGCTGACGCGCCGGGCTACTTCGGCGTCGTGGCGTTGCCGGCGGGCCCGGTCGACGGCGTCGGCCACGCGCAGCAACATCAGCCGGATGATCGACGCGGTGGTGCACTGGACAGCGAAGTAGTAGATCGCGGTTACCGACGCGACGTTGTCCCATCCGACCGCTCCGGAGGCGCCGTAGGCGTAGGCCACGGCGATGCCGAGCGTCATCGGGATGCTGGCCCGCATCGGCACCGACACCGAGATGCTCACCACCGCCGTTCCGGCAATCGCCTGGGGTGCGGTGTTGCCGACGAAGAAGTCCGGCTCCGGAACCAGCAGGGGGATGGCCAGGCACACCGCGAGGACGAGCAGGTAGTCCACTGCCAGCAGGGCGGGCCGATGCGAGCGGGTACCCAGCCGGTACACCGACCAGGCGGCGACGAGCACGAACAGGGCCTTGCCGGCGGGGCGCGCGAGGGATGCCGGGTCGGCGAGGGCGACGAGCGCCGCGATCGAGTTGACCGTGTGACGCATGAGCAGGCCGACGGTGGCGGCGCGCGTCATGAGTTCACGGCGGGACGCCTCGCCCATGCGTTCGCCCCCGCGTTCACCTTTTGTCGCCACGGCCCTCCCCAGCCAAGCCAGCAGGTCGGTCGAACGTATCAATTCACTGCGTGGACCGTTCTCCAGCGGGTATCTCGCTAACTCCCGGCGCGTTTCTGTCGCGTCGCATCGGTGGCCTGGGATTAAATACCGGGCAGGGCAAACAGATTTCTGTCTGTGTTCAGTCGGGGGGTGTGACGGGGGATGGCCCGCGAGGGGGACGCGCGGAAGCCGGTGCGGATCGCGATCATCGACGATCACGACGTCGTGCACGCGGGGATACAGGCGTGGTGTGGGGAGGCGGAACCGCCGATCGAACTCGCGGCGAGCTTCCTGCAGCCGGCCGAGTACTTCGCCGCCTACACCGAACCGGCCCGCGACATCGACGTGGTGCTGCTGGACCTGCAGATCGAGGGCCACCGGCCCGATTTCGACACGCTGCGCCGGCTCGCCGACGGTGAGCAACGCGTCATCGTCTACTCACACATCAACACCGACGAGGTGATCCTGCGTTGCCTCGAGCTGGGCGCGGTCACCTATCTGGTGAAGTCCGAGGGCAAACGCCACCTCATCGAGGCGATTCATTCCGCGCACACCGCGACGCCGTACGTGGGGCCGCGGATGGGCAAGGCGATGCTCAACGACGGCACCGTCGGCAGGATCAAGCTCTCCGAGCGGGAGAAGCAGGTGCTCATCGCCTGGTTCCAGACCGAGAGCAAGGATCTGGTCGCCAAGCGGTTGTTCATCGCCCCGACGACGGTACGTACGCATCTGCAGCGGGCGCGGGCCAAGTACGCCGCGGTGGGCCGCCCGGCGTCCACGAAGTCGGCGTTGTTGGCGCGTGCGATCGAGGACGGCATCTTGAGCCTGAAGGATCTGTAGCGATTTCGTTCGTTCGGGTGACAGACCCGCCCAGCCCACGCGGGATAGCGTGGGCGTGCTTATGAGCGAGGGGGGGATCGCCGGTGGCGCCGACTGCATCGGGGGGACGGTCGGCGCGCCGGCGATCGCCGTGGTGGACACCCTGCCCACTAAGCTGACCGGGTGGAGTCAGCAGCCCCCCGTCCCGTGTTGGTCGTCGACTTCGGCGCGCAGTACGCACAGCTGATCGCGCGCCGCGTCCGGGAGGCGCGGGTGTACTCGGAGGTCGTCCCGCACACCGCCAGCGTCGAGGAGATCAAGGCCCGGGATCCGCGCGCCGTGGTGCTGTCCGGCGGGCCGGCCAGTGTCTACGCCGAAGGCGCCCCGCAGCTGGATCCCAAACTCTTCGACCTCGACGTGCCGGTGTTCGGCATCTGCTACGGCTTCCAGGCCATGGCCCAGGCCCTCGGTGGCACCGTGGCGCACACCGGCACCAGTGAGTACGGTCGTACCGACCTGAAAGTGACTGGCGGTCAACTGCATTCCGATCTGCCGGAGACCCAGCCGGTGTGGATGAGCCACGGTGACGCCGTCACCGCGGCTCCCGCCGGGTTCGACGTGGTGGCCACCAGTGCCGGGGCCCCCGTCGCGGCGTTCGAGGACCGGGCGCGGCGCTTCGCCGGTGTGCAGTACCACCCCGAGGTCATGCACAGCCCGCACGGTCAACAGGTGCTCAGCCGCTTCCTGCACGAGTTCGCGGGCATCGACGCGGTGTGGACGCCGGCCAACATCGCCGACGCGCTGGTCGAGCAGGTGCGGGCACAGATCGGTGACGGTCGCGCGATCTGCGGCCTGTCCGGTGGCGTCGACTCCGCGGTGGCGGCCGCGCTCGTGCAGCGGGCCATCGGGGACCGGTTGACCTGTGTGTTCGTCGACCACGGCCTGCTTCGTTCGGGCGAGCGTGCCCAGGTGCAGCGTGACTTCGTCGCAGCGACGGGCGCCAACCTGGTGACCGTGGACGTCGCCGACCGCTTCCTCGAGGCGTTGACCGGCGTGCTGAACCCGGAGGGCAAGCGCAAGATCATCGGTCGCGAGTTCATCCGCGCCTTCGAGGGTGCGGTGCGTGATGCGCTGGGCGCCGCCGACGGCGAGATCGAGTTCCTCGTGCAGGGCACGTTGTATCCCGACGTGGTGGAATCCGGCGGCGGCTCGGGAACCGCGAACATCAAGAGCCACCACAACGTCGGTGGTCTGCCCGGTGACCTGAAGTTCACGTTGGTCGAACCACTGCGGCTGCTGTTCAAGGACGAGGTGCGCGCCGTCGGGCGCGAGCTGGGGCTTCCCGAGGACATCGTTGCGCGGCAACCGTTCCCGGGTCCCGGCCTGGGCATCCGCATCGTCGGCGAGGTGACCGCCGAGCGCCTGGACACCTTGCGCCGAGCCGACGCCATCGCCCGCGAGGAGCTGACGTCGGCCGGCCTGGATCGCCAGATCTGGCAGTGCCCGGTGGTGCTGCTCGGTGACGTGCGCTCGGTCGGCGTGCAGGGCGACGGCCGCACCTACGGCCACCCGATCGTGCTGCGGCCCGTGTCCAGCGAGGACGCGATGACCGCGGACTGGACCCGGGTGCCCTACGAGGTGCTGGAGCGCATCTCGACCCGGATCACCAACGAGGTCCGGGAGGTCAACCGGGTGGTGCTCGACATCACCAGCAAGCCGCCGGGCACCATCGAGTGGGAGTAGCCCCTACTTGTCGGGGATGTGCTCGTCGGGGGTGTGCTCGACGGCCTGGGCGAGGATTCCCGCGATGACCGATTCGACGGCGGTCTCGATCGAATGAGCCAGCGTCGCCGTCACCGCTGACACCGCCTGCGTGCGGAACCGCACCAGCATCGTGATCATCTCGGCGACCTCGGTGTCGGGCGGCAGGGCGGTACCCGGATTGAGCCGGTCCCCGATGTGTTCGACGCCTGCGGTGACCAGGATGGCGCTGATCTGGTCGACCAGCGGGGCGATCTGTTCGTGCAGGTCGATGAGCTTGTCGGTGCTGACGCCGTACTGGCGGATCTCGGTGAACGCCTCGATCAGCTTGGGCCGCACGATGGTGGCGTCGTGGCCGTCGTCCTCCAGCTTGATCACGCCCAGGCCGACCATCCGGTCGAAGCCGGCGTCGTCGTCGACCAACCGCCTGGCCTCGGCCACCGACATGCGCTCGGGCTTCTCGGCAGCCCAGGTGCCCGCGATCGCCGATTCCAGCCCCAGCATGTCGCCGACGTCCTTGCCCTGCTCCCATGCCGAGAGCATCTCGTTGACGTGGGCGATGTTGTAGCCGCGGTCGAGCAGCGAGGTGATCATCCGCAACCGGGTCAGGTGGGTGTCGTTGAACAGCGCGATGCGTCCGACTCGCAACGGCGGATGCAGCAGGCCCCGGTCGCGGTACACCCTGATGTTGCGGGTGGTGGTCCCGGCCAGCCGGGCCAGGTCGTCGATCCGGTACTCACCCGAGGCCGCCACCCCGTGGGGCTGCACCGCGGCGTCGAACAGCTGCGACACCGCGGATTCGATCACGTCCCGGGAGCCGCGGCGAATCCGGCGCAGGATGCTTGGGATCGGCCCGGTGGGGCGGGGGGAATCGGGTGCCGACATGTCAGGGGATGTCAGGCCGACGACGTGAGGGCCCGCGGACGTGCGTCCACGGCCTCGTAGTCGGAGAATCGGAAGGCTCGCATCTGTCGACGATACTGCGTGGCCAGTCCGGGGTACATCGAGGCGTTGAACCCGTCGGGGGTCAGATACCAGCTCGTGCAGCCCGACATCCACGTGGTCCTGGCCAGCCGGCGCTGCAACCGGTCGTTGTAGCGCCGCTGCACCTCGGCCCGCACGTCCAGGTAACGCAGGTTCTGCCGCAGGATCGTGGTGATCCCGGTGACCGCGTACTCGATCTGCCCTTCGACGTAGACGAGCAGCGAGTTGTGCCCCGGCCCGGAGTTCGGCCCGGTCATGAAGAACAGGTTCGGGTAACCGTGCGCGCTGGCACTCTTGTAGGCCTCGGCGTGGTCGCGCCACTCCTGCTGCAGCGACCGGCCCCCGAGCCCGGTCACCGGAAACGGCGGGCCGGACAGGTGCACGTCGTAACCCGTGGCGAACACGATGGCGTCCAGATGGTGTTCCACGCCGTCGCTGGTGCGGATCCCGGGCGGGCTGAGTGTCGCGATCGGCCAGTCGATCAGCTTGCAGTTGTCGCGCTGCAGCGCCGGGTAGTAGTCGCTGGAGACCAGCATCCGTTTGCAGCCCGGGGTGAAGTCGGGAGTGAGCTGTCGACGCAACCAGGGGTCGCCGACGGCGCGGCGCAGATGCGCCTTGCCCAGCCGCGCGACCAGACCGCTGAGCGGGGTGTTCCACACCAGGGCGGCGGCACTGGCCTCGTGTCCCCAGTAGAGGGCCTGTCGGGCGAGTTCCTGCGCCGCCGGCACCTTGGTGAACAGCCTCTGGACGGCGGCCGGCATCGGTGGATCCACCCGCGGCAGCACCCAGCCCGGGGTGCGCTGGAACACCTTGACGAATCCCGCGGTCTCGACGAGTTCGGGCACGATCTGCACGGCGCTGGCGCCGGTCCCGATCACGCCGATGCGCTTGCCGGTGAAGTCGTAGTCGTGGTCCCACGCCGCGCTGTGGATCTTCCTGCCCCGGTAGGTGTCCAGGCCGCGGATGTCGGGGAACGTGTGATCGGCCAACGGGCCTGATGCCAGCACGACGGTACGGGCGTGGAACTTCTTGCGGGTCTTGGTGTTCGCCGTCCACACGCCGGCCGTCTCGTCGAAGCTCAGGCCGGTGATCTCGGTGTCGAACCGGATCAGCGGCCGCAGCCCGAACTGGTCGGTCAGCTCCTCGATGTGGGCGCAGATCTCGGCCCCCGACGGGTAGGCCCGGGACCAGGTGGGGTTCTTGACGAACGACAGCGAGTAGAGCAGCGACGGGATGTCGCAGGCGATGCCGGGATAGGTGTTGTCGCGCCACGTGCCGCCGACACGGTTGCTGCGCTCGACGATGACGACGTCGTCGACGCCGGCCTCGCGCAGCTTGATGGCGGTGCCCAGCCCGGTGAACCCGGCGCCGATGATCAGGGTTTCGTGAATGTGCTTGGCAGAAGGCATCGGTCAGGCCGCCGGCTCGTGGGTCAGCTCCTTGAACCAGCTGGGTATGGGTCGCAGCAGCGCCTTCGGGTAGCGGTCGGAGGCCCACACCATCGAGTTGGCCAGCAGGTGATAGGGGTGGCGCGGGTTGACGACCATCGAGGCGTGCTTGCGCAGCACCCGATAGGTGGGCACCCGATGGGTGTGCTCACCGCGTTCCCCGAGGGTGCGGAACCGCTTGACCGCGTTGTAGAGCCGTTCGGGCTCCAGACCCATTCCGACGATCTCGTTGCGGATCCGGTTGAGCAACGGGATGTACATCACCGCGCCGATGATGAGCCCCGGGGTGGCGACGCTGCCGACGAACTCGATGGCCAGCCGTCGCACGTCCGCGTGGCCGATCATGTTCAACACCTCGAAATCAACCGTGATGTGCCGGGATTCGTCGTTGTTGATCTTCTCGAACACCCGGTGACAGACGGGGTCGTCGACCTCTTCGAGCAGGAATTTCAACAACGCACCGTCCAGGGCGACCTCGAGCATCGGGATCACGGTGCCCAGGATCGACAGCGACATGTCGTCGGCGTAGGTATCCAGCCAATCCATCGCGAGGCGGATGTTGACGTTCGGCTCGGGCATTTCACCGTCGTCGAGCATGCCCCACCGTTTCATCAGCGCGAGTTCGGCATTGGCGTGGCGCTGTTCCTCGGCGTGGAAGTAGCGGTAGATCTCGGCGATGGTGGGGGTCGGCGCCTTCTTGGCCAGCGCGGCGAAGCCGCGTGCACCGATGTTCTCGATCCAGCACAGGTCGGCCATGAACGCCTTGAGTTTGGGCCGCTGCTCGTCGGTGATCAGCTCGGCGCCCGGGGCGTCCCAGTCGATGTCGGCCAGTGCCCACTGGCGGTCCTTGATCTTGGCCAGCATGGCATCCATGTCGATTCTTGATTTCATGGCCACGGCCCTCTCTAGGTGGTGATGCGGGTGGTGACGCCGACAGCGCGGGTGTACACCGTCGGGGTGAATCGTTTGACGCCCCAGAAGATCCGGGAGTCGGGTTGGGGCATGCAGTACAGGCCGCCGCGGTCGTTGGTGTCCAGGCACATGCGGGCGACCCGCTCGGCGGAGAAGCCGGTCCAGCGCATCAGCTGGTCGGCGAGCTGGGTGGAGCGGTCTGAGATCCGTCCCGCCCCGACGATGTTGGTCTTGACGAAGGTGGGACACAGGGCCGTGACGTGGACACCGGTGCCGGCGAGTTCGGCGGCCAGTGTCTCCGACAGCGACAACGTGCCGGCCTTGCTGACGTTGTAGGCGGCCATGCCCGGCAGGGCACCGAAGGCTGCGGCGGAGGCGACGTTGATGATGCCGCCGTATCCGCCTTCCCGCAGCAGCGGCGTGAACACGTGACAGCCGTGGATCGGACCCCACAGATTGACGTTCAGCACCCAGCTCCAGTCTCGCAGGTCGGTCTCACCGATGGGGCTACCGCCGGCGCCGACCCCGGCGTTGTTGATCACCAGCGTCGGCGGACCGTCGAACCATGACTGCGCCTGTTGCGCCAACCGGTACACGGCGTCGACGTCGGTGACATCGCACTGCTGCGCGAACGCCTGCCCGCCCCGGTCGGTGATGGTGGCCGCGGTGCGGCGCGCGGCGTCGGGATCGATGTCGCTGCACACCACCCGGCCACCGCGGCGCGCCAGTTCGGTGGCGAAGGCCGCGCCGATACCGCTTCCGGCTCCGGTGATCACCGCGTCGGCGCGGTGGCTGCGCCGGCGGGACGACCCGAAGAAGAGCACGGTCAGCCCGCCTGTTCGATGCGGTCGCCGGCCAGAGCCCCGGTGACGAACGCGGCGACCTCCCGCATCGCCGGTGCCGCCTCGGGAGACAACCGGGGCAGCGCCTGGAAGACGTGGACCTGGTCGGGCCAGACCTGCAGATCGCACCGACCGCCTGCGGCCCTCAGGTCGTCGGCGAGCGCGATGGCGTCGGCCGAGAGCATCTCGGCGCCACCGGCCTGGATCAGGGTGGGCGGCAGGACGCGGCCACCGGCGACATCGAGCGTCAACCGCGGGTGGGTGGGATCGATTCCGGTGCAGTACAACTCGACGAGCCGGGCGGCGTCGTGGGCGCGGATGGCCGGGTCGCGACGGTGCTGTTCGGCGGTGCGTGCCAGTGTGAACGTCAGATCCACCAGCGGGGAGAGCAGGACCAGCGCGGCGGGATGGGCGACGTCGGACTGCAGGAGCAGATCGATCGACAGGTGTCCGCCGGCGGAGTCGCCGGCGACCACGACCTGCTCGGGCGCCACCCCGTGCTGGGTGGTCATCCAGTGCCAGCCGCGGTGGACATCCTCGGCGGCAGTGGGGAACCGGTGCCGGGGGGCCAGCCGGTAATCGATGCTGAAGACAGGAAGGCCGGTCAGCCGCGACAGCCAGGCGGTGAGTCGACGGTGCGTGCGCGGTGAGCACAGTGCGTAACCGCTGCCGTGCACGAAGTAGATGGCGCCGCGGTCGCATGTGTCGGCCTCCGATACCCCAGCGCCGTACACCCATTCGCCGACGACGCGGCCGCCGTGGGCGTCGACGGTGTCGACCGGGGTCACCGTGGTGCCGGCCAGGCCGGGTCCGCAGGTGTCCATGATGCGGGCGACGATCTGGCGGGAGGTCCACAGTCCCCAGGCTTGTTCGGCTGGGAGCACCCTGCTGATCTCCCGCAGGGTCATGTTGCTGACCGCCGCCGCGGTGCGGGAGCGCAGGGAACCTCGAGTCGGCATGTGGGGGATACAACCCCCAATGATGACAGTTGTCAATGTCACTATTTTTGAATGGCACTGATCGCATCCCGGTTTGGTTGACGCTTGTCGGTGGGCCGGTGTTTACTGGCGAAATCGAACAAACTTTCGAACTACACCCTCTGAGTTGGATGATCCGGATGAGGAGGAAGGTGCTGCTGTGACAACGGCCAGAAGCCTGGACCGATCTCCGGAAAGCCGTGCTGAACAGGTAGAACAGCTGCGACGCCGGATCGCCTCGATGTCGGCCAAGGGTGCGGGAAAGGTCGGTGGCGGCCGCCGTGCCGTGGCGGCCGAAACCGGCCTCCCGCTCGACCATGATTCTTTGCTGCCGATGCCGGAATCGCTGGCCGAACTGCTCCCCGGTTCGTTGCCCCGCGGAACTGTGGCGGTGGTGTCGGGCGCCAGATCGCTGGAAGTGAGCCTCGTGGCGGCCGTGACGGCCGAGGGCGGACACGTCGCCATCGTCGGCCGGCCCGATCTCGGGCTGCTGGCCGCGGTGGAGATGGGCGCGGACCTGAGCCGGATCGCGACCGTCCCGCATCCGGGCAGCGACCCGGTGGAGGTGGCCGCGGTCCTGATGGACGGGATGGATCTGGTGGTCCTCGGCCTGGGCGGGCGATCGGTGCCGGCGAGCCGGGCGCGTGCGCTGGTCGCGCGGGCTCGCCAGCGCGGTTGCACCCTGCTGGTGGCCGACGGGGACTGGCAGGGCGCCTCGACCCGGCTGGAGGCCCGGGTCAGCGGCTACGAGATCGCCGGCGGCCGAGACGGGGTCCCCACCCCCGGATGTGGCCGGATCAGCCGGGTGCGGCTGGCCATGCGCGCCCGCGGTCGCTCCGCGCGTCCGGTCCGGGCGGTCGGCGGATGAGATGAGTTCCAGGGTCTTGGCGCTCTGGTGCATGGACTGGCCGGCCGTCGCCGCCGCCGCCACGATCGGCGTGGCGCCGACCATGCCGATCGCGGTCACACTGGCCAACCGGGTTGTCGCGTGCTCGGCGGCGGCGCGGGCGGTCGGCGTCCGACGAGGTCTGCGGCGCCGCGAAGCGCAGGCGCGCTGTCCCGAGTTGCATGTCGTCGCCGCCGATCCCGCCCGCGACGCCCGCCATTTCGAACGCGTCACGGCCGCGGTCGACGAGTTGGTCCCGCGTGCCGAAGTGCTGCGGCCGGGACTGTCGGTTCTGCCGGTGCGCGGGGCCGCCCGTTACTTCGGGTCCGAGCGGGCCGCCGCCGAGAAACTGGTCGACGCCGTGGCCGCCGCCGGAGCCGAATGCCAGGTCGGGATCGCCGACCAGTTGCCGACGGCGGTCTTCGCAGCCCGTCCCGGACGGATCGTCGAACCGGGTCAGGACGCGGTGTTCCTGTCCGGACTGTCCATCCGGCAGTTGGCCGCCGAGCCCAGCCTGGCTCCCGCCGACCGGGAGAATCTGACAGATCTGCTGTGGCGAATGGGCATCCGCACGGTCGGACAGTTCGCAGAGCTGCCACGCGGCGATGTGGCGTCGCGGTTCGGCGCCGATGCGGTCACCGCTCACCGCATCGCCTGTGGCGAGCCGGGCCGGCCGCCGTCGGGGCGGGACGCCGAGGACGAGCTCGACGCGGTGATGAACTGTGACCCGCCGATCGACCGCGTGGACGCGGCCGCGTTCGCGGGCCGGTCCCTGGCCAGCGTGCTGCACCGCAGTCTGCTTGCCGCGGGGGTCGGATGCACCCGATTGGCCATCCACGCCGAGACCACCAACGGTCAAGAGCTGGAACGTGTCTGGCGATGCGCCGAGCCGTTGACCGAGGATGCCACCGCCGACCGGGTGCGCTGGCAACTGGACGGGTGGCTCAACCGCAGGCATCAGCAGGACCGGCCCTGCGCCCCGATCAGTGTGCTGCGGTTGCGGCCGGTCGAGGTGGTATCGGCCGAGGCGTTGCAGTTGCCGCTGTGGGGCGGGCTCGGCGAGGAGGACCGGCTGCGGGCGCGGCGGGCCCTGGTCCGGGTGCAGGGGTTGCTGGGTCCCGATGCGGTCAAGGTTCCGATACTCAGCGGCGGGCGCAGCCCGATCGAACGGATCACCTTCATCCCGCTCGGCGACGAACCCGTCCCCGCGGCGAACCCGGACCAGCCGTGGCCGGGCCAACTGCCCGAACCGTCACCGACGGTGCTTCTCGATGATCCGGTCGAGGTGCTCGATGTTGACGGCAATCCGGTGCGGGTCACCGCGCGGGGGCTGTTCACCGCCGACCCGGTCCGGTTGGAGGCGCCCGGGTGCACCGGCAGGCTGTCCTGGTGGGCGGGCCCGTGGCCGGTCGACGAACGGTGGTGGGATGCCGCCGCGGAGGCGCGCAGCGGGCGAGCGGCGCGGGCTCAGGTCCTGGTGGGCAGCGGCGGAACCGCTCGCGCGCTGCTGCTGTGCTACCGGCAGCGGCGGTGGTACCTCGAGGGGGCCTATGAGTGATCTTTGGGGCGCGAGTGGGCCAGTTGCCTGGCGAACCCAGCCACCCGGGTGATGAACCGGTCGAAGAACACGGCGGGGTCGACGTCGATACCGATGAGCGCGTGGGGTTCTCGACGCCAGTGACCACTCCAGTCGGCGATGGTCATGCCCCGGGTCAGGGCGCCGGTCAGCTCGACGTCCACCGCCGCGGGGCGGCAGGTCACCAGCTCGGGGTCGAGCGCCACGGCGGCGGCCACCGGGTCGTGCAGGTGGGCCAGATAGCCCTCGCCCTGGCTTTCGTGGAACTCGAAGTAGAACCGCATCGCGTCCGACAGCACCCGGATCAGCGGGTTCGGTCGCTGTCGGATGTCCGGGGGCGAGTCGGCCTCCCGCGCGAGCCGATCCAGCAGGGCGGGGGTCATCACGACATTCTCGGTCAGGTTGAGCCCCAACACGATCGGCAGTTCCTGCGCATCGCGCCAGGCCGCATACACCTGCTGTGTGGCCTCAGGGTCGACGCTGGTGTTCCATTCCGCCACCGGGGTGGTGTTGCCGCGGTAGTCGAAGGACCCGCCCATGATCACCAGCCGGCGCAGCAGCTGCGGCAGAGCCGGCTCGGCGCGCAGGGCCAGCGCCAGGTTCGTCAGCGGGCCGGTGGCGATCCCGATCAGCTCGCCGGGGTGGGCGTGGGCCGCGCGCACCCACGCCTCGGCGGCGTCGTAGGACGTGGGTGTAGCGGTCGGCTCGGGCAACTCGGCATACCCGAGTCCCTGCGGTCCGTGCGTGTCCTCCGCGGTGCGCAGCGGTGCCGACAGCGGGATCTCCGACCCCGTGGACACCGGGACGCCGGTGATCCCACACAATTCCAGCAGCGCCAGGTTGTTGCGGCACACCTCATGCACGCCAACATTTCCCGCCGTCGAGGCGATGCCGACCAGGTCGGCCTCCGGGCTGGCGAACAGGTAGGCCAGGGCCATCGCGTCGTCGACGCCGGTGTCCACGTCGACGAAGACAGGACGGGTCGGCCCGACCGGCGTGGCACTCACCAGTGCACGCCGGGCACCAGCCGCACCGCCTGTTTGACCGGACGCGGTACCCGCATCGCGGGCACCGGGCGCACCCGCCGGCGGGGCCGGCGGGAAGCGGGCCGTTGCTGTGGGGCCGGACGGTTCTCGACCACGCCACGCGCTGCCGCGGAGTCGGGGTAACCCAGATAGAGCTGATGCAGGACGCGACGCGACAGCCTCGGGGTGAAGTACATGCCGACATCGGCCAGCGTGCCGACGGGGGTGTCGATGCGCGCCGGCTTGTCCACCAAACCCCGGACCACCATCGCGGCGGCGTGCTCGGCGGAGATCGGGGGCATCGGGTTGAGCCTACGGGACGGCGCGATCATCGGCGTCTTGACCAGCGGCATGTGGATGGTGGTGAAGGTGATGTGGTCCGAGAGGGTCTCGGTGCCAACGACTTCGGCGAACGCGTCGAGCGCGGCTTTGCTCGGGATGTAGGCGCTGTACTTCGGGCTGTTGGCCTGCACACCGGCACTGGAGACGTTGACCACGTGGCCGAACCGGCGTTCCCGCCAGTGCGGCAGCAGAGCCAGCACCATGCGCACCGGACCGAAGTAGTTGACCGCCATCACCCGCTCGTAGTCGTGCAGTCGGTCGGTCGACGCGATCACCGATCGGCGTATCGACCTCCCGGCGTTGTTCACCAGGTAGTCGACGTGGCCGAAGCGCTCGAGGATGTCCGTGACAGTGCGGTCGACGGCTGCCGAGTCTGTGACGTCACAGCTGAACGCATACGCCTGCCCGCCGGTGGCGCGGATCTCGGCGATCAGCTCCTCGAGCGCCTCGCCGTTGCGGGCCAGCGCGAACACCGTCGCACCGCGCGCGGCGACCGCCACCGCCGAGGCACGGCCGATGCCGCTGGAGGCGCCGGTGATGATGACGTGCTTGCCGACCAACGGGCCGGCCGGATCGTCGCGACGTGCCCGGCCCGGATCCAGGTGACGCGCCCAGTACCGCCACAGCGTCCCGGCATAGGAGCCGAACTCGGGCACCGTGATTCCGCTGCCCCGCAGCGCCTCTGCCGTGCGCTCACTGCCGAACGTCGGCATCACGTCGACGACATCGAGGATCTCGGCCGGCACCCCGAGCTGGGTCGCGGCCATGTTGCGCAGGATCTTGGCCCGACCACCGACCTGGAGCAGCGGTGCGGCGGCGGCCCGGGGCAGCGACCCGACCAGCGGCGGCAGCCCGGCCGCGGAGGCGATGCCGCGGTAGATCTCGCGCAGGCCCGTCGTCGTCGGCGCGCTCAGGTGGAAGGTCTGGCCGTCGCGGCCGTCGAGGTGCATCAACGTCGTCATCGCAGACACCACATAGTCGACCGGCACGATGTTCGTACGTCCGCTGTCGGGCAGCATCACCGGGGTGAAGCGTGGCAGCCGCGCGAGCGCGGACAGCACGCCGAAGAAGTAATAGGGGCCGTCGACCTTGTCCATCTCGCCGGTGCGCGAGTCGCCGACCACCACCGCGGGCCGGTAGATGCGGTACCGCAGCCCGTCGGCGGTGCGGACCAGGCGCTCGGCGTCGAACTTGGTCCGATGGTAGGGGGTCGGTAGGTCCTGGCCGAGGTCGAAGTCCTCCTCGGTGAACACCCCGCGACGCGTACCGGCCACCGCGATCGACGACACGTGGTGCAGCGTCGCGTCCAGGCGCCTGGCCAGTCCGATCACCGCCCGGGTGCCCTCGACGTTGGCGATTCGCTGGCGGTCCTCGGCGGCGGTGATGTCGTAGACCGCGGCGCAGTGGACCACGTGGTCGACCGCACCGAGTCCCTCGACAACGGCGTCGCTCAAGCCGAGGTCCGGTGCCGTGAGGTCGCCGACCAACGGCTGCACCCGCTCGTCGGCCCACCCGACGGCCAGGCGGTCGAAGCGGCCGAGAGACTCGGTGCGCACCAGCACGTGCACGGCTGCGGTGCCCGGCAGCGACAGGATTTCGGCGATCAGTCGGCGACCGATGAACCCGGTACCGCCGGTAACGACATAGCGCATGCGAGTCATCGTCACGGGTCGCCGGACAAAGGTCAACAGTAGAAACAAACACCGCCGGATACAGTCGCGTGCATGCCGATCGATCCCCACGCCGTTGGCGTCACCACCGACCCGCAGGTCTTCGAATGGACCGACCGCGACACCCTGCTGTACGCGCTCGGCGTCGGAGCCGGGACGGCTGACCTCGCGTTCACCACCGAGAACAGCCACGAGGTCGAGCAGCAGGTGCTGCCGACCTACGCGGTGATCGCCTGCTCGCCGTTCGCCGCGGCCACCACGATCGGCAGCTTCGATTTCAGTCGTCTGCTGCACGGATCCCAGTCCATCCGGGTGTTCAGCCCGCTGCGGCCGGCGGGTCGGCTCAGTGTCGTCAGCGAAGTCGCCGACATCCAGGACAAGGGGCCGGGCAAGAACGCCGTCGTCATGCTCAAGGCCACCGGCAGCGACCCCGACACCGGCGAGCGGGTCGCCGAATCGCTCATGACCCTGGTGATCCGCGGCGAGGGTGGATTCGGCGGCCAGCCCGGGCAGCGGCCGCCCGCTCCGGAGTTTCCCGAGCGGGAACCCGACGCACGGCTGGCCCTGCCCACGCGTGAGGACCAGGCGCTGATCTACCGCCTCTCGGGTGACCGCAACCCGCTGCACAGCGACCCGTGGTTCGCCCAGCTCGCCGGATTTCCGACGCCGATCCTGCACGGCCTGTGCACCTACGGGGTCGCCGGCCGGGCTCTGGTCGCCGAGTTGTGCGACGGAGACGCCACCAGGATCGCCGCGATCGCGGCGCGGTTCAGCTCGCCGGTCTTTCCCGGCGAGACGCTGACCACGTCGATCTGGCGCCAGGAGTCGGGCGCGGCGGTGTTCCGCACGGAAGCGTCTGCGCCCGACGGGTCCAACTCCCGCCTCGTGCTCGACGACGGCGTCGCCGAGTTCCGCTGACGCGAGAGCCCGCCACCGGATTCGTCGTCAAGGTTTCTGCGACCCTGGGCATCGGTTTGCTGGGCTGGTAGCCTTCGCGAAGGCGGGGGTGTGATGAACTGCCTCTTGAGGGCGTGCAGACGGGGTGGGTGGGTGTTTGAGAATTTGCGGCATTCCGCCGCTTCAGCCATAGCGCCAGCGCTGTGGCGCTCGGATCAGTACTACTGGTTTACTGCCGTGCTCGCCGCCCGCGGCCTTCAGACCGTCACCTGCCGCGTGGTGGCGACGTGCATCGTCGCCCTCGGGGTGGTTCCGATGGTGTTGATGGCCAGCGCGCTGGGCCCACAGACCGCAGCGACCCGCGGTCTCGCGGTCGTCGTCGGACTGGGCTGCCTGGGCCTGGCGGCGCTGTGGTTGCGCCAACACTGGCCGACGCGGGCACAGTCGCTGCTGTCCGTCTTCGTCGGCACGGTGGGCATCGGGGTGTCCGCGCTGAACGTGTCCAGTCCCATCGCCGGCTTCCTGGGTGCGACGACCTTTGTGTTGCTGACGGCGTTCGTGGTGTGTTTCCACTCGGCTCGGTTCCTGGTCTTCACCTGGACCGTGGGAGCGGTGGTGGTCGCGGTGCTGTTCGCCCGGCTGGCCCCTGACGATCTCGCGCTGGCCCTGTGTGCGGCAGGTGTCGTGGTCGTGCTCAACGTGTTCATCGCGCTGGTCTGCCGGGCAGCGGTCACCCTGGTCCAGCCCGAGGCCCATCACGGCGACATCGAGCAGGTCACCGGGTTGCTGCACCGGGACGCGTTCTACCGCGGGGTGGCCACGCTGTTGGCCTCCCGCAGCCGCAGCGACGACCAGTACCTGGTCATGGTCGCGGTCAACATCGACAGCTTCTCGCTGCTGATGGGCCTTTCCGGTGCACAGGCCGGCACCAGGGCGCGCGTCGCCGTGGGGCAGGCGCTACGGGAAACCGTCCGGCACAACGCGATCGTCGCGCACGTGTCCTCCGGCGGTTTCCACGACTTCCTGATCGCCGACTCGTTCACGACCCCGGATGCCTCTCCGCTGGTCGAGCGCATCCGGGGGGCGATCGCCGGGACCCCGCAGAAACTCACCGCCAGCATCGGCGTCGTCTGCACGCCGCTGCCGCCGCTGGCCGCCGAACCGCCCGACGAGGTGGTGGACAAGCTCATCTCGGTCGCCACCACGGCCATCGAGCAGGCCCGGATGGCCGGGGGCAATCAGGTCCGCTACGTGTTGCGACCGGACCTCGGTGAGGACTCCGGCGATTCCGGGGGCGACGACTGGCCGGACAACGGCAAGAGCGCCTGACCGCCCCTCGCGCTGTCGAACATTTGTTCGATAGACTGTGCCGGTGGGATGGCACAACGGGCCGCCGAGCTGGACCGAGATGGAGCGCGTGCTCAATGGTCGGGCGCGCCGGGCCGGCTGGCCCATTGACGAGCAGGCCGGCGACGGCGGGGACAGCCCGGCGTGGTCGCGCAAGCGGGGGGAGTACCGGGCCCCGGAGCTGGACCGTCCACCGGCCACCGGGGCTGTTTCGGTGCCCTATGCCGAGTTGCACGCCCATTCGGCCTACAGCTTTCTCGACGGCGCCAGCACGCCGGAGGAACTGGTGGAGGAGGCGGCCCGGCTCGGTCTGCGTGCCCTTGCCCTGACCGATCACGACGGGCTCTACGGGGTGGTGCGGTTCGCCGAGGCGGCCCGGGAGCTCGACATGGCCACCGTGTTCGGTGCCGAGCTGTCACTCAGCGGGGTCAGCCGCACCGACGAGCCCGATCCGCCGGGGCCGCATCTGCTGGTGCTCGCCAGGGGTCCGGAGGGGTATCGGCGGTTGTCGCGACAGCTGGCGCACGCGCACTTGGCCGGTGGGGAGAAGGGCG